>JAESFU010000281.1_pt1 | contig 46010 bp, 31 predicted proteins | sample 9269461 | NCBI WGS metagenome assembly JAESFU01 (sample SAMN14502556, study PRJNA617107) | algae metagenome | isolation source: Stenomitos rutilans HA7619-LM2 and co-occurring heterotrophs from cave walls | place: USA: Waikapalae cave, Hawaii | collected 2009-07-28
CGTCAAGGCCCGACCTCCGGCCCGTGCGCCCCGGTTGCTCTAGGTGATGCACCCGCACCATCGATCGACCCCATCCCAAGCACATCCTTCAGCCCCAGGGGCGGTGTGATGATCACCGGCATGAGCCTTCGCACATCGACCACCACGCCAAGCAATCCCACCGTGAGCAGCAGCGATCCGACGCCCGTGATGCACATCCCTGCAACCGTGCCAAGTTCAACGCTCACCTGCAGCTTGCGGATCGCCGCCTGGATCAGATCCCCGCACAAGATCACTGCCGCACTCGCCGCCAGTGCACGGAGCGTCTGCCGCTCGACGTGCCCGATCCTGAGCAGGAACGACCGTGCCTGGAGCGTCCTGAACACCGGCTGAAATCCCAGGATCATGAGCCCGATAAGCATGGTCTCAACGATCTTCCAGCCCCATCGTTCCGACCATTCAGTCCCGCCCAGGTACGGGCGTCCACGCAGGCCGTCGATCTCCAGCATCCGAATGCTGACCCATGCAGCAAGGCAGCACGCAACGCACGCGCACAGCACCATCACACGGTGGATCCGCGCGATCCCTGCATGCGGCCGCACCATGACCAATCCCGCGATCCCGCTCATGATCATCAGCGAGACTGCCAGCATCGGTGCCCACGATGGCGGCACTGCAGTTTGAAACGCTTCAGTGATTCGTATCAGCCAGAAGACGATCGCCGCGCTCAAAGAGCCCACCGCCCACGCAACAAGCCCAAGTGCAGTCAGGTACGGCCTGCGGATCGATTGAAGCTCCGCGGCCTGCGGATCAAGCACGGTCAGGAGCGTCCCCGCGACCGGCGTTCCGCATTCAGGACACACCGAACGCACCGACAGCCCTCGAAGGTTGTACCGGCAACGTGCACACCGCACATCGCCCGTCAACTCAGCGCCCATGCCTGCGGTAGTTCCCGCGTCGGAGATGATCCCGGCGTGCGGTTCGATCCCTGTCCGTCCTATCTCCCGTGGCCGCCCTCGGGGTGCCTGGCGCCCCCATCCACGGAAACGCGACACCCAAGTATAAGGATGCTCAGGGTCTTACGCCGTATACTCGTCATCAGCCCAGGGACGACCCGCGAGGACCTCGATGCTTGCACAAATCGATACGCTCCGGAAGAACATCACGAAGGTCTTTCTCGGCAGCCCCGGCGCGGTCGATCTCCTGATCATCTCGCTTCTTGCAAGAGGTCATGTCCTCATTGAGGACGTTCCCGGCGTCGGAAAAACCGTCCTCGCGACCGCCCTCGCCAAGAGCCTCGACTGCTCCTTCTCCCGCATCCAGCTCACGCCTGACCTCCTTCCCAGCGATGTGCTTGGCGTCTCGATCTACAAGCGCGACACGGAGAAGTTCGTCTTCAACCCCGGCCCGATCTTTGCGCACATCGTCCTGGCGGATGAGATCAACCGCACCCCGCCCCGCACGCAGACCGCGCTCCTCGAAGCCATGAGCGAGGCGACCGTCTCCATCGACGGCGTGACGTACACGCTCGAGCAGCCCTTCATGGTCGTCGCGACGCAGAACCCGTACGACTTTGAAGGTACCTACGCACTTCCTGAGAACCAGCTCGACCGCTTCCTGATGAAGATCAACCTTGGCTACCCGACGCCCAAGGATGAAGCACGCGTGCTCGATCTCAGGCCTGCAGGCAAGACGCTCCACGAGCTCTCCCCGGTCATTGATAAGAAGGCAGTCATCGAGATTCAGCAGGCGACCGATCAGGTCCGCATGGACCAGTCGCTCCTTGAGTACATCGTCGCGATCGCGGGCGCGAGCAGGCGGGATGAACAGATCCAGGTCGGCATTTCACCGCGTGGTTCGCTGGCACTTGCGCAGGTTGCCCGCGCCTCTGCAGTGCTTCACGGGCGCGACTTTGTGATCCCCGAGGACATCACGTCGCACATCATCCCCGTCTGTGCACACCGCATCGTTCTGCGATCCGCACAGCAGGGTCGTGCCGAAGGCGCGATCGCTGCGCTGCGCGGTGTGATGCAGAATGTGCCCAGCCCTGCGTAACCAGGCTCGTCCGACGAGCATCGAAAGCACCAATGCCCCGCATCGTCCGTTTCACACACACTGCTTCGATCAAGATCGACCCAAACGCACCACCGGGCGCGCCCAACGCCTGGCCGCGCGATGAGAACGGCAACCTCAAGGTCATCTCGATCTGTGCCTGCGGCATCAGCGCGAAGTTCCCGTTCTGCGACGGTGCACACAAGCTCTGCAAAGAGGAAGAGCCGGGGCATGTGTATGAGTATGACATTCAGGCCCGTGCAGTGGTTTCAAAAACACCACTACCTCCTGAACCACCACACGAAATGCCTGCAGAATCTGTGCAGCCCGATGACCAACCCGGCAACCCCGTCAAGGAGTGATGGGTTCAATCGGCAGCAGTACCTTCGTGCATCCTTCTGCCTGTCCCCAGGTTGAATCATCGCGGAACAGGCATGACATGCCGTTGTATGAAGCACAATCGCAAGGCACCATCACGGACGAAGGGCAATCGAGCGTGATGCACTCGCTCTGATTGGTCGCGGTCTTGCATACGCATCGACACCCTGCACGATGCGTTGGATTTGCAATCGACTCATCCCCGATGAGCAAGCCATATCCGGGTTCGAGTTCAATCACATCGAGCGAATGATCGCGCACGATCGTGACTGCGAGCTTGTAAGGCCCGGGGTTCTTGAAGATGCCCGACTGAATGTGTGTTCCAAGCGGTACTTCGTGGAAGCGATGAACTTCTCCGCCTGCAATCTCGACCGAGCGGAACGCGATCAGCCCTGCGTTGAGCGGGCAATTCATCCGTAGTCCCTTATCGAGCGGCTGCACATCCACGAGAATCGCAGGGCCTTGCCCGAGTGGCATGATCACAGAGGGAAGAATGCCGACGCTTCGAACCGTTCCATCCGCCAGTGCACCACTGATCGGATCGCGAACCGGCGGGTCGCACGGATTCAATTGTGAAGCGATTGCAGCTGCAATGCCAAGTGTGAATGTCATAAGCGACATGATCTGATCCCCCGGAAAACCTGATGGTAATACACCCGGTGGGGGAGGTGCAAGCATGTCATTCAAATCTACTGTGGAACGCTGCACACAAGCCGTGCTGCCAGCTCCACCGGATGCACTGCATGCACGCCCGTCCCATCATGCACCTGATGCCTGCACGAGGTTCCCGGAGCGCAGACCACCGACCCCGCTTGCGCACCACGCACAGACGGGAACAACTTCATCTCCCCGATCTTCATCGAGAGATCAAAGTTCTTTTCGGTGAATCCGAAGCTTCCTGCCATGCCGCAGCAGCCCGTGTCGAGCGTGCGAACGCCCTCGCCGACCAGCCTCGCGAGCAGCTTTGAACTTGTCTGCGAGCCCCACAGCGCCTTCTGATGGCAGTGGCCGTGGAGCATGACGCCTCCGGGGGCGATCTGCTTTGCACGTGCACGAACCTGCTCGATGTTCGGCTTCACAGGATGTGCATCCCATGCACGGTCTGCGAAATCTTCGGGCAAGAAGCTCTTGGCCGCGAGCTTTTCGATTTGCGTGCGATCTGTACGCAGTTTCAACTGCTTCCAGTCATCCTTGAATGCAGAGAGGCACGATGGCTCGCTGACGAGGATCGCCTTCACGCGGTCGCTCTCGATCCACGGCGTGAGCTTCGCCAGCGTTGCGTCCGCGCCGCGGATCGCGTCCTCAAGCAGGCCTGTTGAGATCAGTGCGCGCCCGCAGCACCCTGCATCGAGTAGTTCAACGCGATACCCCAGTGCTTCAAAGAGATCGCGCGCTGCACGCCCGATCCCCGTCTCGTTGTACATCGAAAAGCAGTCGCCAAAGAGCGCGACAATCGGGCGCGAGTCGTTCTCGACGTCTTTGCGATCTTGAAGCGTGCGTGCTGCAGAGCCTTTGAACGAACTCGCGAGCGAGCGATCAAACGCAGGGATCGATCTGCGTGGATCAATGCCAAGCAGAGTCTTCGCGCCCCACTTGGCAAGCCTGGTCCTGTTGAACCAGTTGGCGATCCCCGGCGTGATCGACCCGAGCTTGTTGAGCCAGCGCACGTGGCCGAAGACCAGTGCCTTCAGCGGCGGCCTGCCTGCAGCCTTGTACCGCTGGGCGGTGTACTCAGACTTGAGTCGTGAGATATCGACGTTGCTCGGGCACTCGGTCTTGCATGCCTTGCACGAGAGGCACCAGTCCAGCGTTTCGATTGTCCCTGCATCATCCCACTTCGGTGTGCCGAGCGTTCCGAGCTGGCCTGTGATTGCGAGCCGAAGTGCATTGCCGCGCCCGCGCGTCGCGTGCCGCTCATCAAGCGTCGCCTGATAGCTCGGGCACATCGTGCCACCCTGCTTTTTCCTGCAGACACCCGCGCCGTTGCACATCTCAACTGCACCGTCAAAGCCGTGCTGATCTGCGTAATCGAAATAGGTGTCGACTGCAGGGACGTTGGCAGGGGCAGATGGTGGACGGACGAACGAGTATTCATCGCCCTTTGCTGCAGGGATCACACGGAGGTTGCTCGTGATCGATTCGATCGGGCGCGTCGTGCCTGCTTCGGGCACGATCATGCCGGGATTTAAAATGAAAGCAGGGTCAAAGACCCGTTTCACCTCGCGAAATGCCTGCATCAGTTCCGGCCCATAAAACCGCTCAAGCAGCGGCCCACGGATCCGTCCATCGCCATGTTCGCCCGACATCACGCCGCCCAGGCTCCGCGCAAGGTCCGCGATCTTGACGGAGATCGACCGCATCCTTTCGCGGTCCCCTGCATCGTGGATATCAAGCAAGGGACGTACGTGCAGAACACCGACCGAAGCGTGTGCATAAAAAGCTGCACGCGTATCGTGCTCTTCCACGATCGTCCGGAACTTCCTGACAAATTCGGGCAGGCGCTCGACCGGCACCGCATTGTCCTCGACAAACGTAATCGGCTTGCGACTTCCCGGAATGCCGTGCAGCAGCGGTTCACCTGCCTTGCGAAGCTTCCACGCATTGAGCATCGCACCTGCATCGGTGTGAAACTCAACTGCAGCATCACCGATCACGGTCCGTAGTTTCTCAAACTTCGCGCGGATATCGTCCGCACCGATCGTCGAGAAGTACTCAACGTACAGCACCGCACGGAGCGTGCCCGTCCGCGGCTGGGGCATGAGATCGACATACGCGCTGCACTCGCGATTCGCTCGTGCAAGATCGATCACCGTGTCATCAAGGAGTTCAACTGCAGAGGGCGCGGTCGTCAGGATCGGATTCACCGCATCCATCGCGCCGTCGAGCGAATTGAAGCTGACGCAGGCCAGGCCCTTGGCAAGAGGCTTCTCGCGAAGCTTCAGTGTCGCGCCGAGTGTCACCGCGAGCGTGCCTTCACTCCCGCACAAGAGCGGCGCGAGATTGAGCTGGTCGATGATGTGTGATGCGACCCGATCGCCGTCTGCGTCTGTCCAGCCCGCTGCACGCATCTGCAGGAGGATCATGTCCAGCCCGTACCCTGCGTTTCTGCGGATGGTCCTTGGGAATCGTTCTTCGATCAGCTTTGCATGCAGTGCGACGATCTTCGCGACGCCTTCGGTAATCCTCCGAACCGTCGCATCAGACTTGGCCGTGCCGGGCCCGAAGCGGACTTTCGTCCCGTCTGCAGTGCAGGCGTCGATCGCGATGAGATTCTCGCTCGTCCTCCCATACAGGATCGAGCGCGCACCCGCTGCGTTGTTGCCGATGCACCCGCCCACGTTGCAGTGCCTGCTCGTGGCAGGGTCTGGCGCAAAGAACCAGCGCGTCCTCGCCAGCCGGTCGTTCAGATCATCAACCGTGATCCCCGGTTCAACGTCGCACGTCCCTCCTGCTTCATCAACACGGAGGAGGTGGTGGCACCGAGATGAGAAGTCGAGCACGACTGCAGCGTTCGTGCACTGCCCTGCAAGGCTCGTCCCGCCGCCGCGAGGCAAGACCGGGATCCTGCGCTGTGCACAGAACCGCACTGCTTCCACCGCGTCGTCGGTCGATGCAGGGATCACCACGCCCAACGGCTCGACCTGGTAGAGCGAAGCGTCGGTCGCGTAGAGCATCCGGTTGTGAAGGTCAAAACGCACGTCGCCTTCCACTGCATTGGCAAGGTCCCGTGCGATCGCCTCAAGCTCGGTGATGGAAGGCCGCGCGGCCGTGGAGATCATCGCGTTGACTGTATCGGTGTACGCAGGACCACATCTTCAGCCCTCGCTGCATGTGCTACCAGTCAATGAAAAAGGCCCCGGCGTGTGCCGGGGCCCTTGGGTTACTGACGGAGAAGTGACTGGCTGAACCGAGCCTTAGTTGAAGGACGAGGCCGAGAGGATGCTCGACATCGCGGCCATCGAGGCTGCAGTGATGACCGGCGTCGCGACCTGCGAGACGTGGCCCTGCTTGCTGCTCTGTGCAGCTGCTTCTGCTGCTGCACGTGCCTCCGCCTCCTCGAGCATCTGGCGATTGCCCAGGAAGTTGGCCTCCAGCTCAAGGCGGATCTTTTCCATGGCCTTGTTCTGGATCTGGCGAACGCGTTCCTTCGTGACGCCGATGATCTGCCCGACCTGTTCAAGGGTCATGGGCTTCTCGTTGTCGCCCGATTCAAGCCCGAAGCGGTGCTCGATGACGGTGCGCTCGACGTCGGTCAGGTCCGCGCGGTTCTCAAGAACGATGCGCTTGACCTCTTCTGCCGCGTCCTTCTCAAAGCCCGACCGCTTGGTCTCGAGGTAGTTCGAACGCTCGAGCTTGGGATCAAAGTCCGTGGGGAAGCGCTGGCGATACTTGCTGAGCTTCATGCCCTGGCGGCTGAAGGCCTTGAGGATTGCTCGGCAGGCGTAGGTCGAGAACTTGTACCCGCGACCTGCGTCGAACTTGTCGACTGCACGAAGCAGGGCCATGTTGCCTTCGCTCACGAGGTCTGCAAAGTCCACCTCGCTCATGCGGGTGCGCTTGGCCATCGCCAGGACCAGTGCCAGGTTCGTCTCGGCGATCTGCTCGCGGATGCGCTCCGCGATCCGATGCCACTTGAGAATTTCCTGGGCCTGCTCAGGCGCGGGCTGCTTGGATGCAGACTCCCAGACTTCCTTCTGGATCTTGTTCACCGTGCAGCGGGCAAAGTTGAACTGGTGGAAGAGGATCTTCTCTTCAGCACCCGTCAGGATGACCTGCTGCGTGCTCTTGACCGTGCGGTTCCTGCTGCTGGACAGATCGTCCATCACAGGGTGGTACCACGACGTGTCGGGCTTGGCGACATCGGGGACTTCAACGTAGATCTTGCCCTCTGCACCCTCTTCGTAGAAGGCCGGGCTGTCAATGAAGTCCTGCTCCTGCGACATGATCTGGGCCAGAAGCTTCTCGTCTTCCTGGCTCAGACGCTTGCGCACGAGCGCCTTGCTCGTCGTCGCCTTGGCGGACTTGGCTGCCGGGACAACAGTCTCGGCCGTCACGCCACCACGAGCACGGCGGTGAACCTGCTCTGCGGGGGTAATTGCTCGTTTGCCGCTGACCTGCCTCATCGCGTCCTACCTGCCTTTAGAACTCCGCTCCGGAGTTCAATGAGAACTTCCCAACTGGTTTCGATCGCACCCGAATCCCATCCATGTCCATCAATGTCCATCCACTACAAGTGAGCCGCAAACTTCACGCCACCAGGACTCACTCACACCAGATGCGATCACGACCCTCTGCCGTCACCCGCCGAACCGTTCCAGACTACCGAATTCCGGTCCAGAACGCTTCGCGGAAAGTGCACAATTCACCATCACCGATCACAAAACAAGCCCCAAAACAAGGTCTAAACCCGTACATACCGTGCACGCCTTGGCTGCCGTTGCAACCTGCGTCTTAAAACCGGGCCTGTTTCAAACCATTTTCCACCGCTGCATCTCTGCAGGACCTTCTTGATCAACCCAGCGAATCACCAGCCACACGTCGGGTAAACGCCCGGCGTGATGCCCGTTGACTCCGTTCAACCAGGGAAGACCACACACGTCTTTGCGGATCCGGCCCACACCGGTTCCACCGTATGGCAGGATTCAGGGTTAGAACTACCACCCCGATTCCTGTGCGGTCGCCCCCCATCATACGACATTTTCACCGGGATGTTTCGATCGCAGAATCGCTTTGAGAAGAATCCGTCAAGCACCCTAGGTCGCCGAATATAAACCTAACAACGTATAGTTGGAACACAAGCGTTATCGCTCTGGACCATCATCTATTGTGAGATTCTCGGACCCAACCAAATCTCGGACACAGGCACCACACCCGATGATCGAGACATTCACAGTTTACAGGTTCTTGACTCATCCGCAAGGTCCAGACATGTTCTCAACCGCAAAGAGTCCATGTCTCAAGTCGGATAAGCTTCGGTACACGGTACAGAGCTCTTACGCACCACCTTTGGCGAGGAATTTTCCCCATGCCATTCACGCTTCCCCCGCTTCCGTACGCGACCAATGCCCTCGAGCCGCACATCGATGCAGCCACGATGGAGATCCACCACGGCAAGCACCACAATGCTTATGTGACCAACGCCAACAAGGCCCTCGAAGGCTCACCCCTGGCAGAGGCTTCCCCCGTCGACGTCATCAAGAAGCTCTCGGACGTTCCCGAAGACAAGCGCGGGCCTGTTCGGAATAACGCAGGGGGTCACGTCAACCATTCAATGTTCTGGGAGCTTCTGGCCCCTGCAGGGAGTGGCGGCGGCGGTGCACCGACCGGTTCGGTCGCCACTGCCATTAACGCAGCCTTCGGTTCATTCGATGCCTTCAAGGAGAAGTTTGCTGCAGCTGCTGCAGGTCGCTTCGGCTCCGGCTGGGCATGGCTGGTCGTCAACGGCGGCAAGGTCGAGATCTGTTCGACGCCCAATCAGGACAACCCCCTGATGGGCAAGGCGATCGCAGGGTGCGAAGGCACGCCGATCCTGGGCCTCGACGTCTGGGAGCACGCCTATTACCTCAAGTATCAGAACCGCAGGCCTGACTACGTCACTGCCTTCTGGAACGTGGTGAACTGGGCGAAGGTCGAAGAGAACTACAAGAAGGCAGGCGGCAAGTAAGCCCCCTAACTTCAACACCTAACTTCAACACCTAGCTTCAACCCACAAACGTGATAACACGCCAGGCCCTCGAAGGTCTCTCAGCGAGACTTCCGAGGGCCTGGTGCTTTTTTTGAGAACCATCAAGGCCTGCCACGGATTTCGCGGATCAACACCGATCAATCACACGAGATCACAGGATTGCAGATGGCTGCATTTCCATATGCATCGGCTTCTGATCCGTGACATCCGTGGCTGTCTTATGTCTTACTTCACCGCGCCATCCATCGACTGCGGGAAGAGGAACTTCAGTGCCTCGGGCAAACGCTTGGCCCATGCACCTTCGGTGTGCTCCGCTGCATCGTCCACCACCAGCATGCGGTGTGCACGATCAAGACCTGCCTTGGCGAACAGATCATCCAGCTTGCGAGACACAGATGCGTACTGCGCGTTGCGGTCCTTGTTCTTCTCGTCCTGCCCAAGCTCGTGCCCGCCGACACCGATGTACGCCCTGCTCGGGAATGCACGGATCGACGTGATATACGTATCCCACGCAGATGCGTTGCCCGTCGCGAGCGGAAGACTCTCTGCAAGGAGAAGCCCGAAGACATCCGGCCGCGTCGTTGCTGCATGGAGCGCGACAGCAGCACCCAGCGATGAGCCACCGATGCCCGTGTTCGTCGGACCGCTCTTCACGCGGAACGTACGCGCCACGCGCGGCATCACGTCCTTGACGACAAAGTCAACGTACGCATCCGCGCCGGGCTTGACGTTGTCGAGCGCTTCAACCGGGAGATACTCGCTAATGCGAAGTGCCTCGCTGTGCGGAATGCCCACGATGATGAACGGCTGCGTCTCGCCCGATGTGATCAGCTTCGTTGCAGCTTCGTCCGCGCCCCATTCGCCGCCGGTGCCGGGCATCTTCTCAAAGAGGTTCTGTCCGTCCTGCATATAGAGGACCGGATACGACACGTTCGCGTTCTCCGGTGCGTCATATCCGGGCGGGAGCCAGATGAGCAGATCGCGGAAGGAGTTTTCCGCGCCCCCCGCACCGCCGCGCACCTGGAGCCTGCGCACGGTTCCCGTCACGTTGAGCACGCGGTACGGGTCCTTGGCCTTGAGGACAGGGTCCTCTGCACGCTGATCGCCCCATGCAGGGACGACGAACTCGACGCGTGGCTGCTCGCCGGGCGTGAGCTTCGAGACATCGACCTTGGGGAAATACCGGTTGGCGATCGAGCTCAGGTTGGCGTCGAGCTCTTCATTGGTCCACGAACCGCGTGTGAACTTGAACTCGATGAGCCCGCCGCCCGGCTTGGCAGGGAGGATGATGCGCCATTTTCCGTCAGACTGTGCAGTCAGCCGGTACTTTTCATCTCGGGGATTCCATCCGTTGATACTGCTGGCAAAGTAGATGGGCGAAGCCTCGCTCGCGAGCTTGGACTTGTCCTCGACGATGACGACAAAGCCCTGCGGGAGTTCCTCAGGCTGGACGAGCGTTGGCTCGCCAGCTTTGGACGACGCGGGTTGTGCCTCGAGCGTGGCACGGTCGGCCCGGCGCAGCTCAGGGAAAGTGGAAGAGGCAGCGTTGTGATTGGCCCGGTTGCCTGCGAGCAGCTCGCCGATCGCATTGGCACCACCGGTCGCGCCTGCACCCGCGCCGATGGGTCGTTCGTTCATCTGCCGAGGTCCACCGATGGTGTACATGAGCGTCGCGACCAGGATCGCGGGCATGAGCAAAAAGGCCGTGAGCCAGACCTTGGATGTCATCGGGGTGTTCCTCATAAGAAGGATGCTCCGGCAGGGGCCGGCGATGGTCTTCAGGATGATAGGGTCCAAAGAAACGAGTGATAACCCCGGCGCGGGGCCGGATTTGCGTCCGTGCGTGCGGTTTAGGGAATCGTGGAAGAATGTAGGAACCGGGGTGGTTTTTCCGTGTTTGTGTTGTAGGTTGAATATGCCGGGACTGCACCCCGCAGATAGGCGGCAGGAAAGCGGTTCTGGCGTGCGTTCTTACGAAATGTGGTGTGTCCATGGCCGCGTTGGTGGCGGCCGGGGCTGTGTGTGCGCCTGTGTACGTTGAGAGGAAGTGTGCGATGAAGAAGATCTCCCAATCGGCGATGGTCGCCGCGGCAGGACTCGCCGCGACGGCGTCCGTTTCGTGGGCCAATGGGGGCTCGGTCGTCACCAATGACACCGCGTCCTTCCGCATCCAGATGTTCGGTGACCTCGGAACGGTCATGAGCGTCAACCAGGGCGGAAACGTGAACGTTCAGCGTGGTGCAGTCGGTGCATCGCTGGGCCTCAACGTGAACGGCTCTTCCAACATCTGGGCCAAGTGGGATGAGATCGACAATCCCAACAACACCGCGACCAAGCTGGTCGTTGCCGAGATCTGGACCGTCGGCAAGGAAGACATGATGCCCTTTGGCGTCGTCAAGGGCGGCGAAGGCTACAGCTTCTGGACGTGGAACGTCGGCACCAGCAACCCGATCAACTTCGTGAACAACTCGACCGTGCAGATCTTCTCCGCACGCGTCCAGATGATCCGCGTCGAATCCAACAACAGCCAGTCCGTGCTCTCGAACAAGTCGATCACTGACCTTGGCTCGAACTGGAACGGCGTTGACGATGGTCAGACGCAGACCATGGTCGGCTCGGGCATGAACATGCTCCGCCTGACCTACGAGATCCAGGTTGTCCCTGCTCCTGCTGCAGCGGGTCTTGCAGGCCTCGCTGGCCTCGCAGCGATCCGTCGCCGCCGCTGAGCGTGAATGAACTATCCGGGCGACAAGGATTGTCGCCCTTCGTCTGCGGCCGGGAAACCGGCGCGACAGATGACGCCCGGCGCCACGAACCGGGTTTCATCTCACCCCCGCTCTTTCCTTCCAGGGAAAGAGCGGTTTTTCTTTTGGGGAAAAGGCACTGGGCACTGGGCACTGGGCATTGGGCATTGGGCACTCGGCACTGGTGGCAAGGCAGTGAGGCATCAAGGCAAGAGTGACTGCATGAAGGCAGGGCACTGGGGACTGGGCATCAGGCACTGGTGAGGAACTGCTAGTTGCGTGGGATGTGAATACGTGCAACGCGTGCATGATCGCAGTCGCAACGCGACGCCAGAGTAAAGCGAGGGGCGCAAGCCCGTCGAATGCTGATCTAATACCAGAGCCGCACAGCGGCGACAGAATCTGCTCGATGCCTCGACCCCAGTGCCGAGTGCCCAATCCCCAGTGCCTCAAAAACAACACAGGACGCCTTTCAGCGTCCCGTGCGTCGTTCATCAGTTGTCCTGCCTGCTCACTTGGTGATGTCAGGCTGGCGATCCGGCGTCCGCGTGCGTTCGGGCTGCGAGTTGTTGCTCGAGGGCTCGAAGGAAGGCGAAGGTGCCGAGCCCATCGCGCCGCTGCCGCCCTTCGGACGGGTCAGGTAGATCTCGACGCGGCGGTTCTGGGGTGTGTTGCCCGAGGATGTGTTGGCGACGAGGGGACGGAACTCGCCCCAGCCTGCTGCTTCCATCTTGCCCGGCGAGACGCCCATCGAGGCGAGTTCGCCGCGGACCGAGATCGCGCGGTGGCAGGAGAGGTGCATGTTCGTCGGGTGGCGGCGACCGGTCGTGCCCGCGCTGATCCGCTGCGAGTCGGTGTGGCCGACGACGTGGATGTCGTAGGCAGATGCAGCGGACGAGGTCGTCAGGATCTGGGCCAGTGCACGGAGGCTTGCACGGGCAGAGTCCTTCACCACGTCAGAGCCCGAATCGAAGGTCAGGTCCGAGGCAAAGCGGAGACGGCCGCTGTCTGCGTCGTAGATGATCAGGTCGGGGTACTTGTCTGCAAGCTCGCGGAGGAGCGAGTCGGTCTCGGGGTCGAGTGCAGTGAAGTTCGCGTTGTCGAGCTGGCTCTGAAGGCCAGCAAGGTTCACGCCCGCCTGCTCAAGCATGCCGCGGAGCGAATTGACCTGGTTCCGCAGGTCGGTCGAGGCCTGCTGCTCGCGTGCGAGCTGCTCGCGGATCAGGTCCAGCGAGTTGCGGTACTGATCGCGTTCCTGCTCTGCACGGGTCAGTGCATCCTTCAGGCTGCGGTTGGTCGCGTAGAGGTTGTCCCAGTCGCCCTGGCTCACGCACCCGCCCAAGGGGAGTGCCGCCGCGAGTCCGAGGGCCAGAAGTGCACCGCGGAAGCGCTGCCAGAGTCCCTGGCCCTTTGATGAAATCATGCTCGTTGCCTGCATACCCAAACTCCTGGCGCCAAATTACTTCGGCTGAAAAACGCACTGAATGACCGTCGGGATTCCGGCCCCTGGCGGGAATCCACCCGGCAAGACCGGATCGGCGCGCAAGCGTAGCGCGCCGATCCGGTACTATCGGACCGTGACCCCCTCTGGCATGAACCACGAACAGCACTCTAAACCCCGTTTTTTTCCGGACCTTCTTGCCCAACTCGGCCCCACGCCGGACTCGCGGATTTTCCGCTTCCGTGCACGGTCGATCGTCGATGCAGCGGGCATTCAGGCCTCGCCAGGTGAGATGCTGGTCGAAGTCCGCCGCTGGCCGAACGATCCCGGAACGGGAACTGATGTCGAGCTGACCCTTCTTGCCGCCGGCGAACCCGGTAGCGTCGCCCGCCACCCCGCTGCAGGCACGGCCCAGATCATCGATCTCCCCGAGCACCTGTTACTGCCTGCACTCGTGAACGCCCACACACACCTGGATCTGACGCACGTCGGTCCGCGACCGTTTGATCGTTCGGGCGGGTTTGTTGGCTGGATCGATGTGGTTCGGCACGCACGTCACGCAGATCCGGTCGAGATCTGTGCCTCGACGCGTACCGGGATCGAGCTATCGCAATTGGGCGGCGTTGCTGCGGTGGGCGACATCGTGGGGTGTCCCTCCACGGGTCCGACGGAAATCGCCGCAATCGAGCTTGCGAGATCGGGGCTTCTGGGAAGGTCGTTCATCGAGTATTTCGGGATCGGCAAAGGTACAGAGCGCGGCCCGATCCGTGCACGCGAGGCGGTTGATCGGTGTGCCTCGTCCGTGCGCACGGACTGGCGTCCTGGCATCTCGCCGCATGCGACAAATACCGTTGCTGCAGAAGCTTACAGGCGCTCGCTCGAAGACCATGCGATGCCGATCGCAACGCACGTCGCAGAGACGCCCGAGGAACGGGAGTTCATCGCGACTGGTCGGGGCATGCAGCGAGATCTGCTCGTGCGGATGGGTGTGTGGGACGACGCGATCGTGTCGGGCGGCGGCATGTGCATTGGGCAGGGGTACACGCCGGTCGAGCACATGGCCCGGGTCTTGGATCATCCATCCGCGCGCGCACGCCCGTCGCCGATCGTTCTCGTGCACGTCAACGACTGCTCGGACGCGGATCTGGATCGCCTCGCGGGACTCCGTGCTGCTGGCGTGCCCATCGCGATCGCCTACTGCCCGCGTTCATCAAGCTACTTCCATGCGCACGAGCACTTCGGCCCGCACCGCTATCGCGACATGCAGTCCCGGGGTATTCCTGTGGCCCTGGGGACCGACTCGATCATCAATCTGGGTCCTGACGGGCTGACGCAGGGCATCAGCACCTGGGGCGAGATGGCGCACCTCGCACAGCGCGATGGGGTGCGTGATGGGCGTGAGCATGGAAAACGCGATGGATTGGACGCAGTGTCGCTTCTCAAGATGGCGACGACCGTCGGTGCACAGGCACTGGGGCTCGACCCCGATCTGTTTACCTTTCAACGGGCAGGTCCGATCGCGGGTGTGCTTGGCGTCGTAGTCGGTGGACCTGCATCGTCGGCGGCGGGCGACCTCTCAACCGCGTTGTCGGCCGCAGGAACGGGCTTCGACTCACCAAAATTCCTGTTAAACGGCAATAAATCCCGCTAGACAGCAACCTACGATCGCCGGGATAGAATGGGGATTGGGCGTTGCCGCTGCGTTGGGTGGCCGTTCTGGTCGCGGCGTGTGGGTCGGTGCGTCGCTCGGTCCCATGCATTGAATCGGTGAGGATCTTTGAGCAGTCGGAGCTTGGATGAGCGCAAAGTGGGTTCGAAGCAAGGCGTGGGATGATGCCAACATCCCTGCTTCACTGTGGCCAGTGAAGTGGGTTCTCCGTGCACTGAGCTCGATCTCGCTTGCGATCGTCCTGCTCGTCCTGGTCGTGATCTACATCATCCTCGCGAGCGTCCCGATCGGGATGCTCGCACAGCTCCCGACGTGGATCATCTATGGCATGCTCGCGGTCGCGCTCCTGGGCGTGGTTGCGATCGTCCCTGCATGGCTCTTCTGGCGGCTGACACGCGGGAAGGGGCAGGGCCTGCGGTTCACGGGCGTGACGCTCCTGATCCTCGCGCTGACGCCGGTTGCAGGGTGGCTGTGGCTGACGTTCGCGTGGCCCAAGCTCCACTATGACCCGGTCTCGGGCAACGGGCTGATGCTCTTTGCGGAGTTCTGCTCGCAGTACCGCTCGACGACGCTCCGGCGCATGCCGGGAATCGAGATGACCGAGCTTCAGTTTTACGCGTGGTGGCCGCTTCGGATCATCCTCCTCACGTTCGTCCTGAACATGGTCATCGCGACCGTGCGGCGCATCGAGTTTGCCATTCCGAACATCGGCGTGCTCACCGTGCACACCGGCATCGTGACGATCACGCTGGGGAGCATGTATTACGGCGCACTGAAGAAGGAAGGGGACACGCTCCTGGTCTCCGGCCAGCCGGGGCAGGATGGCGTGCCGACGGTCGGGCCGCCGCAAGAGATCTTCTACGACAGCACCGCGCTTTCGCTGTATGTCGGCCAGCAGCTTGGGTATGAAGAGCGCCCGGTCGAGGACATTCCGCGGTACAACGATTACAACGTCGGCGCGTTTGCAGGTGACTCTGCACTGGAGAGTGCCAATCGAGCGATGCCGTGGAAGAACCACGAGGATCCGCACGCACTGACGCGTCCGCTCGATCTTGCGGTTCCGACTGGCGCGATGGGTATCGTCGATCAGGACATTTCGTTCCGCGTGGTCGGGTTCACGTCGTATGCAGAGCCGATCCAGGATTGGCGCCGTGTTGATGTCTCGACGATGACGTCGGTCCCTGCGAGTTTCACGCCCAGTCCGCTTCGCGTCCTGTATCTCATCAGCGACCTGCCCGATGACAAGGGCGTTGTTTCAGACAAGCCTGCGTTCTCGTTCATTTTGCTTCCGGGCGTCCCTGCAGAACGCATTTCCGCACTGGCAGGGATGCTCGCGGTTGAGTACACGATCCAGATGTCGGACCAGCGGTGGAACGACCTTGGAACGAAGCTCAATCCGGGTGTGCAGCACGGCCTCGTGGTGGAGATTCCCGCTGCGGAAGGCCGCGAGGCGATCCGGACGGTGATCAACGCGGACCCGCGTGATCTCCCGATTCGCACCAAGGTCGGCGGGTACGAGATCGAGATTCGCGAACTCCTTGAGCAGCCGCCGTTTCCGATCATCACGCAAGGGTTCAAGGGCGCGACGAGCAGCGTCGCGGTTGTGCGCGTGACACGGCCGGGCGAGGCGGGTTTCAAGCCGTTCAACCGGTACGTCTATCACCGCTTCCCTGAGATCAACCAGGAAATGCTCGACGAGGTGAACGAACGCGGGATGCCGGTCCGCCGCGATCCTGATCCTTCGATCCGCATCGCGTACATCGACGCGAGCAAGATCCAGATTTACGTGGATGAGCATGCAGGGGCGGATGGCGCTCGCAAGACGCGTGCACTGGTCCGTGCACCGGGGGGCGAACCGCGGACGATCGATTCGGTGCCTCCTGAAGGCATGATCGATCAGTTCGTGAGCAAGCTCTCGCTCAAGCTCGGACCTGCGTGGGAACATGCAGAGCCGGTCGAGCGTCCTTCGCCGGTCGCGACGAACGAGCAAGATCGATCACTGGTCGGCACGCACGACAAGTCGATGCTGGGCGTCGAGGTCACTGCAAGCCTGATCAAGGACCGGATGGGAAGCCCGTGGAAGACGGTGGTGTGGCTGCCGTTCACCAAGTACATGGGCGTGGGGATGGGGACCGAGCGCGACATATTCCTTCCTGATGGGCGCATGGTTCGCCTGGCCTTTGGTCGTCGGCAGCATCCGCTGCCTGGTTTCCGTGTTCGGTTGATCGATTTCCAGATGATCGCGTATGACCATCGCGGCGCGCCGCGCGATTACCAGTCGCTGCTCCGCGTCGAGCCGACGCACGGAACGTTCACGGGGTACGACCACGTGACGAAGCTGAATGCACCGCTGACCGCACCGTTCCACTGGTCTGACGAACGCTCGAGTGTGGCGAACGCGTTTGGGCGCGTGGTGAGCGGGCTAGATCCCAACCAGTTCAAGTTCAGCCAGGCAGGGTGGGATCAGACGGGCTGGGCGAGGACGCAGCAGGAGACCGATGCGGGGCGTGCGAAGCGTCCGTGGGCGTCGTTTACGATCCTGGGCGTCGGGAACAATCCGGGGATTCACGTGATCGCGCTGGGGAGCGTGATGATGGGCGTGGGGATTCCGTGGGCTTTCTATCTCAAGCCGTATCTGATGCAGCGGCGCAAGCAGCGCATCAAGGCGATGGTGGAAGCAGGAACTTACGTCAAGCCTGGAACGGACCAGCGCGCAGCGCAGCCTGCAACTGCAGCTCGTTCCGTCGAGACCGTGCCATGACTCTTTCAAGGTGTGCACCCATGTCAACGCGTGCCCTTGTCCTGATCGTTCTTTCGCTGGTGATGTCCGCGTCGTTGCGTGCGACTGCACAGACCGCCCCTGCAGGGAATGCGCACCCGCAGGAATCTGCGGTTTCGCACACCGAGGGCGTTGATACGACGATGCCGTTCGGGCCGCCATTGATGGGCGTGCCGTCGATCGACACGGAGAAGAAGGCTGCATTTGCTGCAGCGCTCGATCTCTCGCCGCTCGAAGACCTTGCAGTGTTTCACGAGGGTCGCGTCAAGATCCTCGACACGCTGGCCGGCGAGACGGTGAAGGAGCTGACCGGCAAGCGTGTGTATGACGACATCGTGCCGCTCGATCCGCTCGCCAAAGAGCGTCGCAAGATCGTGTACGAGCCGATGTTCACGCTCCTGGATTTGATCATCGACCCGCAGTACTACTTCGACAAGCCTGTCACGTTTGTCGAGTATCTCCCCCTGCGGACGCTGGTGATCGAGCGTGCGTTTCCAGAAAAGACTGCAGACGCCAAGCGCCAGCGTGACTGGTGGCTCAAGGTTTCGCGCATCACGCCGATGATGGTGCAGGAACATCTCCCGCCGATCGCACGCGAGCACTCGATGGAGCCTGCGTACAACAAGGCGCTGAGCCAGATCGACAGCGCCCTTGGCTTGTGGGGCTCTTCGGGTTCGAACATGCTCCTGGTCGCGCCCCCTGCAGCGGATCTGAAGTGGGAGCATCTCTCGATGCTTCCACCCGAACACCCTGCACGCATCGCCGCGATGGAACTGGGTGCAGGGTGGCGAGCAGCGGACGCAGCGAAGGTGAACGCTGCAGTGAAGAAGCTTGCAGAGGAACTGCCCAAGATCAATTCTTCGATCTATCCCACGACGCGCCGTTCGCTCGAGCATGCGTACAACGTGGCGAGGCCGTTTGAGTTTGGCTACTGGGCGTACCTCTTTGCGACGGTCTCCCTGATGCTCGCATTCGGAACGGGGCGGAAGTGGCTCCGGTGGACGGGCCTTGGCATGCTGGTCGTCGCGATCGGGCTCCACGGGTTTGGGTTTATCGTCCGCTGCATCATCGCGGAGCGATTTGCGATCCAGAACCAGTTTGAATCGATGATGGGGATCAGCCTCTTTGCTGCGTTGCTCGGTGCAGGGCTTGCGGTGTGGCGTCGGCAGTGGATCTTCGCTGCAGCAGCGTCGGGCGTCGGGTTCCTGATCCTGATCACGGGATCAACGACGGGGATCCCCGGCGTTCAGATCGGGCGTGAAGCAGCGATCCTGAACACGAGCGTCCTGCTCAAGTACCACGTCACGACGGTGCTGGTGTCGTACGGGCTGATCGCGCTGGGCTTCATCATCAGCCTCTTTTATCTCGGGACGTACTACTTCGCGCGTGCAGGTGCACCCGCGGCCGCAACGCTTCAGAGTGCAGGTGGCCCGGTGCTCGCTGCAGTGGCGCTGGGCGTTTCAGACGATGAAGCACCGAAGATGGGGCGCGAGCGCGTGCTTGCGGATCTTGACCGTGCGCACATGATCGTGCTCCAGATCGCGTTCTGGACGCTGGGCGTCGGCATCTTGCTCGGCGCATGGTGGGCGGACCACTCCTGGGGCAGATGGTGGGGGTGGGATCCGAAGGAAACGTGGGCGATGGCGACGTGGATCATCTACCTGATCGTGATCCACTTGAGGTTTGCACAAACCTCCAACAAGCCGCTCAAGACTGCATGGCTGAGCCTCGTCGGTTTTGTCGTCATGCTGTGGACGTACTTTGGCGTGAACCTGCTGTTGCCGGGTCTGCACGCGTACGCATGAGGAATTGAACGCAGGAATTGTCGTCGATGGGCGTGCGGCTCGACAGGTCGTTCTACCAAGTCCCTGCCGAGGCGCTGGCGTCTCGGTTGATGGGCATGCTTCTGGTGCGCGTGCAGGACGATGGCACGCGGCTTTCGGGGCTTGTGGTCGAGACCGAGGCGTACTGCGGCGTAACTGATCTTGGAAGCCATGCAGTGCGTGGCAGGCGGACCCAGCGCAACGAGGCGATGTATGGCGCGGCGGGGTTGTCGTACGTCTACTTCACGTACGGCATGCATTTTTGCATGAACGTGGTGTGCGGGGATGTGGATGAACCGGTGGCGGTGCTCTTGCGCGGGCTTGAGCCGGTCGAGGGTATCGAAAGGATGCACGAGTTGCGCGGCCTGCTTGGTGGGAAGCGTCGCAAGGACACGGACCTCTGCAGCGGCCCAGCGAAGATATGTCAGGCGATGGCGATTGATCGGTCGATGAATGCAGTGGACATGGTGACGAGCGATGTCCTGTTCATGGAACGGCCCGAAGTGGTGCGGAAGGGACGGCTGATTCGCACCGCGAGGATCGGGCTGAACAATGCAGGTGACTGGACCTATAAGCCGCTGCGGTGGGTGATGCAGGGCAATCCCCATGTGAGCCCGGGGCGTCCTCCGAAGCCTCCGGCATGATCCAGAGGTCGATATAGGGAATCGTTTGGTGGGGATTTCCGTGCAAACTTGGTCCAGAGGCTGAGCGCCATCTACCATCCATGCCCTTTCACCTGTAAGGGCGTCCACAGACCTCGAGATGTTCGTGACCCCGCGCAACAGGAGCGATCCACGTGGCCGATCAGGTCCAGCCTGACATCGACTGGGAAAGCATCAAGGCAAAGTTCGGGCTTATTCAGCCCGAGGCTTTTGAATTCGTGCGCCAGGGTCTTGCACACACGGTCAAATCGATCCACGGCGACGTTCCTGGCGATGATGAGACGCGCAACGTCTCGGGCCAGCAGCTGTGCCTTGGGCTTCGCGACTACGCAGTGAAGCAGTACGGCATGCTGGCGCGGACGGTCCTTGATCGCTGGGGCATCCAGCGGACGGACGATTTCGGTCGCATCGTGTTCGCGATGGTCGACATCGGTCTCATGAGCAAGACCGAAGAAGACCGGATGGAGGATTTCCGCGGGGTCTACGACTTCGAGGAAGCCTTTGCGCGGCTTGACGGCTCATTGAACTGAGCGAGCAGGCGAATCAACCTTCAATAATGTGGGTCATGAATCAACGCGGCGATGTGCCTTGCGTTGCTATCGCGTTGGCGAGGCAGGCGTCTTGCTGCGTGCAGTGCCGCACTCGGGGCAGGTGTTCACTTCGTCGATGCCTTCGAGATCGTTGCCGCAGCTGGCGCAGAGCACCGCGTCGGTTGGAGGAGTGACAGGCGAAGGCGGCGGTGGCGTCGCCTTTGCAAGCCGGTGCTGCGCAACGAGCATGACCACCGCGCCCGCGATCGCGACAAACCCGCCCAGCCACTGGAAGGGCGTCAGGCGTTCATCAAAGAGCATGAACGAGCCGATCGAGACCGTGATGGGCTGGAGCTGGATCACCCCTGCTGAGACTGCAAGGCCCAGCCGCGAGATGCTGGCGAAGTAAAGCGTGTGTCCCAGGCCGATCCCGACGATCGATGAGAGGATGAGCATGGTGAACTCCCCCGGTGGGAGCCGCCAAGCTGTGAGGCCGTGGTCGTCGCCATAGATCAGCATGAGAATGACGATCGCTGCAGCGGTGTACTGGCTGACTGCAGCGAAGGCGGTGAAAGGATGAAACCCCTGCATCCACTTGCGGACTGCAAGGCCGTACGCAGCGTAAAAGAGGCCTGCAGCGATCGAGATCCCGACACCCATTGCAGTGCCGCCCCCAAGCCCGCCGGGCTGGAGCATGAGCGTTACTGCAGTGCCGATCATGACCATCGAGATGCCCGCGATGTAGCCGAAGGTCTTGATGACCTTGCGTTCTGCAGGGAACAGGAGTGCGGCGCCGACCGTGAGGAAGATGATCTGGAGCCGCATGCTGAAGGTCATGAGCCCGGGGCCGACAAAGTAGGGTGCGAGCGCAAAGGCGATCTGCGCGATGATGTTGAAGATGCTGGGGACGAGTGCAGCGAGCCAAAGACCCGCCGGGAGCGTTCCCTTTGCGAGGCCGATCAACAGGACCGGCGCCCAGAGGAGCGCGGAGACGCCGTAGCGCCAGCCGTTGGCGGTCCACGCATCGATCGCGTGCTCACCGGTCGCGAAGTGTCTGAGGAAGAGCGGGATGCTCGTCCATCCCGCGAGGGTCAGGAGGATCATCATCACGCCCGTCGTGCGGGCAGATGATGCCGTTGTCGTGCTCGTACTCACACACGCCTTTCGGGTGCAGATCGCAGTAGTCTTCTCACTGGTGGCGTTCTGCGATTGGTTCGAGGCGGAGTGTAGGTGGTCGGATCTTCGCGACGGCCATCAGCCCGCGCGGGTCCGGTTCAGGTTCGTCAGGAACTCGTTTATCTGCTCGGGGCCGGTCTTCTTTTCCTGCTCGATCGGTGCAGTCTTGGCCCATTCATGGATGAGCGGGAGGGGCACTGTCTTCGTGAAGGTGTCACCTGGGCTGCTGGTCATTTTGCTCAACGCGAGCGACGCACGCTGCGGGAGCTTGATGCCGTCGACATCCTTGAGCGTGCTGCAGTTCTCTGCAGGGGAGCTGACGAGGTATTCGCGGCAGATGATCGGCCGTTCAGGATGGATCGAGCACGATTCATCCTCAAGAAACGGGCAGGGGATGCCGAGGTGAAAGTACTCGACGCCGACCCCGCGCATGCGTTCTGCAGGCTGGAGCTGCGGCGCCAGGAGCGCATCGCGGAGCCCTGCGTTCACCAATGCTCGCGTGGCTTCTTCAAACCGCGCGCGGATCGTTGTCCTGCGAGGTTCGGGCATCGCTTCGATCAGGTCAAGGAGCATCCGTGCCTCGGTCTGGCTGACCGGCACAAGCTGCCTGCAGCACGCGCCGCACCCTGCACAGCAGGAGACCGATCTGCCTTGCTCCTGCGCTGCACGAACGGAGAGATGAATCACCGCTTCCGCCACTGCACGAAAGACCGGGACCATCTCGCGCGTCGAGACGGGCTGCGCGGGAACGGGAATACCTGCCTTGAGCGTGCCGCCAAAGACCGTCAGTTCCACGGGGATCGTGATCATCCCGTCCATCGCGCGTCCGATTCCTCCATCCATCTCGTGCAACGATCATCCAGAAATGAACAGCCCAGCAACCGCACCGGTCATCCAGCAGGCCAGTGCACCCGCGAACATGGCCCGTGGCGCGATCGTTGCGATCTCTGCACGCCGCTCGGGTGCCATGGCGCTGAGTCCGCCGATCTGGATCGCGATCGACGGGAGATTCGCAAAGCCGCACAGAGCGTAGGTGGCGATCTGGCACGACCTGACCGAGAGCGTCGGGTCAGGAGTCTGTGTCGAGCGGATGTGGCCTGCAAGATCGAGGTACGCGATAAACTCGGTCGCGATCACCTGCTGGCCCAGGAGCGAGCCAAAGACCCTGCAGTCGCCACTCTCCACGCCCATCGACCACGCGATCGGCATCAGGAGATAGCCAAGGATGTTCTGAAGCGTCAGGACCGGCACACCATTGGCGATGCGCCACGATTCGACCGATGGAAGTTCAGAGATCGCCGCGAGCGGGTAGTTCAGCATCGCGATGAGCGCGACAAACGCAACGAGCATCGCCGCGACGTTCAGCGCAAGCTTCAGGCCGTCGGTCGCGCCCTCCGCTGCAGCGTCCATGACGTTGCGCGATGTAGACGGAGCTGCTTTGAGCGAATTCAGCGATTCTTCCGGCACGTCTCCGCGTTCAGGGAGCATGATCTTCGCCATCACGAGCCCTGCAGGGGCGCTCATCACGCTTGCAGTCAGGAGGTGCTTGGCAAAGAGCACCTCGCCGCCGGGCATCTCCTTGCCAAGAAGCCCGACATATGCAGCCATCACGCTCCCTGCGATCGTCGCAAAGCCGCCGGTCATCACCGCCATGAGCTGCGAGCGCGTCATCCCTGCGATGTAGGGGCGAACGGTGAGCGGTGCTTCGGTCTGGCCGAGGAACACGTTTGCTGCAGCAGAGAGTGCCTCGGTGCCGCTCACCTTGAGCGTTCTTCGAAGAACCCATGCAAGCCCCGCAACGACGCGCTGCATCACGCCAAGGTGGTAAAGCACCGCCATCAGGCTCGCAAAGAAGACGATCACCGGCAGGACCCGTACCGCGAAGATGAATCCCCACGGTCCGCTCGCATCGCCGACCTTGCCGAAGAGGAACGTCGTGCCTGCATCCGCAAACGAGATGACCTTTGCAAGCCCCGCTGCAAGGCCATCAAAGGCGCGAACAACCGGTTCGAACTTCAGGCACAGGAACGCAAGCAGGAGCTGGAACGAAACACCGACGATCACGATGCGAGGGCTGACCCTCCGTCGATCGGTCGAGAACGCAAACGCGATCGAAATCAGGAGAAGGATCCCCAAGACGCCGGTCAAGTTCATGGACGTGCCCTTGGATGCGACTGACCCCGCCACGACCTTGCGAGAATTGCAGGTCCATTGGCCTCGCCAGCCTACCGCATTTCGCCCGTCGTGTGGTTCCATCGCACTGCATCAGCGCCCAGTGCCGCCACCAACCCCGCCAGCTTGGCTCCATCCAGTGCGCCATTGGTCCGGACGCCCGAGCAAAGGTCGATGCCCCAAGGGCTGACCTCGCGGATCGCCCCTCCGACATTCCCTGCATTGAGCCCGCCTGCAAGGAACACCGGCACGCGTGCACGTTCGACAATCCGCCTGCTCACCGACCAGTCGTGCGTCCTCCCTGTTCCGCCAAGCTCGCGAATCGCTGCACGTGGACGACCCGAATCAAGGAGCAGTGCATCGACCTGTTTCTCCACGTCCAGAGCTTCCTCGATCGCGATGTCATCCTCGACGTGGATCACCTGGACGATCCGGACGCGAGGTGCTTTCTCGCGCAGCGCTGCATAGGTTCGCGCATCGACTGCATCGACAAGCTGTACCGTCGTGACGCCGCTCTTGATCACGTGCTCGACGACGCCTGCAGGGTCGGTCCTCGAGGTAAGGAGGAATGTCTCGACCCCTGGGGGCACTGTCCGGGCGATCGATGCGATGGTGTGGTCGTCAATGACCCCCGGTCCGCTTGGCATCTCTGCGACGAGGCCCAGTGCAGCAGCGCCGTGCGAAATCGCCTGCATGGCTTCTTCGACGGACTTGATGCAGCAGACTTTCAGGCGGATCTCAGTCGGCATCACGCTCACTCCTGATCCTGCGCACTGCGTGTTTTTCGCAGACGCGCGTCAGGCATGGTACCTCCACGGTGCATATGCTCGCGCCGTGTCACGATCTGCCCTCCACATCACCGGCCTTGCTGCAGCAGCGACCAAGCTCCTCGCGATGGTGCGCACGCGCCTTACCTCGCAGCCGGTCGTGGTGGTCGGCATAACCGGCCCGGTCGGGTCGGGCAAGACCACGCTGTCAACGTCGCTGGCAGGCAGTGGAATCCCTGCAGTCGTGATTTCAACCGACAATTACCTCCCCGATTACCACACCATCGAGCCCTCGCAGCGTGATCTGCCCGAGCATGCAGATCTCGCGCGGCTTCATGATGACCTGAGCACGCTTCGCTCGCAGGTACGTGCCATGGTACCAATCTGGTCGTTTCACACGCATCAAAGAGAGGGTGAACGGCCCATCGACCCTGCACCGCTCGTGATCTGTGAAGGGATTCACGCGCTGGGCGATGCACCGAGCAGGGTGCTTGATATCAAGGTGTACGTCGATGCGCCGCGCGATGTCCGGTGGAACCGCTGGGAAGAGATCGAGAAGAAGGGCCTTCGCGGGTTTGGAGTCGAACGTGCGCGCGTGCACTTTGACACGATCGCAGAGCCGACGTTTGACCTCCGTGCACAACGGTATCGCGATATCGCAGACGTCGTTGTCCTGAACCACTGATCGTTGAGCGTGCTGGCGAAACCCGGATCACGACGAAGCATCAATACCTGCATCTTCTCTTGGCATCTGCGTGGCACCTTTGTATAAGTGGTGACCGCTCGTGGCCAACAGGAGTGAAGGCATGCAGTCGATCGATCGCGTCGTCAACGTCACCCGCACCGCCCTGATCGTTGCTCTCTGCGGAACCTGTGCAATCGCGCAGGATGGCTGGTCGAATTCCGGCGGCAACGCAGGTCGCAACGGCCAGACCGCAGCAATTGGTCCTGCCGACGCCACCGTCCTCTGGAACGGCGGTCCTTCATCGATCATCGCGTGGCAGCCGGTGATTGAAGGCGATCGCGTCTTTGCAGTGCGTCAGACGGGTTTTCCGCCCGAGCCTGCATCGGATGAATCGCCGGTGATGGCGTTCAATCTTGAGACCGGTGCACAGCTCTGGCGTCGCGATCTTCCGTGGCTGACGGGCGATTGGACGACCTGGGTTGCAGGGGTGAACAACGGGAAGGTTTATGCATCGCGTGCAGGGAACGGTGCATCGGTCAAGGCTGTCCTGTATGCACTGGATGCAGCGACGGGCGCGATCCTGTGGCAGAGCGCAGAGAAGATCGATGCAGGGGCGTATGACGGCGTGGTCTTTGCACCCAACGGTGACCCGGTCGTCGCGAGCTTTACCCGCATCTGGCGGATCAGCGCGGTGGATGGCTCGACGGTCTGGAGTGTTTCGCGGGTTGGCTCGGTGTCGGGCAATTGCGGAGGCGCGATCCATAACGGCGCGATCTATGTGGCGGACGCGATCGTTGGCGGACACGCAATCAAGAAGTTCGATCTTGCAACCGGTGCGTTCCTCTACCAAAGCCCGCAGATGCCCGGATTCACTATTCAGAACACGCCGATGGTGTCGCCCGATGGGACGATCTATCTGAGCAGGGTGCAGAACAACACGGCGGTGGATTACTTCTACGCCATCAATGATGATGGTTCGTCCATGTCGATTCGCTGGTCGGCACCTGCAGAGTGGTCCACTCGCAGCGAGTTCGCCGTGGCGCCCGATGGTGATGTCTATATGTTCGCACCCGGGAAGTTCTTGCAAAAGCGTCGTGCATCGGATGGCGTGGTTGTTGCACAGTTTGAGGAGGCGATCACCGCCGATTCGTTCGGGCCTCGCATGGCGGTTGATGCGAACGGGACGCTCTTTGTTTCGAACGGTGCGTTCAGCGATGGCAATATCAAGGCCATGCCCTCGGACCTTTCGTCGGTCCTGTGGTCTGCAAATGTGACGAATATCAACATTGGCGGGCCTGCGATTGCGGACGATGGAACGCTGGTGGTGGCAGGCAACGGAACGCAGTTGCGTGCATACAAGTCCGCGGGCTGCCCTGCAGATTTCGACGGCAGCGGGTTTGTTGATACTGATGACTTCGATGCGTTTGTTGCGGCATTTGAGGCAGGTACCGATGATGCCGACTTTGACGGCAGCGGGTTTGTCGATACCGACGACTTCGATGCCTTCGTGGGAGCGTTTGAGGGCGGATGCTAACGCTTACATGAAGATTGCCTCATGCTGGTATTTGGAGCAAATGAGGAATTTTCTTGGAACAGATCAATTTTGGTATTGATCCCGGCTGAAGCATGAGGTAAGGTACCTCACGCAGTTCCGGTTTGTTTCCAACCATGACCGGCTGCACATGGATCGCAACAAGGAGGGGGAGAGGACAAGCCCGCACAACTTTTGAAGTGTTTCGCCCATGGCGATTGCTATCACTTTGTTGTGACCTCCTTGTAATATCGAGTTGTTTCAGAGCGCCCGAGGATCCGCCTCGGGTATGTGGTGTGTTGTTGTTTGTTTTCTCGATTCCTATAGGAGGAAAGTCATGAAGAACGTTTTCGCTATCGTCGCTCTCGCTGCAGCCGCTGGCATGGCCAACGCTGACACGCTCGCCGCAAATCCCCAGGATTTCGGCGCAAACTTCGGTCTGGGCTTCTTCTCGGATGGCGATGCAGGTTACTGGTACAGCCAGCAGGTCGCTGAGAACTTCAGCATCGGCGCTGCCTCGAACGTCACGGGCGTGAACTTCGCAGGCGCATCCGAATTCTTCGAGTTCGGTGACTACACCAACATGACCGGCTTCAACATCCAGATCATGGCCGACGCGGGTGGTCTCCCCGGCGCGGTGATCTACTCCGAAGTCATCGCCACCGGCGCAACCAGCCCCACGCTCCAGGGCGTCAACGTCCTCGGCAGCAACGTCTACGGCCAGTCGGCCACCTTCGCATCGAGCGTCGCACTCGGCGCTGGCAACTACTGGGTCTCGATCGGTGCGGTCCTCGCCTCGGGCGCTGGCGACGCATGGGTTTGGGCTGACGGCACCAACGATGACGGCATCGCCTTCACCACGACCCCCAACGCAGGCGGCTGGGCACCCTACGCCGACGGCGCAACCAGCGGCACCTTCGAAATCATCGGCACGGTCGTCCCTGCTCCCTCGAGCATGGCCCTCCTCGGCCTCGGCGCTCTCGCCGCTGGCCGTCGCCGCCGCTAATTCACCGTAAGGTGAATTGCACTCAGTGATTCGATTGTCTTCCGTCGGCCCGCGGGTTTATCCCGCGGGCCGATTCTTTTTCTCCCCTGCAAAACACGATCGCCGCACGCGATCACACCGCGGCACGCGCGGTTCACACATGAAAAAGCCTGCAGGAGCACCTGCAGGCTTGATCGTCATCGTGTGTAGTTCATGGACGTTGCTTGCGCAACAGTCCTGAAACATATTGTCCGCGTTCAGCACCCCGATTCAAAGGCCTGGACGAAGGCATCGAAATCGTCCGTGTCCACGAAGCTTGTCCCGTCGAAGTCCGCATCGTCGGTCCCTGCTTCGAACGCAGCGACGAACGAATCGAAGTCGTCGGTATCGACAAACCCCGAACCGTCGTGATCTGCAGGGCAAAGGACCGCCAGTTGGCAGGCGCCAGATTCGATCTGCATGCACGGGCCAATGGCGAGGCAGGTGAATTCGGCACCGTGTTCGTCGAAGGTGATCCCGTCGATGGTGATCGTCGCGGTCGTGCTTCCGGAAACTTCTGCACCGGAAGGAAGCACGCCGTCACTGAGTGACACGCCGTTCATTTCCCACGCGAATGACTCGACAGTGCCATTCGCAACGACCGAGAACTGCACGTCGTCGCCCAAATGCCCTGCAGCGTCCTGCGGATGCTCCGCGATCTCAACTGGTCCAGGTCCGGGTGTGTCGAGCGATGCACCGAGGAACGAGAGCAAAACGCCGTCGGGAACAAGCGTCGGGTTGGTGAGATCGGCGCCGACGAGTGCAGGCGGGAGCTCGATTTCCGCAAACCTCGCGTAATCGAACCGCGCGATCAGGTCCGGTGCCATCGGCTGCCAAGGGCTTGGATCGGGTGACATGCCCGGATGAATCACCGTCTGGTTGTGGGTGAAGGGGTCGAGCGTCGAGGCCTTGAGCCAGTCGCCGTACGTGACCATCCCTGCCTGCAGGGTGGCAGGCATGTCAGGGCGGTGGTACCGCCGATGAACCTGCCACGATCCGCCCGGCTGCTGAAGGAGCGCGATCACATACTGGCCAATGCGCGCGATCTGGAGCGTCGCTTCAAGGCCCTGTGCAGATGAAAGCTGGAGAATCGAATCGCCCGCGATCGTGGTTTTCACTTCAAACTGCGGGTGAACCGTCGAATCCTGGCCGTATCCGAGCGAGAGGAACACGTAGTTCTCGCCGCCGGGTGTCCATGTTGCAGGCGTGATCGCGCGCGGCGTGCGCAGCATGATCCCGCCCAGCGAGTACAAGGATCCGGGCGTGCTGACGCCGTCCCTGCTGCTCACTCGCACGTGCGTCGTCAGTGCAAAGTCACCGGTCGCGAGCTTGAAGTTCATCGGCCCGCGATAGTCGCGATACCACGTGCAGGAGTACGGCGTCATCACCATGTGCCCGGGCACGCTCGCGTTGATGTCATAGACCTCAAGCTGGTCTGCGTTCCACGATTCAGTGATGTGGAGTCGCTGCCAGGCACTGATGGTCGATCCATCGCCAAACTCATCGCTCAGGCAGGTGACGTTCTGTCCGCATGCCATCCCTGCCAGCACCCCGATCAGCAAGCCTGGTCCTGCCAGGCGTTCAGACATTCGCATCTTCATCTCTCCAGCGGCCGAACTCCATCCACGGTCTGTCGGCAAGACCCTCAACGGTGGCGACGAGCCCGACTCACGGTCGAATTGGCCAGTCGTGGATTCAGCACGGCATATCAGGGTGCTGTACGGACTCTGATAGAGAATCGCCCGACCATTCCATCAGGTACCCGGTAGTTTCATGGCTATAGGACCTGAAGATCTCGCACTGCATAAAGACATCCGGCGACCCAATCGCCAAGCGAACCCTCCGAAGGGCCGATGAGTAGGGGTGAAGTAGCACTCCGGGTCTTATGAGACCCTCGACTGGAACGCCGACCGTACCATTCTCAAGCGTGCCTCCCCCATGGAGGGCTTGGGATGGACGTCGCAGGAGCTGAGATCTATGTGCGGAATCGTGGCCTACGTCGGCGGTAAGCAGTGCCAGAACCTCATCCTCGAAGGTCTCAAGCGCCTGGAGTACCGCGGGTATGACTCCGCGGGCATCGCGACGATCGATCAGGACAAGATCACGGTCGTCAAGACGATCGGCCGCGTGGCCAACCTCGAGGACAAGCTCGAGGAAGTCGGCGGCGTGCGCGGCACGATCGGCATGTGCCACACCCGCTGGGCGACGCACGGCGGCGTGACCAACCCCAACGCGCACCCCCACACCGACGACAAGTCAGGTATCTGCATCATCCACAACGGCATCATCGAGAACTACGGCTCGCTCAAGACCTATCTCGAAGAGAAGGGCCACAAGTTCCAGAGCCAGACCGACACCGAAGTCCTCGCCATGCTCATCGGCGAGCTGTACGCACCTGCAGAGGGCATGGACCTTGAAGCAGCGGTGCAGGCAGCGCTTCGCGAAGTGACCGGCGCCTACGGCCTGGTCGTGATGTGCGAGAAGGAACCTGACACGCTGGTCTGTGCACGCAAGGGCAGCCCCTTGATGGTCGGCGTTGGCAACGGCGAGTACATCGTCGCGTCGGACGGCTCTGCGATCGTCTCGCACACCTCGCAGGCGTTCACGCTCGAAGATTACCAGGTCGTGAAGATCACGCCCAAGGGATTCCGGACGAGCACGATCCACAATGTTCCCGTGACGCCGAAGATCCAGCAGCTCGAGATCGAGCTTGAGAGCATCGAGCTCGGCTCGTACTCGCACTTCATGCAGAAGGAAATCTTCGAGCAGCCCAAGGCGCTCGCGAACACCTTCCGCGGTCGAATCGACACGCGTGACGGCAAGGTCGTTCTCGGCGGGCTTTCGACGTTTGCCAAGGAACTGACCAAGGCCAGCCGCGTGATCCTCCTTGGCCAGGGCACTGCTCTCCACGCCGCGATGATCGGTGAGTACCTCATCGAGGATCTCGCCAAGGTCGGCGCGGTCGCTGAATACGCCAGCGAGTTCCGCTATCGCAACCCGATCATTGAAGAGAACACGGTCGCGATCGCGGTGAGCCAGTCGGGCGAAACTGCAGACACGCTCGCTGCAATGCACGAAGCCAAGGACCGCGGCGCGCTGGCGCTGGGCGCGATCAACGTCGTCGGTTCAACGATGGCGCGCGAAACCGACGCAGGTGTTTATCTCCGCGTCGGTCCTGAGATCGGCGTCGCCAGCACGAAGGCGTTTGTCGGCCAGGTCGCGGTACTCACGCTCATCTCGATCTTCCTTGCACGCAGGCGGTTCATGTCGACCGACCAGTGTGCAGAGCTCCTGAAGGCACTCGAAACGGTGCCGGACAAGATCGCCCGCATCCTCGAGCACGACGCCAAGATCCGCAAGGTGACCGAGAAGTACGTCGACCGTGAGAACTGGCTCTTCCTGGGCCGTGGGTACAACTACCCGACTGCGCTTGAAGGCGCACTCAAGCTCAAGGAAATCAGCTATATCCACGCAGAGGGCATGCCGGCAGCGGAAATGAAGCACGGCCCGATCGCGCTGATCAATGAAGGCATGCCTGCAGTCTTCATCGCCAACCAGGGTCGCCAGTATGACAAGGTGATCAGCAACATCCAGGAAGTGAAGGCACGCGGCGGACGGATCATCGCGGTCGCGACCGAAGGCGACGAGCAGATCAAGAAGCACGCGGACGATGTCTTCTACGTTCCCGCGATCCCCGAGGCACTCAGCCCGATGCTCACGGTGATTCCGCTTCAGCTCATGGCGTACCACGCGGCAGTGCTGCGCGGTCACGACGTGGACAAGCCGCGCAACCTCGCCAAGAGCGTGACGGTGGAGTAAGGAAAGACCGGGAACGCAGGCATCAAACATCAGTCATCGGGCACTAGGCACTGGTGCAGATGCAGCGTTGTAACTTGCCGGTCCGCGCGGCGTGTGGTTAACTTTCGTCTTCGGTGATGAGCGGTTCGGCGACGAACTTGCCGGTGGCGTCGCGCGCGAAGGCGGTTCCTTCGGGCGCTTCGAGGAGCGGGATGATGTCGGGGTCGTAGTTGGCGACGGTGTTGACGTCGTAGTAGGCGAAGTTGCGAGCGTTGTTCATGTACGCTTCGTCCTCATCGCCTGAGAGGAACCGCCACCCGCTGTCATACTCGTCGTCGGGCTCTTCGTGGTAGCAGTAGCCGACTTCCATGCCGTCGACCGTGATCCGGTCGCTGGCGAGGCAGACACCCATCGGCGGAACAAGCTTCGTGAAGGTCGATGCGTCCTTGTGGAACTTCTTCTCTGGCATGGTCGAGTGCTCGCTTCCGTACCGATCGTCCGAGAATTGGAACGCATGAGGTTGTGCCCGCACCAACGAATATCTGCTTGGTGACCCGGCAAGACCACGGTACAGTGGCTCTGTGGCGGGCAGGTGAGAAGATACAAGCATGCAGATTTCATTGCCAGTCTGTCGCCCGCCGCGATCCCCTGCGTTGCACTGGTACGTTCCTGCAATCGCCTGTCTCCTCGCTGCAGGGAGCGCCCACGCACAGCCCACAACGTCTGCATGGGGCTCCTCGGCCGAGGCTTCTGCAGTTGCCGCTGCATCGCTCGCAGGGCGATACGCCTCTGCGTCGACTGCGTTCGACACGGTCACGATCCGCGATGTGGATCAAACGCTTCGCCGGACAATCACGCGGTCTGAGATGAAATCACTCCTGCCGTGGATGGACCTGAACACATCCGCGGATGGCCCCGGCGCGATCGCCTTCAGCGATTCGGGCCGCATCGTTTATATCGCGGTGCACGATGCAGCGAGTGCCTCCGATGGCAATCCGAGCGATGCGATTCTGCGGTATGACGTGCTTGAAGATGCGTTGACAGTCTTCGCGAGGCTCGAGCTTGCAGGGACGGATGTCGCGACGCACGGCTCACTCGTGCATTTCAAAGGGCGGCTGTACGTCGGCGTGACGGGCGGCCTGCGTGTGTACCGCGCACAGGTCAATGACGCGACGGGCACGCTGCTGTACACGTCAAATCTGACTGCAGGTGCGATGACGACCGGCCTCGCGATCGATCGCATCGCCAGCACGCTCTACGCCTCGTCGGGAACGACGATCAGCCGTGCACCGATCACGAACGCGAACTCGCTGTCGTGGTCGAATGTCGGCACGCTCGCGGATGTCAGGTCGCTGACACTCTCACCGCATTACGGCGGGTCTGCGAATGCAGGGGTGTATGCACTGACGTCAACCGGCGCGTCATCGTCGCTGCGGTTCATTCCATTCGACCAGGCACAAGGCTCATCTGCGTTTGCGCCGACGATCTATCTCACCGCATCCGCAGACTGGCGCGATGTCGTTGCCACTGCAGACGGTGCGATGCTCCTTGCTTCAAGCACGAACACGCGGCGCGTGAGTGACCAGAGCGATGCGCGGCTCTCGTACCCGGCGTGGGTGCAGAGCGAGTTTGGGCAGGTCGTCCAGTTTGCCAAGAGCCTGATCACGTCAGGCCCCGGTTCTGGTGGCGGTCCCGTCGGCTGGGTGATCGACGGCGATGTCCAGATCGGCTGGTCGCGGTTCCACCCTGCAACACCCGACGCAGCTGCATGGGCGGTGCTGCTGCTCATCGCCAATCACGAGATTAATAACGACCCTGCTGCACTCTCGCTCACGCGGCTCATTCTCACGCGGTACGGAGGTCTTGCGTCCGATGGCATCGCGCCATCACGCAGTGCAGACGGCATCTTCCGTCACTGGATCGACCCAGCGAACGGCGGCGTGAAGCAGGGGTGGGATCCCGAGTTTGCGACGATGAGCACGATGAAGATCGTGCTCGCCGCTGCACGTGCGCGTTCACACTGGCCGGGGGATGCGCAGATCCAGGCCGCTGCAGAGGCGATCATCTGCAACGTGACGAACATCGAGGATTATTTCATCGGTTCGTCGCACCTGATGGCGCTCAAGGGCAATGAATCCGGCGGTGCATCGACGTTCTCGAGCGGTTTCCACGAAGGAATCATGTTCGCAGAGCAGGCAGGTGCGTACGGCGGTGCGGATGGCCTTGCATCGTGGAACTACTGGAAGACACTCACGAACTTTCCTGCTGCGTCGTTCATCACGGGACACCCGACGAGGACCAATTCGTTCGGCTCGTTCCTCCCCGCATTCATCACGATGTACTCCGCGCAGCTCATCGGGGATTTTCGCAATGATGGAGCGTGGTCGACGCACTTTCAGAATCTTCGTGCATCGCACGCAGCGTGGACCGACGACAACGCGCCGCGTTTCAGCACGGTCTTCTCTGCAGGGACGACCAAGGGTGAGTGGGGGGGCTATCACGCGGATTCACTGACCGATCATCCCGGTGATGTGACGACGTTCCCCGCGCTCATGGCCACTGCGAGTGGGATGGGCGTTGGAGCTGCACAGGGGCCGCAGAGCGTGGAGGCAGTGGGGGCGTATCAGGCATACCGCATGGGTGCACGCCAGGCGTTCACGGGCGGGGCGAGCATCTTGTATCGCAGGTCCGCGGTCGATCCTGCGTATCAGCCCGATTCTGCAGGGTTGCCCGATGTTGCGATCGGCGGACTTGGTCTCGCGGAACTTCTTCAGCCGGGCCTGACGGATTCGGTATTGACGGGCATCTACCCGAGTTGCACACCGTGCCACGCGGACTTTGATGGCACTGGGTTCGTTGACATCGAGGACTACAGCGCGTTCGTGCTCGCCTTTGAAGCAGGGACGGAGAACGCGGACTTCGATGGCTCGGGGTTTGTGGATATCGAGGACTTCTCTGCGTTTGTACAGGCGTTTGAGCTTGGGTGCTGAAGATACCGGGGCCGATAATCGGACGGAGGGCGACATTGACGGGCAATTCACTTTGCCGATGGAGCCCTGCGGAGTAGCATCGACACCGGAGCGCCGTGCGTGCCGGTGAGGCTTCGGGGGAAACGTGGGGGAGTGGTCCATATCGGAGGATTCGTTATGCAGCGCAATGCAGCCTTCTGTGCAGTGATCGCGGCCATGTCGCTTGCCTCTTTTGCGTCCGTCGCGTCCGCACAGGTGACGTTCTCGACCAACCGTGCAACATGGATCATCAGCGTGGGCGGGGACCGAGAGGTTGCTGCGTGGCGATTCTTCGATCAGGTGCTCGAAGGCTCTGCGGAAGTGAATGCAGTGCCCGCGCCGGACACCGATGTCGGGAATGTGCTGACGTTCAATGCGCCGATCCCGTTCAAGCTCCGGTGCATGCAGGCAGGGGCGACGTTTGTGTTCCGCGACCCCTTGATGAGCACGACGCTCGAACCGATGCTGTCGGTCGGTCGCGCGAACGTGTTCGAGGACGACGATGTTGAGATCACGTTCCCCTCTGGCTGCGTGCGCGGCGTGGGGCTGACGATCTTTGACAACTCCGCGGAAGCCAACGAAGTTCTCCGTGTGTACGACACGTCGGGGAATCTCATCGGCACGCGCACGGGTCTTGCAGGTTTCATCGGCATCGAGTCGACGATCCCGATCGGCCGCATCGAGATGGATGAGCACGCGGGTGCTGATGACGTGGCTATCACGGGGCTCGATATCGTCGACTGCACATCGCCTGCAGCGGTTCGCTATCACACGAGCGCGGGTGACTGGCAGCTTGATGCGGACCGTTCCGGAACGCCCGAAGGTCTCCCTGCATCGACGCTTACGCTCACTCCTGCATCGCTCGTGCAGGCTGATGAAGTGACGCAGGCGCCGGGCGATTCGGTCGCGGTTGGTCCGACGCTGACGTTCTCGAGCTTTGTCCCGGGCTTTTCGATCCGCACGCTCCAGGCAAGTGCAGAGTTTGTGATCAACGATGCGGGATTCAACACTTCAGCTCGCCCGCTCCTTGGCATCGGCAGGGTTGATGTGCACGAGGATGATGATTTTGCCATCACCGTGAACGGTTGCACACCTGCAGTGGGCTTTGTGCTCCATGACACGCCAACGGTGACGGACGAGTACGTGCTGGTATACGGTGGAGGCAATGCACTGCTTGGCATGTTCGCGCCGCCGCCTTCAAGCTCGAATGGCGACGTGTTCATCGGTGTGATCGCGCCGGGGCCTATCGCGAGCGTTCTTTACAGCGAGGATGTCGGCACCGATGACATCGCGATCAAGAGCGTGTCGTTCGTTGCCCCACTGGCGGTGTCGCCGTCGGTCGCGAGCGTGTGCCAGGGCGGTGAAACGGTGATGACGCTGGCCGCAGGGGTTGAGTTCTCGAACCCGCGCTGGCGCCGGAATGGTGTCCTGCTGGCTGATGGTCCCACTGCATGGGGCTCGGTCATCAGCGGGTCATCGACCGCGACGCTTACGATCTCGAACGCCGCGCTCCAGGATGCAGGGACGTACGACTGCGTCACCGATTCTGACTGTGGCGAAACCACGGCAGTCTCAGCGATCGCGCAGGTCTGCGTTGGCGACTTTGACTGCTCGGGCTTTGTCGATACCGACGATTTCACCGCGTTCGTCACTGCGTTTGAGCTGGGCGACGAATCCGCCGACGTCGATCTGACGGGCTTTGTCGATACCGATGACTTTACCTACTTCGTCCTGGCGTTTGAATCGGGGTGCTGAGCAGGCCCTTTCCAAGCGTGTAACACCGACGCGGATCCCGTGAAACACGGGGTCCGCTTTGTTTTCCGGGACCATCTTCTGGCTGCATAAACTCCTGACCCATGCGCGATATGTCCATGCATCGTTCGTCCGCTCGCTCTGCACACGCACTCTCCGCACTTGCGATCGTCCTGACCGCGGGCTCGCTGCCGGTCTACGCCCAGCAGTTCGTGAAGGACGGCCAGGATCGAACGATCAAGACGTGGGCCGCCAAGGGGCTCATGCAGAACCCTGTCGCGATTTGCTTTGATCCCAAGGGCAATCTCTACGTCGCAGAGAGCGACCGTGCAGGCAACGCAGTCGCCGATACGCGCGGGCTCGGCCACCTCAACGCGGTCGAAGAGGACCTCAAGTTCAAGAGCGTTGAAGACCGCCGTGAGCAGATTCACCGCTGGATCAAGCAGGGTGCGTTCCCTCAGGATCACTTCACCAAGACCGAAGATCGCATCCGCATCGTCCGCGACAGCGATGGCGACGGCATCGCGGATACCGCCAGCGTCTTTACAGGTGCGTTCAACGGCGAGCTTGATGGCATCGGCGCGGGCGTGTTGTGGCATGCAGGGAGCATCTATTACACCTGCATCCCCGACCTCTGGAAACTGACGCCCGGCGCGGATCCGCTCGTCTCGCAGACGCGCGAAAGCCTCTCACACGGCTACGGCATCCGCTGGTGCTTCTATGGCCACGATCTCCACGGCCTGACGCTTGGGCCAGACGGTCGTATCTACTTCTCGATGGGCGACCGCGGGTACAACGTCACGACCAAGGAAGGCGTGAATCTCGTCGGTCCTGATCGCGGCGGTGTCTTCCGCTGCTGGCCCGATGGGAGCGGCATGGAGCTCTTCTATCAGGGCCTGCGTAATCCGCAGGAACTGGTGTTCAGCGAAAACGGCGAGCTCTTCACCGGCGACAACAATTGCGATTCGGGCGACCGTGCACGCGTGGTCCACGTCTTTGAAGGTGGCGATTCGGGCTGGCGGCAGGACGTTCAGTCGCTTGAATCGCGCGGACCGTGGAATCGCGAAGCGATCTGGAAGACGCTCAAGGATGTCTCCGGCCCCGGCAGACCTGCATGGACGCTCCCGCCCATGGAGTACATGGGTGCAGGGCCTTCGGGCATGCTCCTCTACCCCGGTACCGGCGAGGCATCCGCGTTCGACGGCTGCCTGTTCATGGTCGACTTCTACGGCTCGGGATCGACGGTCCACGCATTCAGGCCCACTGCAGAAGGCGCGACGTACCAGGTTTCCGACCACGTCGAGTACTACAAGGGCGTGACCGTTACTGACATCGCCTGGGGCTACGACGGCAAGCTCTACATGAGCGACTGGGGCGGCGGGTGGGAGCCGAACCCCAACGGAACCGTGCTCGTCGTCGAAAACGCCTCTGCACACAAGGAGCAGGGCACGGTCATCAAGGATGTTCGCGACCTGGTCGAAGCAGGGTTTGAGCAGCGCGAAGATTCCGCGCTACTTTCCATGCTTGGCCATCGCGATCAACGTATCCGCCTCGCTGCACAGTACGAGCTCGCGCGTCGATCAACCGGCTCGCTCTCTGCTTCGCTCCAGAACGAACTCGCGAGCGCTGCGGCTGCTTCGCAGAACCCCGCAGTGCAGCGGTATCACGCCATCTGGACGCTCGGCCAGTGTGCACGGACCAATCCCAAGGCGATCGATGCACTCTGGCCGCTCATCGGTGATGCGGATGCAGAGATCCGTGCACAGGCAGTCAAGACGATCGGCGATCTTAGCCCCAAGCTGACTGGCGAGACTTCGTCCGCGCTCGTGAGCATGCTCGGCGATGTATCTGCACGTGTCCGTGCGTATGCAGCCCTTGCCCTGGGCAAGACGGGCCACGCGCCCGCGATTCCGAACCTTCTTGAGCTCCTTGCACAGACCCCGCAGACCGACCGCGTCCTCCGGCACGCTGCGTCGCACGCGCTCTCGCTGATCAATCGCCCCGACGAGACGCTCGCTGCAGGCCGCAAGCTCAACGAGCTCGCAAGACTTGGCACGGTCGTCGCACTGCGTGCCATGAACAACGCAGGTGCTGCAGAGTTCATCAACGACGTAAACCCGGAAGTCGCGGTCGAATCCGCGCGTGCGATCTATGACCTTCGTATCAGTGCAGGGATGGAAGCACTCGCGCGGACGCTCGATCAGTCGGTCCCCCAAGATCGTTCGATCGAACCATTCCTGCGCCGCGCGATCGAGGCCAACGTGCTCGTTGGAAATGACGCAGCGGTCGCTCGCCTCGCTGCATTCGCTGCACGCAAGGAAGTCGACCCTGCATGGAGGCTCCTCGCACTCCAGCGTGTTGAAGGCTGGAACAAGCCGCTCAAGCGAGAAGGCGTCTGGGGCAACTGGGCCGACTACCCCGCGCGAAGCGAAGACGCACTGGCCTCTGCAGTTCGTGCGAACATCGATGCACTGATCGCCACTGCAGGTTCTGAAGGTCCGCTCTCTAAGCTCGTGCAGCAACTCCAGGCAACGTACGCGCTCTCGATCGGCCTGAACGAGATGGTCAAGGAACTTTCGAACCCCGAGCGGTCGGACGAATACCGCCGTGTTCTCCTTGACCGCATCGCGACCGATGCACCCGATCAGCTCGCAGCTGCGTGCACGACGATCCTGACGCTCAACCCCGCGCCCAAGGGTGCGCTCCGCGGCCGTGCGGAAGAACTTCTTGCAAAGTCGTCACCGAAGGAAGCAGTGGATTACCTCCTCGGCGCTGCATCGACGGGCGAAACGCACGACCGCCAGCGTGCAGTGCGAATCCTGGGCACGATTGATTCCGACGCTGCACGCGATGGCCTCGCGGGTCTTGCAGATCGCGTGACGACCGGCATGCTCAGTCCCGCGCTGGCGCTTGAAATCTACGACGCGGCGATGAAGCTCCCTGCAGGCGCGAGTGCACGCATCCGTGCAGAGGCACTCGGTCGCCAGGGTTCGCGCCCTGCAGGATTCTCAAACGCGCTCCTTGCGTTGGGCGGTGATGTCGAAGCAGGCCGCGAAGTCTTCTTGCACCATACCGCGGCAGAATGCCTGCGTTGCCACATCGTGAGCGGGACCGGCGGTACTGCAGGTCCCGAGCTGACCCGCATTGCGACAAGACTCCCGATCGAGAAGCTTGTTGAATCGGTCGTCGAGCCGACCGCGACCGTCGCTGCAGGCTACGGCAGTGTCAGTGCGATGCCGCAGATGACGCAGATCCTCAACCCGCGCCAGGTTCGCGACGTCGTGGCGTACCTTGCGACGCTCAAGGGCGACACATCAACTGCTGCACACGGCGGCGGGCATGCAGCAGGGCACGCAACGGGTCACGAGGTTTCACATGATGCAGGGACGCACGGCGATTCTGCAGCACCCACGGCCACGAGCCGCTCACCGATCGTGCGCGTCCTTGCGTTCCTCCTGATCCCGCTCACGCTGATCGTGGTGGCACGCTCCATCGCCCAGCGCGGCAAGGCATAAAGCACCGCCTGCGAACCAACCTCCCCTGCGTGTGTACGATCCCTTCCCGGTCCGGGCGGCGTGTGGTGCCACCGGCCTGCCAAGGAATCCTTCCATGCGATCCTCACTCGTGCTGGCCGCCTCGTTCCTCACGTCGATCTCGGGCACCTGCATGTCGCTGACGGGCACGCTCGCCCTCGCGATCACTGCAGAGTCCGTCCAGGCACAGCAGGTCAAGTTTGAGAAGTACCAGCTTTCCAACGGCATGACCGTGATCCTTCACGAGGATCGCTTGCTCCCGGTCGCGACGGTGAACACGTGGTACCGCGTCGGTGCGCAGGATGAGCCACCGGGCCGCTCGGGCTTTGCGCACCTCTTCGAGCACCTGATGTTCATGGGAACGCGCCGCGTCCCCGGCAATCAGTTTGACGTGCTGATGGAAACGGGCGGCGGCGCGAACAACGCATCGACTGATCTTCACCGCACGAACTACTTCTCATGGGGTCCGAGCAAGCTTCTTCCCACGCTCCTGTGGCTTGATGCAGACCGTCTTGAGGACATGGGCCTTGAGATGAACCAGGACAAGCTCGACAAGCAGCGCGACGTGGTGCGTAACGAGCTTCGACAGGTGGTCGAGAACGCGCCGTACGGCAAGGCGTCTGAGGCGGTGTACAAGCTCCTCTTCACGCCCGATCATCCGTACTACTACGGCGTGATCGGCACGCACGCGGACCTTGAAGCAGCGACCGTGACCAACGTCAAGGACTTTTTCGCGACGTTTTACGTGCCGAGCAACGCATCGCTCGTTGTTGCGGGCGACTTTGACAGTGCGCAGATCAAGCCCTTGATCGAGAAGTTGTTTGGCTCGATCGCAGGCGGCCAGGCTGTGACGCGCAAGTACGTCGCGCCATCGACGCCGATTCCAAACTCGGTTCCGGGTGTGAAGCGGTTCACCGCGATCGATGCAGTGGAGCTTCCCAAGATCGAGTTCAGCTATCACAGCCCTGTCGCTTTTGGCGAGGGCGATGCGGAGATGCAGCTCGCCGCGAGCGTGCTCGCGGATGGCAAGTCGAGCAGGCTTTACCGCAGGCTTGTGATGGATGAGAAGCTGGCGGTCGAAGTTTCCGCGATCCAGCAGGGCTATCCGCTCGGCGGTCTCTTCCAGGTCTCGGTCCTCGCGCGTCCTGATGCGGACGTGCGCCGTGTCGAAGCGATCATGGACGAGGAGATCAAGAAGTTCATCAAGGACGGCCCGACCAGCGAGGAGCTTGATCGCCAGAAGGCCTCGCTCGAACTCGCTGCACTCGAAGAAGTCCAGAGCATCGAACGCAAGGCAGACAAGCTCAACGAGTACGAGTATTACTGGGGCGATCCCAACGGCTTTGAGCGCGACTTGAACCGCTTCCGCAAGGCCTCGCGCGGCGACGTCCGCTCATGGTCGGCCAAGACGCTTCTTGCGGACAAACGAGTGATCGTGCACGTGCTTCCAGAAGAGCCTGCACGTGCTGAATCCGGCCGCGACGCGCGCCCTGCAGACGCCTCGCAGGCCACGTTCAATCTCCCGACGCCCGAAACGTTCACGCTCGACTCTGGCGTGAAGGTGTACGTGTGGAACCAGCCGTCGCTCCCGATGGTATCGGTTCGCATGATCGCGCAGCCGGGTGGTTCACTCGACCCGGCAGGTCGCGAAGGCTCTGCATCGCTCGCTGCACAGATGCTCGCTGAAGGCACGAAAGAACTCGATTCGCTCGCATTTGAGAACGCGGTGCAGTCGATCGGCGCGAGCTTCGAAACCGGCAGCGATCACGAAACGATCGATGTTTCGATGACGGTGCTCAAGCGCAGCCTCGACAAGGGGCTCGATCTTTTCGCAAGCGCGGTGCGCGAGCCGCGCATGGATCAGACCGACTTTGCACGCGTCAAGTCGCTGACGCTCGATGGTCTCCGCCAGGCTGCACAGGTTCCTGCTGCAGTTGCGGGAGCGGTGGGGGATGCCCTGCTCTACGCCTCGGGCAGCCCATACGCCTTGCCATCGAGCGGCACAGTGCAGTCTGTTGAAACGCTCACGCTTGAACAGGTGCGTGCCTCGTACGCATCTGCAGTTCGGCCAGATGCAGCGACGATCCTGATCGCGGGTGACATCACGCCCAAGCAGGCACGCGAAGCGATCGAGCGTGCGTTCGGCAAGTGGAGCGCAGCGGGTGCAAGGCCCGCAGCCACTGCTTCGGCCAACTCATTTACGAATCGCGACGCGATCCACCTTGCAGTGGTTGATCGGCCCGGCTCGACGCAGACGTACATCCGCTTTGTTGCACCGGGCGTCGGATACTCCGACAGCACGCGGACGAGCAGGAAGCTCCTGAGCACGCTCCTTGGCGGGAGCTTCACGAGCAGGCTCAATCAGAATCTGCGCGAGGATCACGGCTATACCTACGGCGCACGCTCGCGGTACGACATGGGTGTCACCGGCGGCACGTTCAGTGCGGGCGCGAGCGTGCAGGCGGAAGTCACGGGCCCTGCGATCCGCGAGTTCATGAACGAGTTCAACCGCCTGCGCGGTGGTGATGTCTCGGATGTTGAAGCAGCGAAGGTTCGCGAAACGCTCCGCAACGACACGGTTCGTTCGTTCCAGGGTCTTGCAGGGATGCTCGGCGCGGTGTCCGCGCCGCTCACGAGCGGCCTGCCGCTGAGCACGCTTTCATCGGATCTCGAAGCGATCAACGGCGTCGGTGCTTCAGAGCTGAACGCGCTGGCAAAGACCGCGATCCCGGTCGAATCGGGCGTGCTCGTGCTGGTTGGAGATAAGCAGGTGATTCTCGATCAACTCAAGGGTCTCGAACTCCCTGCACCGACGTTCTACGACGCGCAGGGCAAGAAGATCGAGACGCCCTGAGCCTCGATCACGCAGATTGGGTTGCATAAGTTGCATCACACAGACCAGAGCACACGCGGCCGATCACTTCTGATCGGCCGCGTTCTTTCGCAATGCAGATAATCGCTGGTCAAGGCAGCGGATCCTTCCAGAACTCTGGAATGTCCACCTTTTGCCCTGCATGGCCGTCCGCGTACACCGCCTGAAGCGTTGTCGCATTCATGAGCGGTGCATACACGTCGCTGCGCCCGCCGTGAAAGCGGCCGACGCGCGTGCGAACGTGTGCCTCGTCGCGAAAATCGACCACACTTGCAGTGCGAGTCGGTGGCGCGCCGGTCGTCACGTTGGGCACTGCACCATCGAACACAAGTGCAGTGTCGCTCGGGCGCTGGATCAGGTCGAGCCGGATGTGTGCAGTGGTTGATTCAGTGTCGAAGTTGTCGCGATCGCCCGGCTGACCTGCATGTCCCGTCACGTTGATCGCGTAGGTCCTGGTCATCTCGCGGCCGTAGAACGCGCGAGCAGTGGGGCACACGAGAACGGATTTTGCAGTGTACAACTCGTCCGCATTCGCGCCGTCGCGGCCCGAACCCTGCTGCACGACCAGTGCCCAGTTCGGCGGCTTGTCATAGGGCCTGCCAAGTGCAGGGGAAAGCCCGCGATGCTGGTCCGCGTAAGTCCTGAGGATGATGTATGTCTGCGAGAGGTTCGCCGCGCACTGCGTGGCACGTGCTGCTTCGCGTGTGCCGGAAAGTGCAGGGATGAGAATCCCGATCAGGATCGCGATGATCGCGATGACCACGAGAAGCTCGATCAGTGTGAATGCACGTCGCACGGCGGAGAAAGCGTACGCATGCCGGGTCGATCGCAGGAAACGGGCAGGTCCAGCGGTTCATTTCGTGCAGAGATGCAAGCTCTGTGTTTCATACAGCGCCCGCGATAGCACGTGTGCATCGCGCTACATATCGAGCCACCACATCAGGCCAACTCATCAGGCCAGCAAATCGGATCGACACTTCATGCCTCGCACGTCTTACCCGCAGATGACGCCAGCACACTGCACCAACGCATCACGCACATGCATCACTGCACCGTGCGATACCCCGTCTGCGTCTGACCCACGCGGTGCATCGCGATGCTGTTGGTCACCCGCGCCTGCCCCAGCGGTTTCCCCGCAACCAGCACGATCGGTTCACCCTCTTTCGCAAGGTTGTGCGCAAGGAGATACGCATCGACCTGCTCGTTCCATTCACCCAGCGTCCCCGTCGCGGGCGGGCGAGCACACACGGGGTGAATCCCGCGAAGAAGGGCCATGCGCCGCGTCGCACGGATGCTCGATGAGTACGCGATGATCGGCACGTTGAACCCGTTCTGGCTCAGGTAGCGTGCAGTGCCAGTTTTTTCCGACCAGCAGACCACCGCGACCGCCTTGATGTCGCTGGCGATGCGCCACGCGCCCCTGCACAGCGCCGCGATCGGCACGTGCGATTCAAAGAACCGCGTCGGCGCGGCGCTGTCGTCGACCGGCAGCGTCGCCATGTGCTCTTCTGCAGTTCGCGCGATCCGTGCCATTGTCTCGACGACCAGGAGCGGATGCTTGCCCGTCGCGGTCTCGCCGCTGAGCATCAGTGCGTCCGCGCCGTCAAAGATCGCGTTGGCGACGTCCGTCGATTCCGCGCGTGTCGGCGTTGAGTTGGTGATCATCGATTCGAGCATCTGTGTCGCGACGATGCAAGGCTTCCCTGCACGGTTGCACGCAGTAACGATCGCCTTCTGCGCGATCGGCACGCAGGCGATGTCCATCTCGACGCCAAGATCGCCGCGTGCCACCATCACGCCGTCTGCAGCGTCGATGATCGATTCAAGGTTCTTCAGCGCCTGGGGCATCTCGATCTTGGCGATGATCGGGATCGTCGCGGTCTCGTTCTTGAGATCGGCCCTGCGATCGGTCGGGTGAGCCTTCTCAAGGTACGCCCGAAGCTCATTGATCTCGTCAGGCTTGCGTACGAACGAGAGCGCCAGGAAATCCATCGCGTTCTCAACCGCCCAGTTCACGCACGCCCAGTCGCGATCGCTGATCGCAGGTGCAGAGAGCTCGCTCTCAGGAAGATTGATCCCCTTGCTGCTGGTCACCAGCCCGCCCACCGTCACCCTGCACAGCAGCTCGTGTCCATCTGCAGATCGCTGAATCGCAAGGAGACGAATCAACCCGTCGTTGATGAGGACCCGGTGGCCCGGCACTGCTTCATCGATCAACGGTTCGTATGTCGTTCCGAACACCACGCGCGGCAGCTCGCCCGGTGCAGTAGGCGTTGCACTGAACGCCATCGGCACGCCGCGCCGAAAGATCACGTCCTGCCCAGGTTCAAGCATGATCCCGCCATCAGGCACCTTGCCCACGCGGATCTTGGGACCCTGCAGATCACCGAGTGCCGCGATCGGCCGCTCCATCTCTGCCGAGACTTCCCGTACGACCGCGAGCCGACGTGCATGGTCTTCCAGCGACCCATGCGAGAAGTTGAACCGAAAGACCGAGACACCTGCCTCGATCAGGCTCCTGACCATCTCGGGCGAATCGCTCGAAGGCCCGATCGTCGCGACGATCCTCGCCAGCGGAAGGCGGCGTTCATGGTTCTGGCTCGCTGCAGTGATGGTCATATGGCCTCTTCTATCGGCATTCTGGCCGTGCTTGGACGTCACTTGAGCGGTACTTGCCGCTCGAAACCCGCTGCACACGGCTGCAGATTGTTGCTGAGGGCATCAAATGAACCCCAATTGAACACGCAGGGCTGCTATCGCGTGTAACCATCTTGGGACGCTCTCGTGAAACGCAGGCAGTTTCAGAAAAGAAGAAGGGCCCGCCCAGATGGGCGAGCCCGTGTTTGAATCAACTGAAGATGATCGCGATCAGTTCTCGGGAATGTTGTCGCTGGTCACGATCTCGCGGAACTTCATGCGAAGCTTCCGCGTGATCGGGCCCTCGCCCTTG
>JAESFU010000282.1_pt1 | contig 46004 bp, 35 predicted proteins | sample 9269461 | NCBI WGS metagenome assembly JAESFU01 (sample SAMN14502556, study PRJNA617107) | algae metagenome | isolation source: Stenomitos rutilans HA7619-LM2 and co-occurring heterotrophs from cave walls | place: USA: Waikapalae cave, Hawaii | collected 2009-07-28
AAGCAACAGAGGTTCAAAAATTTCCCATTCTGCGTCAGTCAGACTGCTCGAATAGCTCATCGTCATTGGATTAAAGGGTTACGGCTCCCTTAATTTTAATTATGAAGATGTCAAATTAACTCTATAGAAGCCACGATCGCCATCCTCCAGTACCGCCAGGACACCCTTGTGAAGCGTTGTAGGTTCTAGTGTTTTACCGCGTGCTTCTTTAACTAAGGCTAAATTAAACCCAACGATTGTTGCCAAGTCTTCGGGCTTAGCTCTACGAATGATTGGAGCGATCGTCATGAAGAAAACTCTAGGAATAATGATGCTTGCTTCTCATCAAATTGGGCAGCTAGAGCGCGTCATCAATTAAGCTCAGAAACATTGAGGTATCAGCAATACCATGCCCGTCCTAACAAATGAGACTGGGGGCTGGAACCCCTGCTGTAAGTGATGCGTATGAGTAATTGATGATAGTCTCTAGCTAAAGCGACAGATCCTTCAGCAATTCTACTGTTTGCCCTGGCTGTACTAACGTATTGGCGCATAGAATTCCAGAAGCCGCGACCGCAGGAACACCAATTCCCGGCATGGTGCTGTCACCCACACGGTACAGACCCGCAATCGGGGTTTGGGCGCTGGGAAACATCCCTTGACCAGCCGCAATGGCGGGGCCATAGGTGCCCAGATGACGACGGAGGTAGCGGGCGTGGGTGAGCGGTGTGCCGATGAGTTCTAACACAGTGCGCGATCGCACATCTGGAATCACCTTCTCTAACGCCCGGAACAAGGGTTCTGCACGTTCTCGCTTTCGTTCCGCGTAGTCGCTGCCTCGCTGCCAGTCGGTATAGGGTTCCAGGGTATAGGCATGGACGACGTGATGACCCGCTGGAGCTAGATTCGCGTCCCACACAGAGGGAATGGAAATCATGCAGGTATTGCCTGGAACAGTAAGATCCTGATCGGCACTGTGCAGGACAACATGATGTCCCGTGAGGTGCTCTAAGCCGTTCGATCGAATGCCCAGATGCAGGTGCATGAAGCTATCTACGGCGGGAGTTCCTAAAGCATTTTGGCGATAGCTTGCTGGTAGATCATCTGGTTTCAACAAGTGGCTGTACGTATCCCAAACGGTGGCGTTGGAAATGACGATCGCCGCTTTTAACGTCTCGCCATTCCGCAAGCGCACCCCAACGGCTTTACCAGATTCCACTAAAATCTGCTCAACGTGAGCACCTAACCGCAACGTACCGCCCCATTTCTGCAAGCCTCGTACCAATGCCTGTACGATCGCCCCACTGCCACCAATAGGATAATCAATCACAGAATGCGTCCGTTCACCAAACATAAAGGCAACTTCGGGTGCGATCGTTCCTTCGGCGTTGAGTCCAGAAAGGAGAAAACACTCCAGATCAATCAATCGCCGCAGCCAGGGATCGTGCAAATCACGCATCAAATCGGCAACAGAGCTTTGCACAGCGCCCGCTTGCGGCAACAGCTTGAGCAAGGATGGCAAATAGCGAGTGAGCAAAAGGGGAACCAGGTGCCAATCGGCTCGTAGTGCCAGAGTAGGAATGCCTTGCAATGCCTCGTACAAAGCCAGCAGTCGTTTTTCTAGCCGAGCCAGTTCGATGGCACCTTGCGGCGTGATTTGCGCGATCGCCGCCCGATAGCGATCGACATTTCCATAGACCGGGAAGGTGCCTTCAGGAAAGTGGTAATGCCCCATCGGGTCGTAGGCGATCGCGGGTACTGACTCTTCTAACACGTCCAGCACTTGCCGCAATGGGTTGAGTGAGTGGCGATCGCTCAACCCGCAGTAAAACGACGGTCCCGAATCAAACTCAAACCCCTGTCGCGAGAAGCTGTGCGCCGCTCCACCCGGAATGGTGTGGCTTTCACAAATCAGCACCCGCTTGCCATAACGAGCCAGCAGCGCTCCTGCCACTAATCCACCAATGCCGCTGCCAATGACAATGACATCAAGGTTTCCATCATCCTGACACTGCGACGCTTGTTCCATACCTGCATCATTGCCCACTCATGCCTCTGGCATTGTAACGAGAGGTCAAAGTAAATCGGGAGAATTGGTCGATCGCGTGTCCAGAATGATCATCTGCACGGTAGCGCGATCAAACATGCTAGGTTTAAACCACCGTAAGCGCTCGCTAGAGAAGGGTTGAGGCAATGTCACACGTGCAGGCAACCCAACCAGATGTGATCTACCCGGACAGTGACAAGCAACCAATGGCAGATAACACCAAGCAGTTTGAATGAATTGTCCTGATCAAAAAAAATTTAGACTTGCTCTTTGATGCCAATCCTGATGTATTTGTGGCAGGCGATTTGCTCTGGTATCCCGTGCAAGGCGACAACACCCTGTGGCAAGCGCCCGATATGATGGTGGTGATGGGACCACTCAAAGGCGATCGCGGTTCTTACAAGCAATGGGAAGAAGCCAACCTGCCGCCCACAGTCGTTTTTGAAATTCTGTCTCCTGGCAATCGCTTAAGCAATTTCGCCAAAAAGCTGCAATTCTATAGCCGCTATGGGGTTGAGGAATACTACATCTATGACCCGGATGACGGCAAACTGGATCGGTTGGCTCCGCACCGATACCGCGTTAGACATCATCGACGAAATGACAGGCTGGGTTAGTCCCTGCTTGGGTATTCGCTTTGAGCCAACCCCCGAAATCCTAGAAATCTTTCGTCCCGATGGGCAGAAATTTCTGACTTACACGGAGTTGGCACAGCAGTTAGAACAGGCAGAACAACGGGCAGAGCAAGTAGAACAACGGGCCGCACGTTTGGTAGAGCAGTTACGCGCTTTGGGTGTTGATCCAGAGCCGCGCTGAAAGACATTCGAGCTTGAACGCTAAAGTTGCAGTGCGGGTAGTCCCTCACTGTTGAGAAGGTTGCGATCGACATCGGCGTTGAGCAAAAGGGCGATCGCGTCTTCATTTTTTGCGATCGGCTACTCGCTTGCTGCGCTAACAAGCTCAACCTATCACTAAACGGATAAGAGAGACCAGAAAACTTAGAATTGTTCGCTCCAGAAGTGGAACGCTTCTGTTTCATACCGATTTAAAGAATGACGGCTACAGATCAATCGGTGGGTAGGGGCAAGGCAATGCCTTGCCTCTACAGGATGTGTCGCATTTTCAATTCAAATTGGTATCAGATGAGAAAATCTAATGCAAAAGAGCCGCGCTTACTGTTTGTGATGACACGCGGGACGTAAATGGCTTTTCGATTGATACCGAAAAGCGTTCACTGAAACAGGCAGCAGCATAATTGAACCATTAAGGACGATCGTTCACGCTTCAAACTGCGATCGTCCTACTTAAACCAGCATCCTTCAGCGTTGCGATCGCTCACTTTACCGTTGGCGTTTGCTTGTGCCAGTCGGTTGCTTGCTCATAGGCATGGGCAACTTGAAGCACCTGATCTTCGCGGAGGACGTTGCCGATAATTTGGAGACCGATCGGCAAGCCGTGATCGTCAAAGCCACAGGGCACGCTGATGCCGGGTAATCCTGCTAAATTGACGGGAATGGTCATCAGGTCAATGAGGTACATGCTGAGCGGATCGGTGGTTTTGTCGCCTGCTTTGAACGCAGTTGAGGGTGCGGTGGGACTCACCAAGACATCCACCTGCCCAAAGGCGGCTTCAAAGTCTTGTTTGATCAGTGTCCGCACTTTCTGCGCTTTGAGGTAGTACGCATCGTAATAGCCAGCCGAGAGCGCGTAGGTGCCGATCATAATCCGGCGTTTGACCTCCGCACCAAACCCTTCAGCACGGGTGCGCGTGTACATATCTATTAGGTTCTTGGCATCGGCAATCCGGGTGCCGTATTTCACGCCATCGTACCGAGCGAGGTTTGCGGAGGCTTCGGAGGGTGCAATGATGTAATACGCCGCAATGCCGTACCGAAAGCGCGGACAGGAGATTTCTTGAATTTCGGCTCCCAGACTTTTAAGCTGGTCGATCGCCCCTCTTACTGCTTTTTCCACCGCTGGATCAAGCCCCTCGCCAAACGTTTCCTTAATCACGCCGACTTTCTTACCTTTAAGGTCGGTTGTGAGAAACTGCGTGTAGTCGGGCACGTCAACCTTGAGGCTGGTGGAGTCTTGCGGGTCATACCCTGCGATCGCGCCCAGCAAAATGGCAGCATCTTCAACGGATTGGGCAAACGGCCCGATTTGATCTAAGGAAGACGCGAAGGCGACGAGTCCATAGCGCGACACCAATCCGTAAGTCGGCTTCATGCCCACAATGCCGCAGAACGAAGCGGGCTGACGAATAGATCCACCCGTATCAGACCCTAACGACACGACACATTCTCCTGCTGCGACGGCGGCGGCTGAGCCGCCTGATGAGCCACCCGGCACTCGTGAGGTGTCCCAGGGATTTGCTGTGAGCTGAAACGCCGATGTTTCCGTTGAGCCGCCCATCGCAAATTCATCCAGGTTCGTCTTGCCCACCATGACGGCTCCCGCAGCCGCCAGCTTTTGCGTCACCGTCGATTCATAGGGCGGCACAAAATTTTCGAGAATGCGCGAGGCACAGGTTGTCGGAATCCCTTTCGTGCAGAGGTTATCTTTAATGCCGATCGGAATTCCTGCCAGCAGCCCAATGTCTTCACCCGCCGCGATTCTGGCATCCACCTGTCGTGCCTGCTCCAGGGCATGATCCGCTGTCACCTGCAAAAAGCTATGCAGCGTTGGCTCCAGGGTTTGAATTTGCTCAAGTGCCTGTTGCGTGATTTCAACCGCCGATCGCTCCTTGCTGATGAGTTGCTGGTGCAATTCGCGGATGGAACTGCGAAGGGATGCCATGCCGTGACCTCGTTCTGACTCTATGTGCAACCTACAGTATACGGTTCAGCGCCAGCGCGATCGCTGATAGCACAGCAACCCCTGCGATCGCGGCATCTCCTATAGTGAAGTGAACCATTCTTGTTTTAGAGGCAACCATTGTGTTCACTCTAGCCCTGCGTCCCACGTTAGACCTCACCGATGAGCAGTTTGAGCAAATCTGTCAGGCCAACTGAGACTTGAAATTTGAGCGCACAGCCAAAGGAGAGCTTGTTATTGTGCCATTGAGTGACGGCGAGACAGGGCGACGCAATTTCAAACTAAGTGCTTGTTTGGAGCTTTGAAGTGATCAGGCTGGGTTAGGTGTTGCCTTTGGTTCATCTACAGGCTTTCAGTTGCCCAATGGTGCGATTCGTTCTCCCGATGCGGCATGGGTGCGCTTAGAGCACTGGCAAGCCTTGACCTTTGAACAACAGAAAAAATATATGCCGCTGTGTCCTGATTTTGTGGTGGAATTACGGTCTGCCAGCGACGAGTTAATAGATCTTCAGGCGATTTTGTGGTGGAATTACGGTCTGCCAGCGACGAGTTAATAGATCTTCAGGCAAAGATGCGAGAGTATCTGGAAAATGGACTGCAACTGGGCTGGCTGCTTGATTCGGAGACAGAAACGGTGGAAATTTACCGATCGCAGCAGCCTGTAGAGATGCTTACAAAGCCTGCTAGCCCTTCTGGGGAGAGCGTTTTACCCGGATTTGTCCTTACGTCAGCCGGGATTTTGACGGCTTAAAGCGCTTAGTTTGTCCATTCAGGTGATCGCACGCAGACGCAAACTGAAGCAACGCTGAAATGTTAGAGTTGCCTAGTCAGAAGCAGCAGTTTGTGGTTGAAGTGTATGGCGATCGTCTCAATGCGATATGTATCTCCAAGGCGCTGGTTTGGTTGGCTGGCGGGGCTTTTAGTGCTGTGTTTCACGCTCTTTGGCTGTTCCATCCCCACTAAGGCCGATAGTCAAGTCAGCCCTCAGCTTAAAGAGCAAGTCTTACAAATTATTCGAGACAACCCAGAAGCGATTCTCGATTCGGTGCAAGCGTATCAGCGCAAGCAACAAGCCGCCCAACAGCAAGCCCAACAAGCCTTTTTGCAACAAACAAAGACGAATCCCAAAGCGCTGATTGGTACCTCTCCTACAACGGGTGCCAAAGCAGGAAAAGTTCTGCTAGTCGAATTTTCCGATTTTCAATGCCCCTATTGCAGCAAAGCACACGCCATCCTACAACCGTTCATAGCAAAGCATCGCGATGTCGTGACCCTGGTTTACAAACACTTTCCTCTAACCAACATCCATGCCGAAGCCATGCCTGCCGCAAAAGCCGCCTGGGCTGCTGGACAGCAAGGGCAGTTCTGGGCGTTCCACGATGCCCTATTTACGCACCAGGAGCAGCTTGGAGAACCGTTCTACCAGGAGACAGCGAAAGCACTCAAGCTCGATTTGACCCGCTTCGATCGCGATCGGGCTAATGCCGAAGCTGCCATTCAGCAAGACGTTGAGCTTGGCAAGAAGCTAGGACTGGCTGGCACCCCCTTCTTTGTGATGAACGGCGAAGCTTTTTCAGGCGTGAGTTCGGTTGAAGAATTAGAGCAAACCCTGGCGCAGGTGAGTAAGTAGAAGGCAGGAGGTAGAAGGCAGAAGGCTAAATGTATTAGCAGAGGGTTTTTGCATGCGGCGATGGCATCAAGCTCACATGCGCGTTGCCGCCTGGAAGGGCTAGTGACGAAGCTAAGACGCGCAAGAGTTTGATTCTTGGAGGCCCTGATACGGTCGCTTATCGTTGGACAGCGCTGCCCCTAGGCAGTGTTTTAAAACACACCCTATATCCCTCCCCCTAAACCCTATAGCTTCTTACTTCAGATACGTAAACTTGCCGCTGCTGCCGTCTGCATCCATTTTGATTTGTGCCACGTAAAACGCCTTCTGAACAATCTCACCTTCTGGGGTAAACGAGATTTCACCCAACGGCGTGCTGTACTTGCCAAGGAGAATCTGCTTATTGAGCGCCACTCGCAAATCAGGTAAGGCTTGCTGACTCACTTTGGTCTGCTTATCTACGACCTTCAACGCATCGACAAAGACCTGTACGCCTGCAAATGCCTGTGCGCTGAACTGGGGCGGCTCTTTCTTAAATTGGCTGCGGTAGGCTTCGCGGAACGCGGCGTTGACATCACCAGGCTGCTCTGGGCTGTAGGCTTGAGCAATCAACACACCATCGCATAACGCTTTACAAACGGGAAAAAGGTTAGATGTATTGAGTCCGTTACCGCCGATGATTAAGCCTTTGTAGCCTAATTCGCGCAGTTGCCGCACCAAGTTTCCTCCATCCGCCGCGAGGCCAGAAATGATGGCAAGATCAGGCTTTAAGTTAAGAGCAGCGGTCGCTTGGCTTTGAAAATCAGTATCAGTGGTTTGAAACTTCTGAACTGTAACCAGTTCTAACTTTTGATCCTTGACGGTCTGCTGAAAAATCTCGGTTTCGGACTTGTTGAAGGCATCATTTTGGGCGTAGAAAACCGCTACTTTCTTGATGTTTGGATTGATTTTGAGTGCAGCCTTCACCGAGTTGGGCGCAACGACAGAGACAGGCGCAGACACACGGGCGATAAAGTCACCGATCTGGGGAATACCTTTAGCCGTGTTGGATGGCCCAATTACAGGTACTTTGGCTCGATCGGCGATCGGATCTGCACCAAACGCCTGCTGCGAGAGTGTAGGGCCGACAATACCCACCACCTTGTCTTTCGTAATAAGGGTTTGAAACGCGTTGATTGCCCCTTGCTCATCGCCACCAGTGTCTTGAAACACCAGCTTGATGGGCGTGCCGTTAATGCCACCTTTGTCGTTAAAGTACTTCTCCGCAATTTTTGCGCCTGCAACTTCTTCTTGCCCTAAAAGCGCGACATTGCTGGTTTGGGCAACTCCAACGCCGATCGCAATTCCGGCTACCGAACTGCTGGGCGATGAAGTGGCTGTGCCTGATGCTTGCGGCGACCCCGATGCTGTTGGTGCAGGGTTAGGACTACAGGCGCTCAGCGCGATCGCGAAAGCCACTAATAACGAGAATCGAGCCTTGGTTTGCATAGCTTTCAGCGTGAGAGACATTATATACATTTGCGTTGTCCATTAAGCCTGCTATTGATTGCGTTCAGATGTATTGCTCGCTGGCTCGTAGCTAGATGGAACGATCGCAGTTTTTATTTCATCACATCCTGCTCACTTTGTGCTGGCTTTTCAGAGTTGAACTTTTTCCAGGGTGAAGCCTTGCTGTGGCAATGGGAGCCAGGAAGCCGCACAATGCAGATGCAAAATGGCTTGCAGCGTGGCTTTTGTTGACAGATGCTCATTAAGTTAGAAGTGGTTTAAACCAGGATTCAAACTAACAACAGATGATCTTTTTTCTAAAGGATTGTAGCAGGTTGTTAATTAGTGTAAACAACAAGCGCTCAAAGCCATGAAACGCCTGCCAGGAAGGAGATAAGCTATCTACAATTAGCGATTTCGATGGTAGGATTCCGCATGAAACAGCTCATTTTCAGGGCGCTTTGAATGCATTTTTTAGACATATGACTGAAAGACGTTAACTTTAATTTCTTTGGCTGTTGCCTAATGAGTGACTCTGTTAGTCTCAAAGCGTAAGGGACTTGCCAAATGCTAGCAAGCGTGATCAAGAACTGGGCTTCAGTTTCATCTAAAACGCTTCACCCTGGCACTTACACCTTTTCCATACTTACCGTTTATTCACAACGACATTTACCAACACGTCGAGATATGAATCATTACGCCCCTCAATGGATTGAAGATTGGTGTGCTGAAAACGGTTGGACTGACCTGTTTCAAGAACGCACTGATTATTGGGCGTTTCCACCCAATGCAGTAATGCCGGTGCCCATTCCTACTCAAGTGTTGAGAGCAATCAAGGCAAAGCGCGGCTTGTGTTTTGAAGAGAAAATTTGGTGTGCCGCTGCTGGCCTAAGTGCTATCACTGCTGGTGCGTTTAGTTATTTCTTTGCCTCCCCAATGCCATTGGTGGCTGCTTTTACTTTCTGTGCCGTTGTGATGGCGCGGATGGAGGATGACGCGCTTTAGTCACCCGTTTGCGCAATGCTTTGCCCCAAAATGCTTCGCTTCAAAGTAGACAGTTTGCTTGGTCTAACGTGTTGGTTCCCCTACGTTCTATAGCAATAGGCGTAGGGGAATTTTTTGAAATCCGATCGCCTACAGCCCTCTCGTGCCTACGGCTGAAGTCGTTTATAGTGTAGAGTGTGCTAGCTCGCTACCACATGGCTTAACCATGAAGTCTTCTGTCTCTGCCTGTCCGGTTCCACTTGAGCAGCAGCCCTTAAACGAATACGGGGCATTAAAAGAATCCTGGTTTTTCCGGTGGGCAACGCTCGACTTACCGCCATACATCCGGAAGCTGTGCTGGGTTTGGGGCTGGAGTTGGCTTATTGCAGGGCCGATCGCGGCTGCCAGTTTTCCGCCTGCCAAACATCCGGCTCAGTTTGCGTTGGCTGGTACCGCAGGGGCTACTTTATTTTTGTCGTTAGTGTTGACTCGTCTATATCTGGGCTGGACGTATATTCGGTCTCGTCTATCAAACGCCACGATTTTTTATGAAGAGTCGGGTTGGTACGATGGGCAACTCTGGGCAAAGCCACCCGAAATGCTGGTACAGGATCGTCTTGTGGTGACATACCAGATTCAGCCCATTCTCAAACGTCTGACGCAAACGTTTGGTGTACTCGCGATCGTGTCGATTGCTGGTGCGCTGGCGTGGCAGTTTATATAGGCAGAAGGTAAAGGGCAAAGGGTAGGCAAAAGGTCAAGGGCATTCCTCGCAAGTTAAGACAAACCTGTTCCTGTCAAGACGGCTGGGGACGGTGACCAGTCGAGCTTGGGAAGGTTTTGGCGTACCGCCTTGAGGCCAGCAAGGTCGCGCTTTGCCGATGCCGCGATGTCGGGCAGGGGGTCAGTGGTCGTGCGCTTAGCCACGCAACGCCTGGCGTGGTTGGCTGACAACTGCGTTGGGTAACGCTGGTGGCTGACGTCGTCGCACGTGGTCTTGGAGGCTCGCTGAGTGGGGCATACTATCAAGTGGCTAGCTTGACTTTCACCTGCATTCCTTCACTTTCTACCAATGCCCTTTGCCTTCTGCCATCAGCGATCAGCGGTTAGCTTTCAATGCTCCACTGTCCCGCTTACTTCTAACAACCAACAACTTCTTCTGCCCTCTGCCTTCTACCTTTTGCAGCTCGATCGTGCAAAACTCAACGTTCAAAATGCTGAACTTTGGAATGCGGTTAGTACAATGCTAATTATGTTGATCGACAATGCTCTGCATCAAGATCGCAAACCAGTCAGCCAACCGCAGTTTTCTAAAGTTGGAAACCCAGACTCGCTATTGTGGGTGGTGCGTCAAATGGGCAAGGTAAGGCAAACTCTTTAATAGAGGGCGTTTAGAACGACTGGGATGACAACCTCATGGTCTTGACTCAAACGATGGTATTGGCTGACGTATTAGAAACCGAGTGGCGATCGCGCTTAGAGGCAGATATCCCACACCACAGTGCCGCGACGCGAGAGAGCATCGTGCGCTGGCTTATGGGTGAAAATCTGGATCGGTTTGATGACCTGTCCCCCACTGCACGGCAGGTTGCAGAGCAAGCGATGGACTACCGCTACCGGATTTTGCGTCAGCGCTATCTTGACTTTGGGCCTGAGCGTGCTTACAAAAGCCTGATTCAACGTCTCAGTAGCCTCTTCTTAATTCGCAACAAGATCCGCACGTGGATTGCGTTGTCTCGCGATCGTCAGCGCACTGTGGTTGACGTACTGCAAGAAGTCATTCAAGAACTGCTGCAAACCGATAGCTACATGCAACAGCAAATTCTTTGGATCTCCAAATGCACGCAAGACGCACGGCTGCGGAATGCCCTGCTGTTAGCAAGTACAGAAGAATACTGCCTGCGTCCCATTCGCAATCAGCCCCTGCTTTCCTATCGCTTTGTGAACTACTTGCGTCGCTCTCAACGAGGTGGCATGACCCAGGTTCCGGCCCAAGAGTTTATTCGCTTAGTGTCTGAAGAAATTTCACCGGATGAATCAGAAGGGTCTGTGAGCCTACTGGATTCCCAGGCTGTTGCTCAGTATCAGGATGCTCAAGCAGCAGAAGAACAACAAGAGCTGCGCGCCGCTGTTTGTCAGCGTTTTGAAGCTTACCTGCTGGATAAGCTTGGCCCTACGGCGGCGGAATGGTTGCGCCTCTATCTTCAGGGGCGATCGCAAGAGGCGATCGCCGAAGCGCTGGATATGCCTGTCCGGCAGGTCTACCGTCTTCGCGAAAAGATCAACTACCACGCCGTCCGCGTCTTTGCCTCTAAGAACCAGCAAGATCTGGTCGTCGCCTGGTTGGGAAACGCGCCAGACCGCGACAACTAGACCGTTAACCTTTTAGGCACTTTTGTCAGGTCAGGCGTTAAAGAGAGCCACTTGCTTGAGAAGAAGAGGACGGCGAACTGTGTATGCGACGTGAACTGTGATCTAGAAATAGTATGTGGGTAGTGAGCCGCCCAACAATGCAAAGGCAACGGACGGTTGAAAGTTGCTGGTGGTGCTGTCGAGGCTGCTTGCCGTCGCTGATTTGAGGCGTTACACAAGTGGTAAGAATGGTAAGAATGAAGGGTTCGTTTAGAGGGTGCGATCGACTGTGAAGTAAGTGACCAGAGCAAGGAGCTAATCTTATTTTTGCCATAAGCTAGACTTGATTGACAATCTCATCTGATTCGCACTTCGACGGTTCCGACTGGTTCATTGCCTTTAGCTTCTGCGATCAACCAAAGTAGTTTCTTAATGGCAGTTTGGCAGGCCGATTGGCTCATCTCCAAGTTTGTTTTGTCGAGTACCTTTGGTTTATTCGTTAAGTTCGGGTTGCTTGCATCTTGCTTACGGCTGCAGCTCAAGCATTCGCTCCAACCTTTACAAGACTGTCAACCGCGAAATGCGTGCTAGACGCTTAAGCACTGGGGCAATCTAGATCCTAAGTACACAGGTTCAGTTCACTCCTATGGTGTCTTCACCGAGCGATCACTTTGAAGCACAGGCAGCAGACTCTCAAGACTTTGCGGTTACAGCTAAACCCAAAGCCGATTGGACTGCCCATCTTGATACCGAGCAAGTTTTCCGTTTGATTGATAGCATTCTCCCGTTTGAGGCGTGTCTTTATCATCAACTGCTGCCGCTTTCCCTGGACGGCAGTCGTCTAAAGCTAGGGATGGTCAACCTGGAAGATGCTGCGGCTCTAGACTATGTGCGCCGTATTCTGGCCTACATGAACTGCTCACTCGCACCGCAAACGCTGGCGACCGATGTGCATCATGCGGCGTTGTCTGCGTATCTGAGCTATACAGGCAGCCAGCGACAGCCAAGCCGTCCCAAAGCGACTGCTGTACGCGCGATCGCAGAACACACAGGACAACGGTTGACGGCTCAAGATGCAGCTAAAAAGAGTGCGGCAGAAAGCGCCAAGACTGAGCCTGTTGAAGCAGAGCCTTCCCATCTTGATCAAAACTCCCATCCGACCCTGCTCGTTGATAGTCCCGAAGACCTTAACTTCTACGATTTAGACATTGCAGTCCCTGAAGCGCCGCCTGTGATCATGTCGTCTCCGCTGGTTGCGTCTGATGCTGAGATGGATGCACGATCGCCAGAGTCTGAACAGGTACCCAGCGATGCCAATCGTCTTCGTGAAACGTTCATTCTGAAAGCAGAGCGTCCGCCTACGGCAACCAATCCACCAGAAGTCCCCTCCCCTGTCGATGCATTGCCCATTTTGCCTGTAGAGCCGAAGCATCTGACCGAACCTGTAGTGGCTCTGGCTACCCTGCCACCCTCCGAACTGCTGGTTGAACTGCTAGGACGGCTACTGGTAGGTGGCATTGGGCGCTTGTATTTTGAACGGCAGGCGCAGTATGGTCGCATTCTTTGGAGCCAGAACGGTGTTCTGCAATCGGTTCTAGAAGAACTGCCCCTAGACGCAATTCAAGGCATGGTCAACGAGCTGAAACTGCTAACTCACCTACCCTTGATTCCCATTCAAAAGCCAAAGCAGGTCGAAATTGAGCGACTGTATCAAAAGCAGCGCCTCTTACTCCGTTTACGCGTTATGCCAGGAGCTAATGGAGAAGAAGCAACCGTTCAAGTGCTACGAGGTGCTGCGCTGAAGTTTTACCAGCAGCAACAGCTTGCAAGCCTCAGCCGCGATACGCTGGCGATCGCCCAGGCCCTTCAGCAAAAAGTGACCGAGATCCGCATCCGCTCACGCTTTTACCCTCTGCACAGTCCTGAGCAATTGAATCTTTTGCCTGCGCTCGATCAAGTCATTCAAAACCTTGAGCAACAGCTTGCAGCATTAAAGGCCCTGAGACTGGCTCACAGCCCCGATCAGGAAGCGAAATGAAGTTATGGAAAGAGTAAGGTCTTACCCTGTTGGCTGACAAATCTTGCCGTGATCTCCTACCCCGCCCTGCACTCAAAGTGCGGGCTAACAGAAGGAAGTCCTCTCAAGAGGACTGCAAGCGGCTTTCAACCCGTTCTAACGGGTTTGCATCGTTAGAACGGATTTTAATCACGGGCGGGTAAGCAACGGAACGATCAGCCTTTCAAAGCTTCTGTCAGCCAATCAGAGTTTTATCTGAGCGATCGACCCAACCTCATTTCATTGTCCGTTCCCGCGATTGTGGCAACCTTGCCTTACCAGCCTCGCTCAACAAAGGACTTGGTTGTTTGGACAGCTTGCGACGGTAGCTGTACTGCCCATAGACGTTGACCAAATATGGCATTGCATATGTGGCAGCGACTGAGATCCAGCGATCGACGGTCATTTCGTTGCGTAATAGCGCTAGCCCATGATTGATGGCAAACAGCAAAGAACCCACAAAAACGGCGGTTTTTACGCCTGTAGTGACAAATTCTGGATCAAACAGACTGAGAATATAGCCTCTTATCATCCGCATCAACTCATTGGTTCTAACCGCCCTTAGACAAATTCACCACGCGCAATCAACTGCACTCGACCACCAACAGATACTTGAATCTTAGTGGTTGTCTGGGTTGCTCTTAGTAGCAAGAGTGACGGTCTACCGATTTCATAACCTTGTTCGACACGAACATCAATGGAAGGGGTATCAAAGTAGCGGTACTGAACTAAATAGCCTGCTAGGCAACCATTTGCACTGCCCGTCGCAGGATCTTCAGGAATGCCTAAAGCGTCCGCAAAAACGCGGACGCTCAGTTGATTTTCGGGGTGATAGGTTTCTGGACAAAAGACCAATATTTCTTTGGCTTGAGTCTGTTCAATGAAGGCAAAATAGCGATCTTTATTAATTCTAATTTGCTTTAATGCTTGATGGGTTTTAAGCGGCACGATGATGAATGGCACGCCCGTTGAAACATCTTGAATGGGGAAATTGAGATCAAGATCAGTAACATCCAAATTGAGAATAAGCGCGATCGCGTCTGGTGTAAACGTCTCACCAAAAACGGGCGATCGCTGCTCCATCCAAAGCACGTCAGCCAAACCGTTCGCATAAAAAATATTGACCGGAATTTGACCAACCTTAAGGTTCAGCGCCACTGTCTCAAAAGGCTTCTGGATGATCTTATGCTGCAAAATAAATGCAGTGCCTAACGTTGGATGTCCGGCAAATGGTAGCTCTTGATTCGGTGTAAAGATGCGCACATCATAGCCGCTCGATCGTTGTTCTGGCGACAAAATGAACGTGGTTTCTGAATAGTTCATTTCTTTCGCTAGCTGCTGCATTGTTTCAGTTGCTAGCGATCCAGCATCTGTAAAGACTGCTAACTGATTGCCTGCATATTTCGTCTCGGCAAAAACATCAACAATATAGAAGGTTAAAGACGACATAAGATTGAACTCAAAAACGGATTTAACAGAATAAATATGAAATGATAAGGATTAATAAAAAATCTTAATTCTTGACATAAGAGGGGTGGGAATCTAGCGCTTAAACATCACGCTGTTTCCTGGTTTGGAAACTGCAAATCACATCTTTTCTAACCAATCATCACATGAGAAGACCGCTGTAAATCACGGGAGTTAGCACAAAAACGTTTCATAGTGTAGCTATGTTTACCAAAGGAACGCCCCCAATATGCCATCTCCACACACACAACAAACACAACCTGCTCAGAGTGCTTCTAGTGCTGAATTTACCGCTTCTAGATTCGCACGTAAACCGAAACTCACAATGATTTGGGTAACGGAGTCGATTGGCGATCGCACTCGTCTTGTCGCTCGCTGGACGACGCAAGACTAGAAGCCTCCAGACAAGCGCCTTGCCACAAAAATCCTCTGAGCCATGACGACTTCAGAGGATTTTTTCGTTTTACCAAGTTTTCGTTAACTTTGCCGATTTTTTTGTCGCCACCAGAAGGAAGGAGTAGACGTTGACAAAGAAGCAACATGGTCAGATTAATTGGAACCGGGCTAATTGCAATGGGCGTAGTAGTTGTGTTGATTAACCCCATGCTGGTGCAAATCTGGGTCGCTGCGATCGCGTTGGGGGTGTTGTCACATTGGGTAACGCAGAATTGACAAAGACAGAAGGCAGAAGAAGTTGTAAAGCCCTCGGCATGGCTTCGCTAGGGTTGTTAGTTATTAAAAGCAAGCGGGACAGTGGAGCATTGAAAGCTGAGGGCTGATGGCAGAAGGTAAAAGGCAAAGGGGAAAAGGTAGAAGGCAGAGGAGGCAACTCAAAACTCTTACACCTCTCGCCTCTCACCTCTCTTGAAACTCAAAACTTAGAACTCAAAACTTCTCCCCTCACTCCTCATTCTCCACTCCCTACTACCCGTTCCCACTGATTGCTGACCGCTGACCGCCAAACCTTCCTCGACTCTTGTAAAATGACATCAATTGCCGCAACTAGAGGAACCAATGGCAGAGACACTTTTCTTTAATGCCCTGCGCGAAGCGATCGACGAAGAAATGGAGCGCGACCCAACCGTCATGGTAATGGGAGAAGACGTAGGGCATTACGGCGGTTCCTACAAGGTGACGAAGGATCTGTATAAGAAGTATGGCGATCTGCGGTTGCTGGATACGCCGATCGCGGAGAATAGCTTTACCGGAATGGCAGTGGGAGCCGCGATGACAGGGCTACGACCCATCATTGAAGGCATGAACATGGGGTTCTTGCTGCTGGCCTTTAACCAGATTGCCAACAATGCTGGGATGCTGCGCTATACATCGGGCGGCAACTTCAAGATTCCGATGGTGATTCGGGGACCAGGGGGCGTGGGTCGTCAGTTGGGTGCAGAACATTCGCAGCGGTTAGAGACCTACTTTCAAGCCGTACCAGGACTCAAAATCATTGCGTGTTCCACTCCTTACAACGCCAAAGGATTGTTGAAGTCTGCGATTCGTGACAATAATCCGGTGCTGTTTTTTGAACACGTCCTGCTGTACAACCTGAAGGAAGATTTGCCAGAGGGCGAATATCTGCTGCCGTTGGACAAGGCGGAAGTGGTGCGATCGGGCAAAGATGTCACCATCATCACCTACTCTCGGATGCGTCATCATGTGCTGCAGGCAGTTAAAACGCTTGAAAAAGACGGCTACGATCCCGAAGTGATCGACTTGCTCTCGCTGAAACCGCTGGACTTTGACACGATCGGCGCATCGATTCGCAAAACCCACCGCGTCATCATTGTGGAAGAAGCCATGCGAACGGGCGGGATTGCGGCTGAAGTGATTGCCTCGATTAACGATCGCCTTTTCGACGAACTCGATGCCCCCGTCCTACGGCTCTCATCTCAGGATATTCCCACTCCCTACAATGGCGGTCTGGAAAATCTGACGATCGTCCAGCCGCAGCAAATTGTGGAAGCGGTGCAAAAAATGGTGACGCTCAAAGTCTAAATTGAACGTTTCGGTACTTAGTCATTTTGACCAAAACCTCGGAGGTTTAAGCGACTACATTTGATTGTGATGCCTGATTTTTGGTGAAAACCTCCGAGGTTTGCGTGATACCGATTTAAAGAATGACGGCTACAGATCAATCGGTGGGTAGGGGCAAGGCAATGCCTTGCCCCTACAGGATGTGTCACATTTTCAATTCAAATTGGTATGAGTCGTAATAAAAAAAGCCTCTCCGAAGAGAGGCGTTAGGTGTGAGCCTTTTAGAAACGGTGACTAGACACCTCTAACTGCAAGCGCACCCGCCAAGGCCGCCGCTCCAGCCGAGACAAGGGCGGTGCCAAACAACCACCACGCAGCACTGGCAGCCGCTTTCTGAGTTTCTTTCACCTGCTTCTGCGCCTGATATTTGACCTCTGCCAAGCGGTGTTGAGCGTCTGCTTGCAAACGTTCTGCTCGACGTAGCACGCTGGTACGAGCGTCTTCGACCTGATCGATAATGTGGTTGGCTTGCTCTTCGGAGATGTCTTCGCGAGAGCTAAGGACGGCTACCAGCGTATCGCGGTTGAAACTGCCGAGCCGATCGCGCATCGCGTCAAAACCAGCCTGGGGATCGTAGAACATCGTGCGGACATCGCGCTTGATGCCGTCGTAGTTCAGTTCGGGGCGATCGAGCGAGTTGAGGTAATCCCGAATGCGTGCCAGAATGCTGTCGATAACCGACTGAATGCGGCTCTGGATTTTCTGAACCTGAGCTGACACCTGATCCCGCACAGAGAGTACCTGATCAACAATCCGTTCCGCTTCTGCGGTGGAGATATCCTGACGCTGGGAGAGCAGTGCCACGATGGTTGAGCGATCGACCTGGCTGAGGCGTTCGCCCAGGCTGCTAGCTCCTGCACGGGGATCATTCAGCAACAATTGCAGGTCGCGCTTAATGCCCTCAGGATTGAGTTCATCCTTGTTTGTTTGCAGCAAGTAGCCTTCCACATTGGTCTGGAAATCTTGCACGCGCTGTTTTGTACGCGAAGCTAACCGACGCGGTGAACGGACGATGCGACGAATCGCTTCCTGCACCTGATCGATGTATTGGTTGACTTGTTCTTCGGTGAGGTCGTCTCGTTGGCTTAGCAGCTTGACCAACGTTTCACGATCGACCTGAGAGAGCCGTTGCCGTAGTGCGGATGTGCCCTGCTTGGGATCGTGCAAGAGCGTATTTAAGTCTTGCTGGATGCCATTGGGGTCGAGTTCTGACAGGTTGGTGCGACGCAAATAATCAGCGATCGCGGTCGTCACCTGGTCGTACTGATCCTTCGCTTTGTCTGCCACAATGCGCGGCGCATAGATGACATTGTGACGCACATCCTCAAGTTGGGTGACAATGCGATCAGCCTCTTCAGGCGTGATGTCCTGCCGTTGGGCGAGAAGCTGTACCAACGTGTCTCGATCGACCTGGCTGAGGCGATCGCGCAGGGCAGAACGACCCGCTTGCGGATCATCCAGCAGCAGTTGAAAGTCGCGCTTGATCCCTTCGGGATTGAGTTCTGACTTGTTGGTGTTGCGCAGGTAGGTTTCGACCCGATTGCGTACAGCCAGAGCTTCAGTCTTCACCCGCTCCTGCGATTCACGCGCACTATTCAGCACGCTATCGCGAGTGCTTTCAAGCTGGGTGACGATGCGATCGGCTTCTTCTGGGGTAGTGTCCTGCCGTTGCGCAAGTAGTGCCACCAGCGTGTTGCGGTCAAACTGACTGAGACGAGACTGCAGGGCATCAAAACCAGCCTCGCGATCGTCTAGCAGAAGACGAAAGTCGCGCTCAATGCCTTCGGGATTCAGTTCTTCCTTGTTGGTCGATCGCAGATAGTTTTCCACCCGACTACGAGCATCTTGCGACTGTTCTTGAGCCGCTGCTGCCATCACCGTACTCAGCGTTGAAACCCGAATGACTTCTAGCTGATCGGCAATTTCAGAAACTCTCGCAGGCGTGAGGTCATTACGCTGCGTCAGCACATCCACAAAGTAGGAGCGGTTCAGTTGCTCTAACTGCCGTTGCACGGTGAGCGGATCGGCTTCAGGATCGTAAATCACATCCCGAAACTCAGTCTGTAGCGTTTCGCGATTCAGATGCCAGGAATAGGCATTCAGCAAGTAGTTTTCAACATCTGCCTTGACAGTGTTAAACGGCTGTCCCGGAACTTTTTGCGCCACCTGTTTTGTAGTGTCGCCAAGCTTATCCTTGGCTGTCTGAAGTTGACCGAGAATTTTCTCCACATTCAGGTCAGACAAATCCCCACGTCCCATCACCGTTCCAATCAGGCTGGTAAAACCAAACTGAAGCGCTCGATTCACCAAACTGCTTTCTTCTTTGGGCGATTGCGCAGAGGCCAGTTGCTCGGATTGCACTAGCTCACGTTGTGCACGGATCTCTTCGGTCAGACGATCGAGCTTAGCGTTGAGTTCATTAGAGTTCAGCGCTTCAGGTTGAGCAGACTTGAGGTACTCGACTAATTCTGCGGTGGGGTCTTTCTTTTGAAACTGATTGACGACCGACTGCCAAACCGATTCAAGCTGACCAATCACACGCTCCGCATCCCGGCGAGAGAGGTCGGTACGGCTGCTGACCAGATTCACGAACGTACCGCGATCGATACTCCGTAGCCGATCAGCAATTTCTACGGGAGAGCCACTGCCCGCAATTTCGCGCAATTCTGGATCGTTGACTAGCTTCTCAAATTCGCTACGAACCTTGGACATATCCAATCCCGCTGGACGCAAGGCATCCAAATAATCTTCGATCGAATCGCGCACGCTAGCCGGATCAAGCCCTGAACCTAGTTCTCGTCGGACGGCTGCTGCCGCTGCCTCTGCGGTTGCTACAACCTGATTGTTAACAGCTTTTGCACCCAACGCGGCGGTCGCCGTACCAAAAATGGCTTGAAAGCCGGAGACAGCCGTGTTGACGACTGAACCCGCGAGAGAGCCAACGGTCATTGAGCTAAACAACACCAGTAAAACAAAGTAAGCGCCCCAGATCACGACGCCCACGATCGCGCCGAGTGCAGCACTGGTGATAAGGCTTAGCTTTACGGCTAGCAAACATGCTAGAAACAGCGCCACACTTACCGTAATGAGCGTCCATAACCCTACTGCAAAGCCAATTTTCTTCACCGTTCCGCCGAGACTTCCGGCTTCGTGGTCATCATCTGAGTCCGAATGGGACGATCGTCCCAAATACGAAATGCCTGCTGCAACCGAAAGATTGGTTAGCAATAATTGAAAGGCAAACGCCAATACCAACCCCGCAATCAAGGCAATAAAAAATTGTGGACCTGAAAATACTAGAGCGGCCCTCTCAGGTGTATCGACCGCCCCTTCCACGGGCACTTGAGCCATCCATAGCGGTAGGCTGCCCAGTCTCAACGCTAGGCCAAAATGACTAACCATACTGAAAATTCCCTCATGAAAGCTCAACTCAAGCAGCCCACAACTTGCAGAGGTTTAATACGCCTTTAGCATAGAAGCATTGCTCTTGTTGTACACAGAATCGCCGAGGTCATCGCGTTGCTTCATCTCTCCTGAGTTGGAAGCGATCGCGCCCAAGGGATGAAATGTAGGGGGTAAGGCGCTGTTGATTAAAAGAAGGTAAAGGTTGAAAGAGAGAATAAACGCTAGAAGGGAAGAGAAAGAAGCTAGGGCTTACGCGCAACCTTCGAAGGTTTGAACCAGGAATCAAGCATCACCACCAAATGACATCGCTTAAACTTCCGAGGCTTTAGTCAAGATTAAGTCATTTTTCTGCTTCGGAAATTTTGGCAAACAGTCGAATTTGTATTACAATACTACTTCTGTAGCATAACTCAAGGCTTCGTGCTGTGTGCCTGGAAGCAAGCTGTGCGATCGCTCAATGCACTATCCGCTCAATGCACAATCTGCTCAATGCACTATCCGCTCAATGCACTATCCGCTCAATGCACTGTCCGCTTAATGCACTATTCGCTTAATGCACTTGCATCGTTAATTTGGTACATCGTCATCTGACACCTAATTCGTTAGTGAAACCCTTATAGCAGAACCGCTGTTCGTCGTGAACAGCTAGCTTGAGTTGCTTACGCGGCTCAATGCAAATCAGGCATCGACCGTTCAAGGAGGAATCATGGCGAAATTTCAAGACATTGTCCGCTATTACCATCGGTACTGGCGGATTTCCGTCTTCAGCATTGCAATGATGAGTGTCTTTGAAATCATTGATTTGTTTGGCCCTTACGCGATCGGGCAGATTCTTAACGTGCTATCTAAGCAGCCGCTGGATCAGCCTGTGCAAAACCTGATTGCAAGCGTTGCACAGGTAACAGGGCAACCACAGGGGCAAATGCTTTCGTTAATGGTTCTCTTAGCAATGGTGTGTCTCGTTTCAGTCGGTCGGGCACCCATTCAACCCTGGTTGGGGCCGTGGTTTAACTGGGATACCGCCTTTCGTGCCCGTCGTGATCACGCTCAAAAGGCACTGGAAAAAGTGCTGACCTTACCACTGGAGTTCTACGACGAAAACAACCCTGGACGGATTGCGGCACGCGTTGCTAAGGGGATTTCTAACCATACATGGACGTATCCCGAAATTACAGGTCAACTCTTGCCCAAAGTGGCCCGCATTATCGGCATCTTCACCGTCATCTGGCTGATTGAGTGGCGCATTGCGATCGTCTTGCTTCTTTCCTTTGTCGGCATTCTCAGCTTCAGCCTATCGGGGTTGACCAGGTTGACAAAACAGGAAGAAAAGCTCGATCGCTATATTGAAGACACGGAAAGCCGAAACTCGGAGATCATCACGAACATCAAAACGGTGAAAGCCTTTGCGACTGAAGCCCAAGAGCTGACACGACAGCGCCAACGGTTCGAGCGTGAGTTCAAAGTGGTGGATTATCGTATTCACAAAGGTTACGTCAAGCTAGGGATGTACGAGCGGACGATCGTGCAAAGCTGCGTCTTTTTGGTGCTGGTCTTTACGCTCATGGCAGCGGTGCGAGGCGAAATTTCGCTCGGTCATTTTGTCACCACGCTAACGGTCTCCAGCATGGCGTATGCCGAAGTCGAGCCGATTAGCCAACTGGCAGAAGTCTTTGCCCGCCGCTATGCCTCAATGATTCGCTTTCACGAATTCATGCAGCTTCCCATTGGGAAAGATGCGGGTAGTTTGGTGCGAGACAAGGATGCAGAGCCATATCAGTTCACAGGCAAGGTGGAGTTTTCGCACCTGACCTTCGGGTATGACCCCGATCGCCCGGTGCTGAAGGACATTAATCTGCTCATCGAACCGTATCAAACGGTGGCATTGGTAGGACGATCGGGGTCTGGCAAGTCCACCCTGGTCAAGCTTCTGTTCCGCTACTTCGAGCCAAATAGCGGCAGCATTCTGATGGATGGGTACGACCTGCGCCGTCTGGATGTAACCGGCTACCGCAAACGGTTGGCGATCGTCCACCAAGAAGTGGATATCTTCAACGGCACGTTGATGGATAACCTACTCTATGGCAATCCCAACGCGACGATCGAGCAAGTGCGCGAAGCCTGCCGCATTGCCCAGGCAGACGACTTCATCCGCCATATGCCCAACGGCTATGCGACGATCGTCGGTGAACGGGGTGTTCGCCTCTCTGGTGGTCAGCGTCAACGAGTCGGCATCGCCCGTGCCCTGATTATGGAACCAGATGTGCTGATTTTTGACGAAGCGACCTCTAGCCTGGATTACGAGTCGGAGCGATCAATCCAACTGGCGATGCGCGCCATTCTTGGCACCCGCACGCTGATCATCATCGCTCATCGTCTCAGCACCGTCCGTGAAGCTGACAAAATTGTGGTTCTCGAAAACGGTCGCATTGTGGAAGTTGGCAACCACGATGAATTGCTGAACAGCGCAGGCATCTATCGCCGCCTGCACTCCCTCCAGGAAACAGGCGAACTGCTGGCTTAAGCGAGAACAAGGGGTTCCAGGAGTTTTGTCAATCAACCAGGGGTGAGCGCAATCAGGTAGAGAATATGCTGGTTCAATCCCTAAATCGGCATTGCGCTCTCCTGCAAGACGTTAGTGTGGTGTGGGCAGACAAAAAACCCTGGTACCTGGTAAACCCGATGCCAGTAATACCGGTTTAAAGAATGACGGCTACAGATCAATCGGTGGGTAGGGGCAAGGCATTGCCTTGCCCCTACAGGATGTGTCGCATTTTCAATTCAAATTGGTATGAGATACAAAAGGACTGCAAGTTGGAGCGTTTAGCAAGCAGTTTTCGACAAATTACAGGGTGTGTTGACTTCTGACCACGAAGCTTGCAGTTCTGATCTCGAAGTTCCGTGTTCCAGGCTCGACGTTCCGGGTTCTGAGCTTGGAGTTTCAATCTCTGAGGCTGGAGTTTCGTGTTCTGAAGTCAAAGTTCCGAGTTCTGTAGCTTGCGTCTGCAGAGCAGTGGTCGGAGTTTCGAGATTGGAAGGTGAAGTGTCAGGTTCAAAGGTCGATGTTTCGAGTTCTGAGATCGAAAGGTGAGGGTTGGAGGGCGATCGCGCATTTGTCTCTGGCGATCGCCCTACCACTTGGACGGCACATCCGGATGCAACTGGTCTTCCTGCCAGGACAGGGGATTGTTCTGAATGTATTGCCGCAGGTATTGCAATGATGCTTCGTTGCGGACGATATGTTCGTAATAATTGCGCTGCCAAGCCGGAGTTCCAGGTGCCTTACGAAGGAGATTAATCTGTTTGGTAGCGACTGATTTGAATGAACCGACAATGGTTGATAATGAACCTGCGATCGGTTTTCCAAATCTCCGTTCTTCAGGTCGTATCGTCGGGTAGGGGCATGGCAATGCCATGCCCCTACAGGTATCGGCGGTAGAAATAATCCCATGCAGATGATTAGGCATCACTACAAATTGATCTAGTTGAACCTTGGGAAAATGATCTGGAATTGCCTGCCAACAAGATTCTGCTATTTCTCCAATCTTGCTCAACTGCATTTCACCGCCACTAATTTCACCAAACAGACATTGCCGTTGATACGTGCAGATAGTAATAAACCACATCCCGGCTGAAGCGTAATCATATCCTTTCAGACAAATCGATCGCCTGTGATGTTTGCCTGGATCGTATTTCACAAAATTCTGCCAATGTCCCTGATTGATAGAATTCCCAGCCAATAGAGGCGATCGTTATTGAGTGGTGAAGAGTGGAAGGCGTTCGCAAAGCGTTCCGAAGAAATCGCTGTTCCAAATCCTTCCTGGCTCAGAATGTCTATTTTGGGTACACCAACGCTCGAAAGCGCTCATTATCCCGAATACGGTCAAAATCTGGGTTGTGCCTGGCTTCCCTGCGGCTGAGACGAGGTGCAATCGCAATTGCTTTTTGCAAGTGATCAATTGCCTGTTCAAGTTCATCTTGCAGAGCGTAGTAGCAGGCTTTGGCGTAATAGCCGCTTTCGTGCTCAGGGGCTTGCTTTACTGCTTCCTCACAGGCAGCAAGGGCTTCAGCGTATCGACCAACCCTCGCTAGAACAATACTGCGATTCGCTTTGTATAACACTTTTTCAGGCTTCAAGTTGATTGCTTTGTCAACCGCCGCGATGGCTTTCTCAAACTCTTGAAGCAGGCTCAACGTTAAGGCATAAGAGTTCAGTGTATGAGAATTTTCAGGATCAATTTCAAGCGCTCGCTCACAAGCGACAAGAGAATCATCATACCGCTTCAGTTCTTGTAAAGCATCCCCTCGACTTCTCCAAGCAGCAATATCCTTGTGGTTGAAGTCAAGCGCTTTTTGATAGCTTTCCAATGCTTCCTCATAACGCTCTAGGTTGGCGAATGCGTTCCCTCGATTTCTCCAAACCTCAACAGTCTTAGGATCGAGGTCAAGCACTTTTTGATAGCTCTCCAGCGCATCCTCATAACGCTCTAGATTAAGGAGTACATGCCCTCGATCCATCCAAGCAGCAACATCTTTAGAGTCAAGGTCAGTCGCTGTTTGAAAACTTTCCAGTGCTTCCTCATAGCGCTCCAAGCTAAAGAGTACCCCCCCCCGTTTTCTCCAAGCAGCAACATCTTTAGAGTCGAGGTCAGTCGCTGTTTGAAAACTTTCCAGTGCTTCCTCATAGCGCTCCAAGCTAAAGAGTACAGCCCCTCGGTTTATCCAAGCATTAATAGCTTTAGGGTCGAGGTCAACTGCTTTGGAGAAGCTTTCTAGCGCTTCCTCATAGCGTTCTAACTCGCCGAGTGCCACACCTTTTACAAAGAAAGTGAGTGGATTACCTTCGCACAGCTCTAATACGTTCTCACAACAATCTAGCGAATCCTGATAGCGTTCTACTACGCTCAGCAAAGCACCAAGCTTTGAAAAAAGACTGTGGAGTAGTTTCGGACGGCAATGAGTCTGTAGCTGTTCAGCCTGACTTTTTGCTTGCAAAAGTGCGTCAATGATTTCTCTGGATCGATTGCAACGTAGGGACTTATAGATCAGTCCGACACACTTACCCAAGCCATCCTGCAAGTTGCCTACTTGCTCCAGCAAAACTTGCAAAGAATCCTCAACCTTTTTCAAGTGTGCCGCGATCTCATCTTCTGATAAATCATCCTCACCTTCAAATTTAAGTTTGTAGCTTTTGGGCGGCTGACCTAGAAAAAGCCAACCGAATCTGAGCGCCATTGCAGCATCCTTAAAAAACTTGCCTGTTGCGCCAGGAAGCAGCGTTTGGCTTTCTTCACTCAACTCTGCATTAATGAAAGCAAAGGGTGCGATAAACACATCTGGTTCTCGCAAATAAGCAGCGATGAAGACTTGCTCAATATAGTGCTGAAGTCCTTCTCTGCCTTTGCCAAAAAGACTGTAATAGAGAAACTCCGCGATTAATCCTCGCCACTCCTCATCCTCATACGGATCGGGTAGAAGACTTTGAGGGTCAAAAAGCTCATCTGCTTGCTGTTTAAAGTAGTCAGCGAGTAATGCATGGGTTTTACGAAACTGATTCTGATCGTCCTGGAAGTAGGACTGCCGAAAAACATCGCGCGCTACATCATCTAAGCAATAATGCCCTTTGCTAAACTCAACAAAATCTGAGTGCTTCAGCCATTCAAAATAACTCTCTGCATTATCAATGCCTTGTTGCCAATCTAAGTTCTTGCTCCCTAACAAAACTCGAATCATTGGGAGATCGAACCATCGGCAACAGGCTACCACCTGCAAAAGCTGCCGCTGTTGCTGCCGCTGCTGGGAGTCTATTCCCTGCAAGAGTAGGTCAGCGATCGCCTGATTGCCTTTGGAGAAGTCAGGTTCTTTACCGTCCTCTCGTTGTTTCCGTACCCAATCCAGATAATAGGGTAATCCCTGGGTTGCCCTATAGATTTTGGCGCGTGTCCCGCCATTTTGAATGCCAATATGCTGAAGGTAGTCCTCAGTTTTCTTCTTGTCAAATCTCTGGAGTGATGTCTCATGCAGCAGCTTTCGATCTTGATTGAGCTTGCGCCAACCTTCATCGATTTGCAGCGATCGCCGCCCGACCACCACCAGCCGCACGGGTGCCATATACAGCGGGGTATCTTCAACCAAATACTGCCAAAGCCATTGATTGAGATAAGCCTGCGCTTTCTCGTAGGTATCTAAAATCAGCACAAGCGATCGTTCTCTGCGTTGGGCAGCTTGCATTAAACTCTCGGCAAACGCTTGCGTCAGTTTGGAAACGGGTTCCAACATGAGTGCCTGTAGCTCAGGCTGATCTTTGGTGGCAGGATGATGCCGGACTCGCTGCTGTATCCAGTCTTGTAAACCCTCAGCACCCTCACCAATTGCCCCTACAGCCGCAAATTCCGCGCCTGAAGTGCCATAGGCTTTCGGTTTGCTTGAGGTCGATGCAAAGCTTGCTGTCCCTAACCAGATAAACCGTTCAAACCAGCTCGTAATCTTCCTTGCGTCTTCACTACTGGGTTCTTTTCCATCTACCGACTGCTGGCTCAACGCAAAAAGCGTTGTTTCAAATAGCTGCTCCCGCTGTCTAAACGCGTCGTTGCTCGTCTCAGTACCCAAAAGCGCCATTACCTGCTGATGCAACTTCCGCATGAGTTTTAGCGGCGTTTCGATATCAGCCGTCTTCGCAAAGCAAACCTCCAGAAAATCAACGTTTTCTGCATGAGCTTCCTGCAAGCGACCCAATAATGTTGTTTTGCCAACTCCGCCAATGCCGCAAATATTAAACAGTAAGGGCCGTCCTTCCGGCTGCTGGAGTGCGGTTTCAAACCGTTCCAATAGCTTTTTCGCCTCATCCCGCTCGATATAGTGCTCATCTGGAACGCGCGATCGCATTGGCGATTGGCGAGCTAATTCGCTGGATTGAGCAGCTTGCCTTGCCTCTTTTTCCTGCTGAATCCTGTTAACAGTTGCACGGATGCCTTTGGCAACCACGGTAAAGGCTTCATCCCGATCGTCCCACTTAGTAATCGGTTTGGTTGGCTCCGGTAATCCTTGTAACGTTTGTAGGGGCGTTCTCTCAAGTGCGCCCAGATCAAGGGATCTTAGAAAGATTGGAATAATGCAAGCCTCGCCAGCATCATGACGTTTTCTAGCCTGCTCCAATTCGGTGCAGTAGCAAAAATCGGAATTGACAAAGCTTGGGCTAACAAGCAGCAAAATAATATCTGCCGAGTTTAGCTGACTGTCAAGCTCTTTACGCCAATCTGTACCGGGGTCAATTTTGCGATCGTGCCAGGGTTCAATCTTGCCTTGCCGCTCTAAAGACTTCAAATGTTCTTCTAACCCCTCACGCAAGTCTTCATCCTTGTGAGAGTAGGAGAAAAATACCTTGACTTTGACCTCAGTCATCTAGCAAGTAACCCAAAACCTTTGACACCGTAGCCTCCATTTTGAATCATTTTATTCGTTGACACCACAACAGCTTTACATTGCTCATCCTTAGGAACAACTGCTCCTCCTGGCGCAAGCATCAGATCAGAGAGCGATCGCCCTCCAACCCTCACCGTCCAACCTCTGCACTCGACAAATCGAGCTTCGATCACGAAACTCCGCCCTCAGAACTCAAAACTCCAACCACTGCTCTGCAGACGCAAGCTACAGAACTCGACACTTCGACTTTTTTACTCAACACTTCGACCTTTTTACTCGAAACTCCGACCTTTTTGCTCCAAGAACGAAGCTCAGACCTCGGAACGTTGAGCTTTTTGCTCTAACATCCAAGCTCTGAGCTTCAACCGTCAGCTTCGGAAGTCAAATCGTCAGGCTTTAAGCTACATTGTTGCCCCTTGCGGCTGTGTCGTTCCTTCTGGTGCCTTAGTCTTTCGGGGTTTGCGAGCAAACCGTTGCCCCATCTCACCTACCACTGCATCTAGCCCTGCACCCTGTCCACTTGCTTTCGCGTAGTTATATACCTGCAACGCCGCCGCATATGCTTCACTTCCTGCTGCCAAGCACGTATCATCCACCAGTTCCTGCAACTGCGTCAGCGCCACCACGATCGGATACATCGCTTCAAACAACTGCACATCTCTCCGCAACTCCTCCAAGTCAAACGACCTTGGCAAAAAGTCCGGGTTCTGCGTCGCCACCTCCAACGCCTTGCTGACAAACGCCCGACTCTTATCGCCCATCTTCGGTAGAGCCTTGCGGTCGTCCGCTGTCAAATCAATCAAAAACGGTAGCTTCTCTCTAATGGTCGTCACAGCAGCCATCACGGCATCCCGGTCTTTTGCGTCAAGCGTTGCACTAATTGAAGTCATCGACATAGTAGCGTTCTCCCTGAGAGATTTACCAGCCTAGAGTGCCCAACCACAAATACACTCTCAACGTGACTAAAATCATCCCAACCGCGATCGCTACCGTAACCAATCGGCTGGTTTCCACCACTGCGGCTCTAAGAAGCCTCATGGGAACCATGAGCACGCTAAGCAGCAGAGTGCGATCGCAGCATCTCCCCTACCGTAATCACACACTCTGGAAACGCCAATGGTGCGATTGTCAATGCTTCAGACAGAATAGCTTCACTCTGATACCCATCCGCACTTGGCACACGGTAGACATGCAGCTTGCGAGCGTTTACATCCAATACCCAATACTCTGCAATGCCAGCACGAGCATAAGGAGGTGCTTTTACCTCTCGGTCAAACTTGAGGGTTGCATCAGAAACTTCAATCAGCAAATACACTTCTGATGCCGTTGGATGATGCTCCTCATAATCCAGTGGATCTGGAACTAGAATCGCAATATCCGGTTCTGGTTCTGAATAATCATTTAGCTGAACGGGATCTTGCAAACAAATCAACACACGATCGCCCAAACGCTGATCAAACAGCCGTTGAATTCTTGTCACGGCTGCTCGATGAGCCGTTCCTTTCGCTGCCATTTGGATAATTTGTCCTTCTAATAATTCAACCCGTTCATCCGACTGGAAAATCCCGGATTCTGCCATCCGGTAATAATCGTGTACAGACAAACGACGAAGAGCAATAGCAGTATCTGTATCCATAAAATAATCTCCTATACCAGAAAGCTGCGAAACGCCTATGAACTCGTTGGTTGTTTAGAGCGGCAAAAAGTTAAAGTTCTATACTAAAAAGACGGATTTGCGAAAAGTTGAAATTGGTATAAAAAATAAAGTTCTATACTGCACTAACAGTCTAGTACGAGCCTATGCAGTTGTTCAGCAATCAGCACAGTCTTGCTGTGCGAGAAGGCTGTCATTTTTTCCAGTATAGGCAAACTAACTGAAGAATTTTTGATGTCGCATAAGGACTGGTACAGACGGTTCTGCCAAAAATTGTTCGGACACAGATGTACAGTTTGCCAAGCTTATCGTTATCAGTCTCTGCGAAGGCGCGATCGCGCTAAGAGGAGCAACTTTCTGAAAATTAAAGCGATGCCTCCGTCACTTCTCATGCGCTTTAACTTGTTGACGATGAGCATGAGAATTTCCATACCCGTCAAGTCTGTGGTTGCTACCGCTGCATTGCGGGAGGGATGATCCCAAAGCCAGGAAGCACCGTTCTGATTTAAGAGTTGGTAAATCTCACTGCCATACTTGCTGTATAGATCCGGGTGGAGACGAGCGATCGCTTCATACAAATACAACAGTTGCTCCCGATTGCTGGTGCCTAAGCGGGACGTGGGGCGAATCCGGTAGAAGTAATGCAGTGCTGGCAGCACCACTCCGACCCAGCCTTGCTCACAGAGGCTAATCCAGCATTCATAGTCTTCCAGGTTTTCGGCTAAGGCTGGTTTCATGCCGCCCACTGCTAAGTAGGCAGACTTTCGTACCACGGTACATACACCAAGCATATTGTGGCAGAGTAAGTAGGGAAATTCAGGATTCCAGGCAAGCCAAACTTTCTGGGAACTGCCGAACTCTTGAAGCCAGGAGGCAACAAAGCCGACGTTTTGGTAATGGTCTAATACTTTGACGGCTTGAGTGTAGAAGGTGGACGATACCTTGTCGTCGGAGTCCAGAAACGCGATGTACTCACCACTGGCGATCGCTGCCATCTGATTACGAGCGGCAGCAACGCCTTGATTCGGGGTACGGATCACCTTCAGGTTCGGGTAATGGCTTTGAAGCTTTGCCAGCTTTGTTAGGCTTTGCGGGTCGGTGCTGCCGTCGTCCAACAAAAGCACTTCGAGATCGGGGTAGTCTGAGGCGTAAACCGACTCTAGCGTTTCTTCGATGAACTGTCCGTGATTGTAGAACGGGACGCAAACAGAGATTCTGCCTTTGTTTTCTACGTTGTTAGTCGAGACTTGGGGAAGGGAAATATAGCCGTGCGGTGGATAGTTTAAGGACGGAAAGAACGTTCTTTGGGTGTGGCGATCAATGACTTTTTCCAGGTATGCCAGTCGCTGTGAGAGGACTTGAGGATGTCCGGTGAGTTGCAAAACCACATCCCGTGCTTGCTGACCTGCCTGCAAAATCTCTTCAGGAGTGAACGCCAGAATTTGCTTGAGTTGCTGCTCAAAATCACCGGGCACGTTCCAATCAAAAAGGATGCCTGCTTCTCCCTTGGTAGTCCGGAGCATCTCAACATGACCAACGCCGGAGCTTGCCAGGATCACCTTTTCCAGCAGCATGGCTTCTAGGCAGGTGTTAGGGAAGTTCTCCCAGAGGGAAGGAAGCACTACACACCAGGCTTTAGCGATTCGTTCGTATAACTGAGCCTGAGCCAGTGGTGGGAAAAGGACGAGTTGACCGGACTCAATGTACCGACGATATTTCTGTTGCAAGTAAGCCTTCATGTGACAGCCCTGGAGGTGATACCAGGTGTCGCCGCCGATCGCCGTTAACCGAAACTCAATCCCGGCATCCCACAAACGACGACACGCTTCGACCAGGGGCAAAATGCCTTTCCGCACTTCGAGCCGCCCAAAGTACACGATGTCTCCCGGTTGGGGTTGAGCGTGAGGGAGTTGATCGGTGTGGAGAAGCTGTTTAGATGCAGGTAACGGAATGATTTCAATGTCTAAGTCGTCACCTAACGCGGCGATCGCCTGTTTCGCAATGTATCGAGTCGGTGCCACAATGCCATCTGCCGCCAGGGTACAAAACTTTTCCATGCGACCGACCCAGTAATCAGAGAGTCGATAGCTGGGCATCTGGTCGGCGGGGTAGAGCATATATTGGGCACTGTGCAGGGTGAGGACGATCGGCACTCCTTGCAGTTCCGGGCAGCCGATGAGCTTCTGCTGCATCAAAAAGTAGGCAAGTCCGCTAAAATCTTCGCTCTCGATCGCGTCGGGTTTGCCGTGCTTGCGAATGTAGTCAATGACCGCTTCTGCTAGTTGGTAACTTAAAGCGCCCCAGTAGCCCATGACGTTGTAGGGAAAAGCAGGGTGGGCTTCGGAGAGGGAATGTGCTCTTGTGGGAGCAAGGAGATGCACGTCTTTGGGCGCGATTTTGATGAAGGTGCAGTGTCCCTGCTGTGCGATGCCTGATTGCTGGCTGCGGGCAAAAACGGTGATGTCATGTCCAGCAGCGGCAAACATCGCCGCCGTGTTGCCGACATAGGTGGCAATCCCACCCGGCACTGGAGGACATTCGCTGGTGATCAAGAAGAGTTTCATGGTGATATATGCTGAAACGCGCGATCGCTGTTGGCAGAAGCAAAACGCTCTGATCCTTGTAAATAGCCCGCAGCCTCTAGCCAGGTCATGATCTTAGCAACGCTCTCCTCTACCGTTTCTGCGGCAGTATTGCAGGTGATGTCGGGGTTGAGTGGTGCTTCGTAGGGATCATCAATGCCCGTAAAAGATTTGATTTGACCTGATCGCGCCTTAGCATACAACCCTTTCACATCTCTGGCTTCACAGACCTCTAGAGGCGCATTGACATAAACTTCGACAAAGTTGTGGAGGGTAGAGCGTAGTTCATCTCGGACGGTGCGGTAGGGGCTAATGAGGGAGACGATGACAATCACTCCATTACGGTTGAGAAGATTTGCCACATAACCAACGCGACGGACATTAGTATCACGGTCTGAGCGGCTAAAGCCTAACTCTTGCGAGAGGTGCTGGCGAATCGCATCTCCGTCTAACCGTTCGACTGGGCGATCGCCCTCTCTTAGTTTATGCTCCAGGTACTGGGCGATCGTCGTCTTCCCTGCTCCGCTGAGTCCAGTTAGCCATAAGATTATGCCACTATGCTTTAAGGGAGAGTCATCAGTCATGCTTTAGCAGGGATCTAAACGTCATGGTCTATTATCTGAAAACCAGCTAGAAAAAGGTTTCGAGATTTCAAAGAAGTTCTACATTTTTTGAGGAAGTATGTCTAGTGATGAACAACTGGTTAAATTAATTGAGCATTATCAGAAAGCGTTGCTGATTAATCCACGCAGCGATGTCATTTATCATCAGTTAGCTGAACTTTACGATGAACAAGGTAATTTAGAGAAAACCCTTGAAACCTATCAAAAAGCCTTGAAAGTTCAGCCCCGATCGGTAATGACTTCTGAAGCTTTAACCAAAGTCTTCGCTCGATTAGGTTTTAACGAAAAGGAAAGGGAGTCTTTACTGGAATCCTTTTCAAAAACTTTGACTTTAGAAGCAGCTTTTGCAGTTTTGGCGGATGTTGTAAAGCCGCTGGAAGAATTGAGAAGTAAGGCTGATACTACAACATGGAGAGATGCTCTTATTCTAGCATCTGCGCTTGCACAGCAAGAAGATTGGAATAACGCTTTGAAGCTAAGTTATAAAGCCATTTATCTAGAGCCAAGCTTACAGTTTCCTCATTTTACAATTCAGTATTTTGTCTTGCCTGAAATCGATGAGTTGGAGTCACTAGCCAACCTCTATTTGCAAGTGATACGACTTCCTAAGATTCATCGTCTGGCTTATGCAGTATTGGGAGACATATTGACGAAACAGCATAGATTACCTGAAGCAATCCAGGCTTATAGACGTGCATGGCTACAATCAAATTACCAAATATCGGCAGAGAAAAAAATATCTCAGCAGCAAACGATTATCAACTATTTAATCATTGGCGTAGGTAAGGCAGGAACTACCTCTCTCTTTCACTATCTATCACAACATCCTCAAATTATTAATCCACATGAGAAAGAAATACAATTTTTTAATGAAAGATATGAGTATGGACTCGATTGGTATTTGGCTCAATTTCCTCCACGCTCATTCAAGAAGGAGAGATTTTTAACCGGAGAGGCAACCCCCTGGTATCTGGGAACGATTGGTGCAGCAGAACGAGTCTTTAATGCGTTTCCCCTGATCAAATTGATTATCCTACTGAGAAATCCAGTTTCCAGAACAATATCTCACTTCTACATGTCTGCTAAAGCGGGCTTAGAAAACCGCTCTTTAGGTGAAGCGATCGCGGATGAAATGGCAATTTTAGGAAATGCTGAAAATCTTGCTCAGGTCAGCGAAACGTATTGGAAAACAGAGCATGGCTATCTTTGGTTCAGCCTTTATCTACCTTTTTTAGAGCGATGGATGTCACGTTTCCCTAAAGAGCAATTTCTAGTTTTGAACAGTGAAGACCTGTATGGTTCACCCTCCAACACCTTGAAGGGCGTTTTCAAGTTTCTAAATATACCTGATTGTGATTTAATCAGCTATCCCAAGTTGAATCTGGGATCTTATCCAACTGTTGATGATCAATTACGAAAAACTTTGTTTGATTTCTTTTATAAGCATAACCAGGAACTAGAAGAGTATTTGGGGATGAAGTTTGGCTGGAATGATCTGTAATAGATCAACTTCAGAGAATTGCACTACCTAGATTTCTTCTTCTTGAGTGAATCGCAGCCACCGCTTCAGCTTGAACCACTGTTTTCGCAACTGCCAAAACTTAGATGATTCCATTGCTCGCTTTTTCCACGCCAGTTCATGGCGTTCCTCTTCCAAGCGTTGCTTCTCTTGCCGTAGCTGGTTCCTTTCTCGTTCCAGCCAGCACTTTTCTTGCCACAAATGGCTGAAGGCTTGATCCTGGTGTACGTATTCTAGAGCCAGCAACAGCATCTCTGACGCGATCGCCCGCTCTACTTTAACTTCAGGACTGGCTTGACGCAAAGCGATCGCCTCTCCAAAGATCGCTTCCATCTGGTCAGCCATACTTGCCAAACTGAAAGATTCAACGATGCGCTGGCGGGCGCGATCGCCCACTTGCTGGCGTAGCGACTGACTCCGAATGAGTGGTAGCAAAACCTGTAGATACGCCAGTATCTCCGGTGCATCGCTCTCGCCTTTAGCCACAAGAAAACCCGTTCAGGAGTCACTAATTCTGCTTGTCCTCCCACATCTGATGCAACAACGGGGAGTTGCATTGCCATCGCTTCGTAAAGGGAGAGGGACACCCCCTCGTAGGCTGACGGTAAAAGCAAGATATCGGCGGCAGAGTAGAAGGCGAGCATTTCGGCTGGGGCAACCGGAGGGAGGAGGTGAACGTAAGGCTCCAGATTCAGGTGGCTGATTTTGGCTGTCAGGTCAGGCAGCAACTCTCCATCACCGATTACAAGCACTGCGATCGAGGTAGTGTGAACACTTAGCGCGTTAACCAGATCGACTAGGAAGAGCGGACGCTTTTGTTCGACCAGGCGGGCAGGAAACAGTAGCACCACTATGTCATCGGCAAGGTTCAGCGTTGATCGGAGTTGTTGACGCTTCTGGCGATCATGAACCCATTGCTCGGCATCAATGTTGGTATAGCAGACTTGCAATTTCTCTGGGTCGATCGCGCTCTGATAAATCGTTGCTAAAAACTTAGAAGTGACAACCTGGCGATCAAGCCATTGGCTGAACTGACAGGAGAGCCTGGGATAGCCATTGCCGCGCCAACCCGGATCGATCGTGTGCGTGAAGTCAACGAAGGCGACGTTGGGAAACGCTTGGCGGAGCAGGGGCAGGAAGTAGTAGGCGATGTAGCAATTGGAGATGAGGACAAGATCAATTTGTCTTGATGTAAGGATGTACTGAGTAAACGCCAGCCAGTCCTTGTCATCTAAAAAATGGGTCAGGTGGAAGATATCTGGAGTGACAGCATAGAAGTGCTGGTGCCAGCGATGGTTGGACTTTAAGGTAGTGGCGATCGTGAACTCATAGCCACGCTCGGTTAGCAGTGTCAGGAGATCTAAGTTGAAGCGATCGGCTCCACCCACTTCCAAAAAAGGGAAGAAGCAAAGGACACGTTGACGATTGCCATATCGTTTCAGTGGATTTTTGACGGCAATGGTAGGCTGGCTTGGCTGACTATCAAAACGGTGGCTGTGAATAACAGGAGGATTAAAACAGTCACGGGTGAAAAAGGGGCGATAGCGAGCTTGAATTAAATCGATTTCTCGCTTATTTTCAATTGGATCGTTGAGCAAGGTCGCCAACAACCCAGAACCTGTGCGACGGTAGCAGTCCAGGTATTCAGGTATGGTCCAGCCCTTTTGCTGGTTAACGATCGCCCTTAACCAACGTTCCCAATCGCCATACACGTTCAGGTCGGTATCAAAGCCACCCAAACGATGAAAATCTGACTTGCGATACAGCAGGCGACCCGTCACCCAGTTCTGCTCAATAAACCGTGCAGGCTGATCAAAGCCATGATGCCACCAGTATGCCTCAGCCTGAAAGCCAACCGAGTAGGAGTTGACGATCGAGCAGTCGGGATGGGTCTCCAGAAACAGCACGCACTTTTCGATGTAGGTCGGATCGATCAGGTCGTCTAAGTCGATGAAGAAGAGGTATTTGCCTTGCGCGTGGGCGATTGCCGTGTTCCTACCTGCTGACAAGCCCTGATTGACATCATGTTTGAGCGTTTTGATTTTGCTGGACTTGGTTGGTAGCGTCTGGAAGAGGGCGATCGCGTCTGCATCGGTAGAGCAATCATCGACAAGCACCCACTCAAAGTTCTGAAAGGTCTGGTTGATGACCGCTTGGTAGGTTGCTTCAAAATACTGATGGGCATTGAAGAAGGAAGAGATGATGGAGACCACAGGGGTTGTCGGCTCGTCGGTCGAGTAAACCGCCCACTTTCTAGTTTGCAGAAGGTGGATGAAGGCACTCACGCTGTCGGCTGGGGTCATGGTCAACGGGCGATCGCTCACGGTCAAAATCTACTCAAGGAGGAAGCTCTCCGATACTATACAAGAGTCGCACAGTGAGCCAAGGATCAGGAATCCTTTGAGTAGCCAAACTTTTGTGTCGAAAACCTGAGCGATCAAACAAGCTGTGTTGATTCATCACCTTTATCACTATCGTCGTTACATTCTCTACAATGCCTGGAATGAACTGCACTTCCGCTATGCAGGCACAGGCATCGGCATCTTCTGGAATCTCATCCATCCCCTGTGCGAAATTATCATCTACACGATCGTGTTCTCCCTGCTACTTTCGCGTGGCACCCAAGGGCATTCTTATGCGCTCTACCTGACCAGTGGCTTATTGCCTTGGCGCACGTTTGCCGATGCGATCGTGCAGGGTGGTAATGCTTTTACGCAAAATGCTACCTATCTGAAACGGTTAGCCATTCCTCCTGAAATTTTTGTGGCAAAGGTGGCTGTCACCTCTTTTTTGCTGCTGTTCATTTACCTGGTCTTACTGTTGCCGCTCAGTGCTGCGTTTGGTGGACACCTGGGTTTGAGCCTCCTGCTCTTACCGCTGCTGGCAATGTTGCTGCAAGGGTTAGGGTTCGGGATGGAGTTAGTGCTGGCAAATCTGCAAACACTGTTTCCCGACATCCGGCAAAGCCTCCAGTTCCTCATTCCCCTATGGAGTTGGACGATGCCCATCTTTTATCCCGATACGGTGATTCCGCCAGCGATTCATCCCTGGCTCTACTTGAATCCACCCTATGTTTTGATTGAAGCCATTCGCTATGTGATGCTTGAAAATCGACTGCCGAGCCTTCAGAGTTGGATCATCATCACAGCGTGGATCACTTTATTTGTTTGGCTGGGGGCGACGGTGAATGACAAACTGCAAGATGATGTGCGAGACGTGGTATGAGCGATGTAGTGCTGCAAGTCGAGAATTTAGGGAAGTGCTTCAAGATCTACCGCAATCCCTGGGATCGGGCGCGGGAATGGACCAGTCCTAAGCAGCAAAGCTACCATCAACCGTTTTGGTCACTCAGGCACGTCTCGTTTGCAGTGCGACGGGGTGAGTTCCTGGGTATCATGGGCGAGAACGGTGCGGGCAAAAGCACGTTGTTGAAGATCATCACGGGCGTGTTGAAGCCCACCGAGGGCAGCTATCGGTTAGAGGGCAAAGTACTTTCCCTGCTGGAGTTAGGCACGGACTTCAACTTTGAACTGAGTGGACGAGCCAATGCCATTTATAGTGCCGAACTGCTGGGTTTTCCACCTGGTTTTGTGCAGAGTCGGTTGCAAGAGATTGAGGCGTTCTCGGAGTTGGGGGAGTTTTTCGATCGCCCCATGAAGCTCTACTCCTCTGGCATGAAAGCCCGGTTAGCCTTTTCCCTCTTTGCCTTTCTAGATTGTGATGTGCTGATCCTCGATGAAGTGCTGGCAGTGGGCGACATTTTCTTTCAGCAGAAGTGCTACGCCCGTCTGGAAGCATTGATCAAACGACAGGTAACGATTATTCTGGTGACGCATCAACTGGATTCGGTGCAGCAATATTGCAAGGAAGCGATTCTGCTGCATCAGGGACAGAAGCTATTTCAAGGCGAACCGAGAGCCGCGATTATTCAGTTCCATCAACTGCGAAGGGGCGCTCTCAACCCTGCTACTCAAGCGTCTGCGCTGATGAAACCAGTGACAACGGCGATCGAGGCATCAAACGCCTTTTTCTGGGCAACGGCTGACAATTTTGTGGCGGTTGACTCGCCTGATGCCAAAGAAGCTCAACTGGTTCGCTATGCCATTTGCAATCAAGATGGACAATTTTCAACGGTCTTCCAGCAGGGAGAACAGGCTTATCTCTGTTGCGAGTTTCTGTTAAAAGCAACCATTGAGGTGCCGATCGTCTCTCTGATGATCACGAATAAATTTAATGTCGTCGTACATGCAAAAGGCTCCCATCAACATCAAGCGATCGTCCCTCATCAAGTGCAGCAGGGCGCTTACATACGCTTCTGTCGCAGCATTGACTTCAGTATTGCGCCCGGTCAATATGTGCTGGGTTTTGCGTTGGTCACGATGCCAGAAAATCTTTATGAGCAGTTAGATGAACTACCGCAAGCTGAGGTGAATCAACAGCTTCAAATCTGCGATGTTTTTGAAAAAGTCGGCACCTTTTACGTCAAACCCCACTACAGCTACAACGAGCACTCTCATTTTGGCATCTGCAATTTATCAGGAGAGTGCTACATGCAGGTGGTTTCAGCGCTCGAAGCTGAGGACGAACACCCAGTAGAGGGGCAGCATAATGGATCATGACCACTTGGTAAACTAGAGGCAGGAGAACGAGAGGGGTATGATGCAGATTACAACCAGTTGGGCAGAGGAAGCAGAGCGATCGCTCATTTTCCGATTGTTGAATCGGGGGTGGGTGAGTTGCCGGAGCCGGTACGATCGCAAATCGCTGCCCTGCCCATTGCTCAGTTGGAAGCCTTAGGTGAAGCCTTGCTCGATTTCTCCGGTTTGTCTGATCTAGAGACTTGGTTAACCGAACAGAGTAATAGATGAGTTATGAAGTTGCTTAAAGCGTCGAGAATATCATGCCTGCAAGAGATATTTATCATGATGCCGTTAAAAATGCTCTGATTAAAGATGGCTGGACAATTACTCACGATCCCCTGCGAATTCGACTGGCGCGTGGAAAGAACCTGTTTGTTGATTTAGGTGCAGAGCGATTATTAGCTGCATTGCGAGGCGAAGAGAAAATAGCGGTTGAGGTTAAAAGTTTCACCAGTCCTTCAGACATGAAGGATCTTGAGCAAGCTGTTGGTCAGTTTGTGTTGTATGCTCGGTTACTAAAACGCTATTACCCTGAACATAGTTTGTACTTAGCGGTGACTGAAAATACCTATAAAACAGTTTTTGAAGAAGAGGCAGGCAGAACCTTAATTGAGGATGGCATTGTTAGTCTAGTCACCTTTGATCCAATTGAGGAGGCGATCGCCCGATGGATTCACTAAACCCTCAGTATTTTGAAGCCGTTGAAAAAGTTTTGCAAGACTACGCCGACTTTCTCGCTGGCGATGACCAGGTTCAGATTGAGTTGGTGTGCGATCGAGACCGCGATCGCTATCTTTTGGTCGAAACGGGTTGGCAAAATGGCTATCGGATTTACGGGACGTTAATCCACATTGATCGGATTGGCGACAAGCTCTGGATTCAGCATGATGGCACAGAGGAGGGCATTGCGGTTGATCTGGTCGCGGCTGGCATTCCCAAGGAGCGAATCGTGCTGGGCTTTCGATCGCTTGAACAACGGCAGCATACAGAGTTCGCTACGTCATAATTCAGCAAGTTGCGGCTTGAAGTTGCAAGACGCGGCGGTAAGAGACGCTGGCTTCGTGGATCTGACCGCGTTCGGCTAGCGCATCGCCTAAGTGTTGATGGGCTAGAGCATGAGTTGGATGGAGTGAGATCGCTCGTCGATAAGCCGCGATCGCCTCATCCCATCGCGTTGCTTGCTCTAACGCTTTTCCGAGTTCCAGGTGAAGTTCAACGTTGTCTGGATGGAATTGGAGGGCGGTTTGGTAACGAGCGATCGCTTCATTAAGTTGCCCTTGTCTGACTAAGGCATTGCCTAGCTGTAAGTGAATGTGGGCATCGTCGGGTTGGGTTTCGAGTGCCTGGTAATAGAGTTGGAGGTCGTCAGGGTTGGTGGCGATCGCATGACGATAATAATCCATGACACCGGATGTTCCCTGAGTGTGCTGGAGGTACGCTTTGAATCGCTCTAATTCTGCTTGCAAGCTCTGTTGTACCGATTCAGCCTGAGTTAGTTCTGCCTGAAGGACTGCCAGGGCGGTTTGGGTTTGAGCGCGATCGCGTTGAGCCTCTGTTTGCAGTTGTTGTAGTTGAGTTTTGGTTTGCTGAAGTTGATCGTTGAGCTGCATTAACGCTGCTTGTGACGCATTCAGTTGCACTTGTATCGGGTTCAAATCCTGTGGCTTATCTCGAAAGGATTGCACCAGGTTGGTGACTCGTCGTTCGATGCCGGGGTAGAAGAGAATCACCTGTAGCAGAAGCAAGATGGCGAACCAGGCGTTTTGCAAGGAGGGAGCGATCGCCAGGATGAGGGGCAAGCCGACTTCGTAGAAATCGTGGGGGACAACGTAGGCTTTTTGGATGGGTGCGGGATCGAAGGTCGCGGTGGGATCGGCTTTGAAGAGGGTGATTTTGAGGAGGAAATAGCCGATCGTGAAAACGAGAATGAGGGGTGTGGAGTGGGCAATCACCAGGATGAGGGCACTGAGCAGCAGCAGTTCGATCGGAAAGATAATGCGACTCATCCAAAACCGAACGCTCCCGACATCGGATTCTGTCACCAGTGTTTTTACACCAGACCTCAAATCATCGGTACGATCCCAGAGTTGGTGTAGGAGTATGCCTCGGATGCCAGCAAAGCATGACCAGGCAGTTGCAGCGATCGCTAACCCTATCACTTGCAGCGATGGTGTAGCTACGAGATGAGCAAAGGTGGTGGCGATGAAGAGGGTAGGGATGGCGTGTGCGCCAGCAGCATCGCTGAGAATGCCGAAGATGCCTTTTTCTTTGAAGCGGAACGGTGGCGCGGAGTAGAAGGTAGGTAGTAGATAGTTGATGCCCAACAGCACGATCGCCAGGGTGCTAAAGTGCATCAGGATGGGCAGGCTGAATCCCAGTACTGCCAAGGCAAGGCAAAACAGGGCGCGTTGCCAGGGCGAGAACCGAGCCATTGAGTTGTGTTTGCCGACCTGTCGATCGACTTCCACATCAAAACTGTCATTAATAATGTGTCCGTAGGCAGCGACACAGGCGATCGCAAATAGCAACGCAGCTACAGTCAGGATCGATTGGAGGAAAGGCAGATCCAGCAAGAGGATTTCAGCATAGGCGATCGCCAGTAAGGGTGGAATTTTGTAGAGCCACCAATCGCGCGATCGAATCGCTTTGAAGAATGATGAAAAGAATCCGCTGGATGTTGGGATTTTAATTTTTGCGGTTGTCTCAGGACTCTCTTTTTGCTTTTTGGAACGAGCCACGATCGCTCTCCTTGTCGCTCCTTCAACTAACGGATATTCAATAATCTCTACTTGCTCGAAGTATTTCTTAAATAGAATAAGCATACACTTCAGTTGTGGAGCCAACAAATTGAGATGTCGTTTTCCAGCATCTTCATCGATCCAACTCCAAATGACTCCTTCAAACTGATAAAATCCACCCCCTTCACCTAGATCCTTGCTGGTGTAGGGAAGTTTCAGATCACCAGATCCCAATTCGGCAGGATCGCAAACTGGCAAAAAACAAATACCTCTATCAGATGTCCAACTTGCAAAGTTCTCAATGACCTTTTCTAGTTCTGATAACGACTCTACATAAGAATAAGCCCACCACATACAAGATACTAAATCCCATTTTTCTTCCCACTGCGGACGTTTATCTCTATAGTCTCCTTGAACAAATAGAGTATTTGGGTTTGCTTGCTTGGCAACCTTGAGCATTGCAGGTGAGATATCTAATCCGGCTCTTTCTATATTGGGAAAGCGACTTAGAAAGTAGCCCGTGCCACAGGCGACATCTAACCACATTGCTCCTTCACCGATTTCACTTAAAAGCTTGTTAATTGTTTCTGCTTCAAAATCAGCATTCTGTTTAGATTTCTCATTGAGAAGAAATCTTTGATTATATTCCTGGGCATAGACTTCATCGTAAATTCCAGGTATGTCCTTTTTGTCCATGCTTTTCTGATGGGTGATCGCGCAGATGTGAAAATACTTACGATAAGCTTACTGTAGTTGCTAGAACTGCGATCGTTATCGCATTTTATGAGCAAGATACGGAAGATCACTGAGGTTTTCTGTGAAGGCGCAGAAAACCCGAAACTTAGACCCAGCCTCTCATTTCTTCTTTTGTCAGAAGTCTTTGTAGCTTCAGATAGTCCCGCTGTGCTGCTTGAAGAATGTGTTTCATCATTAAGGGTTCATCGGCATCAGCGGCCATAAAAGCGGCATTCAGGGCAATATTGCGGATGTTGCCGCCAGCGACCTGTAGCTGTCCAAGTTTTTGGTAGTCTAGCCCTTCGGTTGGTGTTTGCGGTGGGAAAATGCGCTGCCAAATTTGAGCGCGATAGAGGGCTGTTGGGAAGGGAAACTCGACCATAAAGCGGATGCGGCGCAAAAAGGCAGTATCGAGGGCGTTTTTTAAGTTGGTGGTTAAGATCGCTAAACCGCTGTAGGCTTCCATGCGCTGAAGTAAGTAACTCACTTCGACATTCGCGTGGCGATCGCGACTATCTTTCACTTCCGTCCGCTTGCCAAATAAAGCATCCGCTTCATCGAACAGTAAGATGGCACCTCCCGTTTCTGCTGCGTCGAAAATCCGGGCGAGATTCTTCTCGGTTTCACCAATATATTTGCTGACCACGGCGCTGAGGTCAATGCGGTAGAGGTCGAGATGAAAATGCTGGGCTAAGACTTCCGCTGCCATTGTTTTCCCCGTCCCGCTATCGCCGTGAAACAGGGCAGTGATGCCAAGACCGCGACTGCCTTGTTTGGCAAAGCCCCAGTCCTGGTAAACTTTCGATCGCTGTTGCAGATGAGTGGCGATGTCGGAGAGTACCTCGCGTTGGGGGTCTGGTAGCACTAAGTCATCCCAATTTGCTGTGGTGTCGATGCGTTGGGCTAAGTCATCCAGGCGCGGACGAGCTTGAGTGCGGCAGAAATCCCACAGTTGATGGTGGAGTTTAGAGTTTGGCTGTTGGATTGACCATTCATCGTCACGGGTGACTTGCAGGCAGGCGGCTTGAATGGTGGCGGGGCTGAGGTTAAATTGGGAGACCAGCTTGGTGAGTTGTCCGTTCAGTTCGGTTGCGGCAGTGCCGAGGTGAGTTTCCCAGAGGGATTTTTGTTCGTGGAAACTGAGGGGAGGAGCGTCAAAACTGACGGCAGTTTGCTGTTGAATGGGCAAGCGTTCTGGGGTACTGAGGATGCAAGGAGTCTGGAGCGTTTCAATCAAGAGAGAAATCGCCGTTGTTTTAACCAGATCGGCGGCGGAGAGGGTGTCGCAGTCGAGGCATAAGACGCGATTTCCTAAGATGGCTTCTCGTTCCCACCGTTGCTTGAGTTGATGCAGTTCGGAAGGGAGTGTGGGCAGGACAGCGGCGTTCATCATGCCGGGGTTAAAGCCGAGGCGATCGCAGAGCTTGCGGATGATTTGATGTTTGGTGGTCGATTCAGCACCGCAGAGTTGTAAGAGGGGTAATTTGCCTGGGGCTTGCGACCAGGTGGTCATGAGGCGATCGGCGATCGCGTGTTGGGAAAGCGGCAACGGGTGAGTTTCTGGTTCGGGGAACGTGACCAGTCCCAACAAGTGTTCGTCAACGGCGGTTTCGCCTAACAGATAACAGAGAATGCGTTTGTCGATTCTGATTGCCGCTTGGGTGAGGGTGAAGCCGGGAGCGAATTCAATTAGTTGCCAGCGTTGCAAGGGGTTTTGGGGCGAGAGCACCGACCAGCGGGCAGCGGGAAAAATGGACAGGGCTAGACTCAGGGTGGGAAAGGGGCGATCGGGGTTGCCGTTGGCTTTCGCACAGAGGCGGGCAAAAGCGGGGTCGATTTCCATGCCGATGCACAGCAAGAGGATGTCTCGCTCGAAGGCGGACAACTGGAATTTAGTGCAGAGTTGGGTTAAGGCACTGGTTGGGGCACTGGCATCGGGAAGACTGTCCAGCGATTTGTTCTCCAGGAAAGACTCGACCCACTGCCGAATCCGCCCGACTTCTTGCTGAATCGTTTGCCAGTTGGTCTGATACCACGTGGGAGATGCGATCGCGGTCATAGCGGTTCTTCCTGATTGCTGATGGAGGGACTCAATGGGGAGGACGGTTCACCGGATCGGCTGCTGTGCCAAGTTGCACGCCCAATGGATGCCCTGATAACCCCTCAAACTCGATCGAGGGTTTGAAGTCTTAAAGATTCTTCATTTTTCGTGATGAGGAACAACTATCGCAACAGTTCTGAGGGTTAAACGGCGCGATCGCGTTGTGTTCTGTGGATGAGTTGCGATTCGCGGTGGGTGGCTGGGTATGTTAAGGGCGATGCAACATCCGAGAGAAACGGCACCGAGCGGCGAGGAGCAACGATGGCGAAAGAGAGTGGCAAGGTAGAGGCGCAAACGTGGCAACCTCCCGCACCGCAGACGGCGAGTAAAGAGACGTTTGCCGCCCGACCGTTTCCTGAGGTGGCGCGAACGGAAGCGGGGCAGGAAGCCAGTTCCGATCGCTTTGAGACGAAAGAAAATCAGTCGGGCGGGATGATTGAGAATATCAACCGCTCACTGGCAGCCGCCAGCCCACCCGAACTACCAACATTGGGGCTGGAAGGTGTGCAAGCAAAGCTGACTCTCGGCACGCCGGGGGATGTGTACGAGCAAGAAGCTGACCAGGTGGCGCGGCAAGTGGTAGATGAAATTCACAGTGACCCATTCCAAGCACCCAGTACAAGGTCGGAGGAAAAGAGTCAACCAAAGGTTGAGGATGCGGGACGGGTGCAACGGCAGATTACCGTGCAGGCAGCGGGTGATGCTGAGGGAGAAATTTCTAGCGAGTGGGAAGCCCAGTTGCAGGGAGCGAAAAGCGGAGGACAGCCGTTGTCGCTGTCAGTGAAAGAGCCTATGGAGCAGGCGTTTGGGGCGGATTTTAGCGGGGTGCGCGTGCATACGGGGGCGCAGGCGGATGGGTTGGCAAGGTCAATTCAGGCGAAGGCTTTTACTACGAAGCAGGATGTGTTCTTTGGGCAGGGGGCATATGAGCCAGGGAGTCGTGGGGGGCAGGAGTTGATAGCGCATGAGTTGACTCATGTGGTGCAGCAAAAGTTTGACTCAGCAAATAGAGCTACTATTAAAAATGGAAAGAAAAAAGGTGGATCAAAAGACAAAAGAATAGCGGAAGCAATAGACATAACATCGCAAATGAAACGTCAAAAAGATACAACTAAAGGAAAAAATATATTATATAGTGATAAGCCAATTCTTAGAATATTTAATAAGGAAACAATCCAATGTGTAAAACAATACGCTTCCAGCAGTAGCTCTAAGAAAAAGAGCGTGCCAAAAAACACCAGAACACCATTTACGAATAACATTAAAAAAGCACAAAAAGAAATCAAGAAATTATTAGGTAAGACAGCTTTTGACCTAGCTCATCGATTGTCCTACCACGATATAGCAAAAACCGTGCAAGAAAAACCAAAGCAGGCAATTATGAGTATGATAAAAAAGGTTACTATACCCCAACGAAATTTTGGTACCTATATAAAAATAGGAGATAAGACCTACTACAATAATGTTGTTCAGCATATTCATGATACGAGGAAGCTGATAAGATTACTAAATTCATCACCTTACAATTTACGACCGGGGGTTTCAAGCGACAATAGAAGTATAGGAAAGAGATATGATGGAGTTTATGAAAATGGAAAATTATCACCACAAAGTAAAGGCACAAAAAGTTTTGGGTAGTGCGTCAAAGAATGGTGGGTCGAGTAAAGTAGGGAGACCGCTACTTTTACGTACAAATTATGGAATGTCTGCTCTGCGGTCATCCTAGCACCCACAAGCATGGAAAAGCTCCGA
>JAESFU010000283.1_pt1 | contig 45076 bp, 28 predicted proteins | sample 9269461 | NCBI WGS metagenome assembly JAESFU01 (sample SAMN14502556, study PRJNA617107) | algae metagenome | isolation source: Stenomitos rutilans HA7619-LM2 and co-occurring heterotrophs from cave walls | place: USA: Waikapalae cave, Hawaii | collected 2009-07-28
CTCATGCGTTGCCCGGCGACCGAACTTGAGCGCCACTGGAGTGGCGCGCTCCGTTGACACCGCCGGTCAGTAATCAGCCCTGACCGCGGGCCTTCAGTACGTAGCCCATGGCCCGGAAGCCCGAATCCTTCTGGATCGCGGCGGTGATCCGCGGGTCGCCATGGGGATTGCTGAGGGCGTTCAGCACGTCGGTCTGGGTCTGGCAAGACGCCGCTACGTTGGCGGCAAGAGACTGGGCATTGGCGCTGTAGGCATCGGCCAGGTGGACGTTCGCGGCCAGGCAGTTGTCCCGGGCCTCATAGGCGTCGTTGATGCTCTTCATCAGCTTGGGATCGGACAGGCCGGCGCCGGCCATGGAACTCGCCGCCTCGCAGCCACCCAGCAGCATTGGAAGAAGCACCATTGCCGCCTGCAGGGATGTCCTCGTCGCCTTCATCCGCCCTTCCCGTCCTGTAACGCCCCGCAACAGAATTACGACGGGCCCGGCCTGTCAAGGCCGGGCCCGGTTCGCTCTCCTAGTGGCGGCTGATCTCGGCGCGGCCCACCACCATGTGATGGACCTCGTCCGGACCGTCCGCGAAGCGCAGGTGGCGCTGGTTCATGTACATCTCGCTGAGCGGCGACCACTGCGAGATACCGGTGGCGCCATGGATCTGCATCGCCTGATCGATGATCAGGCAGGCCTTCTCCGGCACCATCGCCTTGACCATGCTGATCCAGACGCGGGCCTCACGATGGCCCAGCACGTCCATCGCCTTGGCGGCCTTCAGCACCATGAGGCGCATCGCCTCGATCTCGATGCGGGCGCGGCTGACCACTTCGAGGTTCTTGCCGAGGGCGATCAGCTGCTTGCCGAACGCCGTACGGGTGGAGCCACGCTTGACCATCAGGTCGAGCGCCTTCTCGGCGGCGCCGATCGAGCGCATGCAGTGATGGATACGGCCCGGTCCGAGGCGGACCTGGCTGATCTCGAATCCACGGCCCTCGCCCAGCAGCATGTTCGACGCCGGGACGCGGCAGTTGTTGAACTTGAGGTGCATGTGGCCGCGCGGCGCGTGGTCATGGCCGAACACGGTCATCGGTCCGAGGATCTCGAGGCCCGGCGTGCCCATCGGCACCAGGATCTGCGACTGCTGGAACTGCGGCGAGGCGTCAGGGCTGGTTTTGCACATGACGATCATGATCTTGCAGCGCGGGTCGCCGGCGCCGGAGATGTAATACTTCTCGCCGTTCAGCACCCACTCGTTGCCGACCAGCTCGGCGCGCGTCGCGACGTTCTTGGCATCCGACGAAGCCACGCCCGGCTCGGTCATGGCGTAAGCCGAGCGGATCTCGCCGTTCAGCAGCGGCTTCAGCCACTTCTCCTTCTGCTCGGGCGTACCGACCTTCTCCAGCACTTCCATGTTGCCGGTGTCCGGCGCGGAGCAGTTCAGCGACTCCGAGGCCAGCTGGTACTTGCCCAGCTCGGCGGCAATGTAGGCATAGTCCAGATTGGTGAGGCCGCGGCCGATCTCCGAATGCGGCAGGAAGAAATTCCACAGGCCCGAGGCCTTGGCCTTGTTCTTGGCGCCCTCGAGCAGCTCGAGCTGGCCCGGCGCCCAGCTCCAGCGATCCTTGCGGCCCTCACCCAGTCGGAAGAACTCCTCGGTGATCGGCGCGACGTTTTCCGCGATATGCGCCTTCACGGCGTCGAAGAGGGGCTGTGCCTCCTTCGACATGGCCAGGTTGTTCAGTTCCGCATCGAGATCGGGGCGGACCGGCTTCTTGGTCGCTGCCGCTGCCTTCTGGGTCATTGAGGTTTCCTCGGTTTCGGTCGATCAGGCTTTCTGTTCAGCCAATCCCTACAGACCTCAGTTTTCCGGTCAATAGGCCGCCCCCTCTTGCCACCCTCGAAGCCGTCATCTGCGGCGTGCCCGCCGGCTGGATACGACGTAACGTGGGCGCCGATTTCGCAATGCAATGAAAGAGGGTCAACATGGGAAGGCTCGACGGTAAAGTCGCAGCGGTGACGGGCGGGGCATCGGGGATCGGCGAGGCCACGGTCAGGCGTTTTGTCGACGAGGGTGCCCGCGTGGCATTCTGCGATCGCGACGGTGAGCGCGGCCAGCGCGTGGCCGCTGAGCTCGAGGCCTCCGGCGGCAAGGTGGCCTTCACCCAGGCGGACGTCGGCACAGAGGCTGCGTGCCTTGCGTTCGTCAACGGCGCCGCGCAGAAGTTCGGGCGTATCGACATTCTCGTCAACAATGCCGGCATCCGCAAATACGAGAAGATCGACCAGGCAAGCGCGGCGAGCTGGAACGAGATCCTCAACGTCAACCTGATGAGCTACGCCTTCTGTGCCAAGGCGGCGGTTCCGCTCATGCGCCACAACAAGGGCGGCGCCATCGTCAACGTGGCTTCCGTCCGCTCCGTCATCGCCGGCGGCGGCAACCTGCAGTACGACACCACCAAGGCCGCGATCGCGGGCCTGACGCGGGCGCTCGCCGCCGACCATTCGGCGGAAGGCATCCGGGTGAACGCCGTCGGCCCAGGCCCGATCTTCACACCGTTCCATCAGCGCCGGATCGAAGCCGCCGGCGAGACCGTCGAACAGTACAATGCCCAGGCCGCGCGGGGCACCATGATGAAGCGCCCGGGCAGGCCCGAAGAGGTCGCCGCCGCCATCCTGTTCCTGGCCTCGGACGACGCTTCCTACGTCACCGGCGCCCTGCTGTTCGTGGACGGCGGCATGACGGTGCTATGAGCCGGGCGAGCCAGCCCGGCACGAAGACGCTGCCTACTTGATCGCCAGCAGCTCGACGTCGAAGATCAGCGTGGCGTTGGGCGGAATGACACCGCCGGCGCCGCGCGCGCCATAGCCGAGTTCCGGCGGAATGATAAGCGTTCGCTTGCCGCCGACTTTCATGGTTGCGACGCCCTCGTCCCATCCGCCGATGACGCGCCGCACGCCGATGGGAAACTCGAAAGGCGAGCCGCGATCGACGGAAGAATCGAATTTCTTGCCTTTGGCGCCCCCTTCGTAGAGCCATCCGGTGTAGTGCATGACACAGGTCTGGCCGGTCTTGGGGCTCGCGCCCGTGCCGACAGTCGTATCGATGATTTTCAGGCCGCTATCGGTCGTCATGACTTTTCCTTGCGTTTGCGCGCCAGCCGGATAGGTGGCGAAAAGAGCTGCGGTCGCGATAACGGCGCGACGGGTCACGGGCATTTGGCTTCTCCTCGAAGAGATCGCGTACGTTAAATACCCAAAGGAGCGTCCTGACCAGCGACCTGCTTGTACAGTGCCCGCACTTCATCCGAAACGCGGTGCGTGTCTTCCTTCAGGTTACGGGGCGTGATCGCGATGAAGGCGATTTCCCAGTCATCCGGTTTCGGCACGCCGACTTTCGGCATGAAGGCATGGGGCGCGCCGGGCGCGTTGTGAAAATGGCCTCCGGGAACGACAGGCGTCACCACTGGCTTGCCATTCTCATCGATGGAAAAGCCTTCCGCCTCGCCCACGACATACATCGGGAACTGATCGGTGCGGCTGGCGATGTGCGTGTGAAGCTCGACCCTCGGCAGGAACACCGCCGCCACCCCCCGGCCGTGCCGGTTCTGGCCCAGACGCCAGGGGCCGGGTCCGGTCAAATCCGGCGCAGCGGACAAATGATATTCCTCTCGGGCCAGGACGGCACGCAAGGCTTCCTTGGGCTTGAATTCGGGACCGGCCGCGGCTCGGGCCTTGCTGAAATCTGCGTACACAGACTTCATCCACTGGAACTCGTCATCGGCCAGTTCGTGGTCGAGAATCGCGAGAGCGGCGCCATCGGGCATGGAAGATCCTCGTTCTTATTGTTCTGTCCTTCTTTTAATCGGCATTGCCCAGTCTGCCAAAGGCTTCAGCGTCCTCGACGAGGACCCGAGGAGCGGCAAGACTTCACACGATCAGGAAGTCGTTGTGGTCGAGGACGGTGCCCGGTGCGACCTGGGCGAAGGCGACGGCTGCCTTCGCACCGGCGCCGTCGATGTCATAGGACAGCACGCCCGTCGCCTGGTCGTAGACCACGTGCTGGTCGCGCGTGGTCGGGGCCGAGATCGTGAAGAACTGGTCACCCAGCGGCCCGACCATGCCCATGAACTTGAAGAACCTGTCATCGAGTGCGATGCGGTCGATCCCATGCTCGAAGTCCGTGATGGACGCTAGATTGGCCGCGGCATTGAGCTTGCTCGAAAAAACGAAGGTGTCGGCTCCGCCGCCGCCGGTCAGCGTATCCAGGCCGCCCTTGCCGTCGATCGTGTTCGCGGCGCCGTTGCCGACGATGGTGTTGGCCGCCGCGTTGCCGGTGCCGTCGATGGCCGCCGTGCCCGTCAGGAGCAGGTTCTCGACATGGCCGCGCAGGGTGTAGCTGATACTCGACTCCACCGTGTCGACACCCCCACCTGCCTTCTCGACGGCCGTGTCGAGTACATTGTCGACGACATAGGTGTCGTCGCCCGCACCGCCCGTCATCTTATCGGCACCGGCAGCGCCATCGAGCCGGTTGTTACCGGCATTACCGGTAATCGTGTTCGCGAGGTCGTTGCCCGTAAGGCTGATGTCCGTGCTTCCAAGCGCGCGCAGAATCTCGACGTTGGCCGACAGAGTGTGGCTGACCGTCGCGTAGACTGCGTCGGTGCCGTGGTTCGCCGTCTCGACGACGGCGTCTCCCACATCGTCGACGTAGTAGATGTCGCTGCCGTCGCCGCCTGTCATCGTGTCGGCGCCTCCCCTGCCGTCGAGCTTGTTGGCGGCCGCGTTGCCGATGAGTGTGTTGGTGAACTCGTTGCCTGTCAGATTGATCGCGAGACCGTCGTAGTCGGCATTGAAATAATCGACGCGAAGCGTCTCGATCTCCTGACCGCTGCGCAAGGCGTAGCTCGCGCGCGCATAGACCGTGTCGTTGCCGCCGCCGACGGCCTCGATCACCTTGTCGCCCACCGAATCGACGAAGAACGAATCGTTACCCGCCCCACCGATCATCGTGTCATTGCCGAGACCGCCGTCGAGAATGTCGGGGTCGGCGCCACCGTCGAGCCGGTCGTCGTAGATGCCACCGGTCAGATTGTCGTAGCCAATATCGCCGTAGACGGTGCCGGTGACCCGGCCCACACCGCTGAAGACGTCGTTGCCGGCGCCGAGGTTGACATTGCCCTGGATCGTGCCGTCGTTGACGACGGTGTCGTGCGCGGGCCGGATGCTGGTGACATCGCCGACGATCGCGCCAGCATTGGTGAGGTTAAGGGTCCCGCCACCGGTGTTGTAGACCCCGAAACCCAGCGTGCCCAGGATTGTGCCGCCGACCGTATTGACGATGGTCGTGACTCCGCTACCGATGGAAGACACGACCCCGTAGCTTCCGACCATGACGCCGGAATTGTTGATAAAGAAGGTGCCCCGGCCGAGAGTGCCGATGTTGACCCCAGCATCTTCGCCGACGATGGTGCCGTAGTTCGTGACGGTGCCGGAGTTAGCTAGCCCGATGCCACTGGCGGCATTCCCGTATACGGACCCGTAGTTGGTGACCGATCCGCCATAGAAGAAGATGGCGCCATAGCCCCCTACCCTGTAGACGCTGCCGGTCGTCGCAATGGTCAGCAGGACATCCGTACCGCCGTCAATGCCCGCGATGGCATAGCCGGCCAGCAGGGTCTTCTTGTTGTCCTCGAGCCCGATTTGGCTGAACTGACCGCCGGGACCAAAGACGATGTCGTACGCCATTGTGCGCTCCCTCAGAAAGGAGCGCACACTACGGGGCGCGGGAATCCGAAGCTTCCGGCTCCGTCTCAAAACGAGGGCGCTGTTTACACCAGCGTCTCAATCATCAACGCCCCCTTCTCGATGGGCCAGGTACGTGGCATGTCTTCCAACATGGCGGATGCAGCCGACAGCGACGAGCCTCGTGTTCCCACCGTGCATCTCGACGGCAACCGGTTGCCGCCGGCGATGCGGCTTCCCGCCTTCGCGCAGATCGCGTCGGGCTACACGAGCACGCAGATTTCGGAGGGCGATTTCGAGGTCGATGCGCGTGCCTGGTTGCTGGGCGAGCTGATGGTCACCTCGACACGGCTGACGGCGCTCAGGATCGAGCGCACCCAGGCCCATATCGCCGCCGACAAGCGCGACACCTATTCTTTCATTCTGCTGCGGCGCGGGAGCTGGACGGCCGAGGTTGCCGCGGGGCACGTGCAGGTCGCCTCGGGCCAGGTCTGTGTCATGGATTTCGCCTACCCGTGGCTGGTCGAAGGCACCGAGCAGGACAACATCATGCTGGTCGTGCCGCGCAAGCTCGCCGAGGAGATCGCGCCCGGCGCGCCGCCGCTGCACGGGCGCCTGATCGAGGGGGCGCCGGGGCGCCTGCTGGCCGAGCACATGTTCGCGCTCGCCCGCCACCTGCCTCATCTCAAGAAGAGCGACCTGCCCATGGTGCAGCAGGCGACAGTCGGCGTGCTCAGCGCGACCCTGCAGGCGCTGGCGCAGGAGGACCCTGCCCCGTTCCGCAACCTGCAGCGAGACGTCGGCAGCAGGGTTCTCGCCTATATCGAGCAGCACCTGACCGATTCCGCACTCTCGGTCGCCACCATCTGCCGCGACGTCGCGGTCAGCCGCGCCTCGCTCTACCGGTCGTTCAACGCCAGCGGCATCGCCACCTATATCCAGCAACGAAGGCTCGAGGCTGCGCACGCCCTCATTTCCGACGAGGGCGGCAAGCTCAGCATGGCCGAGATCGCCAACCTGTACTGCTTCAGCAGCCAGGCCCATTTCAGCACGGCCTTCCGCCGCATGTTCGGCTACACCCCGGTCGCCGCCCGCAGCGTCGGGACAAACGCCCGCGACGTCGGCGGCGTGTTCGACGGCTGGCAGAAGATCATTGACGCATTGCCGGCCCGGACAATCTCGTCCTGAGATTAAATGGCGGAGGGGATGGGATTCGAACCCACGATAGGGATTATCTCCCTATAACGGTTTAGCAAACCGCCGCCTTCGGCCACTCGGCCACCCCTCCGCGGACCCGTTAAGACCCCGGCGACCCAAACCACGACGGATGCCGGGCGGTTCTAGCGGCGGGAACCGGGGGTGTCAAACGACACGGCGATTTCATAAGTATTTACAGGCCCTTGGCGCATTGGCCTGAAGCGTGCGACGGTACGCCCATGACCTCTGCTTCGATCGACATGCTCCAGCGCCTGGTGGCGTTCGACACCACCTCGCGCAATTCCAATCTCGACCTGATCAAGTACATCCAGGGCTACCTGGACGAGCACGGGATCCGGAGCACGCTGGTCCCCAACGAGGAAGGCACCAAGGCCAACCTGTTTGCCTCGATCGGCCCGGAGGCCGAGGGCGGCATCGTCCTGTCGGGCCACACCGACGTCGTGCCGGTCGACGGCCAGCCCTGGGACACCGATCCCTGGACCCTGACCGAGAAGGCCGACGGCAATCTCTACGGTCGCGGCACCTGCGACATGAAGGGCTTCATCGCCGCCTGCCTGGCCCATGTGCCGACGCTCAAGAAGGCCAGGCTCAAGGTGCCGATGCATTTCGCCTTCAGCTACGACGAGGAGATCGGCTGCCTCGGTGCCCATTCGCTCGCGGAGAAGCTGGTCGGCAACGTGCCGCGCCCGCAGGCCGTGATCGTGGGCGAACCGACCATGATGGGCGTCGTCAACGCGCAGAATGCCGGCGGCGGCATCATCGCCACCTTCACCGGCGTCGAGGCCCACTCCTCCATGACGCATCTCGGCGTCAGCGCCATCCACTTCGCCGGCGACTTCATCCACTGGCTGAACGAGCTGCAGGTCGAGCTGGCCGGCCGCAAGCGCACCGACATCGACACCGTGCCCGGCCACACCACGATCAACGTCGGCATCGTGACCGGCGGCACGGCGGGCAACATTCTGGCCCGGGAGTGCACCTTGAACTGGGGTTACCGCACCCTGCCCGGCGACGATCCGTGGGAAGTGCAGCGCCGCGCCGAGGCCTATGTCGCCGAGCTGCTGCTGCCGAAGATGAAGGCGAAGCATCCCGACGCCGACATCAAGCTGAAGCGCCGCTCCTTCGTGCCCGGACTCATGCCGCAGGAGAACGAGGAAGCCGCCAAGCTCGCCCTGCAGTGGACCGGCGGCAACCGCACCTATGCCGTGCCCTACGGCACCGAGGCCGGCATCTTCCGCAGCCACGGCATCCCGACGGTCATCTGCGGACCCGGCGACATCTCGCAGGCGCACCAGCCCAACGAGTTCGTCGCCAGGTCGCAGATGGATGCCTGCGACGCCTTCATCGGCAAGATGATCGGCTGGGCCGAGCGGCAGTAGGCCGCCCCGCTTCAGCCTTCCGTGCGGCGCGTCGTCTCGAACAGGAACCAGACGCGCTTCTCGGTCTCGTCGATCCAGTTCTCGATCAGGCTGGCAGTCGCGATGTCGCCGTGCTCATCGCACAGCTCGTGGAGCGTGCGCATGTGGACGCAGAGCTGCTTGTTGTCGTCGCGCAGCTCCGCGAGCATGTCGAGCGGCGTTACATAGTCGGCATCGTTGTCGAGCACGCGCTGCAGGCGGGAGATATGGCCGATCGACCGAATTGTCGTGCCACCGAGCTTGCGCACGCGCTCGGCGATGACGTCGGTCATGCCATCGATCTCGGTCGCCTGCTCGTCGAGCATCAGATGAAAGTCGCGGAAATTCGGGCCCGACATGTGCCAGTGGAAGTTCTTGGTCTTCCAGTAGAGCGCCGCCACGTCGGCCAGCAGGATGTTGAGCCCGCCGCTCAGGTCCTTGGTGGCATTCTCACCGAGGTCGGTCGGTGTGGCGAGCGCGGCCGTCTTGCGGGCCTTCACATCTTTGCTCATGGGCTGGTTCTCCTGGAAATGGATCTTCCGTTCGAAATCTAACGCGCTTCCCGAGGGTCGTGAACTAGGTGCCGGCGCAGACCGGCTGTTCGACCCGGAACACCTCATGCTGGCCGAAACGCTTCGTGTAGGCGTCGACGATCGAGGCCACCTTGGGTCGGTGCGCCGGCGCGTCGAATACCACGATCACGACGAGCTTGGTGCGTTCGCTGCCGACGACGCCGGCTGGATCGCGATGCTGGCCGCGCGCGTCGATTACCGTGAGACCGTCGGGAAATTGCGGCGTCACCGTCCCGGAGAGGAACGCAGCCCAATCCGCGTCGCTGACCTCGCCCCCCGAAGGCTTGCCGCGGCCGAAGTAGAGACTCACTTCGACGGCCGGCTTGAGCGGAGCCGCACAGGCCGAAGCTGCTTGCGGCGACCCCGGCTGCGCGCAGGCGAAAAGCGCCGGCGAGAGCAAGGCCGCCGCGAGCGCTCCACGCCAGGCTCCGGCGGGCATCCTAGTTGAGGTACGGAACGGCCATGCCCTTGGTGACGGCGGGGCGGGCGTTCACGATGTCGTACCAGCGCTTCACGTTGGGGAAGTCGGCGAGGTTCACGGTGTGCCACTCGTGCCGCGCCGCCCACGGGAAGATCGACATGTCGGCGATCGTGTAATCCTCGCCTGCCACGAAGGCGTTGCCGGCGAGCTGCTTGTCGAGCACGCCGTAGAGGCGCTTGGCCTCGTCGACATAGCGCTTGATGCCATACTCGATCTTCGTCGGCGCGGCGCGCAGGAAGTGATGAGCCTGTCCCAGCATCGGGCCGAAGCCGCCCATCTGCCACATCAGCCACTGGATCGAGTCGTAGCGCTTGGCGCCATCGGCCGGCAGGAACTTCTTCGTCTTGTCGGCGAGGTAGATCAGGATCGCACCGGATTCGAACAGGCTGTACGGCTTGCCGCCCGGACCGTCGGGATCGAGGATCGCCGGAATGCGGTTGTTCGGGCTGATGCGCAGGAACTCGGGCTTGTGCTGCTCGCCCTTGGAGATGTCGATCTTGTGGACGCTGTAGGGCAGCCCGCACTCCTCGAGCATGATGGAAATCTTGCGGCCGTTCGGCGTGCCCCACGTGTGAAGCTCGATCATCTCTTCATTCCCCCGTTTGTTGAATTGAAATAGACAGCGGGACTTCAGGCCCAGCTGTCGTCGTCTCCCCCGCCGCTGCCATCGTCGAGCGAAGCGGTGTCGTAATCCTCGGCTCCTGCCTGATCGTCGGCAAAGGCCTGCTGCTGTTGCATCGACGAATCGGGCGGCAGAAGCTCAGGCGGCGTCGAGTCCGTCGTTCCGCCAAACGCAGCCTGCTGCTGACCGAACGGTCCGGGATTGCTGCCCATCAGGCCGCGGATGCCCTCGAACAGAAGCGCGCCACCGGCGACGCCGGCGGCTGTCATCATCGCGGTTCGCAGGAAACTTCCGCCTGCGGCGGGCTGCTGTTGCGGCGAGACGGCAGCCTGCAAGGGCGAGCGCGTGGACGGAGCCATCGAGGTGCCCGGCGCCGGAGTCGCTTGGGTCTGGGGCACCGACGTGCGCGGCGCGCCCCACGGGCCAATCTTCGGCGCGCTGCCGAGGAAACCGGCCTCCGGTTGCGGCGCGGCGGCAGCGGCCTTCGCTTCCAGCTCGGCGATGCGCTCCTGCGCGGCCTTCAGTGCCTGCTCCTGCACCAACACGGTCTGCACAAGCAGATAGGCCGAAGCAGGCTGCTTAGATGCCCGGTCCCAGATGAATTGCTCGACCTCATTGTCGCGCGGCTGGGACTCGAACGGCTTCAACCGGTCGAACAGACCCGAGATCAGATCGCGTTCCTGCTGCTGCATGACAAGCCTCCGGCCCCTTCACGTTGGCGCTCCGCCAACGTGGTTGTCCGTCGGCGGAGCGTCAAGGGCGGCTAGTTCACCATCGCCTGGTAAACGAGGTCGCGCATCAGGAAGCGATAGCGCAGCCGCGCCTGTGGCGACTGCATCATGAAAACGACATACAGGCGCTCGCGCGGATCGTGCCAGAAATAGGTGCCGTAGGCGCCGCCCCAGAAATAGTCGTTGGGCGACCCCGGCAGCGGATTGACGCCCTGCACGTTGCGCACCGCGAAGCCCAGGCCGAAGCCCTGCCCCATGTTGGCGCTGGGCTCCAGCGCCTCGAAACGGAACATGTCGGCGCCCATCTTGATGTCGGGCGGCAGCGCGTCGGCCGTCATCAGGTCGATCGTCTTGCGCGAGACCAGGCGCACGCCGTCAAGCTGGCCGCCATTGGCGAACATCTGCAGAAAACGCGCATAGTCGGCCGCGGTCGAGACCATGCCGCCACCGCCGGAGCGCCAGGTGAACTTCTCGGTGATGTCGGGGATGGCCGGCATCTCGTTCTTCGGCCCTTCCTTCATTGGCTTCGCGCCGCGCGCCTTTTTGTCGGCGCTGGCCTCGAAGGCGGTGTCGCCCATCTTGAGCGGCTTGGTGATGCGCTCCTCGATGAACTTGTCGAGCGGCATGCCGGAGGCCACCTCGACGACCCTGCCGAGCACATCGGTCGACATCGAATATTCCCAGGTCGTGCCCGGCTGGTAGAGCAGCGCGAGCTTGCCCAGCTTGTCGGCCATCTCGGCATTGGTCTGGTTGCGGTCCGCGACTTTCATGTCGAGATAGGACTGCTTCACCTGATTGGCGCCGACCGCGCCGTAGGTCAGGCCCGATGTGTGCCGCATCAGGTCGTGCACGGTCATCGGCCGGAACTGCGGCTCGAGCACCATCTCGACGGTGCCGTCATCTTTCTTCTTCGGCACCGCGACCTTGGTGTCCGCGAAGGCCGGAATGTACATTGAGACGCGGTCGGCGAGCGTGAGCTTGCCCTCTTCCATCAGCATCATCGCGGCCAGGGTCACGATGGGCTTGGTCATCGAGGCGATGCGGAAGATCGTGTCGTTGGTCATCGCGACCTTGGCTTCCTTGTCGCGGAAGCCGTAGGACTCGAACATCACGATCTTGCCGTTGCGGGCGATCAGGACGACCGCACCAGGCAGCTCGTTGTTCTTCACGCCCTCATTCATCCGGTCGCTCAACCGCTTCAGCCGGGTCGACAGAAACCCCACTTCCTCCGGGGACTGTACCTTGGGAATTCCCTGGGCGGCGGCGGGCCAGGCCAGCGCCACACCAAGCGCTGCCGCGGCAGCCATGCGGATCATCGACATTTTTCAGTTTCCTCCGAACTTTGACGTATCAAAGCAATTGACCTGCGGCAGGCGCAAGCTTAACGAATGCATATCGACGGTCCTCCCTAACCGGAGGCTAACAGGGAATGCCGTGCCGCTCCCTTTTGGGAGCCAATCGGCAGCTGTACCCGCAGCTGTAAGCGGTGAGCGAGAGCCCATATGTCACTGGATTTCGGTCCGGGAAGACGGGCAGGAGCTTCGACCCGCGAGCCAGAAGACCTGCCGGCGATAGCGTCGCTCTTCCGATGGACGGGATGATCCAACGGGACGGTCAACCGAGCGGTGACGCGCTTTGTGCGAACCGTTTGGGAGATCGTCCGATGACGTCGATCCGTGGAATCCTGCCTGCGCTTCTTTCGAATACAACGACGGCCGATGGCACCTCCGGCCGGATGCAACGTTATGCATCGACCCTGCAATCCAGCCCGGATCGCTGGGTCGTGACACCTACGCCCACCCAGAACGCTTCGCTGCCTTTCCGCCGCGGCGGCTTCGCCAGCCTCTGCGAGGCGCTGGATTATGCGGCCCGGGGCGAGACCGGCTTCAACTTCTTCGACGCTCGCGGCAATCTCCTGAGCTGCCTGCCCTATCGGCAGCTCAGGATCGAAGCCCAGTCCTTTGCTCGCCGCCTGATCGGCGCGGGCATCGCGCCGGGCGAACGGCTTGTCCTGATCGCCGACACCTGGCCTGGCTTCTGCGTCGCCTTCTTCGGTGCCCAGTATGCCGGGATCGTGCCGGTGCCCGTCCCCGTGCCGGTCGGCCTCGGAGCCAAGGCGCACTACATCTTCCAGCTCCGGAAGCAGATTGCCGCCTCGCAGGCCGCGGGGGTTCTGGCGCCCGACGAGCTGATCGAATTCGCGCAGAGCGCCGCCGAAGGCACGACCGCGCGCTTCGCCGGCGGGATGTCGATCTTCACCGCCCTGCCCGAAGCCGAGGCCGAACTGCGGCCACTCGGCGCGGGCATGTCCTGCTACGTGCAGTTTTCCTCCGGCAGCACGCGCGCGCCGCTCGGCGTCGACATCCGCCAGGACCAGCTGATGGCGAACATCGACGGATCGATTACCGCGCAACAACTGGATGACAACGACAGCGGCGTGAGCTGGCTGCCGCTCTATCACGACATGGGCCTGATCGGGTTCATCCTGGCGCCGATGTGCGCGCAGCGCAGCGTCGACCTGCTGGCGCCGCGCGACTTCGCCCGCCGGCCCATGCAATGGCTGTCGCTGATCTCCCGCCGCCGCGCCACCATCACCTACAGCCCGAGCTTCGGCTACGACCTGCTGACGCGACGCGCCCAGACGGCGCCGGTCGGCGAACTCGATCTCTCGAGCCTGCGACTGGCTGGTGTCGGCGCCGACATGATCCAGGCGCCCGTGCTGCAGCGCTTCGCCGAGGCGTTCAAGGCGGCGGGCTTCGACGATCGCGCCTTCCTGCCGAGCTACGGCATGGCCGAGGTCTGCGTCGGCCTGAGCTTCGGCGCGCCGTTCGGCGGCGTCAAAGTCGACACGTTCGCCGACCTGCAGACCGGCCGCTCGCGCGACTTCGTCGTGTGCGGCAAGGTGATGGCCGCACACAGCGTCGAGATCCGCGACGAGGACGGCCGGCCGCTCGGCGAGCGCCATGTCGGCCGGCTGTTCGTGCGCGGGCCCAGCGTCATGCCGGGTTACTTCCAGAAGAGCGAGGAGAGCGCGCGCGTGCTGCGCGACGGCTGGCTCGATACCGGCGACCTCGGCTACTGGCACCAGGGCGAACTGGTGATCACCGGCCGCGCCAAGGACCTGATCATCGTGAACGGTCGCAACATCTGGCCGCAGGACATCGAATGGGCGGTCGAGGCGCTGCCGCAGGTTGGCCGCGGCGACGCCTGCGCCTTCTCGGTCGACGGCGACACGGCCGAGGCGATCGTCGTCATCGTCCAGGCCTATCCCAGCGAGCCCGCCGAGCGCGAGTCGCTGGTTGGCGACATCAAGCAGGCCGTGAAAGAAGCCGTCGGCGTCGATAGCCAGGTGGTGCTGATCAAGCGCCAGCCCGGCCTGCCTCGCACGTCCTCGGGCAAGCTCAGCCGCACGCATGCCAAGTCGAAGTTCGCCGCCGGCGACTATTCGACCTAAGCGTGCAAGGACGAACGCGTCAGGTGCGGTCTCGTGACTTGAAGGGCATAAAGGCAGTCGTCGAGCGGCAAGAGGCGTGTGCTTGCGAAAGACGATGATCGCCTCGTCCTCAGTCATAAGCACTGCCGACCTTGCGTCCGTCGGCTTGGCCTTCAGATCGGCGACGAAACCGCGCTTCTTCCTGTCGTTATGGCGCCGCGGAGAAAGCCGACTCCCCTAGCGCGTCCCTCGAATCCCGCAAGAAGGGCGCATCATCAAATCTCGAGACTTGATCGCAGTTGTGTGAGCACCACAATTTACCCTTTGGATGCGCAGCGTATCCGATGTAGCTTTCGACATTGGGAAGTGGGATTTCAGCGCGGGGGCGTTGATGTCAGCGGCAACTGAAAAGTGCAATCGCGCGCGGGAACTTCGCGCCTTGGCGAAGCTCGTCAGGGAATTGGGTCTCGAGAAGTCGGGTGACGTCCAAGGTTTCGATTTCGAAGTTCGGGCGATCGAGCTCGAGCATGATGCGGACGATCTGGAACGCGAGGCCGTTACACTCCTCGTCTTCCTCGACCGGCATCTGGATCCTCACGACAAATCGCCGTGACGACTACGGGCGCCTCGCCTCGTGCAAAGAGCTACTGAAGGCACGCTTGCTCGAACCGGCAACGCTCGGTCGCGCGGCGAGCACAGGTGCCGAAAGTGAGGCTATCGCTCTTCTCTCACCGACTGTTCGTTTGCCGTTTCCGTGTCGTTGCCCGACGGGGCAGACAACAGGACGGCCGCTTCCAGCCTGCTTCGCACATTGAGTTTTTGAAACAGGTTCGTCATGTAGTGCTTGACGGTCTTGTCGCTCAGCTGGAGCTTCGCCCCGATTGCCTTGTTGCTCAGGCCCAATCGCACCAGCCTCAGGATCTCCGCTTCCCGGTGACTAAGGGTCTTCGGCAGGTCGCCCCTTACCGTGGGTTTGCGACCGACACCCTCGGTGATCAACCTTGCTCCGAGAGCGGGCGACAGAAAGTGATCGCCGTTGAAAACCGAGCGAATGGCATGGATTAACTCCGGCCCACTCACTCCCTTCACGACATAGCCACAGGCACCGAGTCGAAGCGCGCCAACCACGTCCTGCTCGTTGATCGACACGGTCAGCATCACCACCTTGGTTTTTGGGTGGGCCGCCACGATTGCCTCCAGGGCCTCGAGGCCGCCACCGGGAATACTGATGTCCAATACCATCACATCGGGATCGAGCCGGCCTGCTATCGCCAGCGCCTCCTTTGCCGACGCTCCTTGCGCCAGGACCTCGACATCCGGACAGCTCGAAAGAATTTGGACCACGCCCTCCCTCAGCAAAGGATGATCATCAACAACGGCCAAACGGATATTGTCCCCCATGCCCCTCTCCCTACGAACTAACCGATAGATATGCTGTCAGGCGTGTCCCTTTTCCGAGCTCGCTTTTGATGGCCATATGGCCGCCCAGGCTTTCGATCCGATTGCGAAGTCCAACCAATCCAAGTGCCGAACGGTCCACTCTCGGGCGAAGCGCGTCGAATCCCTTTCCTTGATCGGATACTTCGATCACGATCAGCTTCTCCGTCCATGTGCCAACCACGCTCTGCTTCACCCCGCCGGCATGACGAAAAGCGTTGCCCAATCCTTCCTGGACGAATCTGCAGAGGCAAAGCTTGACCGGATGTGAAAGGTCGACGGCCTTGGTCGACATCTTCACAGACACACTCGTGGATGTGCGCCTTTCATGCGCGGAGACGATCAGTCTCAATGCCTCTTCCAGCGAGGATTCCTTGATTTCCGGTAAAGCCAACCCACCGGAAATCTCGCGGATCTCGACCATGGCATCGGACAATACGCCCCTGATATCCGTACGGTCCTCGGGCGGGGCTTTTGCCAGATCGAGGATCCGATCCAGCTTGAGAAGACCGAGCGCCAGCAACTGCGCCGGACCGTCATGCAGGTCTGTTCCCAACCTGCAGAGGTGCAGTTCAACTCCCTCTGCCCATCTGCGCGAAGCCTGCTGCACACGAACTCGCAGCGCCTCGTTCTGGCGAAGCAGCTCGGAGAGATCGCGAATGCGGATGGCGAGCGCATCGCGTTGCCGCTCGATCGTTCTGCTGCTCCTCGCCACCATGGCCAGCAGCCCGGCGATCGACAACAGGCAGACGACGACGGTGGCTATCCACGTCCCGAAATGCAGCCGGGACATGCCGTCCTGGGGATAGGCGGCAATCGCATACAGCTCCGCGATTGCGATGACTTCGCCTGTGTCCGTCTTGTGAATCGGAACGTAGATTTCGACGACGCTTGGATTCGCCGACGGCCACGGGTCGTCGGTGTGATCGTTCTTGAATCCGACCTCCACCGAATCGTTCCACGTCCGCTGCATCCGCTTGGTCACCTGTAGGCGGCGCCCGATCTGCGCCTTGTCGGTGGAATAGATGATGATGCCATCTGGACCCCAGATCCTGGCCAGCACGATATCGAGCCGAGTCCCATACTTCTCGAACACGGCATCGAGCTTGGTCACGGCTTCGTCGGAAAGAGCTGCGTCGCGGTCCACATTCTGCAGCACGGGCTCGACGAATCCCTCGAAGTAGAGTGCTGTTCGGGCTGCCAAATGCTCTTTGATGCCGTCTTCAATCATATGGAAGCCCCAGGCCACCAACAGACAGAGAGCCATGAAGAAGGCGATGGCACTGGCGAGCCCGATTACCTTGGACGACGAGCGCCATCGAGAGCGCCCGCGAGAGGTGAGAGCAGGCACAATCTGAGACAACACGACCGGTTCGGCTGTTTCAGTATCGCGCGCATGTCCACCATCACCCCGGAGAGAGCCCGAGGTCGAAGAATTGATGGCTTCTCGCGCGCGTTCCACGATCTACCCGGCTGCTAGGAGCGTTAGACCGATGTGGCTCGGCAATATCCTGTCATAGACTTCGAGCATGAAGAGCGACCCGGCCAGAAACGGGACATTCAGGCTGCCGCTCGAGATCGCAACGCTTTCGAACGCGGAGCGACATGCGGTGAAGCATGCCGACGGTTCCCAGCCTCCGTCAAACGCCCCAGCTCTCATTACACCGTTACCGCCCCCAATGACGCCAGGCACGCTCCCAAGCGAAGTAGTATCTGCCCTCGACATGCCGCCCCCAATTCCCCGCGGACTGGCCCCACCACCGCCAGTTGCGTCACCAGTCGAACTATCCAAGAGCGCGTTCGATGTAAACACGGTGGCAATTGCGCGCAGTATTTGTTGAATTTTCTTTCGCGACCTTGGTCGGAATATGAATCCGTATCATCGGTGACCGTGGGCTTTCGCATCTCATCGCGTTCGCGCAGAAAACCCCTAGTTGTTGATATTTCGGACATTTCATTGCTGATGAATGGGCGGCACTCCTGATCCGCCGGATCGGCGGTCCGACCAAGGTCGCGCGCGGTTATGTGATTGGATTTGTTGTTTCGTGAAGCGATGAACATCAGCGATGTACAGATGTCGCTCACAACGGGTTACCACATCAACCCGAGTGTCATCCGGGCCAGAAGTGCACTTACGATATGGGTTCCAAGCGCGCGCCTCCATACGGTACAGGCACACCATATGCTTCGTAGCGCGACTCCCGGAGGCACCTTGACTGGAATGGTCATCAACGAATGTTGGGATAGCGGCTCAACCAGAGCGGCTCCACGCTTCTCCTGCAGCGATCTCGCTTATGGTGATCCGTGCTTCAGCTTGTCCATCTCGATCAGCGCTTCCTCCAGGATTTTCAGAAGTGTCTTCTTCTGTTCGCTTAGCATGAAGGCGAGATCCTCATGCTCTTCCGGAACCGTCGAATTCGGAGGCGCATCGAGTGGACGTGAATCGGATTTTCTCACGAGCCCGCTCTCCACGGCGGACAGTTCGCGCCTGAGCTCTTCTACGGCAAGCTCCAGGAAAAGCAGCCGTTCGACCACAGTCATCTCATCGCAAGCCATACGCGTTCGCCTGTAGCAGAAGACGGAGATGGGGGCCCGGCCAGGCTATGATTGCCTGGCCGGGAGAGAGACTGGCGGGTGGGTGGGGGAGCAGCCAGTCTCCCGGCGCGCCTAAAGTATGAAATCGCCGCCGGTCAAAACGTGGTTGCCGATCAGTATGATCTTGAAATCACTGACAGCATCTCCGTTTATGTCTCCGGATACTATGGTGTTCGCCCCTGCCGCGGCGAAACGCAGTTCGCCGTGCAAGCCGGAGAACGACGCGGCCCCGACGAAGTCGAAGGAAAGGCCCGTCTCCAGCTCCATGCCGGTGAGGTCAATCTTGTCGCCCGGCGCGAAGTCCATGATCCGATCGGCTGTCCCGGTGGTGTTGCCTGTTTCCGACACGCTCTTGAAGACAAACGTGTCATTGCCGGCACCACCCTTGAGACGATCCGTCCCACCAGCACCATCCAGCGTGTCGTTGCCGGTGCTGCCGAAAAGCTGGTTCACGAGTTCATTGCCTGTCAGGGCAACCCCGCCAGCGGATGTGGCGTACATCTTCTCGACAGAGGCACCGGTGGTCAGCGTGTAGTCGACACTTGCCTGAACCGTGTCGGTACCCTCTCCCGCCGCCTCGACGATGACATCGCCGGCGTTGTCGACGATCATGATATCGTCGCCGATGCCGCCGGCCATGGTGTCCGCACCAGCGTTGCCATCGAGAGTGTCGTTGCCGGTGCCACCTGTCAGCGTGTCATCTCCACCAGCTCCCTGGATCATGTGAGAGAACTCGTTGCCCGTGAGTGAGACGGCGTCCGCCGTTCCCGCGGCATAGAGCCTTTCGACGTGGACGCCGGCGCCCAGAACGAAGTCGGAGGCGGCGCGCACGGTGTCGGTGCCGCCCGCAGCACCTTCAGCAATGACGTCCCCGGAATTGTCCACGTAGTAAGTATCGTTGCCGCCACCGCCGGCCATGGTGTCGCTACCGCCCCGGCCGTCGAGGGAGTCGTTGCCGCCGCCGCCGGTTAAGCTGTCGTCGCCGGCTGCACCGCGGATCGTATGCGAGTAGGCATTACCCGTGAGCGATATGCCGGCGTCGCTGGAGGCGTAGAGCTTTTCCACCTGAGCAGCGGCTCCGAGGGCGTAACTCACGGAAGCGTACACGATGTCCGTGCCTTGGCCTGCGGTCTCCACGACGACGTCACCGGCAGCGTCCACCTGATAGGTGTCATTGCCGTTGCCGCCGCTCATCGTATCGGCACCGCCAAGCCCATCCAGCTTGTCGTTTCCGGAGCCGCCGTTGAGTGTATCACCACCGGCGCCGCCCGTGATGACATGGGAGAACGCATTGCCGGTGAGAGTGAGGCCGGCGCCGCTGGCAGCGATCAGCGACTCAACCTCGACGCCAGCACCCAGGGCGTAATCCACGGTACTGTAGACCTTGTCCGTGCCGCCGCCCGGCCCTTCGACGACCACATCGCCGGCATTCTGTACATAGTAGCTGTCGTTGCCGCCGAGGCCGTTCAGAATGTTGAGTCCGCTATTGCCGACAAGGACGTTCGCAAGCTCATTGCCCGTCGCGTTGATGTTGCCCGCACCCGTCAGCGTGACGTCGTCGATGTTCGCGCCCGCGACATACGAGATCGACGACTTGACCTTGTCTACACCGCCGCCTTCGGCGTTCGAGTACGTCTCGACGACGTCGTCTCCCACATCGTCGACGACGTAAGTATCGTTCCCTTTCCCGCCTTCCATGTAATCGGCACCGGTACCGCCATCGAGGGTGTCGCCGCCGGCCAGGCCGTAAAGGAAGTCGTTGTTGCCAAGCCCGCTCAGGACGTTGGCGGCGTTGTTGCCGGTCAGCACATTGATACCGGCATTACCTGTGGCATTGATCGCCGCGGCGCCCAGGAGCTTCACATTCTCGATGTTCGCCCCGGCGGTGTAGCTGATGTACGACCTGACAGTGTCGGTGCCGCCACCCGTATCCGAGACGGTGTCGCCGACCTGATCGACCACGTAGGTATCGTTGCCGCTGCCACCCGACATGTTATCGGCGCCCGTCCCGCCGTCGAGCACGTCGTCACCACCGCCGCCCGCCAGCATATCGCTGCCACCGCCGCCCTCGAGCACGTTGGCCAGGCCGTCACCGGTAAGGGAGTCAGCGAAGGCTGAACCTATCACTCGCTCGACGTTGAACCACCGATCATCCTCGGCGTCGCCACCAATACCGTTGAAGCCCTCGATACCGAGGTTGACGGTGACTCCCGCGCTGGAAGCACTGTAGTCGGCCGTATCCATGCCGTCGCCGCCGTCGAAACGGTCTTCGCCGGAGCCGCTGATCATCACATCGTCGCCGGTGCCGCCGAACAGGCGATCCTGCCCGGTTCCGCCGCTCAGGACGTCGTTGCCATCACCACCCAAGAGAATGTCCGATCCCGAGCCGCCAACAATGCTGTCATCGCCGGCATCGCCGAAGATGCGATCGTCACCACTGTTGCCGTCGAGCTGATCGGCGCCCTCACCGCCCTTGATGCCGTCGTCGCCCGCTCCACCCTGGATCAGGTCCGCGCCATCTTCACCGTAGATCGTGTCGTCGCCGACGCTGCCGACGATGTTGTTGGCATTGTCGTTGCCGACGATGATTAGCTTGTCGGTCTCGACCTCGGCCGCCGACACGCCGGAGAAGTCCGCCGTGTCGGCATTGCTGTCGGCATTGCCGTCGTCGGTCAGGCTCACCTCATGAGCGACGGCGAAGATGTCGTCGTGCAGATGCTCGAGACCGGTATTGCGCGCGACGATGTCGGAGAAACGCTGTGCCTGGAGCTGCTCCAGGAGCGCCGTGCCCTCGAAGCGCTCGATGTAGTAGAACCTGTCGCCGTCTTGGAGCCTATCCAGCTGCTCCTGGAACACCCAAGTGAAGGTCGAGCCCATCTGGCTGTTGCCGAACGCCCTCTCGGCGAGCCCGCCGATCCAGATGTCGACATCGTTCAGTCCGGTCTCGGTGCTGTTCATGAAAGCTGCATTGCTCATCAGCACCGTCGCGGCCGCCAGCTTGTCGGCAAAGTTCGTCGCCGCCTCCAGGGTGGGATCGATGCCATACAGGGCAATGAAGTCCACCAGCATGTCGGGGTCGCGCAGATTGGCCCCGAAGTCGCTCCAGCCGGTGTAGGCCTGGATGGTGAGTCCCTCGTCCGCGGCGGACGTGGTGTTGTAGTCGGACGCCTGGCCGGCCTGCTCCACGAGCGTGCCGTTCGCGATGATGGCCCGCAGCTCGTTGAGCGAAGCCAAGCCAACCTCACGGCCACGCGAGATGTTCATCGCGCCCAGGTCCTGCGGGATGCCGAGCAACATATTGCGCACGGCATTCACGAGCAGTTCGTCGATCTGCTGGTGCGCCACCTGGGATCCGCCGAGGAGCAGCGCCTCCGTGCTTCCCATTCCGCCCAGATTGCTGGCGAAGAGGTCCGGATTGAGGAAGGCGCCGATCAGAGAGATTTCCTGGTGATTGCCGTCGGCATCGACGTAGGCCAGCGTCTCGTTGATCATCGAGTGACCGACGCGATAGACGGCGCTCGCGAATTCCTCGGAGATGGTCGGGTTCACGTTCGGGTCATAGCCACTGAACCCGTGCTCGCCCGAGAGATCCCCGGACATCGCCGAGCTGAACTCGTCGAACACGACGCGCTGGTATTCCGCTTCGACGATCATCTTCGCCGCTTGGTACACCTGCTCGGCGGTCCATTCCGGATGGGCCGACGAGATCTGCTCGACCTGATAGTTGTGCTCGCGGTGCCACACGGTATGGATGGCCGTGAGACCGACATTCTCGTTCGCGCGATGATCGCCGGCGATGTAGTAGCTCAGCAGCGCGGACAGGCTGAAATTCGCGTTGGGCGCTCCGGTCTGGTCGACCGGCGACGCGTTGAAGTCGTTCTTGTCGCCCAGGATCGGCGTGTGGTTCGCATCACCGACGTCCCCGAAGTTGACGAACCCCGAGCGGCTCGACAGGAACAGCCAGGCGTCGTAATCGCTGCCGCTGGCCGCCATATCGAGCGCGGTATCGATGTCGTCCTGGCTGACGCCATTGTTGGTGAGGATGTCCTGATAGCGGGCCAGCGTGCCGGTTCCGCTGGCGTCGGCCGGGCCGTCCAGCAGCTTGGCACCCTTGCCGATGACGACGCCATTCTCGTCGAAGATGCTTTCCCGCAGCAGGTAGGAGATCTCGATGGTCGAACCATAGGTCTGGTTCTGGTCGACGAACGGCGACGTCTTGTTGATGTGAAGGGTCCCGTTGGCATTATCCAGCGTGTAAGTGCCATCGCCATTGTCGATGTACCGCGCGCCCCGGCCCTGGAACATGGCCGGCGGGAAACCCGGCGGCAGGTTCTCGAGCAGGAAGTCGTCGGCGGCGATGTCCGGCGGCAGCTCGGACAGGTCGATCGTGTAGGTGCCGCCGCCGCGCTTCAGGAAGTCCAGGCCGTGATCGAAGAACTGGCCGAAGAGCATGAGGTTGAGGTTGGTGCCGAACGGGTTCGGCATGCTGTTCGTCGGGTCGCCGTTGCTGTCCAGGGGCTGGACCTGAGCCGAAAGCACATCACTGATCAGGCGCTCGTTGGGCAGCGTCTGGTTGACCTGAACGCCGGGTGCGCCAGGATTCGTATCGACCGGCAGGCCGTTGATGTCGACCTCGACGCCGGTCGGCGAGTTCACGCCGGCATAGTTTTCCGGCGCGAGCCTGATGAAGGGCTGGTCGGCATTTCCCCAGAGGGGATTGGCGACATTGTTGCCGAGGCCGCTGACATTCCGGATCTCTCCGGCATCGATGAGGTCGAAAAGCATGGCATATTCGGTGCTGGTGAGGGAGATCGTGGACATGGCTGAGATCCTTCGCCTTGAGTGACTTGAACTTAATCAACGGTTCAGTGCTTGAGCTCCGAACCCGCGAATTCGGACGTCTTGCGCGCGCGGAACGCAGCAAGTGAGAGGATTTCCGTCTGGCCGTTCGATGCGCGAGCGCGCACCTTCACGTTCTTGCCTTTGAACTCCCGGTTTTCGAGCTGTTCGAGGAAAGTCGGCGTGGCGCGCGGATCCCCGGCGATCACCATCAGCCAGAGATTGTCGCCCGACTTCCATTCGCCCTGGGTAAGGATGACGGGCTTGTCGAGGCTGAGTGTGAGGCGCGCATCGATCTCGTCGGAGACGCTCGCCCAAAGCGCCACGGAGACCGGGATCATCCGGTTTTCCTCTCCCGGATTGCTTGCCAGCTTCGGAGCGCCTGCATGTGCGATCCTGCATTGGCCGGCCATCAGCGGGGGAATAACGAGCCACTGTAGGTCGGCGAGCCGGATGTTGCGGAAATTCGGATCCCGCATGAGAACGCCCACGGCATTGGCGAATCGCGTGGCGTACAGCGTCTGCCGCGCGTTCGCCCGTGACAGGCTCTCTGGCCTCTCGCCCGGCGATGCGCGGGTCCCGGCACTTTCCTGGGGCCATGGCCCGTACATGGTTGCCTTGGATTCGTCCTGCGGTGACAGATCGCGTGACATGAGAACCTCCAGCAGATGCTCGTTTGTGGCGAGTTGAATGCCTGCCGCACTACTCGCTACCTGTCGCCACGCTAGGAGTCTTGCTGGTCGGGCTGCAATGCGTGCAGAGGTCGAATGCAGGGCGGGTCTCAAGGCTCGGACCAAGGTCGACAGCGTAGCGACGATGGTGTCGATCGACAGGCACTCTGCAGCCGACTCGTCTTCGGCTTCGTGACGGTGCGTAGTCGAAACCGACTGCTAGCCCAAGTTCAGGGCGTGCCGATTGCTTTCACGGACCTTCGCCGCGACGGCATCGTAAAGGAACGGCAGGAAGGCCAGGCGACGGCCTCTGGTCACCGGCGAGACTGCATGCAGGAGAGAACACGAGAAGACGACGGCTCCGCCAACCGGTGGACGGAATCCCTGCGAGCCGAACTCGGGGAACGAGATGGCCCCGCCGTCGAAGTCTTCGTTGAGGTTAATGGAGACGGCGAAACGCCGATGGGCCGTTCCGATGGTCGTGTTGTCTCGATGGGCCCGGAAATGGCCGGCATCTTCTGCCGAGTAGCAGGCCACGATGTAGCGTTCGAGGTGGGTGGCATCGAAGTGATGGACCTTGAGGATCTCCGGCGAGATCCGGCGGTGCACCCGGTGCTGGATCGCTTTCATGAGAAGCCTGTCCGTGACTTCGCAGTCCCGCCGCCGTTTGTGCTGATGGTCGTGGATGACCTTGGTCTTGCCGTCGACATCGCGCATGAAGCCCGACTCCACACCACCCTGCCGCTCATAGACGTCGATCAAAGCACGGCATAGTTCGGGCTCGAAGACGCTCGGAAGACACAGGATCGGAACCGGCACCTGTCCACCGCCAGCAAAGCGCCCCGGTTCGGGTAGCTGTCGAAGGCGGTCGAACAAGGCATCGCTCTCGCTGCCGTCCGGAGCGAAGGGAACGACGCACACGACCCGCAACGCCGGGTCCAGCAGCATCCAGAATCGCCGCATCCTGGCGCCCTTCCGCCCGTGATCCGGGTTTCCACGGTTCACGGCGCCAAATTGCCGGCTGACCGACAGGTCGAAGTCCCAGATAAAGCGCACGCCCGGCATCTTGTCGCGCAAGCGCCTCCTGCCCTCGTCTGCGGGATCAATGCTGATCCCGAAGAAGCAGGCCCGGACGTCATCAAACAACGTCCGGTGAGCCTCGATCGCCTGGAACGCCATCCGCGTTCGCGGATCGCCAGCCGACCCAAAGAAGCACAGCACGATGTAACGGCCAGCCACCGTGTCGAGGTTGAAGACCGGATTGCCTATCGAGCGCTGCCGGAACCATGGCGCAGGGTCCCCTGGTGCGAGATGGGCGTATGTCGATGCAGCGCCAGACACTTTTGCTCCATCCTTTCGACGACGCCGCGTCACCGCTCGCGCAGGCTCTCCTGCTTGAAACGCAGCATCGGCGACAGCAGATAGCTCAGTATCGTGCGCGATCCGGTCTTGATCTCAGCCGTGACGGCCATACCGGGCGCCAGACGAACGATCTTGTCTTCCACGGCCATCTCCGTCTTATCGAGGGAGATGCGGGCGGAATAGACCATCTCCTGCCCCGGCGGCTCGCTGCTTCCGTTCACGGCGCCGACGGACTTGTCCTTCTGCGGATCAACCGGCTTCTGGCGCTTGATGGCGTCCTGGGAGATGCTCGTCACTCGCCCTTCGATCATGCCGTACTTCGTAAAATTGAAGGTATCGATCTTGATCTCGACGAGCTGATCCTCGCGAACGAAGCCGATGTCCCGATTCGGCAGCATTGCCTCGACTTCGAGACGGCTGTCGGCAGGCACGACAACCATCAGCTCCTGCGACGCCGTTACCACGCCCCCAACCGTGTGTACGGCGAGCTGCTGCACCGTCCCGTCGACAGGCGCCTTCAAGACCTGGAGCCGCGCGCGCTGCTCGGCCTTCACGACGGCTTCCGTCAGGCCGTTCTCCTTCTGGATCTGCTTCCCGAGCTCGTCGAACAGGAGTCGGCGATACTCCGCCTCGACCTGGGCCCGAGTCTCGGCAATCGTGGCCACTCCAGCTTCGGCTGCCCGAAGGTGGCTTTTCTGAACCGACAGCTCCTGCTGCATCTCGGTGAGGCTCTGCAGCATCTCGAGGTATTGGAGTTTCGAGCCGAGTTCCGAAGTGTGCAGGGTCCTTCGAATGTCAAAGCGCTGCTGCACGACCGGCAGCACGGCCTCGAGCTTGCCGACCGTCGCCCCGATGGTGGCGGTCTCGGCCTCCTTCTGCTGACGCTGCTTGTCGAGACCAGCGAGCCTGGCCCGATGCTCGCCGACCTGGCTTGCGAGAAACCGCCGCTGGTCCGCGACCTGTTCGACGCTTGCGTCGGCCGGCGGCCTGAAAGCCTGTATCGGATCGCCGCTCTCGACCAGAGCCGCGCGCAGGCGCGCCACATCGAGCTGGGCGGCGACCAGATCGCGTCGCGCCTGCCGAAAATCGGCCTCGTTGATCGTGGGATCGATCTCGATCAACACGTCGCCGGCTTTTACCCGCTGCCCGTCCTCCACCCTGACAGCGCGCAGTACCCCCGCCTCCATGGGCTGGATGACTTTGACTCGCCCGGAAGGAACGATTCGCCCCTGGGCGGTCGCGACGATGTCGATCTTGCCGAAGCTTGCCCATGCAATGCCGACGACGAAGAGCAGCATCACGGTACCGCCGATCGCGCGTCCCACCGGAGAGGGCGGCGTTTCAACGATCTCCAGGGCGGCCGGCAGGAACGCGAGCTCGTCGCGCCGGCGGGCGTTTGCCCCCATTCTCGGAATGAGGTCGATGATTTTAGCGGACTTCATGGAGGCCTGCCTGTGTGCGGAAAAGCGTGGCGTACCGCCCTCCCTTGCGAACCAGCTCGTCGTGCGTGCCGTCCTCGACGACACGCCCCTGCTCGATCGTGATGATGCGGTCGGCGTTGCGCACAGCCGACAGGCGATGGGCGATCGTGAGGACCGTGCGGCCCTGGGAGATCAGGCGCATGTTCTGCTGGATGACGCGCTCGCTCTCATAATCCAGCGCGCTCGTGGCCTCGTCGAAGATGAGGATGCGGGGATTCGTGACCAGAGCGCGCGCGATCGCGATCCGCTGGCGCTGCCCGCCAGAGAGACTGCTTCCGCGTTCGTGGACGACCGTGTCGTAGGCCTCCGGAAGTTCGAGAATGAAGTCGTGCGCGCCTGCCAGGCGCGCCGCCTCGATGACCCGCTCCATCGGGAGCGTCGGATCGGCGAGAGCGATGTTCTCGCGGATCGAGCAGTTGAACAGGATGTTCTCCTGCAGCACGATTCCCATCTGCCGCCGCAACCAGGCGGGGTCGACCAGGGCGAGGTCGACGCCGTCGACCAGCATCCTCCCGCTTTCCGGCGTGTAGAGTCGCTGAACCAGCTTCGCGAGCGTGCTCTTGCCCGAGCCTGAGGGACCGACCACGCCGATCGTCTGACCCGCCTTGATCTCCAGATTGACGTTCTGGAGGATCTCCGGCCCGTCCGCTCGATACCGGAACTTCACGTTCTCGAAGGTCAGGTCTCCTCTGATCGGCGGCAGCGCAGCCCGCGCCGGATTGTAGGCCGGTTCCGCCGGCGTGTTCAGGATATCGCCCAGGCGATCGATAGAGATCCGCGCCTGGTGAAAATCCTGCCAGAGCTGCGCCAGGCGGAGAACCGGAGCGCTAACCCTTCCGGCGAATATGTTAAAGGCCACCAGTTCGCCCACGGACAGATCGCCGTCGATCACCATCTTCGCCCCGAAGTACAAGGTCGCCGCGGTGACGATCTTGCTGACGAGCTGGACGAGATTGCCCGACGTGTTGCCGAGGCTGACGACACGGAAGGAGGCCGAGACATAGTCGGCGAGCTGCTGCTCCCACTTCCGCTGCATCTGCGGCTCGACGGCCATCGCCTTCAGCGTCTCGACTCCGGCCACGCTTTCGACGAGGAATGCCTGGTTCTCGGCGCCCGTTTTGAATTTCTCCTGCAGCCGCGCCTGGAAGAGCGGCGTCGCGGCCGCCGAAATCAACACGTAGGCCGGAATCGAGGCCAGGACGATCCAGGTAAGCAGCGGCGCATAGAGAAACATCACCGCGATGAAGACCAACGTGAAGAACAGGTCGATCACTAAGGTGAGCGCCGATCCAGTGATGAAGTTCCGGATGTTCTCGAGCTCTCGTACGCGCGCGACAGAGTCGCCGACGCGCCGCGACTGGAAGTAGCCGATCGGCAGGGCAAGGAGATGCTTGAAGAGGCGCGCCCCGAGTTCGACGTCGATGCGGTTGGTCGTGTGCGAGAAAACGTAGGTGCGCAGGATACTGAGCGCTGTCTCGAAAAGGGTCACGGCCAGCAACCCGAACAGCAGCACATCGAGCGTGCTGAGGCTGCGATGGACGATCACCTTGTCGATTATCACTTGGAAGAAGAGCGGCGAGATCAGGCCGAATATCTGCAGAAAGAACGAGGCGACGAGCACCTCGGCAAGGCGCTGCCGGTATTTGTGAACCGCTCCGAGGAACCACGACACATCGAAACGACGTGCCAGATCCGTCAGGGAGCGGCGCTTCGTCATCAGCAGGAGCCGTCCGCCCCAGATTGCTTCCAGCTCCTCCCTGGTCAAAGCTTTGGGGCGAGGTTCTGACGGCACCTGTACCAATATCTTGTCGTCACCGATCTTGCCCAATATCAGAAAGCGGCCGTCCCGAAGGATGGCGAGGGCAGGCATCGCCGTCCGGGCGAGACGGCGCCAGTCACTGTCGAAGGCACGCGCCTTGAGGCCGAAATCCTTCGCACACCGCAGCATGTCCGTGACGCTGACCTTCTCGGTGCCCAGCTGGTGACGCAATTGCTCCGGATCCGCCGCGACACCCTGGTATCGCATCATGACGAGTAAAGCCAAGAGGCCCGGATCCTGCACTGGAACAGTGGTGTCAGCGGACATTGGTCACACTCGGTTCGAGAGACACAATCGACGGGCGCATCGGCAAGACCTGGTCCACCTGCGCCTGCTTGCTCCCGTTATGGTCGAACCACTCCGCTCCTCACCATACGGACAGGAGGCCAGTGGACCTCTGGCGGAACATGCCCGACAGAGGTCCGGTCCAGTTCGACCTAGGTGTGAAGCCCCGACCGATCCACAAAGGCCGGTCGGGGGCAAGTCACTGGGCCATCAGAGGAAATTGCCTCCCAGGCCCGCCGTGAGGGTGCCGGTGGCACCGTTGAGGCGGATGACCAGATCGGAGCCGGCCTGGTATCCGCCGACGTTGTTCTGGTCGACCACGAGGAAGGTCGCACCGCTCAGGCTCGAGGATGTCGCGGTAAACAGAGCGGCTTCGTGTCCTCCGAGGATGCCGTTCAAACCGGTCGTAAGCAGCGTGTCGAACGAGGCGCCGTTGAGCGCACCGCTCGCTGTCCGGACCGCCGTCACCGAGCCAGCCACGTCGAAGAAGTCCTGCCCGAAATTGACGCCGATAAGGGTGTCATATCCCGTGCTGGTCGACTGCGAGACCGCGGTATAGCGGAAAGTATCGACGTCACCGCCGGCCGTGACATTGTCACCGCGATCGCCGCCGGTGAAGGTATTCGCGCCGGCACCTCCGGTGAAAACGAAGCGTCCGTCGGTCTCCGCCGAGCCATCGAAGGTCAGCGAGTTGCCGGCCACGAGCGCCGAACCGACGATCGACAGCGAGGCTCCAGCCGCGACATTGGCGTCGTTCGTGGTCAGGCTGAAGCTGTTGCCGGCGCGTGTCGTGATCGTCTCGATGCTCGAGAAGGCTCCTGCACCGAAGGTCAGACCCGCGGAGTAGTCACCATCCAGGCGAAGCCTGTCGGTTCCCAGGCCGCCGACCACGCTATCGTTGCCCGTGAAGGTCTGCAGTGCGAAGTCGAACGTGTCGGCTGCCGGCGTCCCTATCACAGTCAGTGCATCGGCGTTGGCGACAATCGTAGTCCCCAGAGCGCTGAACTGGCTGATGTCCAGGATGAGGGTGTTGTCGGTCGCGTCGATCCTGTCGATGCCGTTCGCGGCAAGGGCCGCGATGGCCGATGCCGAGAGGGCAGCAATGGCGGCCCCCGTGTCGGCCAGGGTCACGACGTCGGCGGCCACCAGGCTCACTGTGCCCAGCGCCTGGTACTGCGCCACCGTAAGCGATAGCACGTCGTCGGTGGCGTTGATCCTGTCGAGGCCCTTCACGGCCAGCGCCGCGATCTGAGCAGCGCTCAAGCCGGCGATCGCCGCCCCCGTATCCGCCAAGGCGACGAGATCGGCTGCGGTGAGCGTCACCGGCCCCTGGGCAAGGGCCTGTGCCTGGATCACCGTGAGCGTCAGGGCGTCGTTCGACGAGTCGATCCGGTCCCCGCCCTTGGTGCCGAAGGCCGTGATCTCGGCCGCGGTGAAGAGCGGGATCTGCCCCACGGTCGTAGCAAGGACGACGTCGGCACCACTCAGTGTCATCGCCCCGAGTGCCAGGAACTTGGCCCGCGTCAGCTCGAAGCTGCCCGAAGTCGCCGACAATTGGTCGAAGCCCTTGGCGGCAAACGAGGTGATCTGGGCTGCCGTGAGACCGGTCATGGCCGCGCCCGTATCTGCCACGGTGTTGAGATCCGCAGCCGTCAGGACAATCGTGCTCTGCGCCAATGCCAGCGCCCGGCCGACATCGAGCGTCAGGGCATTGTCGCTGGCGTTGATCGTGTCGATGCCACTGGTGGCCAGTGCGGCGATTTGGGCACCGGTCAGGGCGGCGATCGCTGCCCCCGTGTCGGACAGGGTCACGACGTCGGCAGCGGTGAGCCCGATCGTTCCCAATGCACTGGCCTGACTGACAGTGAGCGATAGCACATTGTCCGTGGCATTGATCCTGTCGAGGCCCTTCACGGCCAGTGCCGCAATCTCAGCACTGGTCAAGGTGGCGATCGCCGCTCCTGTGTCCGTCAAGGTGACGAGATCGGCTGCGGTGAGCGTCACCGGTCCCTGGGCAAGGGCCTGTGCCTGGGCCACCGTAAGGCTCAGGATGTCGTTCGACGAGTCGATCCGGTCCCCGCCCTTGGTGCCGAAGGCCGTGATCTCGGCCGCGGTGAGGAGCGCGATCTGCCCCGCGGCCGTAACAAGGACCACGTCGGCACCACTCAGTGTCATCGCCCCAAGTGCCAGGAACTTGGTCCGCGTCAGCTCGAAGCTGCCCGAAGTCGCCGACAACTGGTCGAACCCCTTGGTGGCAAGCGAGGTGATCTGGGCCGCCGTGAGGCCGGTCATGACCGCGCCCGTATCCGCTACCGTAACGAGGTCGGCAACGGTCAGGGCGATCGTGCTCTGCGCCAGTGCCAGCGCCCGGCCGGCATCGAGCGTCAGAGTATTGTCGCTGGCGTCGATGATATCGACACCCTTGGTCGCAAGCGTCGCGATCTGGGTACCGGTCAGGGTGGCGATCGCCGCCCCGGTATCAGCCAGGGTCACGACGTCGGCAGCGGTGAGCGCAATGGTTCCCAGTGCGACCGCCTGGCTGACGTTCAGCGACAGGGCGTTATCGGTCGCGTCAATGCGATCGACGCCCTTGGTCGCCAGCGCGCCGAGCTGCGCACCAGTCAGGGTCGCGAGTGCGGCCCCGGTGTCGGTCAGGGTCACCACATCCGCCGCCGTAAGCGTAATGCTCCCCAGAGCAACCGCCTGGTCGACCTTCAATGCCAGAACGTTGTCCGTGGCATCGAAGCGGTCGACACCCTTGGTCGACAGCGCGCCGATCTGCACCGCCGTGAGGCCGGCGAGGTTGGCCCCCGTATCAGTCAGCGTCACGACGTCCCCAGCGGTGAGAGCCACCGTCCCCAGCGCAACGACCTGGGCGACACTCAGCAACAGCACGTTGTCGGTGGCGTCGATCCGGTCGACGCCCTGGCCAGCCAGGCTGGTGAGCTGCGCCAAGGTCAATGCCTGGAGCAGCGTCGAGAGATCGCCCAGGACGACGTCCGTTCCGTTCAGCTGTATGCTGCCCAGCGCTAGGAACTCAGCTCGGGTCAGGACGAACGTTCCGGACGTGACCAGCAGTTGATCGACACCCTTGCTGGCAAATGCTGCCAGCGGTGTCGTCGTCAGCGCCGTGAGCGCCGCGCCCGTGTCGGCCACCGTCACGAAATCGGAGGCGGTGAGGTTGATGGTTCCAAGCGACGTGGCCTGGCTCGTGGTGAGCGTGAGGACGTCGTCGGTCGCATCGATGACATCGACGCCTTTGATCGCGAGCGCCGCGATCTGGGCACCGGTCAAGGTCGCGATTGCGGCCCCCGTATCGGCCAGCGTCACATTGTCGGCCGCGATGAACGTGATCGCACCCAAGGCAAGCGCCTGGCCGACGTTGAGCGTCAGCGCATCGCCCGTCGCATCGATCCGGTCGACCCCGTTGGTGGCCAACGCCGCGATCTGCACGCTGGTCAGCGCGGCGATCGCCGCTCCTGTGTCGGTCAACGTCACCACGTCGGGCGCGGCGAGCGTCATGGCACCCAATGCCAGTGCCTGAGCGACATTCAGCGAGAGGACGTTGTCAGTGGCGTCGATCCCGTCGAAGCCCTTCGCAGCGAGCGCCGCGATCTGCACGCTGGTCAGGGCAGAGATCGCTGCCCCCGCGTCGGCCAGGGTCACCACGTCCGCCGGCGTGAGCGCCACCGTACCCAGGGCAAGCGCCTGGGCCACGGTGAGCGTCACGATATTGTTCGTCGAGTCGATCCGATCGACACCCTTGGTGGCGAGGCTGCTGATTTCGGCAACCGTCAGCAACTGGATCTGGCTGCCGCTGTCGGCGAGGACGACATCCGCACCGTTCACCGTCATCGCGCCCAGTGCCAGGAACTCGGCGCGCGTCAGTTCGAAGCTGCCAGAAGTCGCCGACAGTACATCCACGCCGTCGGCTGCCGCCGCCGCGATCTGCGCCGCCGTGAGGGCGGTCAACGCCGCACCCGTGTCCGCGATGGTCACGAGCGTGAAGTCGGAGAGCTGACCGGTTCCGAGCGCAAAGTACTGAGCGACCGTCAGCGTCAGGCTGGTCGTCGTGTTCTTCAGCGTGGTCCCACCGAGGACGGTGGCCGAATTGCCGATCGTGTCGGTGATCGCCAGCGAGGTGGTAACAGTCCCCTGACCCAGGCTTGACAGGTTGACGACGTGCACGCCGTTGGTCGCCGCGACGCTGACGTTGGTCGCACCGACTGCAAAGGTCACGGTCGCCGTGGCATCCAGGTCGATGCCGCTGACGGTGAAGGAAACGCTGGTCACCTCGGACGAGGAGATCAGCGGATCGGCAAAGGTAACCGTCGCTGCAGGCGCGGCGTCCGCCGTCGTGTCGACACGCACCGAGATGGCGGCCGAGTGCGGCCCTTCGTTACCCTGAGGGTTGGTCAGGCGCGCCGTGACGTTGAACGTGCCATCGCCGTGCGTCGCAATGGTGCCGGCCGGCACAATCACGGTCGCCGTTCCGGCAGTGATCTCGGGCCCCGTCAACGCCCTGGTGAAGCTCACGCCGCCCCAGTTGATGACGATCGAGTCTCCGATGACGACGCCGGTACCGGCGAAGTTCACGGCCACCGGCGTGCCGTTCGAGGCCTCGAGGGCACTGATCCCCCCGCCGCCGTTCTCGACGATCGACGTAATGGTCGGCGCCGACGGGGTGACGTCGACCGGTTGGGTCGGCGCCGAATAGACCTCCTCGAGCACGCCGTTAGCGTCCTTGTAGACCGCCCGGATACGAAGACTCTGCCCGACCAGGTCGGCCGTCGGTGTAAAGGTCGGTCCCTCGACCCTGGCCACTTCACCTGCGGAGATGATGAGGATGTCATCGAATACGCCGGTGCCGCCATCAGCCTGCCAGAAGTAGGCAACGGGCCCGGCGATCGTCCCGCCGAGATTGTCGCCATCGACGACACCGGCAATCGATGCCTGAAGTACCTGCCCCAGGGCAGGCGTCCCGTCGGCACCTTGCGTCACCTTGTCGAGGATGGAGACCTCGCCCGCCGGTCCGACATTGGCGCCGGAGAGGACGATCGCTCCATCCGCGAACTGCAGCCTTTCCACATGCCGCAGGGAGTCCGTGCCGTCGGTACCGACATTGTCGGTGACCGTGTAGACGTCATCCGAGGTGTTCGCCGTCCCTTGGGTATCCTGCACGATCGTGTAATCGGCGATGTTGCCGCCGAAGACCGCCGTATCGAAGTCAGGCCCCGAGGCATAAACGATCTCACGGACGATCTTGAGCTGACCCGGCGTATAGGTGCCGTTCACCATCAACGGCGCCAGTGGAACCAGGCTGTCGAAGGTCGCGATTTCAGGCCCCGTCCCGTCCGCGTTCTGGCGGACGCTGATGCGAACGTTCAGGTACGCATCGCCATCGATCAGGTCGTTACCGCCGCGTCCCATGATCCGGTCGCTGCCGTCACCGCCCAGGATGATGTTGCCACCATCGAACGAGGTGACCGGCCCGCCCAGCAGATCGTTCAGGAACGACTGCATGCCGTCGATCAGGCTGATCTGGTTCAGCACGCTGCCGGTCGCACCGGCCGTGGCGAGCGCCGCCGCATCCGAGTCGTCACCGTTGATGACGTCGGCCATCTCGGATCCGGAGAGACCCTCGACGAAGTCGAAGCGGGCGAGCGCGGAAGCACCCGAGCCGGGCACCGGCGGCACGTCGAAGAAGCGGTCGCTGATGTCGATGTAGACACCGTCCGCATCACCCTTGAAGGTCGCCCAGTCGAAGCCCGAGCCACCGATGTAGCGGTTGCCGAGGCCGGCACCACCCATCATGATGTCGTCACCGCCTTCGCCGTTGAACTTGTCGTTCTCACCGTCGCCGATGAAGACGTCGTTGCCGATTATTGGATCGTTGCCGAGCGGATCGAAATTATCGCCGGGCGCGCCGTCGGACGTACCCTTCTCGATCCAGTCGTCACCCTCGTTGCCCATATCCTGTTCGTTGGCCTTGCTGCCCAGAATGAAGTCATTGCCCTGACCACCAATCGCCTCGGAAGCGTCTTCACCAGTGATGATGAAGTCGTTGCCGAAGCCGCCGATCAGCAGGTTGACGCCGTTGCCGCCGTCGATGACGTCATTGCCGTCGCCGCCCTGGATATTGTCGTCACCCCCCAGGTCTGTGATGATGTCGTCACCGGCGCCGCCGCGGAGCTGGTCGTTGCCGTCGCCGCCGTCGATGCGGTCGTTTCCGCCATCGCCCCAAACGGTGTCGTCGCCTTCACCGGACAGGATGATGTCGTTGCCGTTGGTGCCACCCAGCACGACATGGTCCTCGCCCGTGTAATGGAGGAAGTTCGTGTCGGGCCCCACGGTCGCCGGATTGTTCCGGATCACCAGGGGTACAAGGGGATCGTCACCCGTCGGATCGTCCCGCCCGTCGTCGCCAAGCCCGGTGAACTGCCTCGACTGGTCGACCTCCAGCGTGAAGGCCGGCGTCGAGAATACCAGCGCAGGCAGATGGATCGCACTCGTGTTCGCCATGATCAGCTTGGCGAACGAGTTGCTTTCCAGCTCGGCGTTGAAGGAAAGTCCCGAGGTGCGCTCCAGATAGTAGAAGCGGTCGCCATCCTGCAGTGCCTCGAGCTGGTTCTCGAACACAAAGTTGAAGCTCGAGCCCAGCATGCCGCCGAACGGCATCTTCGCCTCGGCCAAGCCGCCGATCCAGAAGTCGACGTCGTCGAGGCCGGTCTTGGTCACGCCGTTGGCAAAATTGCCCCAGGTCGCGCCGGTGCTGTTGAGGAAGTCGAGCCGGTCGGCCGGTTCACCTGCGCCACCCAGGACGATCAGTGTCGCCGCCGCGCGCTTGTCGGCCAAATTGGTTGCGCTGGTGATCGTGCTGTGCGTGCCGTAGGCCGCAATGAAGTTGATCAGCGACTCGGGATGCTTGAGATGCTGAACGAAGTCGGCCCAGCTCGTATAGGCCTTCATGTCCGTGTCGCCGGTCTTGCTGAAGACGTCGCGACGGAAGGCATTCAAGGTGGGAATGCCGACATCGCGGCCTCGGGCGATGTTGATCGCAGCCAGGTCGAGCGGCAGGCCGACCAGGTTGTTGCGCAAGGCCTCGGTGACGAACTCGTCGATCTCGTTGCCGACCGTGCGGGTCAGGCCGCGCACGATGGCGGCGGTCGCCCCTTCCGGCGTGTCGCCGCTGGCGGCGTAGGCCAGCGGGTTCAGGAAGGCCGCGATGAGGCCCAGCTGCTGGTCGGGATCGGACGAGTTGGGATCGCCGACGACGTTGAAGTCGGCGTCGTAGCGATCGACCGTCTCGGTGAGCATCGAGTGGCCGAAGCGGTAAACCGTGTGCGCGAACTCTGCCACGATCGCGGGATCGAGCTCGACATCGTAGACCTGCGTCGGTGCGAAGAAGAGATCGACGTTGGGCTGGATGGTGCGCGAGAACTCCTCGAAGACGAGATGCTGGTACTGCATCTCGGTGCCGAAGCGGGCGGCTTGGAACAGGCGCTCGCCGTTCCACTGCAGGGCGTCGATTGCCGCCGGCGTCGTCGGGAACGTAGTCACGCCTGGCCCCAAGAGCCATTCGTTGAGGAAGGCCACGTCGTGCGAGTCGAGCGCCATCTGCTTCGTCTGGTCGATGAGGCGATTGTGCTCGGAGTGGAAGATGGCATGCACCGCGGTGAGGCCGATATTCTCGTTCACGCGGCCGTCGCCCGCCATGTAGTGCGCGTCGAGCAACTCGTTGTCGTATTCGAGGTTGGCACCCGTCGTCGGGTTGAATGCCACCGCATTGCCGGCGACGGAATCCGAGTCCGCAGGCAGACCACCGCTCGGATCGGCATTGTGGGCGACGTCGATCAGGAACTGGTGGCCGGTCGTAACGGCGTTGGCCAGGCTGATCGGCGCCAACAGGTTGCCCTCGACGAGGACGTCATCACCCGTGTCGGCAATGCCGTCTCCACCCTTCATCATCACCATCGGCATCCCGTTGGGACCCTTGATGAAGTTGCCATAGGCGTCGGTAGCCAGCAGGGGCACGTTGAACACGTTGGCATCGGTCAGGTTGATGCCTAGGACGTCGCGGGCCTGCGCCTTGACGACCGCCCAGGTCGCCATGCCGCCGATATGCACGTCGTCGGCGGTGCCGAACTTGCCGTCGGCGCCGAGGTCGCGGTTCTCGATCAGATCGCCGGTGGCGACCGGATGGCCGCTGGCGTCGAGCCGATACTCGCGCAGGAAGACCTGGTGCGAGGGATGCGACGAGTAGGTCTGGTTCTGGTCGACGAACGGAGTCGTAGTGTTCTGCTGCTCGTGGATGTCGTCGGCGGTGCCGAGGATACTGTCCGGCCCGGGCAGATTCGTGGCCCGGGTCAGCACCATGAAGTTGCTCGGGCTACCCGGGACGAACAGCGGATCGTCGGGCTTGAGCGGGATGAAGATCGTGCCCGAACCGCCCTTGGTAACCAGGTCAAGGCCGTGATCGAAGAACTGACCGAAGAACGTCATCCAGGCGTTGAACGGCGCTGACAGGCCGACGTCCGGTGCCTCATTGGGAATGAAGTTGACCTGCTTGTCGTCGGTGGTGCCGAAGATGCCGTCGAGGCCGGGGCTCATGATGCTGCCCGAGTTCGGCGTCTGGTTACGCGCGGCGACGGCCGCCGGATTGTTGTCGGTCTGGTCGACGATCAGGTTCGAGATCGTGCGTGGCTCGGAGTCGAAGACGCTGCCGCTGGTCTGACTATAGGACGTGGCCGGACCGCCCGGAGGTCCGAAGACCGAGGGCTCCGCCGTTCCGAACACCGGTGCCGAAAGACGCGGGAAGATGCCGTCCGCGGCGCCAAACCCGGTGTGATCAATACCGTTGAGCTGAACCAGATTGTTGTACGACCCGTCGACGGTCCGCAGGCCAAGCGCTGCACGAACGTTCGGGATCAGCGACAGGATGTCTTCGCCGGCGGCGTTCTTCTCCGCGATCCTGATCTGGTCGAGAATGAAGTTCAGGTCCGAGCGAGCGAAATGAATGCCTTCGCCACCCGCCACCGTGTCACCGACCACCGGTGCCGGCGGCGCGACAGGAGGAGCAACGCCCCCAACGGCAGACGTCGGATTGGAGAACACCACTTCGGTAACGCCGTGGGCGTCCTCATAGATGGCCTTTACACGCAACGCCAGGCCGGCGAGATCCGGCGTGACCCGGAACTGGGTGCCGTCAGCGCTCAGGAAGGCGAGATCGCCCGCGGGCAGAAGGATGATATCCTCGAAAACGCCGGTGCCAGGCGTCCGTTCGACCTGCCAATAGTAGGAAACCGACTGCGTGATCGCGCCGGGATTATCCCCGTCCGTGACAGCCGCCATGGATACCTCGAGCAACTGCCCGATTACGGGAGTCGAATCCGGAGCATCGGTTCCGGCATCGCGAATCGACGGCCGGCCGACAGGTTCCTGATTCAGGCCGGGAACGAGAATCCGATTGCCGTCGGCAAACTGCAGCCGCTCGACGTGCCGAAGCGTGTCGGTGCCGTCGTCGCCGACATTGTCGGTCACACGCCAGGTACCGCCACCGAGATTGGTGACCGTGTAGTTCGCCTGCGCTCCGCTGAACACGGCCGTGTCGAACTTGTCGTTGTCGTCGACCAGTTCGCGGACCGCCACCAGCTGACCGGGATTGTAGGTCCCGTTCATCATGAACGGGATCATGTCCTTCATGCTGTTGAACGAGGCGATTTCGGGCCCCGTCCCATCCAGATTCTGCCGGACACTGATGCGCACATTGAGCCAGGCGTCGCCGTCGATCAGGTCGTCGCCGCCCCGGCCCTCGATGACGTCGCTGCCGTCACCGCCGAGAATGATGTTGCCAGTTGCGAAGCCGGTCGTCGGGAGTCCGGCGCTGGCGAGAAGCTGCTGCAGGCCGTTGATGAGCGCCACGTTGGTCAGGGCGCTTCCGGTCGCGCCAGCATGATCGAGTATCGTAGTGGCATCCACATCGTCGCCGTGCAGGATGTCGGCGTACTTGGAGCCGGAAAGGCCTTCCACCTCGGCAAAGCGGTCCAGAATCGAGGCGGGAGACGCCGCAACCGGACTGAACGGACCGGTATTCGCATTCGGCGTATTGCCGTGCGGTTGGGCGAGAGAGGCCAGGCTCAGATCGACTGTAACGCCATAGAGGTCGTTCTTGTACGTCACCCAGTCGAAGCCGGACATGCCGTCCATATTGTCCTGGGCATCGCTGCCCACGAAAATGTCGTCGCCGCCTTCGCCGATCATCTCGTCGAAGCCGCCTCCTCCGACGAAGATGTCGTTGCCGATGACGTCATCGGCCAGCACCGGGCTGAAATCGTCGCCGGGTGCGCCGTCCTGGGTGCCCCATTCGATCCAGTCGTCGCCTTCGTTGCCGGTGGGCGGCAGGTTGGTCTTGGCGCCCAGGATGAAGTCGTCACCCGTGCCGCCGAAAGTCGTCGAGATGTCCTCGGTCGTGATGATGAAGTCCTTGCCGGCGCCGCCCAGGATCAGGTTGCCTCCAACGGACATCTTGCCGACGGAGATCACGTCGTTGCCGTCGTTGCCCTCCATGCGGTTGTCACCGCCACGGTCCGTGATGATGTCGTCGCCGGCGCCCCCCAGCACTGCGTCGTTGCCGTAGCCACCTTCGAGCTTGTCGTTGCCGGCATCGCCGTAGAGCGTGTCATCGCCTTCGCTGGAGATGATGGTGTCGTTGAAACTCGTGCCGCCGAGGACGACGTGATCTTCACCGGTGTACTGCAGGAAGTGATTGGGAACGTCCCGGATCACCAGCGGGGTGAGCATGTCGATCGGGTCGGTGCCGATGTCGTGCGTCGGATCGGCCTTGCCATCCGGGCCCAGCCCCGTGAGCTGCTTGGTCGGGTCGACCTCGAGCGTGAAGGCCGGCGTCGTGAAGATGGTGTTCGACAGATGGGTAACGTCGCTATTGGCCATGACCAACTTCGCGAACGAATTGTTCTCCAGCTCGGTGCCGAAGTTGAGACCGGCCGTGCGGGCCAGATAGTAGAAACGATCGCCGTTCTGCAGGCTCTCGAGCTGCGTCTCGAACACGAAATTGAAGCTCGAGCCCAGCATGCCGCCGAATGGCATCTTCGCTTCAGCCAGACCACCGATCCAGAAGTCGACGTCGTCGAGGCCGGTCTTGGTCACACCGTTGGCAAAATTGCCCCAGGTCGCGCCGGTGCTGTTGAGGAAGGCCAGCCGGTCGGCCGGCTCACCCGCTCCGCCCAGGACGATGAGAGTCGCCGCCGCGCGCTTCCCGGCCAGAGTCGTGGCGCCGGTCACGGTCGAATGCGTGCCGTAGGCCGCGATGAAGTTGATCAACGACTCGGGATGCTTGAGATGCGCCGCAAAGTCGGCCCAGCTCGTATAGGCGGCGAGCTGATTGTCGCCTGTCGCGGCAAAGAATTCGCGGCGGGCGGCATTCAGAGTCGGAATCCCGGTGTCGCGGCCACGCGCAATGTTGAGCGCGGCCAGGTCGAGCGGCAGGCCGACCAGGTTGTTGCGCAAGGCCTCGGTGACGAACTCGTCGATCTCGTTGCCGACCGTACGGGTCAGGCCGCGCACGATGGCGCCTGTGGCCCCTTCCGGAGTCGCACCACTGGCGGCATAGGCCAGCGGGTTCAGGAAGGCCGCGATGAGGCCCAACTGCTGGTCGGGATCGGACGAGTTGGGATCGCCGACGACGTTGAAGTCGGCGTCGTAACGGTCGACCGTCTCGGTGAGCATCGAATGGCCGAAGCGGTAAACCGTGTGCGCGAACTCGGCCACGATCGCGGGATTGATCGTCGTGTCGTAGCCGTTGGGGGCCAGGAATTCGTCGATCTGCGGCTGGACCGTGCGCGCGAACTCCTCGAAGACGAGATGCTGGTACTGCATCTCGGTGCCAAAGCGGGCGGCCTGGAACAGGCGCTCGCCGTTCCACTGCAAGGCGTCGATCGCTGCCTGCGTCGTCGGGAAGATCGATACGGGGCTCAGGAGCCACTCATTGAGGAAAGCGAGGTTGCCGGAGCCCAGCAGCACGTCCTTGGACTGCTGCACCAGGCGATTGTGCTCGGAATGGAAGACCGCATGGACGGCGGTGAGGCCGATATTCTCGTTCACGCGGCCGTCGCCGGCGATGTAGTGCGCGTCAAGCAGCTCGTTGTCGTAGAAGACGTTCTTGCCGGTTGCCGGATTGACGGTCTCGCCGCCGATGGCATTGTCCGCATCGGCCCCCGTCGAGTCCGTCGGATCTGCCCCGTGGGCGACATCGATCAGGAACTGGTGGCCCGTGCCGACGGCATTGGCGAGGCTGATCGGCGTGGTCCTGTTGCCTTCGACCAGGAAATCGTCGGCCGTGTCGGAGACGCCGTCCCCGCCCTTCATCATCACCAACGGCATCCCGTTGGGACCTTTCAGGAAGTTGCCATAGGCATCGGTCGCAAGCAGCGGTACGTCGAAGACGTTGGCGTCGGTCAGGTTGATACCAAGGATGTCGCGGGCCTGCGCCTTGACGACCGCCCAGGTCGCCATGCCGCCGATATGAACGTCGTCGGCCGTGCCGAACTTGCCGTCGGCGCCGAGGTCGCGGTTCTCGATCAGCCCGCCGGTGGCGACCGGATGACCGCTGGCGTCGAGTCGGTACTCGCGCAGGAAGACCTGGTGCGAGGGATGCGACGAGTAGGTCTGGTTCTGGTCGACGAACGGAGTCGTGGTGTTCTGCTGCCCGTGGATGTCGTCGGCGTTGCCCAGAATCCCGTCGGGCCCGGGCAGATTGGTGGCGCGGCTCAGCACCATGAAGTTGGTCTGCGGTGTGGCCGGGTTGTACAGCGGATCGTCGGGCTTGAGCGGGATGAAGATCGTACCCGAACCACCCTTGGTGACCAGGTCGAGGCCGTGGTCGAAGAACTGGCCGAAGAATGTCATCCAGGCGTTGAACGGCGCCGACAGGCCGCCATCGGCCGTCTCGTTGGGGATGAAGTTGACCTGCTTGTCGTCAGCGGTGCCGAAGATGCCGTCGAGGCCGGGGCTCATGATGCTGCCCGAGTTCGGCGTCTGGTTGCGCGCGGCGACAGCCGCCGGATTGTTGTCGGTCTGGTCGACGATCAGGTTCGAGATCGTGCGCGGCTCGGAGTCGAAGACGCTGCCGCTGGTCTGACTATAGGACGTAGCCGGCGCGCCCGGAGGGCCGAAGCCCGGGGGCGGCGCTTCCGCTGTCCCGAATACCGGTGTCGTCAGCCGCGTGAAAGGCTCGTCCGCCGCGCCGTACTCCGGATTGATGAGGTTGTTGAAGGAGCCGTCTACCGTGCGGAGGCCCCACGGCACCTGGGCATTGGGAAGAAGCGTCGAGAGATCCTCTCCCTGCGCATTGGCTTCGGCGATCTTGATCTGATCGAGGATGAACTGAAGATCCGAAACAATGAAGCTGACCATGATGGCCTCCCAATGCCGATTGCTGCCAGATGCTAGAAATCTGCTGGCGTTATCGCTGAGAGCTCCTTCTCATCGCCATACGGGCAAGGGTCTCTTGGACCACTGTCTCAGGTATCTGACGGAGGTCGACTGGTCCTCGTACTTTGGTCTGAGGGGCGAGCATGCGGCCGGAAGCGACGGCACATGCGTGCAGCCACGATCAATTGCCCAGTAACGATCCGGAATTGCATGCAGGGTCATCGCTGGTCGCGAACGAATCCGTTCACGATGAGGTATTCCGTTCCTCACAAGTTTCGAAAGTTCAGACTGACTTGCATTTCGTAATTTTTTTCAACCCAAACATAGATTTGTTGTTGAATAGTTTATGCAACCATAGTACGTGCGATTCTGGGCGTTGTAGCCCGTGGCGACCGGAAGTGCAGGGCTGGGGAGCTCTCACAACTTGGGTCGGTAGTCCGTTAAGCAAGTTGCACATTGTTGAGTTATTGAATCACCGGCCGACAAGGGGCGTCGGCCGGTCGCCAAATTCAGGAAGGGTTTGGGAAGAATATTGGGGGCTTCCGATGCAAACAATTACGCTGGCTATCGTCGACGATGATCCGCTTTTCCGGGAAGGCGTAGGACGCATTCTCTCGGATTTCCCCGACATCCATGTCCGCGCTTGCACAGGCTCGGTGCCAGAGGCAGTCGCCAGCCTGGGTGGAACGGAACTCCAGGTCATAGTCCTGAGTGCCTGCCATGCAGCCGGCATCAACGCCGCACTTCACAAGATCAACACGTGCCGTCCAGACATCAGGATCCTGCTGCTTTCTCCTTCCGAGAGTCCGGCCGACATCAGTGAGGCCTTCCGGCGAGGCGCGCGCGGATACCTGCACAAGGGCGCCCGACCGGATGAGCTGGTCCAGGCGGTCAGATCCGTTCTCCATGAAGAAAACTACCTGTCGCCGGCTTTGGGAGCCAAACTGCTGCTGCAGGCCGTGACGGCGAGGAAGACCACGGAATGCAAGCAGGCCGACCTGCGTGCACGTGAGGCTGAAATCCTGGCAATGGTCCGCCAGGGATTGAGCAACAAGCTCATCGCCAATCAGCTGGGCCTCAGCGACAAGACCGTAAAGCACTACATGACGCTCATCTTCCAGAAGCTGGGGGTGCGCAGTCGCCTCGAAGCAGCCATCCTGCCCTCTTCGCAGCCTGCGGGTGAGCCGTCGCCGCTGCCGCGGGCTTTGGCCGCGGTCGTGTCGCAGGTCGTGGTGTAGCTGGTCTGAGCAAGGCCGCGGGAGGGCACGCTTTTAGGGTACCCGTCGAAGAGCCGTCCGGGAGAAATCGGCAGATGAGCGCAGGCGGACTTCCCAATTCTCGCGAACATCTCCCCGCCGCCAATTCCGGTATCAAGGTCGATGGTCGACGATTGCGCAGCGCTCAAATGAGGCAGCGCATCATCGAGGCTTTCATCGAGCTCCTGAAGGAAGGCAATCCAAACCCTCGCATTGGCGAAATTGCCGAGCGTGGCAAATGCGCTGTCCGATCGATTCACGAACGGTTCGTGACGTTGACCGATCTGCACGGGGCCGCGGCCGACTACATGATAAGCAAAGCCATTGAACTGGCTCCCCTCACCAAGGTCGACGGTGACCGCCCGACGCGGATCAGGACGCAGGTACATACACGGGCGGGCACCTGCGAGCGCATGCTCTACCTGTGGCGTCTTCTGCTGTCGGGTCAGGCCAATTCAGCCGGCTTGCGGAACAAGGTAACCATCGCCCGCAAGCTGGTCGGCCTGCGCCTAGAGGCGATGTACGGGCCCGAGCTGGCCACCTTGCCGGCGGCGGAGCAGCGTAAGCTTCTGGTTACGCTGGAAGCTCTTACGGATTTCGAAAGTTGGGGGCTGATGCGCGAGTACCACAAGATGGCGTTCGAAGACGCCTGCGCTATCTGGGTCAATGCGATCGACCGGCTCTTGCCGTCCGCGCCGGAAAGACTGCTCAGCCAGCGCAGCTGATATCTCGCATTATCCGAAAGTCTGTGACGGCACGCTTCGTCGTGGTCAATGGTCGATCGAGCGTTCAACCCGCCATCGACGGAGACGGCGACACAGTTCTCTCAAGCCGGAATTCCCGCTCGATCATCGCCTCTAGATTCGACGCGGGAAGCTTGGCTAGATGTTCGTAGGTGTCTGCAATCTCGATCAGCAACGTGGCCAGCGTAGGATTGGGAGTCGCAGCGGCGTCGTTGCGGCTCTGCACCGCCTTAGCCATCCACCTGCCACGTGTATTGTCGGAATTCGTTGGCATGAGGTCACCGCCTTCAGCTTGCAGCATATGCTCGTCGATGTTGTGTACGAATCACGTATGCTCACATTCGTGTGCAATGCATATAGACGGGAAGAATAGCCAAGCTTGTGACATTGCTGTGATTCCATCGCGCGCCGAGGGCGAGTTTAGACGACGGACGATCAGATAAGGATCGTGCTTGGAACCCACTAACGCGCGACGACCGGAATTGCCGAGCTGTCAACGGAGGCGATAAGAGGAAGTAGCCTGCATGGTCCCTGGCGGCTGAACTGGAGGTCCGCGGGGAAATTGCAGACACTCCTCAGAAACTCCTGCCGCCAAACGGGCGGAGATGCTAGTCCGACAATCTCCATATGGATTTGACGATCTGATCCAGAATCACCAGGTCGAGGTGATCGAAATCAATCGCTCCCTTGTCGACTCCACACGCACAAAAGCCGTCCTCTTGCGAGAACGGCTTTTTGAAGTTGGTTGCGGGGGCAGGATTTGAACCTACGACCTTCAGGTTATGAGCCTGACGAGCTACCGGGCTGCTCCACCCCGCGCCAATCCCACGCGTGCAGTGATCGTCGTATCGGAATGCAGCCTTGCGCTCGGAAGATCCGGCAGCGACCTACTCTCCCGTGCCTTGAGACACAGTACCATTGGCGCTGAAGGTTTTCACGTCCGAGTTC
>JAESFU010000284.1_pt1 | contig 44673 bp, 35 predicted proteins | sample 9269461 | NCBI WGS metagenome assembly JAESFU01 (sample SAMN14502556, study PRJNA617107) | algae metagenome | isolation source: Stenomitos rutilans HA7619-LM2 and co-occurring heterotrophs from cave walls | place: USA: Waikapalae cave, Hawaii | collected 2009-07-28
AACGACCCCAAACAAAACCCGATTGAAGATATTTGGTTACAGGCAAAGCGGTGCATTCGAGCGTACTACCACCTGTGTCAATCATTCAATACCGTTAAGTTCCTGTTTGAGTTTGTGACTCACCGCCAAACCTTTGACTTTCCAAAGCTTTTTTCCTATGCTTGTTTCTCACAACTCATTTAGGATCGCTATATTTGAAAACGTGGATATCTAGACTCTTCTTTTTTTAAGCTAATCTTAAAAGCTAAATCAACAAGATTTCTTAACCCCTCTTCCGAAAGCCTTAAAAAAGGTGAAATTGCATTCACCTTTTGAATTGCTGTAGCAAACTCCTTTGGGCCACAAGTTTGATTGGAACTGAATTCAGAAGCAATTTCATCTCGTACTTGTAGTAATTTGACTGTCAACTTAAGGGCTTCATCAAACACGATAATACGCCTCTAGACTCTAAAAATAGATCTTATGTGCGAGGGGATTTGTCCTAAGACATCAGTATGTAGCAATTTTAATTGAAAGTATCTGAAGTATCAGGTTAGCAAGATTTCTATCATATCTAGTGTATGAGCTCAACCTAATCGTCAACCTCTTTTAGGTTGAGTTGAGGCGAAAAATTAAACACTTTCCAAATAGTGCATTCACCCCTATAGCTTGTTCTAAAAGAATTCAAGCGACAGGAAATTGCCTACTGCTTCAACTTCTTAAAACAACAAACTGAGACCTATGCGGCTAACAGACCTATGCGGCTAACTGTTTCGTGCCTCTTAAAAAGATGAGACTGCTATAGAGATGGAAGGCGGAATCCCAATAGCTATCGGTTTGGCGTGAGAGGTGAATGTGAGACTTGAGGCGGAGCAAGGGCAGGGTAAAATCGGCGGCGGTTTCGGCGAAGGGGGTGAACTGCGACCACGTTTCAGCATGAGACGTTTGACGATCGAGCAATGCCATTAACTGATTCCAGTTGGTGCGAATGGTGTTGCGATCGTGGGGGTCGATCGACGCTTGGTTTGCAACAGCAACGCCTTGATTAAAGTTGTAGCTACTGTCATGCAAACGGAGAATGCAGCGTCGTCCCGGCAGGTGTAGATCGCAAAAGTGGGCGTAGTCCTGGGTTTCTTCCTTGCGTTCCAGGCGGTTACGGTAGCCCAGATCTAATACCCGCTCAAAAATAGGCAACATGCCTTCCACTCGTTGCGCTATTTCTGACCAATCAAAGCTGAGAAAGCCCGTCTGGTCATGCATATTCTGACAAACCACGGTTGCTTTTGGAGCGGCTGACTGAAACGATTTAACGCGAAAAAGCTGAATGGCCTGGATTTCCGGTTGCGATGCCCAGACATTTGGCACGCCAGCCTGCCGCAATTCCTGACTCAACACTTGCAGTTCACCCGCCAAGCCCGCTCGATATAACCGCCATCCTCGATTGGGAATAAGCAGTCGTGTTGTATAAGCGTCCAACTTCATCACCCGCGCAAAATTTTGGACGATGGTCGCGCGATCGTCTCCCGATACGGCCTCCAACGCCAAAAAACCAGGTGCATTATTGTTTGGTTCAGCGCTTGCCTGAGCGATCGCCCGCTGCCGTAGTTCTCGCTGCGTTGCCTCAACCCGCTGAATGCTCTGACGTACCTGAGTCACCAGCTTTGGATTCGGCGTATCGCGCAGCAGTTGACGATAGATGTCTGTCGCCGCCTCCAGTTTGCCCGAAACTTCCTGCAAACGCCCGGCGTAAAACTGTGCCCAGGGATTTTGCGGCGACTGTGCTAAAAATTCTGATACTAGTTGAGCAGCCGATCGGTAGTCTTGACGGTCAAAAGCAGCGGTAATTTCGTCCAGCATAGGGAGGGCAGAGATGAGAGGTTTTGAGTGATGAGTTTTGCACTAGTTGTCAGTTATCAGCCATCAGCAGTCAGCTATCAGCTTTCTTCTAAAAACTAACAACCAACAACTTCTTTAGCCTTTTACCTTTTACCTATACCCACTCCCATCTCATACACCGCTGCAATGAGTGACAGAGCTACTAACGGAGCTGTCACAGCGCGGAGAACACGGGAGCCGAGAGAGACGGGTTGGTAGCTTGCGGCAATCGCCTGTTCAACTTCAGCATCCGTCCAACCGCCTTCGGGGCCGATCGCAATAGTAATTGAGGTCAGGGATGGGGTAGCACCTGCTAACGAAAGACAGTCAGACTGAAGACATTCTAATAAATGGGGAGCCTTTCCTCGTGCAGCGCAAAGATACTTTTTGACCCGTGTTGCGGACTGTTGTTCTGGTTGAAGATGTTCAACAAAGGGAACTGGCGTGGCGATACGCGGAACGCACAGGCGTTCGGATTGTTCGGCCGCTTCGTTGGCGATGCGCTGCCAGCGTTCTAACTTTTGAGGACTGGGATGCAGCAGCGTGCGATCGCTCAACACAGGCAAGATTTGCTCAACGCCTAACTCGGTTGCCTGACGCACGACTTCATCAAAGCCATTCCCTTTTGGAAGTGCCGCCACCAGGGTGACACGGATAGGCAGTTCGGTAGAGTGAGCGATCGACTCTAAAATCTCTGCCTGTGGCTCTAGTGTATGGATCGCGCTCAGCGACGCTAACCAGGCGTGTCCATCTCCATCCATTGCGATAAAGCGATCGCCAGTGCCCAAGCGCAGCACTCGTTGCAAATAGTGCAGTTGTGGAGGGGTTAGACGAATATGCCCGTTTTGCATTTGTTCAGGGCTAACAACCAATCGCTGTAAAGGCACAAGTATTTCCCAGACTAACGAGCGATGAGGTCTATGATTCTCCGCGATCTATCGTTCCTAGGCAAAGAGCAATGGAGACGCTCAGAGTAACAACGGGTCAGAATCCGTAGCTTTAGAATAACAGCCTCTATGTCACGAGGTGCTGAGACACAGTCTTCTCAAAAACAGGAGAGATTAATAAAATTCTGTACGGTAGAAAAATGAATTCATTCCGGGGTCGTATGCTCGACAAACCCTCTCTTGCCGTAAAGCGAGGGGTTTGTGTGCATTCTGAGCCACACGCAGCGATACCGAGAATGGGTGATTATCCAATTTTCTTTCTGGAATGCTGATCGGTGGCGCTGTTGATGTCACTAACCCCCGCAGAGGCATTAAATCATGGCTGATACGATTACATTGACTGGAATCATTCGAGATTTTTCGTCTGTAAAAAGCAACTTGCCTGCAAGTCATCCAGATTTTGAGACCGATACATTCGACGAGCATAATGTTGAGAAAGGCATCGTTGGCCCACTGCTTGGTGCTGATAATAAACCCGTCTATGTCGGCGGCAGTGGTGCAATCAAATCAACTCATGGTAAGGCTGCATTTGACAAGTGGTATGCCAATAATCATCCCGCTAACGCTCAAAAGCCTTTTTCAATCACGCTGAGCAAAGTTAGCTCAAACCCCGACGTTTTTCGCTACGACAATCAGGCATTCTTCCCGATCGACAATGAGCTGTTAGGCAACGAGGGTAACGCTCATAACTTTCATTTCACCTATGAAGTGAGCACTCAATTTACTTACCAGGGTGGAGAAGTCTTTACCTTTATCGGTGATGACGACTTGTGGGTTTTTATTGATGGCAAACTGGTGATTGATTTAGGTGGCATTCACACTCAACAGTCAGCATCCGTGAAGTTAGACACCTTGGGCCTCACGGTTAGTAAAAACTACAGCCTGCGTTTGTTCTTTGCAGAACGCCACACCACGGAGTCTCATTTCCGCATTGATACATCCATTCTGCTCACCCAGCCCGTTGCTACGATCGTCGCGTTAGACCCCAATGTCAATGAGCTTGGCCCGGATACTGGCAAATTTACGATCAGTCTAGATAAAGCGGCGCTCACCGATGTAACTGTGAACTATACCGTGGCTGGCACCGCAACCGAAGGAGCCGATTATCAGCCGATCCCTCGCAGTGTGCTGTTTCCCAAAGGTCAGACTAGCATCAAACTCCCGGTGACGCCGATCGCTGATCAACTGGTCGAAGGGCCTGAAACGGTGATTGCAACTCTCACTAATGGCAATGGCTATCAGGTTGGCGCACCCAGCAGTGCCACGGTCACGATTTTGGATAACCCACCCCCGGTTGCCTCGATCGTCGCGACTGACCCCAACGCCAATGAGCTAGGGCTTGATCCAGGTCAATTTACCATCACGCTGGATAAAGCTGCGCTTGTGGATCTGATCATTGGCTATACCGTTTCAGGTACCGCAACGGAAGGTGCCGATTATCAACCGATCCCTCGCAGTGTCTCCATTCCAAAAGGGCAAGTCAGTGCGGTGATTCCAGTGAAGCCGATCGCGGATCAGATTCAGGAAAGCGATGAAACTGTGATCGCTACTCTACAGCCCGGTAACGGCTATCGCTTGAGTCCGACGATTACGGCGACTGTGGTGATCAAAGATAATCCTCCCATTCCTCCAGCTATTCCGATCGTGACGATTATGGCGACTGATAACGCGGCGAAAAAGCCTAAACCCGCAGAAGCCGTTTCTGACAAAGGCGAGTTCCTGATTAGCTTGAACCAGGCGGCTCCTACCAATATGGTGATCAACTTTAGCGTGAGTGGTTCTGCGCTGGAAGGCTCAGATTGCCTAACGATGCCTCGTAGCGCCCCGATTGCAGCCGGTCAGACTCAAGTAAGATTTCCGGTTGTGCCGATGACTTACTCACCGCTGCGAGCTGGGGCAGGCGTGAGAGGGGTAACCAATGTCATCGTAACGCTGCAACCGAGCACTGGCTGCCAGCTAGGGGCCAAAATTAGCGATACGGTCGTGATCAACGTGCCTGTAGACATTGCGGTTGGCCCTTAAGTCAGAACAACGCTTTTTAGCTCTGCATATCAGGGCTAAAAGGCGTTGTATCAGTTCTGAGTTTTAAGTTTTGAGTTTTGAGTGACCGAACCTGACTAGGGCAAAAGGCGTTATACCAATTCTCAGATTTGAGTTTTGAATAGCGCTGTGCACCGACAAGCTAGAGAGTTTTGAGTGACAGCCCCTAGCACCGCTGGTTGGAGTGCCGCATCTGTCGCTCAATCAAAGGGAAGCGGTATTACGTCTACTGCTATCCGGCAGGGCTGTTGAATTAATGTCGCTGAAATAATATAGGATGCAAATTTAACGAGGTGAGGTGTAAGAGATGGCATTTACTGTTCTAAGACATTCTTCGAGACATTCATGGGTCGCAACATCGGGATTGTTGGGCGTGCTTTTAGCCAGCGCACAGGTAGGGGCCGCCGTTTCGCAGCCCAGCGCTAAAGATTTGCAGCTACCTGCCCCGCAACACAGCAAGCTCACGATCGCTGAACAACCGCTCGTTTCAGTGCAGAGCCTTGCAGGTCAGAGTGCTACAAGCCAGAGTGTTACAAGCCAAAGCGTGATCGCAATCATTCCTGACATCAATGTTGCATCCAGGCCACTAAATGGCAAACTGCTGATTGCAAATAAACAGAATGGCTATACAGAACCATCTGAGCCATCGCAAAAACCTGCCAAACCGATCGCCCAACCCGCTAAACCAGTCTCTGATCCAATCAGCCCTGAATACACGGCTCCAATGGGGCCGATCACCTCGGTTTCACAACTTTCGGATGTCAGACCGACCGATTGGGCCTTCCAGGCACTGCAATCGTTGGTTGAACGCTATGGCTGCATTGTAGGCTACCCCGATCGTACGTATCGAGGTAACCGGGCACTCACCCGCTACGAGTTTGCTGCCGGACTCAATGCCTGCATGAATCGCATTGATGAACTGATTACAGCGGGCACGGCTGATCTGGTGAAGAAAGAAGATTTGCTCGTCGTACAGAAGTTGCAAGAAGAGTTTGCGGCTGAACTGGCGACATTACGTGGTCGCGTTGATGCGCTAGAGGCACGCACCGCCACGCTTGAAAAGCAGCAGTTTTCGACCACTACCAAGCTGGTTGGCGAAGCCATCTTTGCCATCAGCGACTTGTTCGGTAGCCAGGTCGATCGCTTAAACAACACGGTTTTTCAGGATCGGGTGCGCCTTGGGCTACAAACTAGCTTCACAGGCAAAGATGTCTTAAATACGCGGCTGGCGGCTGGCAACGTCAATCAGTTCTTTGTGATTGCTAATCCCTATTCACCGTTTGTCTTAAACAGCAGCGGTCAGCCATTGGGTTCGGCTGAAGGCACACCCGCTTATCGCATCAATGGGCAAACGGGTAACAGCATTGTCCTCGATCGCCTGGATTACACTTTTCCTGTCAGTGATCGGTTGAAGGTCTACATCGCCGCTGCGGGGGGTAAGAGCCAATACTACGTTGCCAGTACTGTCAATCCGTTTTTTGAGAACTTTGACGGTGGCAACGGGTCTATCTCAGCCTTTAGTCAAGAAAGCCCCATCTATCGCATTGGAGGTGGTGCGGGTGCTGGCTTTAATCTAGCGCTGGATACAAAACGGGTCTTCACGCTGTCGGCTGGCTATTTAGCTAACAATGCCAATATTCCTGGCGGTAGCAACGGACTCTTTAATGGAGATTTTGCGGCACTTGGTCAAATCACCATTTCGCCGGGCGATCGCTTTCAGGTTGGCCTAACCTATGTTCGCGGTTATCACACCAGCGGTAACTCCATTTTTGGGTTAGGGTTGGGCAACAACAGCTTCTTCACAGGTACGTTGCCAGCAAATGCCATTCACACGGCCTTTGGGCAAGCCGCGACCACAAACTCCTACGGAGCACAAGCATCGTTTAAGCTCAGCCCCAAAGTAGTCATCAACGGCTTTGGTGGTTATACCGACTTACAGCTTGTGGGTGGCGGAAACGGTCAGATCTGGTATTACGGGTTGGGGTTAGCCTTCCCTGATCTGTTCAAGAAGGGAAATCTCGGCGGTATTTTTGTGGGTGTGGAGCCGTATCTGGGTGGTGCTAATATTGCGGGCTTGAATCTGAGAGGGTTGGGTCTGCAAAATGCAACATCCCTTCACGTCGAAGGGTTTTACAGATACCAGCTTACAGACAATATCTCAATCACCCCAGGCGTAGTTTGGATTACGGCACCCGATCAGAACAATAGCAACGACGATTATGTGCTTCTGACCTTGCGTACTACGTTCTCGTTCTAGCCAAGCTGCGCTAGTCACTCGCACTCTGAAGCTTACGCGGCGGTAATGCAACGGCACGCTTAAACAGCATACATAAGCCTCCTTCCTCTTCATGGTGGGAGGCTTTTTACTTGATGACCTGTGCTGTCGTGTGAATTCACTAGCGTCTGCCCCTTTGTGACATCGATCGAAGAGGTGGACATACTTCCGTAGGGGCAAGACAATACCTTGCCCCTAACCAACGATCATCTGTAGCGATCGTTGGTTAAATCGGTATAACACCGTGATTGTGTTAGTGGCTTACGGCTTGTTAAATCCTTCAGCATTGTGAATTAAAATACGAGCAGTAACAGCGCCGTTCTTTAGTGCCTGCTTTCTGGCTCTTGCTTTCTGGCTCTTGCTCTCTGGCAGTGGTACCCCGGCGCGATCGACCTACCCTCACCATCAGCACGCCCACCCTTCGCCACTATGACACACCATCACGCCCACCATGACCACGACCACGGGCACAGTCATGCTGGACATCACCACACTCCAGCAAACTATAGTCGAGCGTTTGCGATCGGGCTGGCGTTAAACGTGGGCTTTGTCGGTGTTGAAGTGGTTTTTGGCTATTTGGCAAATTCGGTTGCACTCCTGGCGGATGCAGGGCACAACTTAAGTGATGTCTTAGGGTTGGTATTGGCGTGGGGGGCGAGTGTGCTGGCGCAGCGGCAACCCTCTAGCCGTTACACCTATGGTTGGCGACGATCGTCTATTTTGGCGGCATTCTTAAACGCTGTTTTTCTCCTGGTGGTTACCGGAGGGCTAGCCTGGGAATCGATTCAACGCTTTAGCAGACCCGACGAGGTGCAGGGCGGCCTGATTATCGTTGTGGCGGCGATCGGCATTGCCATCAATACAGCGACGGCGTTGATGTTTGTGTCTGGGCGCAAACAGGATTTAAACATCCGAGCCGCGTTTTCGCACATGGCGGCAGATGCTCTGGTATCGGCAGGCGTTGTGCTTGCAGGTATTGGCATTTTGACCACGCGTTGGGTCTGGCTTGATCCAGCCTTTAGTTTGGTCATCAGCGCGTTGATTATCGGCGGCACCTGGCAGTTGCTGAAAGATTCCTTTAATCTGGCGATCGATGCTGTGCCAGATGCGATCGACGAACGTGCTGTGAAAGCTTACCTGGCAGAGCGTCCTGGTGTTGAGCAGGTGCACGATTTGCATATCTGGGGCATGAGCACGACAGAAACTGCACTTACGGCACATCTCGTCATCCCAGAGGGGCATCCTGGCGATGCTTTCCTCGTTCACCTGTGCGAATCGTTGCAAGCCCAATTTGGCATTGCCCATGCCACGATTCAAATCGAGCTGGGCAGCGCAAACTGTACCTGCACTCTAACGCCAACCACAGCCCATCCTTAGCAAGAAGAGTCGGTGCCTATGACGTGGCTTGTCCTGACGTTGGTTATGCTTCTCAGCCTAGCGTTAATCGGGTTGTTAGAGCTACCATTCTCCATACTCCATACTATTAGTGTGCCGGGCTGGTTACCGCTGCTGGGAGCGATCGCACTTTTGTCGTGGTGCCTGGATGATTAACGTCCTTGCTTGATGACGCTAGGTAGAAGCACCGCTTAAAATTGACGGTCGGCAAAAGTGCGATCGTCAGGCAATTCGTTTGAGTCAGCAGTGAATGTAAGAATAGATCAGGGCAAACTCATACAATGTGCAGGTTGACGATCATCCCCTGCTGCTTAAGCAGCAGCACTTTGCTCCTAACGACCAGATAGGCGAGTCTATGGTTTCAGAATCGTTTATTCGCTTTGACGCTTTGTGCATAGATGGGTCAGAAATGAGCATTCCAGCCGACCAAGGGTTAAACCATGAAGCCAGCGCAATCGGATAAGGACGCAAAAAGGTTAGAGGCTTTGTACCAGTATCAAGTGCTGGGTACGGCACCTGAGGAAGCATTCGACGATTTGACCCAGTTGGCTGCTCAGATTTGCGGCACGCCAATGGCCTTAATGACATTAGTTGCAGGTGATCACCAATGGTTTAAGTCAAGCGTCGGGCTGGTCATTGAGGAAGCGGGTCTGCACGTCGGCTTCTGCCCACTTTGCGTCGATCGGCAGGATGTTCTGGTCATTGCCGATACAACCGCCGATGACCAATTTGCAGCCAATGTGGTCGTTACCGATGCCCCCTACGTGCGCTTCTACGTTGCGGCTCCTTTGATTACACCCGCTGGCTATGTGATCGGCACCATCTGCGTGATGGATCAGGTGCCGCGTGAGCCACAGCCACAGCAAATTGAAGCCCTGCGGCGGCTGAGTCGCCAGGTGGTAAGCCAGCTAGAGCTGCGGCTCAATCTCGGTGTGCTGACCATTGCAATGGCTGAACGGCAGCGGGTAGAAATTGCCTTGCAGTATAGCGAAGAACGCTTTCGGAGCGCGTTTCACTGCACCGCGATCGGGATGACGATCGTTGCGCTGGATGGGCGTTTTCTTCAAATCAATCAAGCTGTGTGTGGCATTTTTGGCTATGACGAGGCAGAAATGCTGACGAAAACCTTTCAAGAGTTGACCCATCCCGATGATCTGGCGGCGAACTTGCAGTTTTATCAGCAGGCACGAGTCGGTACGATCGGCTCCTACCAGTTAGAGAAACGCTATATCCATCAATTAGGACACGTCGTCTGGGTGTTGCTGACCGTTTCGTTATTACGAGACGCGGAGGGCGAACCGCTGTATTTCGTCTCACAGCTTCAAGACATTACGCAGCGCAAGCTCACCGAACGGGCGTTGCGGCAAAGCGAAGGGCATTTTCGTGATCTGGTGCAGCATCTTCAGGCAGGCGTTGTGCTGCAAGGGCCACAGGCCGAAATCTTGATGGTCAACCCTGCCGCTCTGTCTATGCTGGGCCTGGACGAAGCCCAGCTATTGGGCATGACATCCTATGACCCTCACTGGCGGGTCATCCATGAAGATGGGTCACCCTTTCCAGGTGAGCAGCATCCCGTGTCGCAGGCGATCGCTACTCGCCAACTGGTGCATAACGTTGTCATGGGCGTTTACCGCCCAAAGTATGAAAACTGGATCTGGCTACTGGTCAACGCCGATCCGCACTTTAACCCCGACGGCAGCATTCAGCACATCCTTTGCACCTTTAGCGACATTAGCGATCGCAAACACATCGAAGAAACCCTACGTAAGACTGAGGCCCGCAATCAAGCACTGTTAAACGCAATCCCTGATTTAATGCTGCGGGTTGATCGCGAAGGTGCTTATTTGGATGTCAAATTTGCGAAAGAATTTGATACTCTCTTACCGCCTGCGGATATCATTGGCAAGCGTGAAGCAGACGTACTGCCACCAGACGTTGCCTGTAAACGCCAGCATTGTCTCGCTGAAGCCCTACGCACGGGCGAACTGCAATTCTGTGAGTATCAGCTTGCGCTCAATGATGGTATCCACTACGAAGAGGCCCGCGTTGCGGTAAGCGGCGAAGATGAAGCTGTGATTATCGTGCGGGATGTAACTCAGCGCAAATTAGTCGAGCAAGAGCTAGAAAGCCAGAATCACCGGGCCTACCTGCTAACTGCGATTACCCTACGCATTCGTCAATCGCTTAATCTGGATGATATTGTCAGCACAACGGTAGCTGAAGTGCGCCAGTTTCTGCACGCCGATCGCGTCCTCATCTACCGCTTTGAACCCGATTGGTCAGGCACCATTGTAGTAGAGTCTGTCGATGGACAATGGACGCCTGCCCTGGGAACCGCCATTCAGGATTCTTGCCTGATGGAGGGCGGCTGGCAAAAATACTATCGGGGCAGAACGCAGGCGATCGACGACATCGAACAGGCCAATCTCACGGACTGCCACCGTGCTCTATTGGCTCAATTTCAAGTGAGAGCAAACCTGGTCGTCCCGATCATTCAAGGGAGGGGTGTCGCCGAAAAAGCACAGCTTTGGGGCTTGCTTATTGCTCATCAATGTACGGCACCGAGACAGTGGCGTTCCTTTGAAATCGATTTTCTGACTCAACTGGCCGATCAAGTCAGCATTGCCCTAGCACAAGCACATCTACTAGTGCGCGCAACGCAACAGCGAGAGCAACTAGCAGAACGCAACCTGGCGCTAGAGCAAGCCCGTCGAGAAGCCGAACAAGCGTCTCAGATGAAGAGTATCTTTTTGGCAACCGTCAGTCACGAAATTCGCACACCGATGAATGGCGTGCTTGGCATGACTGAACTGTTGAAAGACACGAATCTGGATTTGGAACAGCGGGATTTTGTCGAAACCATTCAGACCAGCGGCGAAACCTTGCTGAATTTGATTAATCAAATTCTAGATTTCTCCAAGCTAGAAGCGGGTGAAGTCGAGCTAGAAGTGCTCGATTTTGATCTCAATCTTTGCATTGAAGAAGTGGCAGACCTTCTGGCACCTGCCGCCCATGCCAAAAAGATCGAACTGGCTACCCTCGTCTACCGTAACCTGCCGACCCATCTGCGCGGAGATGTCCATCGACTACGCCAAATTTTGACCAATTTGGTAGGCAATGCGATCAAGTTTACCAGCCGTGGCGAAGTTGTGGTACAAGCAGCGCTGCTTGCAGAAACAGCCACCACTGCCACCATTATGTTTTCGGTCACGGATACCGGCATTGGCATTCCTGCTGCTGGGCTAGACCGTCTGTTTAAGCCGTTTTCCCAAGTCGATGCGTCTACAACCCGGCGGTATGGTGGCACAGGCTTAGGGCTAGCCATTTCACGGCAATTAGTTGAGCTGATGGGGGGTGAGATTGGTGCCGAAAGCACCGTTGGGCAAGGTTCGCGATTTTGGGCCACGTTAATCTTCGATCGTGCTTCCAATTTGCCTGCAACACCTAATCAGCCCGCGACGCCGCTGCCCAATCAACTCAGGCTGCTCGTGGTAGACGACAACGCCACCAATCGCAAAATTGTACGTTATCAAGTATCCTCCTGGGGGATGCAGATTGATGAAGCTGAAAATGGCAGAGTGGCACTTCAGGCTTTGCGGCATCGCGCTCAAGCAGGCGTTCCCTACGATTTAGCCATCTTAGATATGCAGATGCCGGAGATAGACGGCGAGATGTTGGGTGGTCAGATTAAAGCAGATCCGCTGTTGGCAAACACCAAACTAATCATGATGACCTCTCTCAACTATCGGGGCAGCAGTAAGCAGGCAGTAGCCTTGGGCTTTGCGGCCTACCTGGTGAAACCAGTCAAGCAGTCGCGCTTAATGGATTGCATCATGGATACTCTGATGGACGATCCACGCTTCCGCTCCTTTACTCAGGGATTGTCTGAAGGCACACCATCGCCTCTGGCGATCGAAGCACCCTCTCTGAAATCAAGCGCGGGACATACCGCAGGGGCACCGACCACGATCGCACCTTTATCACTGTCACCGCCTTTAAAACTTCTACTAGTGGAAGATAATATCGTGAATCAACGTGTGACGTTGAGCCAACTCAAAGTTTTGGGCTATACCGCTGATGTAGCCTCTAATGGTGAAGCCGCCTTACAAATGATGCGCCAGACCCCCTATGACCTGGTTTTAATGGATTGCCAGATGCCTGGTCTTGATGGCTACACCACAACCCGCGAAGTACGACGATCGCATCCCCAACCGCAGCCTGTGATTATTGCGCTGACCGCTAACGCGATGAAAGAAGACCGTGAAAACTGTCTTGCAACTGGCATGAATGACTATCTCAGCAAGCCGTTGCGTAAAGATGTGCTAGCAGCCAAATTGTCCCAATGGAGCCGGGTACTACTTGAGCAAAGGAGCAATCCATTGACCATGAACAACCACATACCCCACTCGCTTACCACAGAGAAATTCTCTACCTCAGCCACGATCGCCTCAGAGCATTCTACCTTGACGACTGAGATGTGCCCCAGCCCAAATAGCCAGCAGACCGGAGACATTTTCCCCACAATGGTTGAATCGCCAAACACCAACATCGACTCCTGCACTAGTCGGTTTAATGAATTGATCGATTGGGAGCATCTGCATCAACTGTCAGATGGCAGTGAAGAGTTTGAGCTGGAATTATTACAGGTGTTTGTGGAAGATACTGGAACTCATTTGGGCACGCTTGAAACAGCGATCGCTCAACGCCATTTCTATAACCTTGAGCAAGCAGCCCATCATGTAAAAGGAGCTAGTGCCAATGTGGGCTTGACTGCAATGGCTACAACCGCCGGACATCTTGAACAGCAAGCACGTCAGCAGCAGCTTCATAACGCAGAGGCACAGTTAGCTCAATTACAGCAAGTCCTGAATGACGTCCGGCTCTTTTTAGCGACAAAAAGGTAGGTTTGAGCGACGACAGGTAACTTCACCAGGTGCAAAAAGGCTATGAAAGAGGCATTGATCCGCTACCGTTTGCGCTTCCATGCAGGTAGCTCATCACCAGTGCTGTAGTGCTTGACAATCAACAAACAATTTCGATTCCCTGTTCGTGTATAAGTCAAGCCATCAGTTAGCTTTTGCATTAACTGAAGCCCACGCCCCCCTTCAGCATCACAATCAAACGAGGATGATAACTGCTCAAGCTGATGGGCCAAATTAAACGGAGCTCCGCAATCCCAAAGCCGAATTTCGATTCGTCCCGCAAAGATCATGACTTCGATATCAATTAAAAGCTCAACCGGAAGACCATTGTGGGCATGGCGGACTGCATTGGTAAACCCCTCTGCTAACACAAGCTGACACTGCTGCCAGTCGCGATCGGGAAGGGGTGGTCCATTAAACTGGTCAAACCATAAGAGAACGTCAGCGAGTGCGTTCAGGTCTGTTTTGACTTGTAGAAAAGCTCTTTGAACTGCTGGCAAGGGTAAAGAATCCTCAATAGCGCTTAGGTCGGGCTTTAGCAAACACGTCACCGAGCGCCAAGAATGGGTTAGCGTCGTTTTCATTGCAGCAAAACACAGCTTTGCTAGCCCTATTTTAATGGTTTTGCTGCCTGCATTCTGGCTCAAACTGCCCTAATCAATGGTTCCCTTAGAGGATGTCTTAAAAGGTATGAATGCCTACCCGAACCGCCCCCCTGCTCCCCAAATTTGAGGGGTTCTGAGGTGGAAGTCCCCCAGAATTGGGGGATTGAGGGGGCGAAGGCAGCGTCTCTGACACTTCTCAGACATCCTCTTAAAGCTTCAATGACGTCTCAACTCTATGCCGCACGTTTTAATTATTGATGATGACCCAACGATTCAGCTCATTTTAAAGAAAATATTGGCTGATCAGGGCTATGACGTAAGTGTGGCAAGCAATGGCTTAGAAGGCATTAAACAGGCACAAGCGCTTCGCCCCGCCCTCATTATTTGTGATTGGCTAATGCCACTAATGGACGGCTTGACTGTGTGCCGCAACCTTAAAACCGATCCCGATTTGTCTACTACCTTCTTTATCTTGCTTACCTCTCGTGACGCGATCGAAGACCGGGTCTACGGCTTAGATAATGGTGCTGATGATCTCCTCACAAAGCCCTTTGAACTGAACGAATTGAAAGCACGCGTGCGGGCAGGGTTACGGCTCCATCAGGCTAGCCAGGATTTAACCGCTCAGAAACGCCTGTTGGAGTCAGAATTTAGCGAAGCGGCAGAGTATGTGCGATCGCTCTTGCCTAAACCGTTAAGCGGCAGTGTGACGATCGATGCCCGCTTTATACCCTCTCAACATCTGGGCGGTGACTGTTTTGACTATTACTGGCTTGATCCCGACTATTTGGTCATTTATTTATTAGATGTTTCAGGGCACGGTTTAGGGGCCGCATTGCCGTCAATTTCTATCTTGAATATGTTGCGATCGCAATCCATGTATGGCGTCAATTTCTATCAGCCAAGCCACGTCTTAGCAGCGCTCAATGAAGCGTTTCAAATGGACAACCAAAACGATAAATATTTTACGATCTGGTACGGCGTTTATAATCGCGCAAAACGGCAGTTGGTCTATTCAAGCGCAGGGCATCCACCCGCGATCTTACTGCATGAGCACAGCCATCAAGGCATACAAGTGACGCAATTAAAAACAACGGGCATGCCCATTGGTATGTTGCCGGATACCCGCTTTACCGATCAACGCTGCGACATTGATTCATCGAGCATCTTGTATGTTTTTAGCGATGGCATCTATGAAATCTTTCAAGACGGAAATGATTTGTGGGGGTTTGATGCCTTTGTCACGCTATTAGTGAATGAGCAGGAGGCTATTGCCGATGCTGGGTTGGACCACATTTTAAACCACGTCAAGACGCTCAACACAAAAGCATCCCTGGATGATGACTTATCTCTACTGCGTATTCGCTTCAATCCTGATGGTTGCCCTGATGTTCATGCTCAAGCCAACTCTGCCTGATACGCATCTTGGAGGAAATTAACCAGCCAGTCTTTCGCGTGATAGGTGGCGCGACAGTCATCTTCGTTATAGGTGACGATGGCATCAAGGTAGGTGCGATCGCCCGTTGAAAGCCATTGAGCATACCAGTAAATGGATTGGGCACCGTTAGCGCTGGGGTCACGCCAGTCAAAGCCTAACCAACGAGCGATCGGTTTGAGCGCATAGCTTTCGACGGGCAGTGTCACCATACGCGTAACCCGCTCGTGCAAATCGACGAAGCGGGTTAGAAGGGGTTGTACGCGATGGGCTGGTGTGCTGTAGAGTTTGGCGAGTCGCTCAACCGTTTGGACTTCAAAGGGACAGAAGTGAAAGATGGGAGCGGTAGGATACTGCCAAACCAGGTCGAGAAATTGGTGCCAGACGAGGACTTCATCTTCGGGTCGTTCGGCGAGCAGTGGGTAGAATGTCTCGGTTTGAGAGGAGCGATCGACCACCAGCACGCCATGTAGATAGACCAGATTCAGCGCGGGTTCGGCTTCAATGTCGAAGTAGAGTTCTACTGGCGCAGTGGGCACTTCTTCTAACAGGCTTGTGTTCGTCTGGCTCTCAATGAAGAGCGCTCGATTGTGCAATGTCGATCGCGCCTGACGCACTAGCTTATAGGCCGTCTCGGCTCCAAAACCTGGCAGAGGGGCTAGTTGCGCGACGTTCGTTTCGGCCACAGCTTTTACAGTGGTCAGGTTAAGCGCCTGTAGCTGCTGATAGCGAGTGGGGGTCACACCTGGTAAGAGTGAAAGGTGTTGCTCGCTTTTGGCGATCGCATAACAATGCCCAAACCAATGGCACAAACTACAGCGATTGCGAGCGATAAAGACTTCTGGCGAGTCGGGTTGAGATAGCACCTGAATGCATTCATCCAAAATCGCCTGCATTCGAGGTAGCATCTCCCACAGATCAACCGCATAGGCTCCGCGTTCACGCAGCAGCAACCACGCTGTTTCTGACCAGGCACCCTGTACCTCTGCCAGCACCAGCATGTGGAAGGCTGTGATAATTTGATACTCCAACTTAGGGCGCTTGCCTAGCTTGATTTCTGTTGGCTCATACAGCCAATCCCCAAACACAGACTCGCCCGATCGCTTCACCAGCAGATCCGGATTGCTGACCAGCGTGACCCCATTAGGGCCTTCTGCCATCAGCACACCCTGATAAATGCGTTCTACGCCTTGTCGCATTAACCCTAAGGTGGCTTGTGCTCCAGCATCCCAATCTCTTGAAGCGTAACGAGGTTGGTGAATGGCTTGCTCTGCTAAGAGCGATCGCTGGTTGCTCTGGCTATCTTGCATCAGCTTTAGCAAATAGTCACTGGGCGGATCTCGCTGGCTAAGATCGCCATGTAGATCTAAGAACGCCCGTCGGCTACAGCGCTGATAGTTTAGTAGCAGTTCAGCATTCAGTAACATGCTTTCAAGCTAGCAGGGTTTGCTCAAAATGGTAGGGGCCAACGATGAATCATAAAAGCGCCATGCGATCGCAGAACAATGGCAACCTGGAATAAAGAAGCAATGGTTTCAGCATCGATCGCTCTCATCCTTGATCGCTCTATGTTAAAGGCTGGCTCGCTGTCTGTGTTTAATTAATAACAACTAACAACTTTCACGCTTACTCCTTGCGTGTCGCAATGGACTCCAAACACACCTGCTAGAATGCTAACGCTTTGTCTCTACCAGTACGTTACCATGACAGGCATTTCTGCTTCCCACGTTTTTCAGGCTCAAGCTTCTCTGACTGAAGATTCTCTGGTCAGTTATCGCGCGCAGTTTCCTGGTTTGGCGAACAAAGCGTACTTTAACTACGGTGGACAGGGGCCAATGCCACAAAGCGCGCTAGATGCGATTCAACAGTCCTATGCCCAGATTCAGCAGTTAGGCCCCTTCTCAGGTCAAAGCTATGACTGGGTAGTGGAAGAGGCCGCACAAACGAGAACCACGATCGCCACTGAGCTTGGCACCACCGCCCCAACCATTACATTAACTGAGAACGTTTCCGCAGGCTGCAACATCGCCCTGTGGGGTATCGACTGGCGATCGGGTGATCACCTGCTGCTGTCTGACTGCGAACATCACAGCGTCCTTGCCTCAGTGCAGGAGTTACAGCGACGTTTTGGGATTGACGTTTCAACCTGTCCACTGCAAGCAACCTTAAATGAAGGCGATCCGGTGGCAGCGTTAACTCAATGCTTACAACCAAAGACCCGTCTGGTTGTCCTTAGCCACATTCTCTGGAACACAGGCCAATTGTTGCCCTTAAAGGATATGGTGACTGCTTGCCATAGCTACCCCAGCCAGCAGCCGATTCGGGTCTTAGTGGATGCGGCTCAGTCAGTCGGCATGCTCCCTCTTAACCTGGATGAGCTACAGGCAGATTTCTACGCCTTTACAGGGCATAAGTGGTGGTGCGGTCCCGAAGGATTGGGGGGGCTGTACGTTCGCCCAGAAGCACTAGACGAGTTGCACCCAACCTTTGCAGGTTGGCGGAGCATCACCACCGATCGCAGCGGTCATCCTACAGGATGGAAAGCAGACGGGCAGCGCTATGAGATGGCAACCTCCGCCTACCCGCTTTATGCTGGATTGAGAACTGCGATCGCGGTACAACAGCAATGGGGCACCGCACAAGAGCGCTATCAACGGCTCCAAGCCCTCAGCCAGCGACTTTGGCAACAGTTAACCGAGTTACCTGAGGTGATCTGTCTGCGATCGTCCCCACCAGAAACAGGGCTAGTCTCGTTTCAGCTACAGAGCAAGTCTCATCGGTCACTGGTGAATTACTTGGAAGAAAACGGCTTCATGATTCGCGTCATCCTCGACCCGGATTGCGTTCGCGCTTGTCTGCATTACCTCACGTTAGAGTCAGAGGTTGATCAATTAGTGGAAGCTATGCGGCAGTTTGGGTAGAGGTGGCAGAGGGCAGAAGGCGGAGGGGGTAGGGGAAGCGGGGGAAGCAGAGGAAGCGGGGGAAGCAGTTAGGAGACAGAAGGAAGGAGTCAGAAATAATTCAACACTCCTCACTCAGCACCCCATACCCCACACCCCATACCCTCAACTCGGCTCGGTTGGTACCTGCCGTTGGCTTTGGCGGCGGCTGAGTGAGACGTAGGTACTCCAATTCAGCACTTTGCGACGCATTCTGGCTTTCATGGCTTTGGCGGCTAGCGTGTAGCCACCATCGGCACCATCGATAAAGTGCACCTGTGGCCCGTTGTATTCTCCAAAGACAAGGCAGGTCATCAAAGCACGATCGGTGACATGGGTACCATACACCAAATGACCAGCTTTGTACTGCGCTTCCAAATAGTTCACAAGCTGTTCTCGCTGCACTTTAGAGCCAGACATCACCATGCGTAACATATCGTCGAATTTTCGATAGTCAGTTGCTTCTGACAGGATTTTTTTATAGATGCCCCAATCCATTGTGCCAATTTTGAGCTTGAATTTCATAAAAACTAGCCCTAAAAAATTTGCCAATTTTATCTTCCATAGATACAAGCATTGATCGAGCCATTTGCGCGACTTAGCACGTAGCTTTGTTTCTTTAATAAGATGCTTCGTTTTAAACGTAAGATTGATATTTTTATCATTAATTGGATGGTAATTCAAATCATCACCATAGATCGTTTCGATCTGATCAATGACATTTTTGTAGGTCGTGCCCGCACGCTGAAGATGGTGCCCTGTTTCCAAAATGATCAAACTGAGAATTTCTTCGTGTTGACTGGGAATATCTTGCCATCGACACTCCAGGCCAGAAAGATCAACGCCTGAGAAGCCTTCTGTCGGATGTAAGCAATAGGGATTATCTGCATTTGGCGCTTTGACTAGCTCGGTGGCGTAGGTGAGACCTCCACCTGTAAAAAAAGCTTGGTAATAGTTTTCTGAGACTCTTAACTTAGTGGCTTTAGTGGCATAACCAGCAGCCGTCACAATCGATACAGGTACAATACCAACTCGTAATTCTAAAGCGAATTCCGAATAGGCAAGTTGCTGAATGGCAAGCAACACTTTTTTGGCATTGACATAAAGAATGGGCGGAATGGCGATCGACGCTCCATCGCCTCCAAAAACATACGGAATATCGATCTTTTGCGCAACATTTAAAACGGCAATAATGGAGCAAGCACCAAGCAAATTTACATCTTTGTAACGACCTTGCTCGATCGCTTTCGTGGATTCAACAATGTCTGTGATGAGGAGATACCAATCGTTTGGCAGGGGGACGAAGTTATCTGGGTTGGTGATGTCAGAAAACTGTTTAATTGGCGCTAAATTTGAGTAAAAAGCTTCCGTGAACATACGTCATTCTGTCGCATTAGCAGCTTTAGCGTGAAACGGATTATCACTGTGTAGAGACCCTACGTTCGTGGACAGTATTTTTTCTTACACAATATAGGCTGATTATGGCTTAGAAGAAGCACGGATCGATACCGCGTTCCTACCTGGATTGGCAAGTGAAATCGCTGAATTGCCGCAAGCAGCCGTCAGCCTAGAATTTAGAGCTGAAAGCTGATAAGTCATTCGTGAAAAGGAAACTGTGTTGGACCTAACCAGTCATCAGCGGTCAGCCTGGAATTTAAAGCTGACTGCTGAAAGCTGGGCCAGAATCATTTTTACAAAAAAAAAGGATTGCTACATGCCCCAACCCATTCTCTACATCGCTATCACCAATCATGGCTTCGGACATGCCACTCGTGCTGCGTCTGTAGCTGCCGAAATCCAGCGGTTATGCCCTGAAATCTTAATTATTTTGGTGACAACAGCACCCCGTTGGTTACTGGAGGCATACATTTCAACCGATTTTATTCACCGTCCACGAGCCTTTGATGTGGGCATTTTGCAGGCGGATAGCGTCACGATGGATTTGCCTGCAACGCTGGAACGGCTGAAACAGCTCAGGGCGCAGCAAAACAGCTTGATTGCCTCTGAGGTGAACTTCATTAAGCAAAATCGGGTGGGGCTGATTCTGGCAGACATTCCGCCGCTGGCAGCCTTGCTAGGAAAGACGGCCCAGGTGCCGTGCTGGATGATGAGCAACTTTGGGTGGGATTTTATTTACCGTCCTTGGGGCGGCGAATTTGTAGACGTGGCGGATTGGATTGCGGACTGCTTTAGCAAGTGCGATCGCCTCTTTCGCCTACCCCTGCATGAACCGATGAGCGCCTTTCCCACGATCACGGATGTCGGGCTGACGGGTGGAACGCCCCGCTACAGCGTTGCCCAACTGCGAGAGACCTTTGGGGTGAAGGCTGAAGTCGATCACACTGTGCTGATGACCTTTGGCGGTTTAGGCTTGGCGCAGATTCCCTACCAAAACTTGCAGCAGTTTGTGGATTGGCAGTTTTTGACGTTCGATCGCACTGCACCTGACCTGCCCAATCTGATCAAAATTGCTGACAATCACTATCGCCCCGTCGACCTCATGCCCGTCTGCGGTCGCTTGCTCTCAAAGCCTGGTTACAGCACCTTTTCGGAAGCCTGCCGCTTGGGTACGCCGATCGTCTCCATCACCCGCGATGATTTTGCCGAAGCCGCCATTTTGCTCGATGGCATTCAGGATTACGTGCCATCGCAAATCCTCACGCCTACCGAGTTTTTTGACGGCAATTGGGAGTTTTTGCAGCAGCCGTTAAAGCCCACGCGATCGCAGCCTGTGATCACAGACGGCAATCAAGCTATCGCTCAAGCCGTGATTAATTACTTGATGAAAGCTGATAGCTGATGGCTAATAACTGATTCAACCTCGAATTGCTCGCCACCGATTGATCGCTGCTGCCAACTCAAAGCGGCGAAAGTGAGCGAAATCACCGTTAGGAAACCCGGTGAGGTCATCGAAGCCACCTGCGACGATATCTGCCATTGCGTAATCGAGAACTTCGGTGAGAGGACGGTTGCCGCCGAGGTAGTGCTGTTGGAGGTAAAGCAGTGTGGCAGCGATCGCGCGTAGCTGCCCCGTTTCGGCAATTTGCTCAACCGCTGAGAGGTCAATTTCATCGTGACCGAGAACAATGGTGTCTAAATCGCGGACTTTGCGTTTGGGGGGACGATCGTTGTTTGTAGAAGACTGAACAGAGAGAAAACGTGGTGTCAGTGTTCCAAACTGGGTGCCGCCTTCAGGAGCGCGATCGGTCGTGTACTGCTGCGCGATCGCCTGTGCCTGTGCGGTCATTTCCTGCGGTTGAAAGTCTTGCATGGCAATGACCGTATCCGCCACATCAAAGTAGTCACCGCTGCCACCCATCACCAGAATGGTTGAGACGCCATATTCGGTGTACAGTTGGCGCACTTTGTCAATAAACGGTGTGATGGGTTCGCGGTCTTTCGCAATCAGTGCCTGCATCCGGCGATCGCGGATCATAAAATTTGTCGCTGCCGTATCTTCATCAATCAGCAGTAGCTTGGTGCCTGCTTCTAGAGCTTCGATAATGCTGGCGGCTTGAGATGTGCTGCCACTCGCATTTTGGGTAGAAAACGGCGTGGTCGATCGTCCCAGTGGCAAATGGTTGATAAATGGCGATAGATTGACTCCCGCCACACTGCGTCCATCTTCTGCCCGGACTTTGACCGCAGCAGACTCGGTCAACACAAACTCGCGTCCATCATCAGGAATATGAGTGTAAACGCCTAGCTCGATCGCCCGCAGTAGCGTCGATTTTCCGTGATAGCCACCCCCCACAATCAGCGTCACGCCTGCAGGAATGCCCATGCCCGTAATCACCCCTCGATTGGGGCAGGTGAACTCAACTCGCAGAGAGGCGGGTGATTGGAACGGAATGCCATCAAGCAACGGGCGATCGTCCACACCACTCCGACGAGGCAAAATAGCACCATCGGCAACAAACGCAACCAGGCTCTGATCCACCAACTGTTGCTGTAGCCAAGCCGCATCTTCTGCAACTTCGACATGACGTTGAATGGCACCAGCATTCAGGGCACGATACAGCACCCGATCGATCAATTGGGGTAAATCATCACACAATAGCTCCGCTGCCTGAAGCCCTGCCACCCGTCGCCCAAAAGCAGGCAATCCCACCACAAACCGAATTTCTAACCACGCATCATCAATAAAGGCTGCGGTACGTTCGAGAATCGTCTGCTTGGGTTGAGCAATTGCAATTAGCCCACTGCTACCGTTCCCCCGATGTTGACGCATGGATTGAGCCGCCTGATCAAACTGACGAGTAATGTAATCCCGCAGCGCAATGGCTCGACTGGGGTTGCGGTATAGATCCTTGGAAAAGCTCGCGATCGTCTGCGGTATCCTCACTCGGCACTGACTCGGTGACGCAAACGGATCACCCTGGATGCGATCGAGCAGCAGCGTGAAGTCCGCAAACTCGTAGCTTCCCCTAAGGTCTTTGTACGCCTTGTAGTTTTGCTGGTCGAGCCGATGCAAAAGCAGGTGCAGAGAAGCTTGGGTTGACATGGGGGGGAGGGGGGAGCAGGAGGAGCGGCGGGGGCAGAGGGAGCACAGAGAGCGAGGGGAGCAGGGGGGAATTTGAGGTGGAAGGAGCAAAGTTTGAACTCGGAGTGTCGAGCTTGGAGGTCAGAGTATCGAGTTTAGAACTTGGAGTGCTGAACTCAGAGGTTAGATTGTCAAGCTAAGAGGTCGAAGTGTCGAGTCTAGAACTCGAAGCATTGGGCTTGGAACTCGGAGTGTCGAGCTTAAAGGTTGGAGTGTCGAGCTTGGAACTCGGAGTGTCGAGCTTGGAACTTAAGGGATGGAAGTTTGAGCTTGAAAGGTTGGGCTTAGCGTGTTGCCTTTCCCTCCTGCCCTCTGCCGTCTGCCTCCTAACCACCTGTGCTGGAGTAGCGTGTAAAGATAGTAGCTAGGCGCTGAACGATCGCGCTGAGTTTTGAGCAGGGTTGAGTATGACGACAGAAGTGATTAAGCTGGATCAATTTTTGAAGGCGGTTGGCATTGTATCGACGGGTGGACAGGCGAAACTGCTGATCCAGTCAGGAGAGGTAAAAGTCAATGGGACAGTAGAAACGCGTCGGGGACGCAAACTCGTTCTGGGCGATCGTGTCTCTACGATGGGCGAAACCCTTAATGTCGAACCCTCAACCCTTCAAGCACACAATACCAATGAGCCAAACCCCTGGGCATGAACCTTCCCCCGACTCCCGATTCCCGATTCCCGATTCCCTACTCCCTCACACTGGTGGGCATCTCCTGCAAATCAAACCGATAATTCTCAATGACCGGGTTTGCCAGCAGTTGATCGCAAATGCGATCGATTTGTTCGCGGGCGACTGCTTCGCTTGCCGCCTCTAAAGTCAATTCAACGTACTTGCCAATGCGGATTTGAGCCACATTCTCATACCCCATGTGTTTCAGCCCAGACTGTACGGCTGTCCCGGCAGGATCAAGAACCGACGGGCGCAAAGTAACATAGATTTGAGCATGATACGTTTGAGTCACCGTTGTTTCCTGCTAGTGCGTTTACCGTTATTGATGCTACCGCTTTATGGAAGGCAGAGGGCAGGAGGCAGAGGCAGAGGGAGAAAGTTAAAGGATAAGGGATGAGGGATGAGGGATGAGGGATGAAGATGTGAGGTATGGGAGCAAAGCTTTCAGGTCCAGGCAGGACAGACCGAGTTCCAACCTCGACCCTCCGACCTCCAAGCTCAACCTTCCAAGTTCCAAGCTCGACCTTTCGACCTTCAAGCCTAATTCTCCGAGTTCCAACCTCGACCCTCCGACCTCCAAGCTCGACCTTTCGACCTCCAAGCTCAATCGCTCGCGTTCAGAACTCAACCTTCCGTGGTCCAAGCTCGACCTTCCAACCTTAAAACACGATCTTCCAACCTCAAAGCTCGATACTCCAACCTCAAAACTCAACGCTTCCTCCGCCTCCCCTGCCCCCTCTGCCGTCCTATTTCCTCCTCTCTCTCACTCCTCACCTTCTCCATGAAAGCCAGTCGTACTCGCAGTCAGGAACGGATCATCAGCCTTCTTAAACATCTCGATCGCGCGATTTCGGCGCAGGATTTGTTTGTGGAGCTGCGGAACTGTGATCAGGCGATGGGGTTGGCGACGGTGTATCGGGCGTTGGAGGCGCTGAAGCTGGAGGGGGTGGTGCAGGCGCGGACGATGGCAAGCGGTGAGTCGCTTTACAGCCTGGTGCAGGAAGATCGGCATCATTTAACGTGCTTGCAGTGCGGCGGATCGATTCCGATCGATACATGCCCAGTGCATGAGCTAGAAGCGCAGTTAAACCAGTCTTATCAGTTCAAAATTTACTACCACATGTTGGAATTCTTTGGGCTTTGCACAGAATGCCAGGCGGCTGATGCCACAGGTGAGTCTGTAAATTAGCGGAATACATTGCATTTCTGACTCAACAGCGGAGCAGCTTCAATTAAGTATTCGGGAGCCAGGAGTCAAAAGCCAGGAGTCAAAAGTCAGTTGCTCAAACCACTGCTGACTCCTGTATTCTGGCTTCTGGATTCTTCTCGCTTTGCCGTTATACTTCACTCGCATGGAAAACGCCATCAATGACTACACCCGCGATCGCTTCAGTTCAACCACTCCTCCATCAGGTAGCCTCACTTCTCGTTTATCGATCGTTACTTGATGACCCCATTGGGCAGGCGTTTTTGACCTTGCTGCAAGCCATTCGCCATGCCGAACGCAACACGGCTGCCGAAAATACCGAATGTTTGCTGGCGTATGGTGCTTGGTTTAGCGCGTTGGCGGAGGGTCAGCAAAGTTGGCAAGATCATCTACTCACCCAACTGTTGCACGCGGATAATCCGTTTACCCAGCAGGCACAGCACAGAGCGTTGAATGAACTGCCTCCGGCTCTGGTGGCAGCGGCTCGCCATGATCTTCAGGTGGTGCAACAACTGTATGCCTATGATAGTGAACAGTTGAGCCGAGCAGTTAAAGTGGCAGCGCATCTGATGGTGGCTCCGGTGATCTGGCAGTGTGAAGCAACCGCAAGTTTGGAGTGGCTGCGATCGACTGTGCAATCTGCATCCAACTGGGGCGATGCCTTAGAGCCACTTGCCGCCCACTATCACAAGCAGGGTGTGGGGCTGTTTGCTCAATACAAGGCGTTTCGCTGGCAGGCAGGAACATTGGTGGGCCTTGCCTATCCCGATCGCGTGCAGGTCACGGATTTGGTGGGCTATGAGACTCAAAAAGAGGCACTGCTGAAGAATACGACGTTTTTGCTCAAGGGCTATCCGGCGCTGCATGTGCTGCTTTACGGCAGTCGGGGTTCGGGTAAATCGTCACTGGTGAAGGGGTTGCTGCATCGCTACGGAGAGGATGGTCTTCGCCTGATTGAGGTCGCCAAAGCAGACCTGACGGATCTGCCTGCGATCGTCGAGCGACTCCGAAACCTACCGCAGAAGTTCATCATTTTTGTCGATGACCTGTCGTTTGAGGAAGATGAGGATGCGTACAAAGCTCTTAAAGTAGTGCTGGAGGGAAATCTAACGGCACGATCGCAAAACGTGGTGGTTTATGCCACTTCCAATCGACGACACCTGATTCGCGAGTTTTTTGGCGATCGTCCCCGTCCCAGTGATGGCGATGAAGTTCACGCTTGGGATACGGTGCAGGAAAAGCTTTCGTTTAGCGATCGTTTTGGCTTAACCCTCACCTTTGAACCCGCTGACCAGAAGACGTATTTGCAGATCATTCACCACCTCGCCCAGCAAGCAGGGATTGCTCTGGAGCCACAAGCGCTAGAAGCTCAAGCCTTGCAATGGGCAACGCGACACAACGGGCGATCGGGCCGCAGCGCACGACAGTTTATCGATTTCCTCACCGCTGACTTAGCGGGAGTAGGGAATGGGGAAGAAGGTAAAGAATAAGGATATCGCTAACCTCAACTTTTGTCTACTGACTTCTTTAAAAAACTAACAACATTCCCAACCATCCGCAGCAGATGATCTCGAATACTTGCAGATAACTTTGCAGCAATTGGGGGGATGTGATTGCTAACCTTACAGAATTGTTAGCGCAATATCTGTATCACAGAACTTGATAGGAACTCCACTTTTGTTGGTAATAAAGCCGTCCAGTTTAAGTACATCTTCATCTACAGAAATTAAAACTTCTGCATCAAAGCTAATTGCACTTGCAACATGAAGTGCATCAGCAGCCCGTATATCCCTAACGTATAACTCCATATTACTTAACTGCTCTTCTACTGTTGTAGAGGTTAAATCAAGAACATTAATGCTAAAAAAACGCACTGCTGTAATAGTTTGCGGAACAATAGAACGTGCAGCAAGAACTCGAATTGTACTTGCATTCACCATACCTGTAGCAACTGATGTGAGTTGTTTAAACAAAGCTTCTTCAACTTCGTAGTAAGTTAAACTTGATGTTGCTACTGTGTGCAAAGAAGCTACTTTTTTAAGAACGTTTTCTGCATCTTCAAATAGCTTGTGAGGAGCACGTCCCCGACGATCTGTAGACCGCAAGCTTGAACCAGCAATTGCTTGTGCGCTAAGGTAATCTATGAAAACCCCTGTGTCAATGCAAACCTTCACACCTGCTCGACCTTTAAACTTTGCTTGTAAGTTGAGATATTAGCTGTTCAGGTGTCACGACTTCAGGCTTGCCAGTTGACAGAGAATTAAGGGTTTTTTTCAGTGCCTTGTCGTAAGTTACAAGATAATCACAATTCGATGCACTGCTTAAAATCAAAACATCGTTGGAGTGGGCTATTCGATTACGAAGGTTTGCCGCCTGCTTAAGATACTCCTCAGCCTTTTCGAGGTTTAAGGGTAAAAGCCTTACCTCTTGTTGAATCTCATCAAGCATTTCAGGGTGTTTGCGAGTTTCAGCGAGGAAGAAAAGCTCCTGCAGAACTACAGGGTTTATGGCGAGATGAACCTTCTCAATTATTTCGTGGGAGAACAAATGCGAACTGGGTGGCTCACCACGCAAGTAAGAAGCCACAACATTCGTATCCAGAAAGACAAGAGGTTTGCCGTCAGGTTCTTGCACTTTAGCGCCTCTTGGTAAGCTAGCTCTTCTCTAATTCTAAGCAAGGTAGCAAAATTTGGTGGCTCTGATACGCTTCTCCTAGAGTCAGTTAAAGAGCTCTCTCGCAAGATTTTTGAGGACTGACAACTTATTAACCAGTTCTAAATCACCCATTTGGCAAGAGTGTAGAGCAAAGGCGCAATGAGTAAAGCAGGTAAGAAAGATGCGACTTTGACTTTGGCGATGTCGAGTAAATTTAAGCCGATGCCTAAAATCATCAAGCCGCCAACGCCGGAGGTGATGAGGACGTGGGGATTGGTGGTGGGGTTTGCCAGGATTTGAGGGAGTAGCCCTGCGAGGAGTGACAGTCCGCCTTGATAGAGAAGAATCATGAGGCTGGAGAAGCCGACCCCGATGCCGTAGCTGCTGGTGAGGGCGATCGCGGCTAGTCCATCCATTGTGGCTTTAATGCTCAAAACCGTGTTGTCTCCAGCAATGCCGTTATTGAGACTGCCAATAATTGCCATTGGCCCGATACAAAACAGTAAACTGGCGGCGACAAACCCTTCGGTGAAGCTGCCTTCGCCCTGAAAGCGTGCTTTGAGCCATTCGCCTAACGTGTAGAGACGTTCTTCCAGTTGCAGGCTTTCTCCTAGCAACCCGCCAACGACGATCGCTAGCAGCGCCAGGATGATGCCATCCACTCGTCCAGCCTGGGCTTTGAGCAGGCTACTCGCCATCGTTACGCCAAGAAATAGCGTCACCAGCCCAACTCCCTGGGTAATTACTCGCTGCATTCCAGAGGGTAAGCTTTTTCGCAGGAGCAAGCCGCAGAGCGTACCAAACAAAATTGTGGCGACGTTGATCCAGGTACCGCTGGTTTTTGTCCACAGGTCAAGGGGCAAGATCGGGGTAGAAGCCGTTTTCAGTAAGACGAGCATCAGTACAGTCACTAGCGGAGGATCATCGCTTACCCTAACGCACTTTTACCCACGGCCTGAAGCCCCGACTATAGTAAACGTCCCTCGTCTAAGGCGTAGACAAGGGACGTTGATACTGACAGACGTAGTGTCGTCCTTAAGCGATCGGTTGAACCTGACCGAGTAGACTGTGGAGCTTTTCACCCTCAATCACTTCGGTTTCTAGCAGTTGGGTCGCGATCATCTCCAGCAAGTCCTGGTTGAGCTTAATGACGTTCAACGCGTGTTGGTGGGCGGTTTCTACAATGTCTTTCACCTCACGATCGATCGCTTGTGCCGTTTCTTCGCTCATTACTCGGCGAGGATTGGGCGCACCATCGGCAAGAAACTGCGCTTGTTGCCCCTGTTGATAGGCCAGTGGCCCCAAGATTTTGCTCATACCGTAGGTTGTGACCATGCGTTCTGCCAGGTCAGTGGCTCGTTGCAGATCGTTCGAGGCTCCAGTGGTAATGCTGCCAAAGATCACTTCCTCGGCAGACCGTCCACCCAGCAGCGTTGCAATCTGTCCCCGTAGTTCTGCTTCGTCCATGAGAAACCGATCTTCGGTGGGGAGTTGTAGCGTATAGCCCAGAGCAGCCATACCACGCGGTACGATCGAGATTTTCTCGACCTTCCCGTTTCCAGTCGTCAGAGCGCCGACCAGCGCATGACCCACCTCGTGATAGGCGACGATCTTCTTCTCTTTATCGTTGAGGACTCGGCTTTTCTTCTCCAGCCCAGCCACCACCCGTTCGATCGCTTCGGCAAAGTCTTCCTGCGCGACCGTCTCCCGCTTGTTACGAGCTGCTAACAGTGCCGCTTCATTCACCAGGTTTGCCAAATCTGCGCCTGCAAAACCCGGAGTGCGAGTGGCGATCGCTTTCAGATCCACATCGTCACCCAGCTTCACTTTTTGGGCATGGATTTTGAGAATCAGTTCACGTCCGGCTAGATCTGGACGATCGACCAGCACTTGACGGTCAAACCGACCGGGACGCAGTAGCGCCGGATCTAAAACCTCAGGGCGATTAGTGGCTGCCAGCACAATCACGGTTGCCTCACCAGCGGCAAAGCCATCCATTTCGGCCAGCAACTGGTTCAGCGTCTGCTCGCGCTCATCATTGCCACCGTAGAAGCCACCGCTATTTCGCGACTTGCCGATCGCATCCAACTCATCAATGAACACGATACAGGGAGCTTGCTTCTTCGCCTGCTCAAACAAATCGCGCACCCGCGAAGAGCCAACCCCCACAAACAGCTCCACAAACTCCGAGCCAGAAATGCTAAAGAATGGTACGCCTGCTTCTCCTGCCACAGCCTTTGCCAGCAGCGTTTTACCCGTTCCTGGTGGCCCCACTAGCAGGACTCCCTTAGGAATACGCGCCCCAATTTGGGTGTAACGCCCTGGAGCCTTGAGGAAATCGACAATCTCGACCAGTTCAGCCTTGGCTTCTTCGACCCCAGCGACATCTGCAAAGGTGACTTTTCCCGGTTCGCCTTCGACATAGACTTTAGCTTTGCTCTTCCCAATAGAAAGTACGCCCTGCGGCCCGCCAGCACCACCACCGCGTCGAATAAAGAACTGCCAGATCGCTACAAAGATCAGAGGCGGAATCACCCAACTTAACAGGCTACCAATCCAACCATTCTTGGGTGGCGGGGCAGCCGCAAATTCAACGCCCTTTTCTTCCAATAATTTGGGCAACTCCAAATCGAAAATCGGTGTGGTGGTGAAGACCTGACCAGGCTTATCATCGGCTGTTTTCAACTGAAAGCGAATCTGGCTTTGTCCCACCTGTGCGCGTGCAACTTCACCTTCTTGTACTTGATGAATAAACAAGCTATAGGGCACTCCAGGAGTTTGAGGCCCCAGAAAAAGGGGCAACGCGAAATTGACAATCAGAGATAGCCCAATGAGGGCCAGAAAAATATTACTAATGAAGCGAGGACGAGGTGTATTTGGTTGTTCTTTAATGGGCATAACGATCAATCGTCTCTAAAGTGTGAAGCACGGTTACATCGAAACAAAATGATATTTTCAGTGAGTTGCTTTTCGACTAGCGGATGCACCATACGATGTCATCCAAAGCGGTGTCATCGATGCAACACGGCTAGCTTTACGAAGGCTTAATGGTTATCCTAATCGTCACTCGATCGCCGTTTCAAGCCAATCGTTGTACGGATAACCAGCACGTTTGAGCTTATAACCGTCCGTCAAAAAGTACGGTAGAAAGACAGAACGTATGGATAGTAACCTTCATATAGCAGTCCTAAATCATTTGTGAGATTGAGAGGCTTTGTGAGAAAGGATTCCACTGGAATCCTTTCTCACAATCCAAATAGGATCGCTATAGATGTGTTCAACATCCGCTTAAAGCTTGAGGCTTCCAGTACCCCAGTTAGTAGCCTGGAAGCGCCTACACGCTGGAGCAATGTACCTCAACCATCAGACGACTGCTCATTAAGCGGTAGGATGAAACATGCAAAATGAGGAACTTCGCTGCTGCTATGCCCAACGCGTATGTCATTGGTCTTGGAAAATCAGGAATAGCGGCAGCTCGATTACTCAAACGCGAAGGGTGGCACGTCACGGTTAGTGATTCGGGGTGTTCTGATAGTTTGCGGCAGCAGCAACAGCAACTTGCCGTCGAAGGTATTCCGGTTCACCTAAGCGAACCCCTTAAGCCTCAGTCTGTTGAAACGTTAGCCGGATCTGTACAGCGCTTAGTGGTTAGCCCTGGCGTTCCGTGGGATCTGGCAGGTTTAGTGCGTGCCAGAGAACTGGACATTGAAACGATCGGCGAAACTGAACTCGCGTGGCAATACCTGAAGGACTGCCCCTGGGTTGGCATTACAGGCACCAATGGCAAAACGACCACAACTGCCCTCATTGCGGCGATTTTTCAAGCGGCGGGATTCTACGCACCAGCCTTTGGCAACATTGGCTACGCCGCTTGTGAAGTCGCGCTAGAAGACAAGAAACCAGATTGGGCGATCGCCGAACTCAGCAGTTACCAGATCGAATCCTCTCCCTCGATCGCGCCTGCGATTGGTGTTTGGACAACCTTTACGCCCGATCACTTGAGTCGCCACAAAACACTAGAACGCTATGGCGCAATCAAATCCCACTTACTGCACCAATCGCATCACCAAGTCTTCAACGGCGATGACCCGTATTTGCGAAACTTAGGGAAACACATTGCTTATCCTGTGAAGAAAACGGCCTGCTGGACAAGCGTTAGCGACAAAGCAGAGTTGATCGGCCACGCGCCTCAAAGTGTTTATATCGAGGATGCCTGGGTGCGTACATCGACCGAGTTGATTCTGCCTGTGAGCCTGCTGCGGATGCCTGGAAGTCACAATCGGCAAAACCTGTTGATGGCAGTCGCTGCCGCAAAACTGGCAGGCATTGATAAACACGCGATCGCCCACGCGATCGCCACCTTCCCCGGCGTACCCCATCGGCTGGAACACATCCGTACCTGGCAGGGCATCGACTTCATCAACGACAGCAAAGCCACTAACTACGATGCGGCTGAAGTCGGGTTGTCTGCGGTGAAACACCCTGCCATTCTCATTGCGGGTGGCGAAGCAAAGCAAGGTGATGATACCGCCTGGATTGCTGCGATTCAAGCGAAAGCCGCTGCTGTTCTTCTGATCGGCAACGCCGCCCCCGTCTTTGCTCAACGCCTACAGCAGGTGGGTTACATCAACGTTGAAATTGTAGAGACAATGGAACGGGCCGTCCCGCGATCGACAATCCTTGCCAAACAATACCAAACCCCTGTCGTACTCCTCTCCCCAGCCTGCGCCAGCTTCGACCAATACCAAAACTTTGAACAACGCGGCGATCGCTTTCGCGAACTTTGTCAGGAGTTGTAGAAGGTAGAGGGCAAAAGAAGGCAGAAGGCAAAAGCCAAGAATCAGGAGTCAGAGGTTTGGAGCCAGAAAGTAGAAGACAAGAAGCAAGGGCATAAAAAGCAACGTTAGGGGTCGAAGCGGATTAAAGTATTCTCTACCCTTAGAGAAGTCAAACCTACGGGAACACTACGCTAACAAAATTCCCTAGCAGCGCTACTCAAAACTTCTCCGCTCCCCCTGCTTCCCTTGCCTTCCCTCCCCACTCCCCTTATTTTCTCGCCGCTTCTGGCAAAATCAACATTGCATCCCCAAAAGAATAGAACCGGTACTGTTCAGCGATCGCCACCTGATACAGATCCAACAACCGCTGTCGCCCAGTCAATGCGCTGACCAACATCAGTAGGCTGGATTTCGGCAAATGAAAATTGGTCAGCAAGCCATCCACAATGTGCCACTGATAGCCCGGATAGATAAACAGGTCAGATTTGCCGCGAAAGGGTTGAAGGGTGCCGCTTTGTGCTGCCGTTTCGAGCGATCGCACCACCGTTGTACCCACTGCAATGATCCGTCCGCCTTTGGCTTTTGCTTGCTGAATTTTTGCGACGGTTTCGGGTGGCACTTCAATCCATTCAGCGTGCATGGTGTGATCCGTAATGGTCTCTGCCTCCACAGGACGAAAGGTACCAACCCCGACGTGAAGAGTGACGAATGTCTGCTCAATGCCCTTTGCTTCCAGACGTTGCAACAACTCAGGCGTAAAGTGCAACCCGGCTGTAGGAGCCGCAACCGCGCCAAGGCGATCGGCATACACCGTTTGATATTGATCCGGGTGCGCTTCGGATTGAGTGATGTAAGGCGGCAGCGGCATTTGCCCTAATTGATTGATCCACCCGTCTAACGTCGTTCCTGCTGGCACATTGAACTGTAAGATCCGCCCACCTGTAGCGGGATCGATCGCCATCACAGTAGCACTTAACACTTCAGCCTCCTGGAAGTCTTTCGCTTCTCCAAACACGAGCTGAGCGCCCGGTTTTAGACGCTTCCCAGGTTTGACCAATGCCAACCAGCAGCGCGTAGTAGCATCCGCTTGAGCCGTAACCGTTTGAGGTTCTAGCAACAGTACTTCCACAGGTGGACCGCCCGTTTTATAACCGTAAAGGCGGGCTGGAATGACGCGAGTATTATTGAGAATCAGCAAATCGCCTGGTTGCAACAGGTCTGGTAAGTTGCGGACGATCGCGTGACTATGCTGCTCCTGATTTTTAACCACCAGCAACCGAGCATGATCACGAGGAACACTGGGCGTTTGAGCAATCAGGGTTTTAGGCAGGGTGTAGTCATATGCAGCAAGCAAGCGATCGGACAGCATAGGAGAGTAGAGGGTAGAAGGCAGAAAGTAGAAGGCAAAAGAAGTTGTTGATTGTTAGAAGCAATCGGGACAGTTGAGCGTTGAACGCTGACGGCTGACCGCTGATGGCTCAAAATGCAAGGTAGAAGGCAAAAGGCAGGAAGCAAAAGGCAGAAGCTAACCACTAACAGTTGCAAACTCATTCCTTATCCTTTATCCCTCATCCTTTCCAAGTTGGGTGGAACCCCTCTCCTGTTCGGGGGTTTCTCCCCTGGTATTTACTGATACGGTTAGTGGACTATAGAAATGTAGGTGTTTGACTGAGCTGGAAGAAACTGATGGACTACCTGTATCATCTTTCAAACGCAACCCTCACATTACGGGTTGTTGAGTATTTGCATTCCTCCAGTCGCTTTCCGGTGCGCTTCATGACCGTCATCCACCAGATTGATGGCTGGATCATTAAAGTTAAGATGAATCGGTGCCTGGACCCATATGAGCACGGAAACTTGCGAGCCTTCATGAACGAATTGGGTATTCCTTGTGATCCAGGTATCCGCGTACAGATGGCTCTTTGGGGGCTAGAGACAGGGCAATCGCCTGTTGATGTGATGCATCGTTATCAAGTTGCGGTAGTTTCGCATGGTACGCCCGATCGCGAGGAAATTGAAGAGTTTCGGAAGCAGTTCGTGCAAGGGTTAGGCTACTGCCCAGAAACATTGGCCTAGAGAATGGAGTTGAGACTCAGTCCAGTGTAAAGGCTGCAGCGATATAGTCCTGAAGAATAAGGTGATAACCTGCTTCCACAACCGCTCGTTTTGGGTCAAATGGTGTTGTAGGGTCTTGGGGCGATCGCGCTTGTTTTCGATTAGATTGCCTACAGCACACCAGCGCAACATCAAATTGGCAGGGTAGTTCCGCCCAGGCAGGATGGGCTGCTAAGAATAGCTGTGCTGTTTTCCACAGTTTTGCTCGTTTGCGAGCGGTAATGGCTAGCGCGCCATCATAATCCCAATTGCCTTGACTGCGAGTTTTGACTTCGACAAACGACAACGTGATGGGTTGGGTCGGCTGTTGTAGTGAGGGTTGTCCGACAACAAGATCTAGCTCTCCCCAGCGGCAATGCCATTGTTGCTGAAGAATTAACCAGCCACGATCTCTGAGCCATTGAGCCACCAATGCTTCTCCCAGTGCGCCAGTGTGCGAGGCTTCATTTGTTTTGCGCTCAGAGCGTTGCTTGGGCATTTGTGGCATAAGTCATGATATCGCTTTCCTTAGCATTGACCGCTTTGTCGTTAAAAGCGACGTTCTCCTCGCAAAACAGATCTGCTAGTCGCCTCACTGTTTCAGTTTGCTGCTGTGAAGCCAGAAGCGTAACGGATTCGGGTAGGATCGAGAACGTAGGGATCGTCTTCGCTCAGCAAGCTGAGTCGCGTGGTGCGTCTGAGGTTTGTGAGCAGCGAACAGCGCGATCGATGTAGGGTTCGGTATTAGCATCGACAATGAGCAGTAGACGCATTGGTAAAACAGTTAGCCAGCAGCAAACAGATTGGCTGGGGAATGTTCTGTCAGTCATGCGGAGCCAGCGATGGCACTACAAAGGGGCGATCGTGCGCTTCCTTTTCGGCAGTGCTTTGATCATCAGCATGTGGGTTCTGAGTCCCCTGCCTGTGCTTGCAGACGATTACAACCGCGATTTTTTGGTTGGGGCTGATTTCTCGAGCAAAGATTTGACCGATTCCAGCTTTACCAAGGCCAATCTGCGAGGCAGCAATTTTAGTCACAGCGATCTGCACGGTGTAAGCTTTTTTGGGGCCAATCTGGAAGGCGCAAATTTTGAAGGTGCTGACCTACGCAATGCGACTTTGGATGCGGCTCGGTTCACGGATGCCAAGCTGACCAACGCCAATCTTGAAGGGGCCTTTGCCTTTAATGCCAAATTTGGAGGCGCGATCGTTGATGGTGCTGATTTCACAGATGTAGACGTGCGGCTCGATGCTCAAGTGCAGCTGTGTAAGCAGGCAAAAGGCGTAAATCCAGCAACAGGGCGCAAAACACGTCAAACGTTAGGCTGTGATTAGGTTGAGACATCGAAGTGAGCGTGAGGCTAAAACTCTCTAGCTCAAACTGATGGTTGAAATGTGCTAACTGAGTACAGGCGCTTGCACGAGATCTTCAAAGGTGGTTTGGCGTTCGCGATCGAGGTCTCGTATCCGCTGTTCTTCCGCACAGATTTTTTTATAGTAAAACTGCCCTAGCTCAGGTGCAGCAGCGCAATCGGTCTTTTCCCATAGCGAAAGAAAGTGGCGGCGACGTTTTTCGCACATCACTTTTTCCATTGAAGCAACGGCTGAGCGGATGACGAGAGTTGATCGCAGCACGTCAATGTCCCCGGTTTCGTCAAGCTGAAAGAAGGTATAAATTTTGCGCATGTCGCTGGGAAAGTCGGTGCAACGATCTTGCAGCAGCGTCATCAAATCCAGCAATGGATTAGCTTCGACATCGAACCCATCTTCTTTTAGTGCCAAGATTTGTCGCCACAAAAAGCGATGGTGGGACAGGCTAAATTCTAGATCGCGGGCTTCTAATGCTTCAACGATCGCCTGCCGATGCAGCGGTTTATGGAGGTAAAGACGCAGTAGCTGCCCTTCCGATTCTTCCAGCAGATCACGTTCGCTGCTGGTCTGCCACTTTTGCGATCGCCCATGCCACCGTTCGCCCCGCACTTGCAGCCGCAAATTATCTTCTAGCTGCCGCATGAGGCGACTGTTGCCTTGACTCAACAGTTCGGCACATTTTTGGATGTAATGGGTACGGAGCATGGAGTTAGGCAGGTTGCCGAGCAGTTTGACGATCGCTTGCACGCTTTGCTGAAACTGATCCGCCTGGTGGAGGTCGTGACCTGCGATCGCCTGCTGAATCTGCCAGTCAAGCCAGAGAGGAGAATTATCCAACAACTGCTGATAGTCTGCTGGCGTATTCGATTGGAGAAACTCATCGGGATCTTTGCCAGTGGGAATATTGAGGATGCGCAGTTGAACTTCGCCCTGATAAGCCAGCGCAGCCACTTCGCCAATCGCCCGTTCCGCTGCTTGAGTGCCTGCGCGATCGGCATCAAAGTTAAACACGATGCGTTTGGATTCGGTGTAGCGTAAAAGTTGTCGCACTTGAGCGAGGCTGAGAGCCGTTCCCATCGACGCCACGACGTTAGAAATGCCTGCACTGTGAAGCGCAATCACATCGAAGTAGCCTTCTACAACGACGGCTTGGTCCTGCTTGGCAATCGCGGCCCGTGCCTTGTCCAGTGCAAACAGAATATTACCTTTGTCAAAGAGTTCAGTTTCAGGTGAGTTAAGGTACTTAGGCTGCTCGTCACCTAGCGATCGACCGCCAAAGCCCACGACTCGCCCCTGAAGATCGTGAATGGGAATCATAAGGCGATCGCGGAAGCGATCATAGTAGCTTCCGGTTGCCCCTTTGCGTGGCACAATCAGCCCTGCCCGTTCCACCAGTTCGACGGGATAGTGCTTTTGCTCAACCAGATAACCGAAGAGCGTTTCCCATCCGGCAGGCGCATAGCCCAATTGAAACTGTTGCATGGTCAGCGCGCTGAGCTTTCGTTGTGTCGTTAAATAATCTAGTGCCGCTTTTCCCTGCGGTTGATTTAACGCATGTTCAAAGAAGCGGGCTGTCAGCGCCAAAATTTCGTGGAGTTGCTCTCGCACAGAAAGCTGACGCTGAAGTTCTTGACGTTGTTCTGGCTCCAGGGTTTGCACCGAGACCTGATAGCGCTTTGCCAGATCCAGCACCACTTCGCTGAACGATCGCTTCCCCAACTCCATCAGGAACTTAATCGCATTGCCACCCGCACCACAGCTAAAGCAGTAGTAAAACTGTTTGCCAGGGCTGACCGTAAAGCTGGGCGATTTGTCGTCGTGGAAGGGACACAAGCCCGTAAAGTCTTTCCCCAGTTTGCGCAGCACCACATGCTCAGACACCACATCCACAATATCGGCACGTTGGCGCACCTGTTCGATCGTATCGGGGTGGAGGCGTGGAATATCCATAAAGGGGGAAGTAAGGAGTGGGAAAATGAGGTTCACATATTGTCGCAAATTTGGTTGAATGTGGGCTAAGCGGCTGGGTTTCTTAATGGTTTGACTCAAGGTAAGGCGCGATCGCGGCACATGTATTTTTTAGAACTTCGCCTCTGGTGCTCCAGCAGACCCACAGCTTGGCAAACGGGACGCCAAACGGCCCAATAACCTGCTTCAGGATCGGTTTCAAGAACAACACGCCATCCCGTGCTTTTTCCTCTCCATCAATCATGCGCACCAAAATACTCGACGATATCTTAGCTTCTCAACATCAAAAGCTCTGGCCCTAGTTCTCTAATCAGTGATGGCAGACATCCTTGCCTGGTCAAAAGCGCATGCGTTGAGAGCGGACGTTGACAGAATCCCACTGCCTTAGCAGGGATCGTCTTGTTTGTGTTCGTGAGTCGCTATGTTTCACCGCAATGCGCTGGACTCGGAGAGCGTGCCTTCGGCAGATCCACGCGCTATCACCATTCTAGCAATCACCCTTTAGAAGACCAGAGCCATCGTATCTGCGGAGGTGCTCTAAATGTCCTTTACAAAGGCTTTATAGGGTGGAGTACTCACGTAAATCCCCGGAGTCTCTTGCAAGCAAGCGTTAGACAAATGCAAATGTCGCTACTGCGGCAGATCTAAGACCTATTGCAGAGCAGACACTATACCTATGTATGGCAGTCTTTAGATCAGTGCTTCTTGAGCTGACGGTAAATTTTGAGTAAAAAGGCGAAGGATTGCCACAGGTCAAGCCAGCAGTTAGGATAGGCTACGACTGGTAAGTTCTTCAACTTTCTCTGGAACAAAGTTGGACGTCTTGCTTCAAATCACCAGGTAGTCGCTCCATCTCAAGAATCATAAGACGTTTAACGCTTTAAAGGAGATAGCTGTAGTGGCAGCCATCTTTTTGAATCCTTGATTCCATTGATGCTACTAGCGGCAAGTCCATCTCCATAAAAGAACTGAGGAGCTATCAGTGGTGGTAATACTCGTAATTCGATTTAGATTTCAAGTGATGAGCCAATGGTTATCTTAGAAAAGCTTTTTACCAGGTTTAAAAATTTTTTCAGATGACGCTATTGCAGCGGCCAAGGTCTTGAAAGAGTTATGCAGTAGAGAGATCACATCTGAAATTGTATCGTTGCAGAGGCCGTTAAAGTCTTTACATCCACATTGCATTAAAGTTAACCCTTGTAGGCAGGAAAGTCCTCGAATGAATGCTACGAATGTAACCCTTCCGATGTTTCGTCTTGATGTAGATTACCTGAAGTCTCTAGCAATCAAGCACCGTGAGGAATACGCTACAGCCAAGCCGTTCCCCCATATTGTTATTGATAACTTCTTGCCAGAATCCATTCTGGAGGAAGTCCTAAAAGAATTTCCTAATCCAAAGCAAATTGATTGGCAAACATTTCAGACTCCAGCCGAGAAGAAACTTGCCTCAAAGCATGAGCAGCAAATGGGTGACGCAACTCGGTTGCTACTGTATAGCCTTAATTCCTCTACTTTCATTACTTTCCTAGAAATTCTTACAGGTATTGATGGCCTCTTGCCAGATCCTCACTTTGAGGGAGGCGGACTTCATCAAATTGAGCGCGGTGGCTTTTTGAAAATGCATGTAGATTTCAATCGGCATAAGAAGCTACGCCTTGATCGGCGATTAAATTTCTTGCTTTATCTGAATCAAGATTGGAAGGAGGAATACGGAGGACACCTTGAGCTATGGGATCAAAATATGACTCAATGCGAGAAGAAAATTCTTCCAATTTTCAATCGCTGTGTGGTTTTTAGTACAACTGATTTTTCCTATCATGGTCATCCTGAACCGCTGACCTGCCCTGAGAGTAGGACGAGAAAGTCTCTTGCACTCTACTACTACAGCAATGGTCGCCCTGCTGAAGAGACATTAGGAACTCCACACACAACCATCTTTCAAACCCGTCCTCAGGATAATTTTCAATTATCTGAACCTTCAGACACAACAGCTAAAAGCATCATCAAGCAATTATTGCCTCCAATTTTGGTTGATACTTACAGGGCGCTGAGAAGCAAGTAATCATTTTCAGCTTCTTGTGGCAGAGGCTCAAAACCAAAACCCTATTAAGCTAATGAGGAGACATAGCAGCATCTTATTTGTAGTTGATAGGGAGTGTGGTTTTGTCTTCACCCTGTTCTGGTGTATTGACTTGTATGAAGGTGAGCTATGAATACTCTCGTAATGTATGCTTGGTTTCCAATCGTTATTTACTTGTTCATACGCTTTCCGCCTCAGCGCGCAGTTGTCATTAGCTTTGTGACAGCCTGGTTGTTTTTGCCGCTCGCAACGTTTAAATTGCCCGGTATTCCAGTGGAATACAACAAAATGTCGGCGACATGTTTAGGTATTCTACTTGCAACATGTCTTTATAATGTTGAGCGGTTCAAAACGTTCAGATTTAGTTGGTTTGATCTGCCTATAGCTGTTTGGTGCCTCTGTCCTTTTGCTTCGTCAGTGACTAATGGGCTTGGTGCTTATGATGGAGTTTCAAGTACGATCGCTCAAACAATGGGTTGGGGAGTTCCTTACTTCTTAGGGCGAATCTACTTGAACAGCTTTTCTGGCTTACGACAGCTAGGAATCGGAATTTTTTGGGGTGGATTGATTTATGCCCCCCTGTGTATTCTTGAGACTGCAACCCATATCAATTTACATGGCCTCCTCTACCGCTTTACTGCTGGAGCATCAGATCTCCGCTATGGAGGGTACAGACCATCAGTCTTTTTGCAGAATGGTTTAGCCTTAGGTGTTTGGATGATGTTCGCGGCTTTAATGGGCATCATCCTATGGAGAACCAAGACCATTAGGCAAGTTCGGAATATTCCGATCGGTTGGGTTATTGCTTTTTTAATAACAGCATTTATTTTGGTCAAGGCGACTGGCGCTTACTTTTTGCTGCTTATGGCACTCATTATTGTCATTGCAGCACAGTTGTATGGTACTGGTCTTCTACTCTGGATTCTGATCGGGGCAATGTTTATTTACCTGTACCTAGGTGTTGTGGGAGATTTTCCTGGGCAGGAAATTATTGATTTTCTAGCTAACTTCATCGATCCTGATCGCCTTCAGTCTCTAGGCTTCCGCTTCATGAACGAGGAAGTTCTTTCAGCTAAAGCACGTCAACAAATCTTGTTTGGGTGGGGAGGATACGGTAGAAATCAGCTTTATAAAGAAGGCGGGTATGTAATTACAATCACAGACAGCCTCTGGATCATTGCATTTGGTGTAAATGGCCTAGTCGGATTAATCAGCGTTTTTACAGCATTGCTTCTACCTGTCTTAGGCTTCTGGTTTGTCTACCCACCCACGTCTTGGTCACATCCTAATATTGTGATCACGGCAGCGATCGCGGTTGGTTTAGCTATGTATACTTTGGACTGCACGTTGAATGCGTTTCCAAACTCAGTTTTCACACTTGCTAGCGGTGGTCTTACTGGAGTAATTCTCAATCGGCAGCTACAGGGGTTTCCAGCTAGACAACCTATTCTTAGACAAACGAGGTGATAAGTAATAGGTGGAAATTCGCGTGAATATACGTCGATGTGTGGGTTAAGAAGCTAACTCAAGAAGCTCAGTAATAGGGTTCTCTTATATACAAAGAGAATGTTTTTTGAAAACTTACAACGTTTGTTTAAACTAAGGGTTGTTCTATGTCGAATACGGTCAAGCTAGATCAAGCAACAACTCTACTGGTTGTAGTACTGAACTACAAAACAGCGGATTTAACGATCGATTGCTTGAACTCTTTATCAGATGAGATAAAGACGATCCCTGGTAGCTACGTGGTGGTGACTGACAACGCATCGGGTGATGGTTCGGTCGAGAAAATTGCGTCAGCGATTGACAAAAATCGATGGCATCACTGGGTTGAACTAATGCCATTAGACCGCAATGGTGGTTTCGCCTTCGGCAATAACGCCGCGATTCGTCCAGTTCTGGCAGCAACGCATCCATGCCCCTACGTATTATTGCTGAATCCTGATACGATTATCCGCCCAGGCGCAATCAAAACACTGCTGGCTTTTATGGATAAGCAGCCGGAAGTTGGCATTGCAGGCAGTCGTCTGGAAGATTTAGACCAGACGGCGCAGCAATCAGCCTTTCGGTTTCCGAACGTAGTGGGTGAATTAGATTTTGGCTTGCGCCTGGGTATAGCGTCTAAGTTGCTTTCGCGATGGGCGATCGTCCCCGAAATTTTGGATCACTCGCACCAAGCAGACTGGGTTGCTGGTGCGAGTATGATCATTCGTCGCGAAGTGTTTGAATCGATCGGATTACTTGATGAACATTACTTTATGTATTTTGAAGAAGTTGACTTCTGCTTGAGAGCACAACGTGCAGGCTGGTCTTGCTGGTATGTGCCTCAAAGTCATGTCGTTCATTTTGTTGGTCAAAGTTCTGGCGTGACCGATTCTAAGCGCCCACCGAAGCGGTTACCGACTTATTGGTTTGATTCTAGACGGCGGTACTTTTTAAAGAATCATGGCTGGTTATATGCCGCTTTAGCTGATGCAGCCTGGCTTACAGGTTTTACGTTATGGCGATGGCGGCGGGTCGTTCAACGCAAGCCCGACACCGATCCCCCCCAAATTTGGAGCGATTTTCTGATGAACAGCGTGTTTATCAGGGGAGGCCAGATTTGAGCACTAGCGAGACTGAACCACTAGGTCTGTGGCAACAAATTAAAGAAGACTGGGAAGCGCATGGACGAGACTGGACAAAACCAGGCTTTCGCGCTGTGGCCGTGCATCGCTTTGGAGTCTGGCGTATGACCCTTGAGCCAAAACTGTTGCGAGCACCGTTTAGCCTACTATATCGATCGCTTTATCGTAAAATTCGCAACGGCTATGGCATTGAGTTGCCTTATACGGTGGAGTTGGGCCGCCGAGTGATCATCGAACATCAAGGGGGAATTGTCATTCACGGGTATTGCCATATTGGCGATGACAGCATCATTCGGCAGGGCGTTACTCTGGGGCTACGCTACCTTGATCGCTTGTTTGAGGCTCCAAAGCTGGGAAAACGAGTAAACGTCGGGGCGGGTGCCGTGATTCTGGGTAATGTCACTGTTGGTGATGATGCCAATGTTGGAGCCAATGCTGTAGTTCTAATAGATGTGCCACCCGGTGCAACAGCCGTTGGTATACCTGCCAAAATCATCAAGTAAGGCAAGAGATTTTAAGACGCGATCGGAGTCTGGAGTTCGAGCATCAACTGTTGTTCTAACACGGCAACGACTGCTAGTTCTTCGGGTTTCAAGGCGAAGCTGTTTTTAGCCACGATTGCAGCATGCTCTTGCATTATTTGATGTAACGATTCATCCATATACGCCTCTAAAATGGCTGGATGGACATAGTATTTGCGGCACGTTGCAGGGCGATTTCTAAGATAAAAAGCAACTGTTTTGATGGCCTGGACAATGTTTTTCTTCGCAGCCGTTTCGGAGGTAAAGGTGCCAATATCGGTAAGTTCTGACGCGGCTAATACCGTGCCTGCCCATGTACGGAAGTCTTTAGCCGTAAAATCTTGCTCAGTAATCGTTCTCAAATAACTGTTAACGGTACCTGAGTCGATCGTCTGATACTGTCCCATTTCATCTCGATATTGAAATAGCTCCTGTCCAGGAATGTCCTGACATCGCTTAACAATTTTAGCTAAGCGTTTATCGTTCAGCTCAATATCGTGTTCAACACCGCTTTTACCTCGAAATTGAAATTGAATTTTAGAGCCTGCAATATCAACATGTTCATCCCGGAGGGTCGTCAGACCATAGGATTGGTTAGAACGAGCATATTCTTCATTGCCAACACGAATACGAGTTAGTTCCATCAGGCGGACGATCGCGGCCAACACTTTTTCTTTTGGCAACCCTGGTAATGCAAGATCGTGCTCCAACCGTTGCCGAATTTGGGGTAGCGATTGGCTAAACACAAGCAGACGTGTGAATTTACTTTGGTCACGAATAGTTCGCCATAGCGGATGATAGCGATATTGCTTACGGCCCTTTGCGTCTCGTCCGGTTGCTTGTAAGTGCCCATTGCTAAAGGGACAAATCCACACGTCTTTATAGGCTGGTGGAATCGCTAATGCATTAATGCGGCGGATTTCGTCTGGATCACGAATGCGATCGCCATTAGGATTAAAATAGGCAAAACTTTTCTTCCCAGAACGCTTACGCTGAATGCCGGGAATGTTGTCGGTTACGTAGTGCAAGCCGATTTCCTCTGCTGATTTGATCGGATCAGAGGCTGTCACCGCTTGCAGGTGTTTCTGTAGCGATCGTGCTTGACGTGATCGCGGTTGAGGTGTCCGTTTCTGAACTTTATGCTGCATTGACTATTAGAAGTAGAAAATTATTCACCCCTTTCTTTTAGCGAAGTTCAACCGAGTTGGAATCTGCACAGCAGTATAGTTTTTCACGCAAGTTCAGATCATTGCCTAAACCCAGGCAATGAAGCTGATGTCGGTGCAGTGAGAGCTTTTGTCTCCAGGTGAAATTTAGTTTGGCACGCCTGGGTTGGTAGTGCGTCAAAGAATGGTGGGTCGAGTAAAGTAGGGAGACCGCTACTTTTACGTACAAATTATGGAATGTCTGCTCTGCGGTCATCCTAGCACCCACAAGCATGGAAAAGCTCCGAATGGGAGCCAACGCTATTTTTGCCCCCATTGCAAGCAAACGTTCAACGAGCGCTTTGACACGATGTACTATCATCGCCAAATTACTCCCGAACAGATTCGGCAAGTGTTACAAGCGCATAGCGAAGGCAGTAGTCTCAGAGGAATTAGCCGCACCAGTGGACTTGCCTACAATAGACTTCCTGCATGAATCATGCGGGGTGTGCCAGTTCGTAGTTCAGCAACCCAGCGATTAGATTTAAGCGTAAGCCAAACCGCTTTCTACGGTTGCGATAACGCCCTGAGAAAAGGCGAAAAA
>JAESFU010000285.1_pt1 | contig 44662 bp, 35 predicted proteins | sample 9269461 | NCBI WGS metagenome assembly JAESFU01 (sample SAMN14502556, study PRJNA617107) | algae metagenome | isolation source: Stenomitos rutilans HA7619-LM2 and co-occurring heterotrophs from cave walls | place: USA: Waikapalae cave, Hawaii | collected 2009-07-28
CCCGGGCACGCCCATGTCCCGCGTCAGGTCGTTCACGTACATCCTGCAGTAACGGTCCACGCGTTCGAGCGTCGGCGATGCTCCATCGCCGCTCCGGGTCGTGTTCGCCAGTGCGAACGGCAGCGCGTAGGCTGTTGATTCCTCGCGATGCTCCATCGAATAGGCCACGCTCTTTGCAAGAAGCTCGCCAACCTCGCGGAGCGACCCTGCACCGAACCGTGCATCAAGATCCCTGCGGACTGCGTTGATCCCCAAGGGCGTCGCGAGACCCGTGAGCTGCTTCCACCATGCACCAACGTCGGTGACAAGCCTCAATCCCGCATCCGTGAACGTGATCTGCCCTTCGTGGATCACAAGTCCTGCATCGACCTCGCCCCGGGCAACTGCAGGGATGATCCGCTCGAACGGAAGCTCGATGAATCGCGAGGGATTCGTGCGTGCGGAATCGCCCAGGATCATCGACAGGAGAAGAAATGCGGTGGTCTGGCGACCGGGGATCGCAATCTTCAATGACGGGTCTGCGAGATGCTCAGCGACCTGCATGCGCGGATCTTCGGTCCTGCAGACGACCTTGGGGCCAAACCCATCACCAAAGGATGCACCGCAGCGGGTGATGCGATACCTCGTGCACACATCGGCGTATGCACGGACGGAAAGTGCAGTGACGTCCAGGTCCCCCACTTCGATCGCCCGCCGGTTGAGAACGTGGATGTCCTCCGGAAGTGGCTTGAAGCGAAAACGACCCGTGTCGAGAACGGGCTGCCCTGCAGGTCCTGCAAACGGCTCACCCTGCGGAGTGATCTTGCCCGTGATGGGCCACCACATGAACACATCGTCAGGGTCGGGGGAGTGTGCGAGGGTGAGCGTGATCGTGTCGGTCATCGTGCCAATTTTCGTACGGGGTATCGTGTAAATGTGCCTTGAGCGGGGCAGTCGCGTGATCGTTGGCCTGCCCGGGCCTTTCGATCAACCCCCGTGCAATACGGGGGTTCAGACGCTAGTATGAGGACTCTACCCCCTTCCGGGGCCAAAGGGATTGGCCCTGCCCGAGGCGTTCAAGCCATCGGCGCTTGGGGGGCGGAGATGAGTGCAGAACGCCTTTGCGCGGAAGGAGAATGGATGTCCCTCTCGCTCTACAGCCGCCTTGCGATGCGGTTTGATTCTGAACGCGTCCTGATGTCGCGTCGCGGCCTGCTCAAGGGTGCCGCACTTCTGGCCGCGAGCGGCGTTCTGGCGTCGGTGTCGCGTGCCCAGCCTGCAGGCAATACGGGTGCCGCAGGCGGCGGCAAGGCCAAGAAGGTCGTCGTCATCGGTGCAGGGTTCTCCGGCCTTGCGTGTGCACTGGAACTGGTTGCACGCGGGCACGAAGTCGTGATCCTCGAAGGACGCGGCAGGGTCGGCGGCCGCGTGCTGACGGTCCGTGACTTGACGGAGAATGCAGGCGTCGAAGCAGGCGGCGAGTGGATCGGTGCCAACCACCCGACGTGGCTGAGCCTTGCAGAGAAGTTCAACCTGAACCTTGCAGAGAGCCATGAGGAAGAGGAGCACTATTCGCCCCTCCACATCGGCGGCAAGCTCCTGAGCGCCAAGCAGACCGAAGACCTCTACAACGAGATGTCTGCATGCCTTGAGACGATGAACAAGGATGCAGAGGCGATCGATGCGACCGCGCCGTGGAACGCCACCAACGCAGCGGAGCTTGACCGCAAGTCGGTCGGCGACTGGCTCGCTGCCCAGGAGTGTTCAGACCTCTGCAGGCGTGCTCTGAACGCCCAGATCTCCAACGACAACGGCGTTCCGATCGCGTGGCAGAGCTATCTCGCGCACCTTGCCATGGTGAAGGGCGGCGGGATCCAGGATTACTGGGAGAACTCCGAGGTCTTCCGCTGCAGGCAGGGCAACCAGGAACTCGCGACGCGGATGTACATGGACCTGATGCCAGAGCGGTTCCTCCTTTCAAACCCCGCCAAGCGCGTGGAGTGGAGCGAGGGCGGCAGGTCTGCACAGGTGATCGATTCGCGCGGGACCAAGCACGAGTGCGATCACGTCGTCGTTGCGGTCGCGCCGACGGTGTGGAAGAACATCGAGTTTGCACCGACGCTCCCGCAGTCGCTGCGCGTCCAGATGGGCGTGGCGTCGAAGATGCTGTGCACGATGAAGTCCCCGGTGTGGAACAAGCTCGGCTTGTCTGCAGAGGCACTCTCCGACAGCGACATCGGGTACACCTGGGAATCGACGGGGATCCACCCCGCTGCACGCCAGCAGGTGCTGTGCGCATTCTCCGGCGGGCCAGGCGCCGAAATCGGCATCCGCCTGAACGAACCGGAACGAAACGACGAGTACAAGACGCTCCTTGGCAAGATCTACACCGGCATCGCGGATGAGATCGAGTCGATGCGATACATCGGCTGGCCGACAGATCGCTGGACGATGGCGGGGTACGCATTCCCTGCACCGGGGCAGGTGACGACGACGTCCCGTGCACTCACGGAAGGGCTCGGCAATGGGGCGGTGCAGTTCGCGGGCGAGCATACCTCGCTGGCGTTTGCAGGGTACATGGAAGGTGCACTCTCGTCGGGTACTGCTGCAGCGCAGCGGATCGACGGCAAGTAGTTTGACGGTAGGTGAATGAACAGCGTGATTTGCAGTGGTTCAAGACCGTGAGTTTCAGCCCGGTCTGAACGTTCAAAGCACACGGAGACGGTTGCATCAGATCCCGGGAGGGAGGTCTGACCATGCCGCGAGAAGTTTCTTGAGGCAGTCCACCGCGTGAACGCGTCGCGAGGCGTTCTGCGGAACCAGGGGAGGACCAGAGTCGTGAATCCATCCGCGCTTGACCGCTCGCAACTGGAATCGCTGATCGAGCAGATCCCCACGGGGGTGATCGTAATGTCTACCGACGGCGTGGTGCGCATGGCGACTGCCCGTGCAGCGTCCATGCTCGAAATCGCCAGCGCGACCACCTTGGTCGGCCAGAAGCTGGTCAATCTCTTCCCGCCCAAGGAGCATGACGGGTTTGAGACCTGCATGCGCAAGCTTGCAGGGAGCCACTTCATCTCAAGCCTCGGCGGCGACGGCACCCAGCGGCTCCACTTCCGCCTTTCAGGGGGCGAACTCGCGGGCGAGCGGGTGGTGCTTGCGGCGGTGTGCGAGGCAGAAAAGAACCGGCCCGTCCAGGCAGAACTGAGGCATGCCCAGAAGCTGGAAGTCGTCGGCCAGCTTGCAGGCGGCATCGCGCACGATTTCAACAACCTGATCACGGCGATCTTCGGGTATCTCGATATCGCCCGGCGCCAGTTGCCCCCCGATCACACTGCACAGGCAGCGATCGAGGGCGTTCGCGAAGCAGCAGAGCAGGCCGCGGGCGTGACTCGCACGCTCCTGACGTTTACGCGCAAGTCCACACCTGAGCGCGCAAAGGTGAACCTCAACGACGTCGTGCAGCAGTCGGTCCGGCTGCTGCGCCGCGCGATGCCATCTTCGATCCAGCTTGTGACACCACCGGAAACGCAGGGCGATGCGGTGTGGCTGGAAGCAGATGCGAACCAGATTCAGCAGGTGATCCTGAACCTTGCGCTCAATGCAAGGGACGCACTGACCAAGGGCGGCACGATCCGGCTGAGCGCCGAGTACGCAAAGGATTCCAAGGGTGGCAAGCGTGCAGTGCTCAGCGTGAGCGACACTGGTGGAGGGATTTCCCCCGAAGTTCTTCCTCGGATCTTCGAACCGTTCTTCACGACTAAGAGCGAGTCGGGTCACAGCGGGCTGGGGCTTGCGATCATCCAGGAAATCATCAAGAACCACGGGGGCGAGATCGACCTTCGGACGAACGTCGGCGAGGGCACGACTTTCCGCGTTGGTTTCCCTGCCTCGGAGCCCGACGGGGCCACACGCTCTGAGCCGGTGGATCCCTCGCTCCCTGCCCATGGCGAGACGCTCCTGATCGTCGAGGACGGGATCCAGGTCCGCCAGATCATCGCTGCACAGCTGAAATTGATCGGTTACACGGTGCTTGAAGCAGGAAATGCAGCCACCGCCGCGACTGTTCTTGAACAGAACAAGAAGGACATCGCGATGGTTATCTGTGACCTTGAACTCCCGGACCTCCCCGGGGATAAACTGGTTTCCAAGCTTCGTGCAGCCGGATCGCAGGTTCCGGTGATCCTGATTACAGGGAGCATCCAGTTCGATCCGGGTCCCCTGGAGCAGGACGGGGTGACTCTTCTTCGCAAACCATTCGGGGTCGCGCGCCTCGCCGACACGGTTTCGAAGGTATTATCGAGTGCAGCGGGGCCCCGTCCCGCGGGCTTCGGGGAGCAAAAGGCATGACGACTCCGATTCGAGTGATCCTTGCTGACGACCACGCACTTGTCCGATCGACCCTCGCGGAATGGCTCAGGACTTCCACGGACATTTCGGTCGTCGCGCAGTGTTCTGACGCAGATCAGGCAGTAAATGAGTGCATCCGGCTCGCCCCGCACGTCGTTGTCCTGGACATCGACATGCCGGGCCTGTCGTGCTTCGACGCAGCGAGAACGATCCGCTCTCGCCTGCCAGACACCAAGATCATCTTCCTCAGCGCGTTCCTCCACGACCGGTACATCGACGAGGCGCTCCGCTGCGGTGCGTCCGCCTTCCTGACCAAGGGCGAGCCCCCGCAGAAGATTGTCGATGCGATCCGGACGACTGCAGCAGGCGGGATCTTCTTCTCCCCCGAGGTGCAGAGCAGGATGGTCATCGACGCGGGCGGTGTCCGCCTTGCGGAAGGGCCGATGACGCGTGCTCAGACGTTGACCCAGCGCGAGCTGGAAGTTCTGCGCTATATCGCACGCGGCATGTCCAAGAAGGAAATCGCCAACGTCATGCACCTCTCGGTGAAGACGGTCGACAACCACTCGACGAGCCTGATGTCGAAGCTCGACATCCACGACCGCGTCGAACTGGCGCGCTTCGCTATCCGCGAGGGTCTGGCTGAGCCGTAAAGAACCCGCGAGTGGGTGAAGTAGACACGTTTCAAAGCACGGCCGAATGCCGTGCTTTTTTCATGGCGTCAATCCTGGCTCGCGATCACGAAAGCTCCAGCGCGACTGCAGGGAGCATGTCGTGGATCCCCTGGACAACCCGCGCCATCGAGAGGTAATCGAGCTTCTCAGAAGTGTCGGTCTTTTCGTGGTAGTGGATGTACCGGAGGGGTGCGGTGTCGGTGACCATGAACGCTGGATAGCCGACCTCGTTGAAACCGCGATGGTCAGACCAGTTCACCTGATCCGCCAGGCTGCCGGGTACTGCAGCAGCAACCATCGGGAACGCGGCCGCCTTCTCAAACGCCTTGGTGCAGGTCTTGATCAATCCTGCTGCTTCGGATGGGCCCACAAAGCAGATGAAATTGCCGATGGTGGGCAGGAGGAGCGAAAGAGCAGGGACCGGCCACTTCTGCGACTGCTTCTCGTGGAGATAGCACCCGATGGTTTCGAGGCAGAACATGCCGACGATCTGCTCATTCTCCTTGCGTGCACGCCGTGCATAGAGCTGGCTGCCCATCTCGTCGATGTTGAAGTACGGCGGTTCTTCGTTGGCAAAGAGGACCAATCGGAGCGTGACAGGAAGTGGACGTGAACTTGCCCTGCGGGCCAGCGCCAGGATCCCTGCAACGCCGCTGGCGTTGTCGTTGGCTGCAGGGCACCCTGCGACGCTGTCGTAGTGTGCACCGACAACCAGGATCTTGTCTGGATGGGTCACGCCGCGGATGGTGCAGGACAGGTTGCTGCACGGAACGTCGTGAGCGATCCAGGTCTGCTTCTCGACCTTGTACCCTTCCTTCTCCAGTGCGCTGGTCAGGAACGCCTCTGCAAGTGCGTACGCAGATGCCTTGTGCGTGCCGCGCGGGCCGATGTCTTCGGAAAGGATGCGCACGTCGCGTTCGAGCTCCTGGGCGAGTCGCTGAAGCTCGTCACTGATTGACGCAAGTGTCGGGCGCGTGATGTGAAGATAGGGAAGCATTGCCGTTTATCCTGGCGTGATCGCAGTGCCGCACTCTGCGCACTTCGCGACACCGATGATCACGTAACCGCATCGCTCGCAAAGGGTTGGATTGGCGAGCCGACGCTGCTTCTTGCGTGCAAGGACTGCAGCGATGCCAAGCGGTGCCCAGATGAACACGGCGGGGATCGTGATCTCAAAGCCTATCGAAGTCTGCAGATACGACGGAACAAACGCACCGCTCGTGTACGGGCCAGGGCCCCACTTCCATACCGACATGTCGAATACCTTGCTAGAAAAGGGCACGCCGCTGAGCAGCATGTTTCGCTGGTACCCGACATGGAAGGCACCCAGGCTGCTCGACACACTGAAGAAGCCTCCTCCAACCCGCCGGTTACGCACGTTGAGCTGGCCCAGGCACGTGAGGCCAAAGACGATCGCTGAAGCGATGATCAGCGCCGTCGAACTAAGCCCCCACCACGTTGCACGTCGCTTGCGGTCCATGCCAGATTGTACGAATGTGTATCAACCAGCCGCATGCCACGTGTTTCATGCTCGCGCACGCTGCACGCACTGCCCAGACTGCACGCACACCTGATGAGAATCGCTTCATGCGAAGTGAGGCTGCACGGTCGCGAAACACTCGTGTGTACTACAGGGTGCTGGTGAACTGACCCCAGGTACGTTTGAATCACACGCGAAAATGGCTGTATTTGTGGCTATTTTCCCTACTCGCGTGAGAAGTGTTTGCGTGCAACGACTTGCGCACATGTCGCGACACTCCGAAGCGTACTAAGGCATCTCCCCGATGAGACAATGTCGCAAATCTTTTCTGAATCGCGTGCACAGCAGTGGACGATGAGGTATCATGTACGCATCACTTTGACCCCCACGAGACCCGGTGCTTCGGCTTTGCCGAGTGCCGGGTTTTTTCGTTTCTGACTACTTCATTTCTTATAGCGCACGGTCGCCCCACGCATTTGAGCCTTGTTTCAGGTGTCAATCGCACTCCCTCTGGGCAAGGTCAGACCTCCTCGATTCGCGGGACCTGACGATCCGGAATGTCGCGCTTACCATCGGGCCGTGCGTGCACATCGAGATGACATCGCGGTGATCGGCTCTGGTGCCGTCGGGCTCGTGACTGCAGTTGAACTGCTTTCGCGCCGAAAATCCGTCACCGTCTATGCACGGAACGTCGACGCACCGCCCGCAAGCTCCGCTGCACCCGCGATGTTCACGCCCTTTCGCGGGACCGACGGGAGCGACTTTGAACGCAGGACCCGCGTCGCGATGGACAAGCTCAGCCTGATCGCCAGGACCGAGAGCGATTCGGGCGTCGCGCTGGGCACGCTGCGCGAGTACTTCTACCACGAGCCTCCCAAGGATCCGTGGATGGCCTCGCTCCTGCGGATGTCGCCGCTCCAGACGCGGCCCCCGTTCCGTGCGATCATCGATTCGGTCCGCCCTGCGATCGACATGCAGCGGTATCTCCCGTGGCTCCGGCGCCGGGTCCTTTCCATGGGCGGCTCCTTGATCGCGCGAACCGTGACGAGCCTGGAAGAGATCGCGGAGATCGGTCACAAGACGATCTTCAATTGTGCAGGTGTCGGGGCGCGGGTGCTGGCGTCGGATGCGTCGCTCCACCCGATGCACGGCCAGGTGGTCCATGTTCCCAACGACATCGGCCTGACCTACAGCCTCCACGACGATGCAGTTGACGGCTCGGTCGCGTACATCTTCGTTTTTCAGGATCGGCTGGTCCTGGGCGGGAGCTTCGTGGCAGACCGGCTGGACGTCGCGACCGACGAATCGACCATGCGGCAGATCATCGAGCGCTGCAGGCAGCTCCTCCGGCACGATAACCACCCCCGCTGGCGGGAGCTTGGGACCCGTATCCTCCAGGGGCGTGCAGCACCCCGCCCGACGCGCGGGGACGGCAAGGGCGTCTTTGAGAACATCCGTGTCGAGAGCCAGAAGCTGGCGAGCGGTGCCCAGGTCATCCACCACTACGGGCACGGGAGGTCGGGCGTCTCGCTTTGCTGGGCGACTGCAGCGGAAGCAGCAGGGCTGATCGACGCCTGACGCAAAGACCGTACACTCTCGTGCATGTCTGACGGCTCCACGCAAGAACTGAAGGTTGACGGGTTTTCCAAGGCGTACGGCGACTTTGTCGCGGTACGGAACTTGTCGTTTGAAGTGCACGGCGGCGACGTGGTGGCGCTCGTCGGCCCCAATGGCGCAGGGAAGACCACGACACTCCGCGCGATCTCGGGGATTTTGACACCTTCTGCAGGTTCGATCGAAATCGCAGGCATCCCGCTCAAGACCCAGCCGATCGACGCCAAGTCTCGCATGGCGTACGTGCCCGATGATCCCAAGCTCTTTGACGCGATGACGGTGTGGGAGCATCTGGCGTTTTTCGCATCCGCGTACGGGCTTGAGAACTGGAAGCCCGATGCAGAGAAGCTCCTGGACATGTTCGAGCTTGCGAGCAAGCGGGATTCACTTGCAATGGAGCTTTCGCGCGGCATGCGACAGAAGCTCGCGATTTCGTGCGCGTACCTCCACCATCCCAGCCTCATCCTCCTTGATGAACCGATGACCGGGCTCGACCCTCCGGGGATTCGGACCATGAAGCAGTCGATCACCGCACGTGCGAAGTCGGGGGCAGCGGTGATCCTGTCCTCGCACCTGCTCTCGCTCGTTGAAGACCTCTGCACACGCGTCATCGTGATGACCAAGGGAACGCTCCGGTTCGATGGAACAATCGCAGAAGCACGCGCCACCTACGCGACTGCATCGGGCGAGGCTTCGCTGGAGGAAGTCTTCTTTTCCGTCACTGCAGACGAAGCAGGGATTCCTGCAAAGGCCCCCGCTGCCGGTTTGGTTGGTGGGTCTGCAGACAGTTCGGCAGACAGGGCACATGGCGGCTCTGCTCCCAGGCAGGGGGGAGATGCGTGAGCGATGCTCGCGGACAAGAAGTTCGTGTGTCGCATGCACTCCTTCCTCGTGCATTGGCGAACCTGATCCTGATGCGGTATCGCGCGGTCGTACGCAGGCTGGTTCGAGGGAACGCCAAGCGCAAGGTGTTCGTGGTCCTCGGGCTCGTCCTGATGGCTTTGTACCTCATCCCCACGATGCTCTCTGCACAGAGCTCAAAGACCGCGATCAATCCTGAATCCGTCCAGCGCTGGCTCCCGCTCTGGATGCTGATCGCTGCTTCGTTCCAGATCATCGCCCGAGGCACCAAGCCACCGGTGAACTTTCAGCCCGCAGAGCTCGATCTTGTCCTTCCCGGCCCGTTTTCCCGGAGACAATTGATCGTTTATCAGCTCTGCTACCAGGTTGGTCCGCTCCTCCTGATGGGCATGTGGATCTCGATCTTCATCAGGACCGGTGCGCCGTTCCCGGTCCGTGCACTTGGGTGCATGCTCGCGGGGCAGGCACTGTGGCACTTGAACTTCATGCTCAGCGCCATCGCGACGCGGCTTTCAATACGGCCTGCGTACATCGCGGTCGGTGCTGCATCGTTCTTGGGGCTCTTTGCCCTTGAAGCGTGGCGCGTCGCGCCACCGTTTGAGGGCAAGGACTTCGCACAGATCTCCGCGTGGATGTCAGAAATCCTCAGGTCGCCGAACATCTCGCGAGTTCTTTCGCTGCTTTCGCCGTACTCCAAGGCAATCTCGATGCCAAGTGCGATCGAAGCATTGCCGTGGGCCGCAACTGCGTTTGGGATCAACGTTCTCCTCGCGTGTGCCACGATCATCATCGACCGGGGCGAGTTTGAATCGATGTCGACGCGGAGCAGAGAGAGAATCGAGAAGCAGGCTGCAAAGCGCAGCGGCGTTCGGATCACGGATCCGTCACGTGCGGCTCGCTTCTCACTTCCAATGCCGCCGCGTGCAGGGGGCATTGGCGTCCTTGCATGGCGGCACGCACTGGGCATGTACCGTGCAGGAGGGCCGTTCTTCACGGTGCTTCTTTGCGTCGGGACCGTCGGCCTCTCTGGGTGGCTGGTCTGGATGGCCAAGGAACAGACGGCGATGCTCCCCACTGCAGCGATCTGCTGCATCACGATCCTCGTCGGCATGACCATGTTCGTCCGCGCGGACTTTCGCGAGGATCTTGATCACATGGCGCTGCTCAAGACCATGCCGATCTCGCCGATGCGGCTCGTGATCGGGCAGATGCTCACGCCGCTTCTTTTCATCGCCGTCATTGAGATCCTGATCACGCTCGGTCTCCTGATCGTGACGCGTGATCTTGTAATATGGCTCAAATCGCTGGGGCTTGTGGTCGCGACGCTCCCGCTCGCTGCTGCACTCCTTGCGATCGAGAACACGGTGTTCCTCTTCGCGCCCACCAAGCCGATGGGGCAGACGACCGGCGGCTTTGATCCTGCTCGCATCGGGCGTCACTTCCTTGTGTCGCTCGTCAAGGTCGTGTTCTTCGGGCTTGCTGCAGTCGTCGTCGGCGGCCCTGCCTACCTGACGTTCTACTTCAGTAAATCACCAACTGCAGCGATCCTTGTCGCGCTGGTGCTGAGCCTTGTGATCCTCAAGGGGCTCGTGCACGCGTGCGCGGCTGCGTTCGTGCGGTTCAACGTCGTGGACGATCAGCCCGCGTGATTCAAGTCTGGATCAGGAATCCAGTTCCGTCCACCGTGCATACAGCGTCGCGACCTTGGCCTGCGCCTCACCCAGCCGCTTGCAGACGTCGTCGAGCTTCTTGTGATCCGCCATGACAGCGGGGTCATTCATCTGTGATTCGAGCTCGCGGACAGACGTTTCGCCCTTTTCGATCGCTGCTTCCATCCCTGCAAGCTCACGCTGCTCGTTGTACGTGAGCTTGCGCTTGGCGACCTTGGCGGGAGCTATGACAGGTGCCGATGAAGATACAGAAGCAGATGCAGCGGGCTCCGCGGATGTTGCCGCCCCCGCTCGCGATTCACGGCTCCCCTGCTTCTTCTGAACCTCGTGCCACTCTTCCCACTGCTCGTAATCCGTGAAGTACTGGGCACCGCCCTTGCCATCAAACGCAAGGATCTGCGTGGCAAGATCCGCCAGCATCGCTCGGTCGTGCGTGACGAGGATCACCGCACCGGGGAACTCCTCGATGCTGTTCTCGAGCACTTCGAGGGAGGCGATGTCAAGGTCGTTGGTTGGTTCGTCAAGCACCAGGATGTCCGCTGCTTCGAGCATGAGCCGCGCGATGTGGATCCTTGCTTGCTCACCGCCCGAGAGTGCACGGATCGGCTGCTTGAGCTGCTCTGCAGTGAAAAGGAACCTGCTCGCCCACGACTTTACGTGCATCGGCCTGCCGCGATAGATCACCGAATCCGCGTGCGGGCTCAGCGTGTCCTGGAGCGTCATTGCAGGGTCAAGCTCGGTCCGGTGCTGGCTGAAGACGATCGTGCTCAGCTTATCTGCACGGATGATCGTGCCCGGTGCAGGGGTTCCGATCGGAACGTTCACTGCTTCCTTCGCTGCACGCACTGCTTCTGGCGTCGGCGGATCTGCAGAAATCTCGCCGGTCAGGACCTTGATCAGCGTCGACTTGCCGCAGCCGTTTGGACCCATCAGGCCCAGTACCTGCCCGGGCGTAAGGAGTACATCGACATCGCTGAACAGCTTCTTATCGCCGAAGGCCTTGGTGAGCGCCCGTGCACTGAGAAGCTTAACCGTCTGGCGGCCGGTCGCGGTAAAGTCGATCCCTGCTGCCTTTGCTGGCGCATTGCGAGAGCGGAGCTGCGCGAGCTCATCGATGCGCTCGTGGCTCGCGGTGATCCTGCTCTTGGACTTGGTCCGCCGCGCTTGCGCACCGCGAGAGAGCCAGCGAAGGTCCTCGCGAACCTGGTTCGCGAGCGACTTTTCCTGCTGGGCCTGACCGTCGAGGAATTCCTGCTTTCTGCGGAGAAACTCCGAATATCCACCCTCGACCGCGAACGTGCCGCGGGGATACGTGCGTGAAAGCTCCACGATCCTCGTCGGGAGATTCTCAAGGAGCATTCGATCGTGCGTCACGAAGATCGATGCAGCGCCGCACGTACGCAGGAGCCCTTCCAGCCACTCAATGCCGTCGACATCGAGATGGTTGGTCGGTTCGTCAAGGAGGATCGCATCAGGCTCGCGTGCGAGCGAGCGGGTGATCGAAAGCCGCTTGCGCTGACCGCCGGACAAGACCGCTGTCGGCCGCTCAAGATCCTCAAACCCCGCGCGGCGGAGCGTCATCTCTGCAGCAAGCTCGATCTCGTGGTCGTCGTGCACGTGCGGTGCCTGACCTGCCTTGAGGGCTGCGTTCAGGTCCGCGATCACTGCAGAGAGGATCGTCGAACCCTCGGGAAACACGTCAGACTGGGCGACATACGCCACGCGCACGCCCTTGCGGAGCGCCACTGCACCGCCGTCGGTGCTCTGCGCACCTGCGATGATCTTGAGGAGCGTCGACTTGCCCGAGCCGTTGGGCCCGATCAGCGCCAGCCGCTCGCGATCTTCAAGAACGAGCGAAACCTCGCTGAAGAGCGTTCGCGTGCCGAAGGTCTTGGTGATTTCCCGTGCAGTCAGTACGTTCGCCATGTCGATTCCGCTGCGGTCGCGCTTTTACGTGCAGTGCGAACGCAAAAAGCGTCCGCACGTTCAACCCATTTAATCTCGGCCAAGAACATCAAGTCCGCCCAAGTCGTTGCATTGCCAATCCAAGGGGTCGATGGTACGCACCTGCTCTTACCTTGCAGGGAGCTTGATCTCAACAAGCTGCTCGTCGCGCTCCACCGTGACTTCTCTCGCCTCTGAACCCTCGACCTTCACCGTGCACCTGGTGCCGATCGGGAGCGTCGCAGTGACGTGGTCGTTGCCGTCGAAACGTTCATCCTTTGACTTGCCTTCAAAGAGTGAGGCACCATCCGCGCCGACGATCGCAACCGGCACCGCCACGCGGCCATCGGGGCGTGAAACCTTGATCCGCAAACGCGCATGCCCTGCAGGCACCACCTGCTTGAGCGCGACATACCTGTCCGTCACGTTCACCGCACGGACCGAGCGGTCATCATCTCTCCACACCATGGGAAAGTGCTGGGCTGTATCACGCCACGTCACTGCGTAGATCGCCATCAGCTCGTCATCTCGCTTTGCCGTTGATGCACGGTCGGTAAACCACCCCTGATTCATCGCATCACCCGTCGGCTCTGCAGCGCCCGTGAACTGCCAGCCGTTATCCCAGATCTCGATCCACGAGTGGTTGCCGCTCTTGTCGCTCCAGAGAGCAGTGCCGACGAAGCGTGCAGGAATTCCTACGCTTCTGCACGCATCGATGAGGAGAATCGAAAGCCCCGTGCACGACGCAGTTGTCGCGGCCATGCTCTCTGAAGGGCTCTGATCAGGCTTGGGACGCTTGGTCGAGTAGCGAACGTTGACCTGGTTGAAGATCTGCTGATTGATGAGTGCAGTTGCTTCTGATGCAGTCTTTGCCTTGGCGATCATCGGCATGCAGCGATCGCGGAACTCGGTACGCCAATCCTCTCGCTTCTCGTTCACGCTGGCGTAGGGAAGGATCGTGTCGAGGAAGATGTCTTCGGGCACATCCGCGTGCCAGGGAGCGTTCTTCCACGCCTTGTACGCCATGTCGCAGTTCTTCAAGAGAAACGCAGAGCTAAGCGTCTGAAGGTCGTGCTCGGGCATATGTTCCACGAGCCAGACCATCGCGAACTTCTGATCGCCGGGCACCTCTGAAATCGCACGCTCGATCTCGGGGCGATTCTCACCTGCTGCAGCGAGCGAAGTTTCAAGCCGTGCGGAGCGATCTGTGTGCGTTACAGTGGCCGCCATCGCTGGCTGGGCCGACTTTGTCCCGCCCGTGCAGCCGCTCACCATCGAGAAGGCCGCCAGGACTGCGAGCGCTGCAGGGATAGAACGTCCCGCGACCAGGAATCGAGATCGAAGCATGAAAGTGCATCTCCAGATACCGCTCGGAACGAGTCTCTCACGGCACGGGAAGAGGGTAGGAATCACGCAGGCCGCAATCGGACCGTCCAAGCACCTGACAAATGTACGATCAGGGTCTTTGAAATGCGCCGGGACCGGGCCTTTGGCCGATACAGTTGGACCATGGATTCCTTGATTGAACTCTTCGGCAAGCTCGGCGACCTTCTCCTGGTCGTCCTGGGCTTCAGCCTGATCGTCTTCCTCCACGAGCTTGGCCACTTCGTCGCTGCACGCTGGGCAGGCATCCGCGTCCTCGCGTTCGCGCTGGGCTTCGGACCTGCGTTCATTTCCTATCGCAAGGGAATGGGCTGGAAGCGCGGTTCGAGCGAACGCGAGTACATCGAGCGTCTTCGTTCATCGCCAGTTGAGGCTGCAGCGATCAGCCCGACCGAGTACCGGCTCAACGCCCTGCCCTTCGGCGGCTACGTGCGCATGCTCGGGCAGGACGACCTTGACCCCACTGCAGTCAGCACCGCGAGCGACAGCTACCAGTCGTGTGCGGTGTGGAAGCGCATGGTCGTGATCTCTGCAGGCGTGGTGATGAACATCATCTCCGCGGCGATCATGTTCATCATGGTCTTCATGATCGGCCTGAAGACCGAGCCTGCCAAGATCGGTGACGTCCAGCCCGGCTCACCTGCAGCGATGTCGATGGCGGTCAACGCGGACCTTGTCGGCGTGCGAGATACAGGCCTCAAGCCTGGCGACGTCGTCACGTTCATCAATGGTCGTGCGCCGAACTCCTTCAATGATCTCATCCTCGCGACCGCGATGGCCAAGCGCGGCGACACCGTCAGCATCCGCGTCGAGCGTCCGGGCGTGAAGGACCAGCTCGCGTTTGAGATCACGCCGCGCCAGAGCACGATCACCAAGCTCCTGGATATCGGCGTCGGCCCTTCGCTTTCATCGACGCTCGCGACTGCCCGCAACTCGACCGAAGAACAGATCGCCCTCGACAATCTCGCCCGCATGCACCTGACGGGCGTCAAGCCCGGCATGTCGCTGGTCAGGATCAATCGCCAGACGGAGATTGCATCAGGCCACGATCTTGATGAAGCGATCCGCCATTCGGGCGGTAAGCCGGTCGAGCTTGAGTTTGCCAACGCGGCCACGGGCGAACGTGCAGTCGCCAGCCTCCCCACCGTTTCCGAGCTTCAGACCGATCTCTTGCCGCGCCCCGATGGTTCGGTCGCGCCATATCGCCACATCGCGGGGCTGACGCCGGTCATGACCGTCGAACGTGCACAGGAACCTGCACTCAAGCAGGGCCTTGCGGATGGTGACATCTTCGCCCGCCTGGGAGCAATCGAGTATCCCTCGGTCGCGCAGGGACGTGCAGAGATCCGCAGGAACACGGGAAAGAAGATGCCCGTCGTGGTCATCCGCAAGGATGGCGACACATCGAAGGAAGTCGCCTTCGACGTTGAAGTCTCGCGTGAAGGCACGATCGGCTTTGAGGTCGGCGAGACGGATGACCAGAACACCCTCCTGGCCCTCCCTGCAGACGTTCTTCAGTACGCCACTGCAGTCGAATCCGGTGCTGAAAATCAGGCAGACAGAACTTTCCGCCCTGCTGCTGCAGGTGCAGTGACGCAGGGCGGATCACGTCTCCTTGCGATCAACGGCAACACGGTCCGCACGCTGGCGGAAGCCCGCGACATGCTCCGGTCGATCTCGATCTCTGCACTTGCAGAGACGCAGCCGACCGCCAAGGCTCGCCTCACGATCGAGCCGCCCCGGCTCGCTGCGGATCCCTCGATGGTCCGCACGCCTGTCGAAGCGGACATCACGCTCGACGACAAGACCATGCGTTCGATCGCCGCACTGAGCTGGACCGCCACTGCAGGTTCGTGGATCTTCAAGCTCGAAGAGTTCACGCTCAAGGCTTCGGGCCCGCTCAGCGCGATCCACCTTGGCATCGACGAAACCCAGCGGGTGATGACAACAACCTACCTGACCTTCGCACGGCTCTTTGAAGGCACCGTCAAGGTCGAGCATCTCAAGGGCCCCGTCGGCATCGCTCACATCGGCACCCGCCTTGCAGATCGCGGGCTCGTCTGGCTCGTCTTCTTCATGGCACTGATCAGCGTGAACCTCGCGGTCGTCAACTTCCTTCCGCTCCCAATCGTTGACGGCGGCCAGTTCCTGTTCCTGCTGTTTGAGGCGATCCGCGGAAAGCCCGCCCCCGTTGCGATCCAGAACGCAGTGACGCTCGCGGGGCTGGTGATGATCGGGTCGGTCTTCCTCCTCGTCACATTCAACGACATCCGCAATCTCTTTGGAATGTGAGCCCAATCTGCTCGCGCCGCCGGTGCATTACCGTGCCGCTCATTCCTCGACCGTCTTGTGCGAATCTCTTTCACCGCTCCGCACTCTGATCTCCGCATGGCGACGCTGTCTCCAGACCTTCTTGGCCTCTCGTCGCTGCTCGGCGTTGCCCTTGGCATTTTCGTCACAACCGTGATCGGCAGGACGGTCTACCTCCTCACGCACCCGCCGCGCCGAACCTACGCAAGTGCAGTCAGCAAAGGCAAGCCCGGCGATCCATCCGAGCTTTCGCCCCCCGATGGCCCCCGCCGCTTTGAAACATGGACGTTCACCTCGCGCGGCAACACGCTCACAGTGTGGGATATCCCCGGCGACGCACCGACCGGCCCCGTCGTCATCATGTCACACGGCTGGGGCGATTCAAAGCTCGGTGCACTCTCGCGCCTTGAACCCTTCGCACGCCACGCATCCCGCATCATCGCGTGGGACCTTCCCGGCCACGGCGAGAGCCAGGGCACCACTGCACTCGGCACGCACGAGATCGACGACCTTCTCGCCCTCATCGCGATGGTCCGCACGCCCAACGTCGAGATCGTTCTGTACGGCTGGTCGCTCGGTGCAGGGATCTCGATCGCGGCTGCAGCTGCAGATGTCCGCGTTCGAAAAGCACGCATCGCGGGCGTCATCGCGGAAGCACCCTACCGCCTCCCGCAGACCCCTGCAAAGAACGTCCTTCGCGAGAAGAAGTTCCCGTACCTCTGGAACACGCCCCCTGCCTTCTGGCTCCTGGGGCTCGATCTTCGCGTCGGTCTGGGCTGGACCCGCAAGGGCCCGTTCGACCGTGCGGTCCTTGCAGAACGCCTCGAATGCCCACTCCTGGTCATCCACGGCGAGAACGACTCGATCAGCCCAATCGATGATGGCCGCCAGATCGCTGCAGGTTCGCGCCAGGCGACCATGATCATCGCCCCCGGTGGCGGCCACTCGGGGCTCTGGAATTCGGATGCAGGCGGCACGATCTGCAGGAGGGCGCTTCGCGAGTTCTTTACAAGCCTCAAGCTGCAGGCCTGAAACGACTCTTCACACTCCCGCTCGCCTGCCCATCCCTATCGTTTGGCATGAGCCTTTCCGTCTCGAACTGGTCATCCTCGCAGGCACGCGGCACCTCTGCATCCCCCACGGTTGACGCAGTGATGGCCGCGGAACGTGCTGCATCCTTCAGCAAGCGTTCGATCAAGTCGGGCGCGAAGGTCTCGGGCCTCAAGCTTGCGCTCTCGATGGTCGACCTGACCACGCTCGAAGGAAAGGACTCGCCCGAGAAGGTTCGCGGGCTGTGCAGAAAGGCGATGCTCCCCGATCCTGTCGACCGCACGCTGCCGATGGTCGCTGCAGTGTGCGTCTATCCCTCGCTCGTCAAGGTCGCAAAGGAAACGCTCGGCGAGAGCGGCGTCAAGGTCGCATCGGTCGCGACGGGTTTCCCCAGCGGGCAGTACCCGCTCGATATCCGCCTCGATGATGTCCGCAGGGCATGCGACGACGGTGCGGACGAGATCGACATGGTGATCAACCGCGGCGCGTTCCTTGCAGGTCGCTACGACGAGGTCGCGGAAGAGATCCGCCAGGTCAAGCGGGCCTGCATGCAGACCGGCGCACACCTCAAGGTCATCCTCGAGACCGGCGAACTCGAAACCCTCGACAACGTCCGCAGGGCGAGCGATCTTTCCATCCGCGCGATGGCGGAAGTCGACGACGAACTCGGTGTCATCGAGAACAACCCGTTTGGCACTGCAGACTTCATCAAGACCAGCACCGGCAAGGTCCAGCCTGCAGCGACCATGCCCGTCACGCTGGTAATGCTTGAAGCGATCCGCGACTGGTACCTCGCGACCGGCCGCGTCGTCGGCATGAAGCCTGCAGGCGGCATCCGCACGGCCAAGCAGTCGCTCCATTACCTCGTGATGATCAAGGAAACGCTCGGCAACCTCCCTGCACCTGTCGTTGGCCAGAACGTGACTGCCAACGGCACCTGCCCGTGGCTGACTGCAGACTACTTCCGCTTCGGTGCATCTGCCCTGTGCAACGACATCCTCCGCCAACTCGGCTGGATCAGGACCGGCAAGTACATGGCTGCGTACGACTACTCAGAGTCGTGATCTGCCTTGTGTGTGCTGCATTGCTCGTGATGCAAAGCTGGCGGTAAGCGAGTGCACGCGTGGGGAGAGCATGAAGCGACGCCCATCCATTCTTGCGACACTGACTTCGTGGCGCGCGTGGACGTTGTGCGTGGTAATGACGCTTGTTGCAAATGTGGCGATTCTCGCTGGGATTGTGTACGCACATTGTTCATACATCGATCCCAACAGCAAACTCATTGACATGGCCGAACGTCCATGGCACTACCCACCGCCTGAGGGCTGGCCGAGTACATCTCCCTTTACACGCTTCACTTCCTCATTTGGCTACCACAGGGATGTGCTGCTCACGCAGATTCCGTCCGCCGTGAAGTTCTATCCAGGGCAGGTTCAGGTCGCCGTTGGATGGCCTTTGCATGTACTACTTGCCCGAGATGACCTGCAAGCTTCTGAAATCGAGACTCGCCCACAAGGCATTCTGATTCAGTTCAGCCAGAACGGCAGGTGGGCATTCCTCGATCTCTTCCAAGTTGGCTTCCGTATCCAACGGCCAGCGCACCTCCCGCTCACCATCCACTGGCCCGGCATGCTCGCGACTCTCTCGCTGTGGCTCTCGATCTGGATGTCGCTCCTCATCGTGCCCGGCGCCATCCGTCGCTTCATCCGGCGTTCACGCCACGGGTGTGAATCCTGCGGTTACTCGGTCGCCACGCTCGCGACGTGTCCTGAATGCGGCGCACAGCTTGCAGGAGTTGCTGCATGAGCGAAATGCCGACCATCACAGCCGCAGATCAATCGCACGAACCATCCAAGTCCAGGCGTCGGCGTGGCCTTTTCGTAGTCCTCCTCATCTGCATCTGCGTCGGCCTTATCCTCAACTGGCCCATCGCCTGGGGCATTCGCACAAAGTTCGTGACTCTTGGTGCACAAATGAACGCCTCGGGCCTTTGTGAACATTCCACGTGGCCTGCTTCAGCTCCCAAAGACTGGCCGCCGCTCTCAACCTTCATCACGCCTGAACGCGTCAAGCTCGCCAAGGACGCAGACAGCGGTGCAGCACCGCTCGAGGTCGCTGCTCGCATCGGCGCCACGCAAGAACGTCCCCGCGACTGCATCATGACGCAGCAGCACTGGCCCGGCGTCACCGAAACTTTCATCGAGGCCCACGAGCACGAGAAGGGAAGCTGGACGACCTACGAGCTTGCGTCGGGCTTCCCCTTTCGTGGAGTCGTCGCAGGTGCATTCGGTTCGCAAACGGCCGATGGTAAAGCAATTCTCCCGATGACCGCGATCAAGCCCGTCCTCGTGTATCACATCTTCGGAAAGAGAATCACGCTCGCTGCTCCGCTCTGGCCCGGCTTCATCGCCAACGGCGTGATCTACGGCGTCGTCTTGTGGCTGCCATGGCTGCTGTTCGTCACGATCCGTGCACGAGTCCGCAGATCAAAGGGATACTGCATGCAATGTGCATACCCAATCCCGCAGGCAACGTCCCAATGCCCCGAATGCGGCGCAATTGCAGTGACTTGATATTCGCAAGAGAGTGACACGATGGCCGAATCCGCTGATGAATCACGCAAGCCTGCACATGCACGTCCACCGCGAGTTCGGATCTGGCATGTCATCGCTGCACTGATCATCGGAATGCTCCTCAACTGGCCCATGTCATGGCTGTGCATATCGAAACTATCAGAACGCCTTCCGCAAACCATGGATTCTGGCCTGCGAGCAGATACTCAATGGCCTGCAGGAATGCGTGAGGATTGGACGCCACTGAGCACCTTCATCACGCCCGAGCGGGTTGAACTCTCGACGAAAGCTGATGCAGGCGAGATTGACAAGATGTTTGCGCTGCACATGACGATCCACGAAAAGCTCCCGCATGATTGTGCGATGAGCAGGACAATGACCTTGGTTTCAACCGACACGGTCATCATGGCCGAATCGCTCGATCCACGGCTCGCGTTGTCCACGTACGAATTCACCGTGGGCTTTCCGTTCAAGGCGATGCGGCGAATGCAGGCAAGCATGTACAAAAGCGGGTTACTCGTGTTCACCGACTTGCACGGCGCAGAACGTATGTCGCTGCTCGGCCTGAACATTCCTCTCATGCTGCCCCGCTGGAATTTTTTCATCCTCAACGGTCTCATCTACGCCGCCGTCATGCTGATTCCGCTCGCAGGTGTGCAGCACTTCCGCCGTGCACGCCGCATTCGCTGCAACCAGTGCACCACCTGCGGGTATGCAAAGGCAGAAGGCACCATGGTGTGCCCGGAATGTGGCGTGGGGTATTGATCGCCATTGGGCGAGATGACCCCTCGCCGCGATTACCGAAGCAGAACGCACTTGCAATCCATGCGTGTTTCCTGCGAGAATGTCCGCACCAGGGAGGGGATCGCATGACCACCAGCTCCGCACCGGGCGATACGTCACGAGCAGCCAAGGTTCTCAGCTCGCTCTTCCGCCTCGATGGCCCGCTCCTCTACCTCTTCATCGGGCTCATGCTCAACTGGCCCCTCTCGTGGGCCTGGCTCTCGACGAACTTCTTCCGCGGTGGCATGACAGGCGGTATAGGTTCCATGCAGGGGGTTCCCAACGAACTCCACCTCCAAAGCTCGTGGCCCGAATTTGTGCCCCAGACGTGGCCCCCGCTCTCAAAGTTCATCACGCCCGAGCGACTCGCATTCGATCAGAAGATTGATGAGGGCAAGCCCGTCTCGCAGGGCGATGTTGGCGCACTGGAGAAGCAGCCATTTGACTGCATTCTCCTCAAGAGTGAATCACTGTTGAACACCGCGATCGAGTACGACGCGCCGGACCGCGCGACAGGCATGCGCTACCGCGTCATGATCTCGCACGCAGGTTTTCCCTTCCGCTCGATGAGCGAAATGGCTGCCTGGGAGGACGATGGCACCGGCAAGTCCGCAGTCGCGATACGCGGATACGGCTCGTGGATTGTTCTCGGTAAAAACCTCCCGCTCCGTGCACCGTACTTTCCGGGCTTTATCCTCAACGGCATCCTCTACGGTGTGATCGTCTGGTTCTGCACGATCCCGATCCGGAGATACATCAGCAAGCACCGCTGGGGCCCGGGGCAGTGCAAGTCGTGCGGGTACGAACTGTCGCCCGCAATGCAGATGTGCCCCGAGTGCGGCGTGAATCGCCCTGCACTCGCGGGAAAGACGCTCGCGGCGGAGAGTTGATGGACGCTTTGGGCAAGGCTGCGAGCACTGGAAGAACGAAGGCACGCCGGGTTGTGCAGGGCGTTGTAGCACTGATGGTGCTGTTGGCCGCTGGCGCAGTGCTCACGGTGTGCACGACCTGGTGCATTGCTCCACGAATTCCGATCGCACCATACATCCACACGCTCGATGCCACGATGTCGGACGTGCCGTCGCGCCTTCGCTCTTCGTGGCCTGCCCCTTTTCAGAAGGTCGTTTCGTCAAACAGCGCTGGCACGGGTGAGGTGTGGACGGTCTACGCGTCAGTTTCAGGCAATCCAGGCGACGCAGAAGGGATGCGCGTCGCCATTTTATGGCGATACCGGTATGGCTGGCCGGTGCACGCGCTTGAACGCATGGACTTCCTTCCGTTCAGCGGCAACAACCTCGCCTTGCTGGAAGATGCATACGTCGCTGCCTATCCGAACCATGGCGCGATCAGAATCCCCGAGTCGATCGCATCATGGGCAACCCCGGGCATGATCCTGCTTCCCACCACCATCATCTGGCCCGGCTTCACCATCTCCACCATCGGCTGGGCGTGCATCTCTGCGATCCTGTGGTATTCGCCGCGTTTCATCCGCAGTGCATGGCGACGGAGGCACGGCAGGTGCATTGCCTGCGGCTACGCGCTGCACGCGCTTGCGATCTGCCCGGAGTGCGGACGCACGCGGTGAGGTTGTAGGCAAACGAATCAAACTCACCCTCGTCCGTGCCCGCCCAAAGCGGCGGACACGGGCACCCAAACGCGATATCCACCAAACGAAAAACCCCGCCGCACAAGGCGACGGGGTTCGTTTACTTTACTTGCTTGCCTGAGCCCGACACCAGTGCCTGATGCCCAATGCCCAGTCCCTGCTTGCCTTAACCCGCCGCCATCCTGGCGGCCTTGGCCTTGGCGTCATCCAGCGTACCGACGTACATGAATGCACCTTCGGGGAGCGAGTCGCCTTCGCCGTTGCACAGGCGCTCGAACGAATCGATCGTCGCTTCGAGGGGCGAGTCGACGCCCTTGAAGCCCGTGAACTGCTCTGCGACGTGGAAGGGCTGGGAGAGGAATCGCTCGATCTTGCGTGCACGCGAGACGGTGAGCTTGTCGTCTTCCGAGAGTTCGTCGACGCCGAGGATGGCGATGATGTCCTGGAGATCCTTGTACCGCTGGAGGATCGACTGGACGCGGCGCGACACGCGGTAGTGACGCTCGCCCAGGATCTGCGGGTCGAGGATTCGCGAGGTCGATGCGAGGGGATCGACCGCGGGATAGATGCCCTTCTCCGCGATCGAACGCGAGAGAACGATGAAGGCGTCAAGGTGGGTGAAGGCCGTTGCGGGAGCAGGGTCGGTCAGGTCGTCTGCAGGGACGTAAATGGCCTGGACCGAGGTAATAGCGCCCTTGGCGGTCGAGGTGATTCGCTCCTGGAGCTCACCCATCTCCGTCGACAGCGTGGGCTGGTAACCGACGGCGCTGGGCATACGGCCGAGGAGTGCGGACACTTCCGAACCTGCCTGCGTGAAGCGGAAGACGTTGTCCACGAACATCAGGGTTTCCTTACCCGATGCATCGCGGAATTCTTCAGCCATGGTCAGTGCAGAGAGCGCGACGCGAAGACGCGATCCCGGGGGCTCATTCATCTGGCCGAACACCATGGCCACCTTGTCGAGGACGTGTGCCTTCTGGCCCTTGTCGTCGGTGTACTCTGCTTCCTTCATTTCACGCCAGAGATCGTTGCCCTCGCGGGTACGCTCGCCGACGCCTGCGAACACCGAGTAACCACCGAAGTTCTTGGCGACGCGTGCGATCATCTCCTGGATGACGACGGTCTTACCGACGCCTGCACCACCGAACAGACCAATCTTGCCGCCTCGGACGAAGGGGCAGAGAAGGTCGATGACCTTGATGCCCGTGGGCAGGATTTCAGTCTTGGGGTTCAGTGCGGCGAATTCGGGCGGTGCCTTGTGGATCGGGCTGCGCTTGGTCGTGGCGGGCGGTGGGCCCATGTCGATGGGATGGCCCAGGAGGTTGAAGACGCGGCCCAGAACCGCCTCGCCGACGGGCACCGAAACCGGCGAACCCGTGTCGAGAACGCCCATGCCGCGTGCAAGGCCGTCGGTCGAGCCGAGGGCGACTGCACGGACGCGACCGCCGCCCAGGTGCTGCTGAACTTCGCCGACGAGATAAAGCTCGCCGGTCTTGGTCTGCGTCTTGACCTCGATCGCGTTGTAAATATCCGGGAGCTGATCCTCCGGGAACTGTGCGTCGAAGGTAGAACCGATGACCTGGGTGATCGTGCCGTTGCTGGGCATGGGTACCTCTGGAAACCTTCCTGAAAGCCTCCGCCGATGCCGAAACCGGTCCGGAGGGGTCCAAGCGTAGGCGTGCGGGGAGAAAATTTCCCCATTTGACCAAGGTATGGATCCGCACTTTGTTTGGTAGAGAGACGGGAATTCAGCCCGCGCAACCCGATCCGAGCTTCAGGCCAGCAGACACCCGGGCACTGACTCGTCACGGTACGCAGAAACGTTCTGGCCCGAGGATCCTAACAAGCACGCGATCGCTGGCATACACCATGTTGCTGAGCCACGCACCGCAGTTTGCGCGAACGAACCCGGGAGCCGCCTCATAGGCAATCGTGCCGGAACGAGGTGCAGTCAAGAGCACCACCGCGATCATCCACGCACCCGCGATCACCGCCACACGTCTCCAGGTGCCCTGGTGCCGCAGAAGCCAGCGACATGGCTCAACGGATCCTGCAAGCCGCCGCCTGGTCGCTCGCCCGCACTCAGAGCACGTGCGCATGACAGCCGCCCTGGAACCTTCACTTGAACCAAGGTCATATCCACATCCGACGCAGCGGTCTCGCGAGCTACGACGAAACTCCTTGGACGCACGCATGACGCACGGCAGGCTGTGGTACAGCACGAGGCAATGCATCAGCATCATGCCCCCCGCCATCATGACGATGAAAGTCGGCTGGTCGTTGATACCAATCATCGCAACAGGCACGCCGGGCTTTGCGGCAATCCGCTCCTGAGCGAGTGATCGCTCGAACACGATCCACGTGGCGAACGTTGCCGCGGGCAGCCACCACCCGATCCGCAACGTTCGATCAACACATCGAATACCGATCGGCAGCAGCCGTCGCGCGTTCACATTCAGGTGCATGGCCCGCCGTACGGCCCACAGCAACAGCACGCACCCCGCGACAATACCTAGAACCCATGCCATGGCGCCAATCGCTATGTAGAGTAGTGGATGATCTAGCTCGAACAGTCTTGGCAGCCACGGAGGATTCAGCGAGGTGTCTATAAGTCGTTCGCCGATTCGTTCGCCGTTGGGATAGTAAGATACATGACGCACCGCAAGATCAATGCTGTCGTAGGTCGATTGCTTTCCAACAATCCAGAATAACGCACAGGCCATCACGACATGGACGGCAATGCTCGTGGATCGGTGTGCCCGCACTCGCATCGCTCTTGCTCCGTTACGGACACGTCCATGAAGGTGCCGGGAAGACAGTGCCGGGTGTGCCTGAAGGGCATGGCTGTCCTGGCAACGACGTTGTATCACCGCGAACAGTTCTGGTGCAAGTCTGATTGTACGGCGGGCATGGATCGCAAAGCAGCATGGTCAATCCTGAGTACACCGTGTGCCGCGAGTCGGTTCGACTGTAATGACAGTGCAAAGAGCTTCCGACCAGCGTTGAACCAGTGTTGACCCACGCTCCGAGAACAATTGTCACTGTCTTCGTGCAGCCATCGCAAAGCACGTGGCATGAACCTTGATTCACGCGATCAGAGTAACCATGAAGCGTGAGCTCGGCGGACATGGCCATCTGGTCAAGCATGTCGTCAATTCCGGCGTGCGGCTGTGCCTCACATGTAACCGTGCCGGCAACTTCGGCGTTCGCTACAAGGCCTGATAGAACAGGAGCTGCTTCATACCCGACTGAAGCTAATGCGTTTACCAGCCAGCCCGGATCCTCGTGACTTGCGAGCACTTCCTGAACCGGATCTTCGATTTGCAACCCCGCGTGCAAGGGGATCGGCACATGCGATTCTGATAAATCGTTCATCAGTGCGTCCGTGGCTTCAACGTCATCATTCCAAATGTCGGGATCACCGACCAAGGCCGCGACCCATCGATACGCCGACGCCCGATACCCCGCAGGCCATGCAGCGGACGTCCAGTGGCCGCTTGCATCTTCCTCAAACCACATGACTTCGAAGTTGGCTCCTTGATTTGCGCCCTCGTCCGCCACCGCCAGGAATGCGACGACCTCAGGACCATTCCATATCGGCGCAAATGTCCAGCCACTGACGTACATGCGCCACGGCGCTTGCGTCTGACCTGCCTCGGCTGCATTTCCAGCAGCTCTGGCATCCATGCATATCGGCAAGGCGAGAAGCCCGGTGCACGCATACGCGACACAAGTATTCAATTTCATGTGAACCCCCAGAGAAGATAGTTCATCCTACAAACGCTCTTACATCCATGCAAGCTTTTTCATTTTTATCCACAAACTCGTATACACACGTGTTATTGAGATTGCCCAATCTAACACTACAGCGTTTGAGGGATGCCTGTGCGCACGGACACCGCGATACGCCGATCGAGCATCCACGAAATCGTGGACATTCTCTCGAAGCGGATGGACTGCCACGCCGGTGATTCACGACACGCCTGCCTGTCGTAAACGCACGCCGTTTCATGAGTGGTGCAGCCCAACCGCTCAGCAACCTGCCCGCGGCGCCAGGACGGGACTGTCTGGGTTACAGTTGCCCATGAGCACGCAGCCTACCTCCATGTCTACGCCACATGGATCCGAGATGTTGCCCGACCACCGCGCAGTTGGTGCCAGCTTGAACGCGGACCCTGCCATCGATCTCGGTCTCGTCGTCCGCGACCGCGATGTCCTCGAATACCTCAACCGCTTTGCAGAGGGCGATCAGCGCGACCGAGCTGCACTCGCTGCACTTCGCGTCGGCGTCCTAGCGATCATGCAGGCAGGGGGCACCGTCGATGCACAGGCGGTACGCAACGAAGGCGAGCGGCTGATCGCGGGGGTCAAGACCGAGCTTGAAAAGCACGCTGCAGCAATATCAAGCGATTTAGGCAGTTCGCTCCGCCAGTATCTCGACCCTAAGGACGGTCAGCTCCCCCTCAAGCTCAACGAGATGATCAAGCCCAACGGCCAGCTCGATCAGCTTCTCACCCGTCACGTCGGGCTCGACAATTCCACCCTCGCAGGATCGCTTGCCAAGCAGGTGGGTGAGGCAAGCCCCTTGGTGCGTTCGCTCGATCCTCGGCAAAAAGACGGCCTCGTCGAGACGCTCAAGGTCGCGATCCAGCAATCGCTCGATGCACAGCGCGACCACGTGGTTCGCCAGTTCTCGGTGACCGATCCGCAGTCCGCGCTCTCGATCTTCCGCGATCAGCTCACCAAGGCCAACGGCCAGCTCCGAGATGAACTCTCCAAGGATGTCATCCGCGTCCAGCGTGAATTCGATCTTGGCAACAACGACGGCGCGCTCGCCCGGCTGGTGACCCGCGTCGAGGACGCACAGAAGAAAATCACCGGCGAATTCACGCTCGACAACACGACCTCCGCGCTCTCTCGGCTCAAGGGGGAAATCGTCGGTCTCCTCGAACAGCTCCGCGACCGCAACACCGAGTTCCAGCGCGACGTGAAGGCTGCAGTCGATTCGCTCCGTGCAGTCCGCGGCGAGCGCGACAAGACCACTGCAGGCGGCCAGGACTTTGAAGCAGCACTCAACGAACTTCTCCAGGCAGAGTCTTCTCGCCTGGGGGACGAATTCGAGGCCTGCGGCACATTCCCCGGCGACATCCCCCGCTGCAAGACCGGCGACGCAGTCATCACGCTCGGAGCAGAGACCGCTGCATCAGGCAGGCGAATCGTCTTTGAAGCCAAGCGAGAAGCCAAATCACTCACGCAGGCCCGCGAAGAGCTCGCAGAGGCCCGCAAGAACCGACGTGCAGACATCGGCATCTTTGTCTTCTCCGCGATGTCTGCAGCAGGGCTTGAACCCTTCAGCAGGCACGGCGATGACCTGGTCGTCGTCTGGAATCACGACGACCGCGCGACCGATGTTTACATCAAGGCCGCGATCTCCGTCGCCCGTGCACTTGTCGTCCGCAGGAAGATCGAGCAGGACTCCGCCAAGGTCGATCTCACGCCCGTCCAGGAAGCTCTCGACGCGCTGATCAAGTCAACCGAAGCAGTCCAGGACATGACCCGCCTCTCGGGCCTTGCGATGGAAAACAACCGCAAGATCTCCGACCGCGCGGACCGCATGAAGAAGGACCTGGAAGTTACTGCAGAGCGTCTCTCAGCATGCCTCACCCGCCTCCGTGCAGCTGCAGGCGGGTGATATCTCCCCGATCCTCCGCAACCAACTTGGCATCGTTACCATATAACCGTGTACACATCCCCAGGGACGGGGATCCGTGCCCACGTGGAGTGCAGACTTTGAAGAACTCAAGGACCCTGATCGCTGCATTGCTGGTCGTTTCCGGTCTCGCCGCCCCCCTCTCCCTCGCACGCCAGGGCTCGACGCCCCCCGTCGCCGAGGAAGCACAGGACGTCCGCGAGGGCATCCGCGAGATGGTCTCCACCGCGCGCGACAAGGTTTTCCCTGCTCTCGTCAACATCCGTGCAGTCACCGTCTCGTTCTGGGGCGGCAAGGAAACCAAGGGCCAATCGACCGGCAGCGGCACGATCATCAGCAAGGAAGGCCACGTTCTCACCAACGCGCACGTGACCAACAACGGCCGCCGCTTCCGCCTCACCCTTGCAGACAAGCGTGAAGTCCCTGCAACCATGGTCGGTGAAGACCCCTTGACCGACCTTGCAGTCCTCAAGATCGATCTCGACGCGCTCGCAGACAAGGGCGCATCACTCTCTGTCGCCGATTTTGGCAATAGCGACGAGCTCATCGTCGGCGACCTCGTGATGGCGATGGGTTCACCCTTCTCGCTCTCGCGCTCGGTCACGCTGGGCATCGTCTCCAACACCGAGCGCGTCTTCAGCGGCTCGACGGGCGAAGTCGAAGACCTCGAATTTGAAGGCGACCAGCGCACGGGCGTATTCACGCGCTGGATTCAGCACGACGCGCTGATCAACCCCGGCAACAGCGGCGGGCCGCTTGTGAACCTGCGCGGCCAGCTCGTGGGCGTCAACACGCGCGGCGGCACAGGCATGGGCTTTGCCAGCCCCAGCAACCTCGCTCGTCAGATCGCAGACACGCTCATCAAGCACGGCGAAGTTCCCAGGAGTTGGTTCGGCGTCACGCTCCGCCAGCTCCAGCGCACCGGCATCGAGAAGGGCGTCCTCATCACCGGTGTCGTGCAGAACAGCCCTGCATCCCATGCAGGGCTCAAGGCAGGCGACGTCATCACCTCGATGAACGGCGAGGAAGTCAACGTCCGCTTCGGCGAAGAGATCCCCTCGGTGCTGAAGAAGATGTCCGACTTTGGCATCGGTTCGAGCGTCGCCATCGCCTACACGCGTGACGGCAAGGCTGCAACCGCCTCGCTCACCACGGAAAAGATGCTCCGCGAAACGGGCAAGGAAACTACGCTCCGCGGCTGGGGCATGAACATCCAGGAAATCACGCCCTACATGGCCCGCGAGCGCCAGCTTGAGCAGACCACCGGTGCATATATCTCGGGCATCCGCTCGGGCGGCTCTGCAGACCTTGCTGAACCCAAGCTCGGCTGGGGCGACATCATCACCGCGATCGACGGCAAGCCCGTGAAGAACACCGACGACGCGATGGCGATCTATGAGCAGGTGATGGCGCTCGAAAAGTCGCCCGACTTCCTCCTCGTCGAGTTTGACCGTGCAGGCAAGCGTCAGGTGACGCTCATCAAGCCCAAGCCCCCGAAGCGCGACGACCCGCCGCGCGAAGTGCCCAAGGCCTGGTTCGGCGTTGCAACGCAGCCCGTGCTGAAGGACCTTGCCAAGTTCCTCGGGCACGCAGACCAGACCGGTTTCCGCATCACCCGCGTCTACCCCTCCACCACCGCTGCACAGGCAGATCTCCGTGCAGGCGATCTCATCACCGCCATCAACGGCGACAAGCTCGCCCCGCGCGGCATGCAGGAAGCAGGCATGCTCAACCGCATGGTGCGTTCGCTCGACATCGATGAAGAGGTGAAGGTCACCGTTCTTCGCGAGGGCAAGCCGATCGAAGTCGCGGTGAAGCTCGAGCGCACGCGCCTCGGCCCCGAAGAAGCACGCAGGGACGAGAACCGCGACTGGGAAATGACCGTCCGCGAACTGACCTTCTTTGACCGCGACGAGAATCGCTGGACCGACGACGTGCAGGGCGTGCTGGTCGAATCAGTCGAGAACGCAGGGTGGGCGGGTCTTGCGGGCGTCTCCGAGGGCGAACTGATGACCAGCATTGACGGCACTGCCATCACCGACCTTGCGACCTACCGCAAGAAGATGGAAGAACTCGCCAAGGCCCAGCCCGAGCGCGTCGTCTTCGTCACCCGCTGGGGCGCAAGAACGCAGTACAAGTTCGCAGAGCCCGAGTGGAAGCCCATCGAAACCGAAAAGCCCGGCGAGGCAGATGCCAAGGACAAGAAGGACAAGGCCAAGTAAGTAACGACCTCCACCAGCCCGTGAACACTCCGCAGGCCAATACAAGCACCACGGCCCCTCCCGATGCAGCACCCGCTGCATCGGGAGGCCCTGTTCATCGAAGGCCCCGCAACCGCCCCCTCCAGGCTCGCATCCTGGCGGGCATGGTCGGGATCCTGCTCTTGGTCTGGCTCCTCGTCGGTGCCTCGCTCAGGCCCGCTGCAGGCGGCATGGGCACCCACCGCCAGCTCGGCCTCCCCCCCTGCGGATGGATCGTCGCCTTCAACCGGCCCTGCCCCACCTGCGGCATGACCACCGCCTTTTCCGCTGCTTCCCAAGGCGATCTCGTCACTGCCTTCCGTGCCCAGCCCTTTGGGGCACTCCTGGCCCTGGCAGTCGCGACAGGCGTATGGGTTTGCGGGTATGCTGCAGTCACCGGATCCGCCCTCCCCGCCGTCTATGCTTTCCTCCTCAGGCCGCGGTGGGTGTGGGTCATGTTCGGGATGCTCTTGATCTCGTGGGTGTACAAGCTGGTCGTCGCGTCCGGCAGGGCGTGAAGTCTGCAGCTCGCATGCCGCAGAACACAGACCTCGAACCCCGCGCTGGGCACACGTCCACCGCCGCCACGACAACGTTTCGGGACCACGCACCATGCGATCGATCACCGCCATGTCGCTTTCGCCCCACCTTGTGCGCACCGCTGCATGCGCTGCACTCGCCACGGCCTCGTTCCTCCCCATGACCGGCTGCACGCTCATCGGTGGCATGGCAGAGAGCTACAAGCAAAACAGCACGCACGCAGTCCCTGCCGAGTACACCGGCCTGACCGGTAAGAGCGTCGCCGTCGTCGTGATCGCGGACCGCTCGATCGAAGCAGACTTCCCCGGCATCTCCGCGACGCTGATCGAGCGCTTCAACGAGCGAATCCGCCAGTTCTGCAATCCTTCCAAGGCCTTCCCCAGCGTCCAGCTTGTCCAGTTCCTGATGAACAATCCCCAGCTCATGGTCCGCCCCCGCAGCGAGCTTGCTGCAGAGCTCGGCGTCGAGCGGCTGGTCATCATGGAGATCCAGGAGTTCCGCCTCAACGACCCGGGCAACCAGTACCTCTGGGAAGGTGCTGCAGCAGCACAGGTCTCGGTCATCGAGGCAGATGGGCCGCTCCCCGACGACAACGCATTCTCCCGTGCAGTGCGCGTCGGCTTCCCCGATCAGAAGGGTATCGGCCCCGAGCAGTTCGGCCGCGACGTTGTCTCCTCCGAGCTTCTCCGGAGAGTGCTCGACCGTTCGTCGTGGCTCTTCTATGAGCACCAGGAACCGTATTACCCCAAGTATTGAGTTGGACCTAGTCCTTGATCCGCCCTCTGCACGAAGTTCAATCGCCAGCGACACCCGCCCGCCCGCCATTTGCCAACCATTTGGCAGCCACGAGCCATGAACATGCACCACCGCCGAATCGCCCTTTTGCTCCTGGCCGCCACCACCGGCTCGCTCGCGATGCTCCAGAGCGGCTGCAACATCGCTGCTGCTGCGTTCTATGTCGTCCACGGGCCTGACCAGAAGGTCGAAGCCCAGTACGAGCTCCCGCCAGAAAAATCCACCGTCATCTTCATCGACGACCGCAACAGCAGGCTCCCGTCGCGCGACCTTCGCGAGATGATCGCAGACGCCGCAGGCCAAGTCCTGATGAAAGATGGCGCAGTCAAGGACCTCATCGATCCACGCAGCGCACTCGGTGCTGCATCCAAGGATCGCTTCGGCGAACCCATGACGATCTCTGAGATCGGCCGCTCCGTGAAGGCCGACGTCGTGATCTACGTCACCGTCGATTCCTTCGCACTCTCTGCAGACGGCCAGACGATCGCCCCTGCCTCAAACCTCCGCGTGAAGGTCATCGATGCAGTGACCGAGAAGCGCCTCTGGCCCGAAGACAAACCCGAGGGCTACTCGCTGGGTATCCAGTCGCCCCCGCGCCAAGGCACGCTCTCGACTTCACCTGCAGAGGTCTTCAAGGTCCGCCAGCAGGCCGCTGCACGTGCAGGCCTCGGCATCGCGCAGCTCTTTAGCCAGTACATCGCCCGCGAATCCGCCACCAGCGGCTCGACCCTCGGCGACAAGTAACGCACGCGATCGCCAGGCACTGTTCATGCGGATCCTCCACCTCATCAGCGCGTTCGACCCTGCCCGCCGCGACGATTCACTCCGCTCGCTTCTTTCCTCACGCACGCATCGCTCGCACGCGGATTGCACCGCCCTCGCCTCCAGGTCCGCGATCGCACAGTCGCCCGCCGCAGACCACACCATCGTCGCCGTCGGTGGCGATCGTCCGCTCGCGATGCTCCGCCAGCTCGGGCTCCATCCGCGTCATCGCCTCACGCTCCCCGGCGGATTTGCCGCACCTGCTCGCAGATCGTTCCGCAAGATCCTTGAAAGCAGGGGCCGCTTCACCGCGATCCAGGTCTGGGATGAATCGCTCCTTGATCTCGTCCCGCGCGGCTTTCCCATCTCGCCGCCCCTCTCGCTCGATGAGCAGGCCTCGCTGATCGCAAGCGACCCCACGCCATACTCAACCACCCTTCCCCAGGAAGCAAACCTCGCGGGCGGGCTGCCGGTCATCCTCTTCGGCGCAGACCCTGCAGACAGCGGCGACGCTGCATCGCTCTTTCGCGTCATCGGGCTTGCGGATAAATCCGGCCTGCGCTTTGCGCTCGTCATGCCTCGCGATGTCATGGGCGTCAGGCGCGTCGTCCGCCTTCATCGCGATGCACATATCGCAGGCCCGCTCATCCTCACCGACCGCTCGGTGATCGACTGGCTCCCTGCAGCCAACGTCGTCCTCACCGTCGCGGTGAAAGACCCACGCGAAGTGCTCTTCCGCACCCTCGCGGAATCACGCGGCATCCCGGTTGTCACCTCCCCTGCCCACGACCACGAATCGCTCGGCGAACCCTCACTCATCGAGTACTTCGCCCCTGCAGCGACCCTGCTCCGAAAGCACGTCGATGGACTCCCCGGTTCGCCGCCCTCGATTGCGATCCCTGCAGCGGAAGTCCTCGAACGCCTCGTCCGCCGCTGGCACGATGCATCGTGTCGCGATCTTGAGCCTGCACGAGCATCCGTCTGAACATCAACGTCGGGGCCTGACGTGCTCCTGCATCGCGATTCACAGGCTCAACTGGCTTCATACCCTCATCGAGCCATGTCATCTTCGCCCGACCCTGCATCCCTCCCTACCGGCGTTCTCTTTGTCTGCACCGGCAACATCTGCCGCTCACCGCTTGCAGAGGCACTCTTCCGCCACCGCGTGAACGAGCGCGGCCTGAACACACGCTTTCTCATTGAGTCATGCGGCACCGGCGGCTGGCACGCAGGGGACGATGCGGACCCGCGCACGCTCCGCGTCGCTCGCAGGTACGGCGTCCCGATGAACCACCGTGCGCGCCAGCTCGATCATCGTTCTGACTTTGACCGCTTTGAGTGGATCCTCGCGATGGACCACACCCACCACCGTGCGCTCGTTTCTGGACGAAAGCCTGCCACCCGCCTCCACCTCATGCGAGAATTTGACGCCACGCTCGCGGGCCGCCAGGGCCTCGATCTTGACGTTCCCGACCCCTATTACGGCGGCGAGGACGGCTTTGAATCGATGTACCAGATGCTCGACCGGGCCTGCACCGGGCTCCTTGATCGCATCATCAAGGGCAATCCAGAGCGCTAAGTCGCGGAAACGCGCGATCCACGCCCATACCATCGGCCCGTGTCAGTTCTTGCAGCAACCAATATCAGGGTCGTGTACGGCAGCCGCGTCATCCTCGACGAGGTCTCGCTATCCATTGAGCATGGTGAGCGCATCGGCGTCGTAGGGCGCAACGGTGCAGGCAAATCCACGCTCCTCAAGGTCATGGCAGGGCTGGTGACCCCTGACAGCGGGACGGTCTCCGTCCAGCGAGGCTGCAGGGCAGGCTACCTCCACCAGGATCCCAAGCTCGATCCCAACGACACGCTCCGCGAAGCTGCAGAGCGTGCCTTTGAGAAGCTCCACGATCTCCACGAGGCCCAGCACAAGCTTTACGACCAGATGGCAGGTGCCGACGGCGACGAGCTTGAAAAGCTGATGAACAAGCAGGCCGAGATTGAGCGCCAGATCGACGCGATGGGCGGCTATGCGATCGATCACAAGATCGACCAGATCCTCCACGGCCTGGGGTTCACGGACAAGCAGTTCTCCGTCAAGGTCTCGGGGCTCTCGGGCGGCCAGAAGGGTCGCCTCGCGCTCGCCAAGCTCCTCCTTGAAGAGCCCGACGTTCTCCTCCTTGACGAACCGACCAACCACCTCGACATCGACGGCCGTCTCTGGCTCGAAGACTTCCTTTCGAACCAGTTCAAGGGCGCGGTCGTGGTCATCTCGCACGACCGCTACCTCCTCGACAACGTCGTTCACCGCATCCTCGAAACCGAGCAGTGCAGGCTCATTGATTACCCCGGCAACTATGCAGCCTTCGTCGAACTCCGTGCAGAGCGTCGCCTCGCGATGGCCCGCGCGTATGAGAACCAGCAGAAGAAGTTCGACAAGGAAGAGCAGTTCATCCTGAAGTACAAGGCAGGTCAGCGTGCCAAGGAAGCCCGCGGCCGCGCCACCAAGCTCGCCCGCGCACGGAGAGATTTCCAGCTCGAGCGTCCCATCGAGCTTGCCACGTTCAAGATGTCGCTCCCGCAGGCAGAACGCACGGGCGATCTTGTGGTCGTCACCAACGACCTGAGCAAGCAGTACGCGACCGAGGACGGCGGCCAGAAGGTTCTCTTCCACGACTTCTCGGTCAAGATCGGTCGCGGCGAGCGCTGGGCGATCATCGGCCCCAACGGTGCAGGCAAGTCCACGCTCGTGCGCTGCATGCTGGGCGAAACCGCCTCCGACGACGGTACCGCCCGCATGGGTTCCAACGTCAAGATCGGGTATTACTCGCAGACCCACGAGAAGATCAACCCCGAGCTTGTCGTCTACCGCTACCTCCAAGACATCATCTCCAAGGAAGTGCCGGGCGTGCAGATGTCTGAGCAGCAGGCTCGCAATCTCGCGGGCGCGTTCCTCTTCAGCGGCGATGAGCAGGAACGCCAGCTCGGTTCACTCTCGGGCGGCGAACGCAGCCGCGCGGTGCTCGCGGGCCTTATCTGCTCTGCCAAGAACCTCCTGATCCTCGACGAACCGACCAACCACCTCGACATCCCAAGCGCGGAGCGTCTTGAAGACTGCCTCAGCGTCGAAGAGGGCTTCGAAGGCACGCTGATCCTCATCAGCCACGATCGTGCGCTCATCGATTCGACCTGCGAGCACATCATCGCGCTCGATGGCCAGGGCAACGCGGAGGTCTTCCACGGCACCTACACCGAGTGGCACGAAAAGCACCTTGAGCGCCAGCGTGAGCAGGCTGCAGTTGCCCAGGCAGAAAAACGCCGCCGCGAGGAAGCAGAGAAGGCCCGCAAGGCCCAGGAAGAAAAGAAGCGTGTCCAGGAGCAGCAGCGCCGCACCCAGCAGCCTGCCACCAGCAAGTACACGCGGATGAAGACCGAGCAGATCGAGAAGCGGATCGAAGAGATCGAGACCCGCATCCGCGCGATCGACGCGGAAATGGGCTCGGGCGACGTCTGGAATAACGCCGCCAAGGGCAAGAAGCTCGGCGACGAACGAGCCTCGCTCGCTGCAGAACTCGAACCGCTCGAGTTCGAATGGTCCCGCAGGGCCGACCAAGCCGAGTCCTGATCGCCGCACCTCGAAGGTTATTCAGACCATCCATCTCGTTGCATACCCGGGTTTACCCTAAATGGGGATAGCTTCGGGTTGTATGCCCATTTCAGCGACCGATACAGTGGCAATCACTGGGGTTCCTGAGGGCAGGGCTGCATGTCGAGATCTCGATCCGTACTGACTCACTGGGCACAATACGTCCACGTCGTGGCTGCATTGCTGGTCATCATCCTGACCAGCACTTCCTACGCGCAAGAGGCACGGAGCTTCCGCTTCAACGACGGCGCGTTCGTCGAGCCGCCGCTCTCGTTCAACTTTCAACGACCTGCACAGGCCATGGGCCGCGACGGCACCATGCTCGCGCCGGGCCAGCCACGCTACCGCGACACGATGCTCCTCACCCCGCTCCCGCGAGTCACCACCGTTCCTGGCACCGTCGGTGAACCTGCGATCAGCATCATCGCCGCGGGCGAAGCTGCAGACGGCGTGACGCCGGTTTGGGTCGTTGCGGTTCTTTCCAAGGCCAAGCTCCAGATCCACGTCGGCGACCTTCCCGGCACGCTCTACGAAGTTGCGATGCCGTACATCCCGGGCAAGGGCAGCCAGACCGACGCACTCTTTGAATCAATCGATGCACAGCCCGGTGAAGCATGGCGACCGATCTCTGGAACGATCTGTCACGGCGTCATAATCCTCCAGTGCAACGTCGCGGTTCCCGGACCGAACGGCTGGGTTTCCAATCGCGTCGGCTTTATGACGTGCAACATCGCAGACCTTGGAGGGCCAAAGAATCGCTGGTGGCGCCGCCATGCAGTGTCGGATGCGCTCTCGCCGCGTCTTGAAGGCGTGGGCATGGGCATCTCGTGGTCGCTCCAGTCGTGGTGGAGCACGGAGCGCACTGGCATCGCACCGACCTCTGCCTGGATCGCGGCGACCGACTACCACGGCGCTCCCGCCAAGGACGGCGGAGCGTACTTTCTCTTCCGTATGCAGCGGCCGACCACGACCTCCTCTGCATGGACGCTCGATCCCGTCGTCGAACTCCCCGGACGGTGGTACGACCCGACCAACCGTTCACACTCGCACACGATCGGCATCACGCGCTACGGCGCAAACGGGATCGCCGCGATCGGTTCTCGTGGCGACAGCCTCGGCAACGCAGCCGTGTATGCATGGACCATCGCGGATGAGAACCTTTACTCGCTCGCCTCGATTCCTTCGATCGGCGGCTACAACTGGCGACGTGCAGGCCCGCTGTGGATCGGCCCGCAGCTCGTCCACGGCAACATCGATCCTTCGCTGAGCGATGCACAAGTCCGCTATTCGGGCAATCAGTTTGTCGGGCTTGCGCCCGGACCCACCACCGGCACCTTCATCGTCGGCGCGGATGAAGTAACCGAAGCACTCTGGACCACAGGCCCGTTTGACATCAACGCACTCGGTCTCGTGTCACCGCTGGGCTTCACCAATACATGGCTGCTCTCACAGACCAAGCCGATCCTTCCTGCAGGCGAAGGTCCCTGGCGGCATTACCTGTGCTTTCACATCAAAACGCACCGCCCGCATGCACTGAATGGTGAATATGTCGCCCAATTCAGCCCCAGCCAGAACGACATGGACAGCTGGCACAACCAGCGCATCATCTATTCGCCAGATGGCGCTCACTGGGCTCATGTATCGGCCCATCAAGAGAACATGCAGACCGTTCCGTGGATCGCTGGTGATCGCATCTGGATCGGCTCCTACGGCAAGCAGCTCGGACGCGGCGTCCGGAGCATCGCCATCCCCGACCTGATCTCTGCTCGCCCGCTTGTGGTCGCGCCCGGCGGCAAGAACGCTGCAGTTGCTGCTCCAGAGTTCAGTGACCTTGGCATCGGCGTCAGTGCGGTTGCAAATCCACCCCTTCCCCCCACCGTTTCGCCGCCGCCTTCGATGGGCCCGTGGTACCACATCATCAACCAGCCCATCACCACGAGCATCGCAAGCCCTGCTCTTGGCCGCTATCGCCTCGCAATCGCAATCCCTGCTGCAACGCGCGAAGCAACCATCCGTGCATGGATCCGCTGCGACACGCCGCACGAGATCGGACGTGCACAATCCACCACGCTCATGGCCTCGCTGAGGTCCTCCGACGCGCACGGCAGTGCAGGGTCGATCAGGACCAGCGGAACGACCTGCTCCATCGCGATCTCGTCTGCAGGTCAGTGGGTTCCGATCGTCATGACGACCAATCTCCCCGACTGGGCTGCAACAAACACGTGGGGACCTGATGGCGGCAGGCTCGATCTTGTCCTGACCAACGCGTGGAACGTCGCATCACCTGCCTCCTTTTACATCGCGATCGAATCCGTCTCGCTTGACTCAACACCAACCTACACCGCGCCCGTCGCGAGCAATCAGCCTTCAGAACTTGCCGAAATCACCGGGCTCAACGCTTCTGACGCGTGGACTGCATTCATCGCAGCCAAGGTTCCAGACGCATCGTGGGATAACTCGTACCCGAGCATTCTCTACGGAGACAGTCCGCCGCACGAACGCCCGATCTTCTCGATCATCAGCCAGACCGGCCAGTCGTGGATCGACGTCACTGCAGATCGCACACAGGGCGCGGTCATGATCCGCCCCGGCGGCACTGCAGGCGGCAACCACGAACAGATCACGGGCTTTAACTGGTGGCCGGGTTCACCCATTCTTCTCTCGGTCGCGCACTGCCCGGAACACAACGGTTTCATCCTGCGGGGCAGTGTCGGCGGGGGCGACATGAAGACGTCCTTTCCGGTCTACGGCCTGCTCGATTCACCTGCAGCGAAGATCCGCTTTGGCTCAGGCGATGGAGTCGTCAGCGATCTTGAGATCTTCGGCGGCGCGTTCTCGCCCGGCGAAGCGACCACGGAGGAAGTTCGCGAGGTCTTTGAACGTCTCCCCATGCTCCGGGGTGAATCGCTCCTTTCATTCACCGGCGACTGCACCGACATGGAAGTCAAAGAGTGCACTGCAGACTTCGACGGCTCGGGTTTCATCGACACCGAGGACTTTGACCAGTTCGTCCGTGCCTTTGAAGCAGGTGAAGACATCGCGGATTACGATCACTCCGGTTTCGTCGATACCGACGACTTTGACGGCTTCATCCGGGCCTTTGAAGCAGGGTGCTGAAGAACCGGCCCCTGCCTTCTACAATCCACCATGCTCGAAGTCGGCGACGAACTTCTCCCCACGCCGCCCAACCCCCGAAAGCCGGCACTCCCCGGAACCGTCGTCACCCGGCACACGCTCGAGGACCTTCTCGACACGCTCCTGACCGACGTGCTCTCGCAGTCGCGGTCCTGCGTCCGTGCCTTCGGCGATTTCCACCTCGCCATCGCCGCCTCCGAAGCGATGGAGCCGGTCATGGTCCGCATGATGCTCGACCCTGCCTACCGCTCGCTCCCGTGGAAGCGAACGCACCTCTGGCTCGTTGACGACTGCGATGTCGACATCGATGACGATCGCTCACGCGCCAATCGCGTCCGCGAGATCCTCGTCGATCACTCCGATATTCCCGTCGATCAGGTCCATGGCATCATGGTCACTGCAGACAACCCTGCAGATGAGTACCAGGAAGAACTCCGCCAGGCCCTCGCATGGCGGGAGAAGGGCCACGACCGCATCGATTTTACGCTCCTGGGCCTGGGCCACGGCGGAACTGCAGCAGCACAGCTCGCTGCACATCCCGGAAGATTCCCGCCCGCGAGCAACGGCCCAGAGCTTGTGATTCCCACTGCGTGGAAGGATGAATCGGGGCTCTCGTGGTACGGCCTCTCGCCGCGCACGATCAACGCATCACGATTCATCGGCATCATCGCCTCGGGCGAAACATCACGGCCTGACATCGCTCATCTTGAGCGTCAATCAAAGCTCGGCGGTGTGCCGGGCATCATCAAGCCCATCGGCGGAGAGCTTCGCTGGTATGTCGATGGCGATGCACTGCCCGAGGCAGGCAGTACCAATCCCTGAACCTTCTCTGCAGCATGTCGCGTTTATCGATCGGAGCTTTTCTTGAGTTTGTATTCGGTTGAACCCAATGAGTATGTGACGTACAAGCTCCGCCACGAGGATGAGCACATCGTCGTCGTCGACAAGCCCACCGGCACGCCCAGCCAGCCCGGGCTCGGCCATGATTCCGACACGCTCCTGAACGGCCTGTTCACCAAGTACGGCCAGAAGCTTCAGAACCTCGGCAAAGACCGCGACTTTGGCATGCTCCACCGGCTTGATCGCAAGGCCAGCGGCTTGCTCATCGTCGCGCTCAGCAACAAGGCGTACGACGCGATGCGTGAGCAGTTCATGAAACGCACGGTCGGCAAGTTCTACTGGGTCGTCGTCAAGGATGTCCCAAGCACGCTCACGGGCGTGATCAATCGCCCGATCGCGGAGTCGCTTCCCAAGGGGCCGGGCTCGTTCAAGCGCGGAAGGATCTCGGGCTCGGGCAAGGAAGCAGTCACTGCGTTCCGCGTTCTGCAGCAGGGTAACAACGCATCGCTGGTTGAGTGCAGACCTGTGACGGGCCGCCTTCACCAGATCCGTGTGCACATGGAACTCATCGGCTGTCCCGTCCTTGGCGACGAGGTTTATTCGCCTCCGGCCATCCGTGCAGCTGCGCCACGGCTCGCGCTCCACTCGCACCGCGTGGTCTTCACGCACCCGATCACGGGCGAGAAGATCGACGTGAAATCCACCTGGCCGCGTGACCTTCGAAACACGCTTGAGCGGTTCGGCCTGTCGAGGCCGGATCTGCAGGCAACACCCGAATCGGGCGGTGGTGATGATTCGGAGGCGTGAAAGGCAGTTGCATAGGAGCCGCGAAGCGGCGCCCATAGATAGCCCGGGGCGCGAGCCCCGGGTGAAGTTGCACCACGCATCAAGAGCTCCGTAGGAGCGCTTCTGCAGCGTGATCTCAAGTGTGACGCACAAAGAGTCGCCCCTGCAGGGCTCTGCGATTAATTAGACCTCTACCCAGGGCTCGCGCCCTGGGCTGTCAAAGGCCGCCGCTTCGCGGCTCAAGATCAGGGAGAGACAACGTGAACCGGCTTCGCACTCCGCAAATTCGTCACTGAATCGCCCTGCGTGGCATCCTTGGATGCCTTGACGCCTCTTGCCTTGATGCCTCCTTCTCACGCATTGACCTTCGCACGCGGTTCAGGCTTGCGCCACTTGGCAAGGTACGGCATGAACCACAGCCACACGCCGGTGAGCCACAGGACGAGCACGAGCACTGCACTGGGCAAAAACACACCCATCTTCGCGACGGTACCGAACCATGAACCGTCGTGAATGGACTCGATCAGGTCGCTCCGCCGGATTGCAGAGCCCAGGACGTTGCCCGTTACGGTACAGACCTGGATCTCCCAACCGTTCTTGGCCTGGACCTTCACCACACGGTCCTTGGGCCGCACATCGAGGCGATCGATGTCGCCCCACGACTTCACCCCTGCGTTGGGGTCGGTGATCGCGCTTGCGAGGATCGAATCCATGCTCACTGCATGCGCGCCCTCAGCACCCTTGAACGTCGGCGGCTGCACCCACTCGATGTTCTTCTTGAGCATCAGGAACAGGCCCGAGCAGACCACGATGAGAAGCGGCAACGCGGTCGCCACCGTCGCCCAGCGGTGCAGCTTGCGGGACCACACATTGAAAAACGTCCGCCAGTTCCGATGCGCCATTGCAACTCCGTGCCAGCCCTTGCGATCAACCAACCTTGCAAACCTCCCCACATTCCACTGCATAATGGCATGGCGTGTCAAGACAGGTTTGGGCTATCAGGCTCGTAGGAATACGCGCAGGTCACTCGAGTAGAACACGGAAGTTCAGTTTGAGTCCGACACGCCCCATGACCAGCGAAATCCATAAAGCCGGTCCTTGGTCGTTGTCTTGTGGCAGTCAATGCACGATTCAATCCGACCTGCACGGATAACCGATGCGTTGTCTGGTGTCGTCACTGCATAGACCCAGCCCTCATCTGTGTTTGGTGTTGCAGGGTCGAGCTTGAGCATGATGAACAGACCTGCAGGGTCGCCGATCGCGAACTTCTTGCCATCCTCTGATATCGCCGTCAGCTTCTCGGGATGCAATGAGTTGTCGCTCACCCGATCCGGCTCAGCGTACGGCACTGTAAAAACAGCGTTTTCAACAAACTCGACAGGGACGAACGATTCCTTGACAACCCATTGCCCGGTCGGATTCACATAGGCGTGCTCGCGCTGATATTGAAGTTCTGCCCGTTCGTATTCCTCCGGATTCTGACGCCATTTCTGGTAGTCCACCTCTGAGTACGGCAACGAACCAGTGCCCCAATGACTCATCGTGGTGTACTCACCACCATCCTTCGCATACAGCAAATAGAGCTTGCGACCGTGCGTGCTCGCATCGCCGCTCTCTGAATGATGCGACATTGGAGGAGGAACGAAGCACAGCCCCGGCGCCCACTCTGTGCGATCGCTGACGCGCGGGAAGCTTCGGTATTCACGCGCGATGCTGAGTATGCGCTCGTGAAACTCCGTCCCATCGCTCACTGCACTCTCTGCAGGCTTCGACGCTGACGACGCACACGCAGGTAACGTGGCGATCCATGCTGCACTACACGCAGCGATCAGTGACGCAATCGCGACTCCCAACGGACGTCGATCCATGAAGCACCCCTCCGCCCGGAGAACTGCACGCGATAGCGAGCTTACCCAAAGCTACAGCCCACCGTACCCAGAGATTCCCAGTTCGTTACCAAGCAGTGACAGGTTTCGCACGCGTTTGCTCAAACGGCTGGCCGCAAACTGCACTCGCTCAGAATAACTCGGCAGCGATCCCGTCTGCAAACAGGATCCCCTCGTCCGTCAGCTTCCAGCGCCCTGCATCATCAATAAGAAAGCCCCGCTTCTTGAATGACTCGATCTGTGCGCTCACGCGCTGGCGATCGCCCTGCACAAGTTCCTCTGCAGCGTGCAGCACCTGCTCTGCATCCATGCCTTCTGCAAGCCGCAGCCCGGTCATGATCCGCTCGCGGTGGAGGCGTGGAGGGTCGGGGAGTTCGTGATCCGCCAGCACTGCAGTGCCGTCGGGGCCGACCTTGCGGAGGTAGTCATCGAGCCGGGGCGCGTTCTTCCAGCGGTACCCGCCTCGGCAATCCAAAGTCCGGATATGGCCCGAGGCAGAGGGCCCGAGCGCGAGCCAGCTCTCCTGCCGCCAGTAGGCAAGATTGTGGAGGCACTCTGATCCGGGCTTTGCAAAGTTGCTGACTTCGTAGCGTTCTAGACCCGCAGCACGGACGAGCCGCCACGTAGCCCGGTGCATGTCGACCTCGATGTCCTCATCGATCGGCTGAAATTCGCCCCGCTTGAGGCGTGCAGTCATCGCGGTGGCGGGTTCATAGGTCAGTGAGTAGCACGAGATGTGCTCGGTGCCCATCGAAAGCCCGGTTGAAAGGTCCCGCTCCCACTCTTCGAGCGTCTGGCCGGGGACGCCGAAGATCAGGTCGATCGATTGGCGCATGACGCCGGATGTGCGCACGATCTCGAGCGCCCTTGCGACATTCTCAGGGTTGTGCCAGCGTTCGAGGGTCTTGAGGTGCCGCGATTCAAACGACTGGGCGCCCATGCTCACCCGGGTCACGCCGCCCGCCACCAGCACATCCATCAACTCGCGCGTAACTGTTTCAGGGTTGCACTCGACGGTGAATTCGGCTTGTGGACGGGCTGCACCGGGCATCCCACGCGCGGCGAGGATATCGGACATGTCGAACGACTCGGCCAGGACCTGCAGGACTCGCGACCAGAGATCGGGCCGCAGCAGGCTGGGCGTTCCGCCGCCGACGAAGATCGTCTTGAGCGGGAGGCCCCCTGTATACGGGGCGAGTGCGCGGAGTTCCTGGATGAGCCGGTCGGTGAAGATGTCCTGGCGGTCCTGCGTATCCACGATGCTGTAGAAGTCGCAGTAATGGCACTTGTGGAAGCAGAAGGGGACGTGGATGTACAGCGAACGTACGGGTTCGAGCGCACCCTGCGTTGCGGCGGGGATGACCGATCCGAGCGTGACAAATGAAGAGCCAAGGCCCTGAACCTGGCCGAGAGGAAGGCTTCTGGGAAGCGTTTCGCGTTGCGGACTTGCGTTGGGCGGTGTATTGTGCGCCATAAGGCCTGTGCACGGCGGGAAGGATGTGGCCCCGCGGAAAGCACGGACCGGGAAGGATAGCGATCGCGTGGACGCATCATTCGTGCTCGTCACCCAGGACCTGACCCAGCGGGTGGTCTCGATTTCCCGCCCCCGGATCGTGATCGGCCGTCACCCCGATTGCTATATCCGCATTCCGACAAGCGAGGTCTCGCGCCAGCACTGCGAGGTGGTGAACGAGAACGACGAGCTCAAGATCCGCGACCTTGGATCGAGCAACGGAACGTACGTCAACCGCAAGAAGGTGTCGGAAACGACGCTCAAGGCAGGGGATCTGATCTCGGTCGGGTCGTGCGTCTTTGTGGTTCGCATCGATGGTGAACCCGAGAACATCGACGCGGACGAGGCGTACGAAGACGGCTTTGTGAGCACGTCCTCCGCGCCCTCTGCACCAACTGCATCCTCGACTTCGTCCACGACGGTCGTCAAGCGCCCGTCGTCCGCGCCTGCAGCAAAGCCGGGCAAGAGCAAGTCGATCCTTGACGATGAAGACAAGGACAACGACGACAGCGATGCCTTTGACTTTGACTTCTCTGAC
>JAESFU010000286.1_pt1 | contig 44412 bp, 30 predicted proteins | sample 9269461 | NCBI WGS metagenome assembly JAESFU01 (sample SAMN14502556, study PRJNA617107) | algae metagenome | isolation source: Stenomitos rutilans HA7619-LM2 and co-occurring heterotrophs from cave walls | place: USA: Waikapalae cave, Hawaii | collected 2009-07-28
ATGCCCGGGGCGCTCTGCGCAAGGTATGTGCGCTGCTCTCGCAGCCGTCGTTCGCTCATGACGTTCTTGGCGACGCAGTAGCGGATGCGACGCGCGCGCATGTCGATGTTGAGCGTGCAGCCGCCGCGCACGAGAAAATCGTGACCGCCCGGCGGGCGCTGGCCATCTTCGTCGATCGCCTTCTGCACGTCTGGATCGTGGTAACCGTGCCGGCGCTGGGTCAGTTCAAGCACATGGTCCGTGACTTCAACACCCTCGGGGCCCACGCGGCGCGCGTGGCGGAGGCGGTTGACCTGGAAATTCGGGAAACCGTTGTCGGTGCTCTGGATCGACCCTGGAGCGCCCGCGCCCACGCAGATCCCAAGCTGCCATTGCAGGGCCTCGTCCTTGGCGGTGATGCTCCGAAGGAGCACGTCGCGGATGATCGTGCAGGCACGGTCCATCCGCTGGTAGGACATCCCGCGCGGGGTTGTAAGCGGGTCGTCCCGATCGACCGGTGCGCTGCTTGAACGCGTCGACTTGCGATCTCGCGTGCCGGTCTGCACCGCCGATTCTGCCTTCTCGATCGCGCCGATGATGCGGTCTTCAAGCTCATCAGAGAAGAGCGGCGGTTCCCAGAGGAGGGCTTCCTCAGACATCGAATTCACGCCGCCGGGGTAAATGCCGTGCCTGCGGAAGCCATCGATCACCGCGACGCGGTAGCTCTTGTCGTCGTCGGGGACCAGGTCCGCGTCTGCAGTGATCAATGCACGGAGGTAGTCGCCGAAGGTGATGTCGACCGGCGGGCAGTAATCAAGAGCGCGGATGCACATCGTGAGCATGTGCTTGGCGCTTGTCGAGGCTTCGCGCGTCAGCCGTTCGACAAGATCGGGATGAAGATCGCCCTGCGGCAATACCCCCGTGCCGCCCGTGGCGATGCGGATGAGGTCTCGCGAGCGGTTTCGGTAGATGCCAAGGAAGGCGTCAAAGATCGCGGCGACAAGGATCGCGCCGCGTGCATGCGGCTCCATCGTTGTGCGAATCTTCGCGGGGTTGGCCTTGCGGCGGACCCATTTCCCGTCAACCACCTCGCCGATCGCGTCGCGCAATGCAGAGCGGCCGCCGATCGCAGCGCCAAACTGCATCGCCATCACGCCCAGCATGTTCTCGGCGTCGAGCTGGCCCTTGGCCCTCGCGAGTTCCGCACGGACGATCTCGGTCATGCTGAAACGCGAGAAGAGCGCCACGATGTCCGCGAACGCCTCATGGAACGCGAGAACATCGGGATTGCTGGGGTCGGTGAAGTGGGGGTGGAGCCCATCGAGGAGGGCGTGCGTCACTTCGTGCGCGATGATGTCGTGCGAAAGGCACGTGAAGATCGTCGCGCCGGGCATCATCAGCCCCGCGCCGTCATCGACCGACTTGAAATACCCGAACAAGAGGGCCTTCTTCTCCGGGCTGTAGTATGCGTTGGCCTCGCGCATCGCGTGCGGGTAGATCCGCAAGCGGTGGACGTACTCAAGCCGTGGCTTTGCATTCCGCGATCCCTTCACCCAGCGCGGGTTCCACATCGCGCTCCTGCCCAGGGCACGCTCAAAGTGGGTGATCGTGTTCATCGCCACCGCGTACACCATCTGCTGATGGAACTCAGGGCGGATCTCGCTCGGGGCAAGCCCGTCGGTCGCGAGGAGCGCGGGATCGTCGAGATTCACGTGCGGATAGGCACGGCCGCTTGCAGGATCGATGTCCACGATCTCGAGGTAGTCCCCCCGCGGGCCCGGTACCTTGCCAAGCCCGAGCGGTTCCCACGGAACGCTGAGCGTGACGTTGTTGAGTCGCCAGGTTTCGAGCTGCGTGCTCAAGCCCGGATCGAACGCGTACACGCGCAGGCGACGACGCGTGGGCGTCTGCTTGGCGGGAACGCCGCCCCGGAACGATTCGCGACGCGAAGATCGTGATGGTGCCATGTCGTTGTTGTCCCCCGGTCAAGGTGAAGACGTTGGAGATCGTCTTCACACTGCTTCTTATAGCAGCCCAGAACCTCCCACGCAACGGGGTTCACAAACCACGATGCAGGGTTATTTCCACCCGACAACCCCGGGCGCTAGTACCATCATCCCCGCCATGCCCCAGACAGACACCACGCTCGAGTGGCTCAAGGTCATCCTTCAGTTCATCACCATCACGATCTTTGCGTGCGGCCTTGGCTACACGGGCCTCCAGTTCCGCCACTGGCGCCGTGCTGCATACGTCGCCAACTTCACCAAGCTCGTCGAGCTTCAGATGCAGCTTCGCAAGATGCGGGTCGATGACCCGAATCTTGCCAAGATCTTCAAGCACGACGTGGTGGATCTTCAGACCGACCAGGAGATCCGCGAGCACTTCATGAACCTGATGCAGCTCTCGGTCTTTGAGATCGTGTGGTTCAGCCACCGCATGAAGCAGTTGCCTGACGACTACTACCAGAGCTGGGTGGACCGGATGAAGATCTTGGAGCAGGAAGAGTCGTTCCAGAAGATGATCGACGATCGCAAGATGAAGATCCTCCACGACGATTTCCAGACGTACATCCGCGAGATGACCGCCAAGGAAGTCGCGAAGATGAAAAAGAACGCGCCGAAGTGACCCGCGTCATCCGCCTGCGCGATGCGTTCATGCGTCGATCACGCCTCGGGCCTGCGGAAATCAAACCACATCACGATCGTGCTTCCCCAGGGTGGATGCTCAAGATCGATGCGATACCCCGTGTAATCACGCGGCTTCCAGCCCGTCTTTTCAAAGAGGTGGCGGGATGCTTCGCTGTGGCGGGACCATGCAGGGCTTGTCGACAGCGAGGGATCCGTTCCCAGGACTTCCATGCGGGTCTGGACCGGCAGGAGGAACGGCCAGTTCTGATCGGGGTCGTCGCTCATCGACATCGAATAGAGATAGCACCCTGCAGACGGCACCGAGGCCATCGCAAGATCGCGGTGGAGATACACGTCAAACACCAGCCGGTGCGTCGGGTTTGCAGTGACGATCGACGTGTGGAAGACCTTGCACCCCGAGTTCAAAGGATGCTCGATGTGCGAGATGCGCGTCGCGGTGACGACGTCGACAGGGTCTGGAACTGGTGTCAGTGTCGGGTCGATCACCGTCACGACCGAGCCCGTGCTTGCGCGTGATGTCACCGTGGGGAGATGCTCGCTCGAAAGGCTCTTGAGGATCGTGACGCGTGGTGCGCCCGGCTCGCTTGCCTGTGCAAGCGGCCAGAACTCCCCTGCATCTCCCGGCGATCTGCTCCTATCGGTCGAGGCAAGGCCCAGTGAGATCGGTGCGGACCCCGGACGTGCACGGAGGCCGATGAGCCCGCGGATCCATGCCTGCTCGACCTTTGAAGCGTCATCGGGCATCTGGCGCACCGCGGAGATCAGGTGAACCGAGCGAACTTCCTTCCCTAGCCATTTGGCGGAGGACGTGACCTGCCTGCGCCTGCTTTCAACGTTGCCCAGCGTCGGGTCATCCAGCCGCTCCTCGCGTGCAGACTCAATGAGTGATCGCAAGGTCGTGAGGCTGCCGGAGGCTGAATCAAGCACCGTCGCGGCGCTGGATGTGGCCGCCGCTAAACCTGCGCAAAGTTCTTCCGGTGCACCGGCTGCACGCACCGCGTCAACGAACTGCATCAGTGCACGTACACCCGGAATTCCAAAGAACACATCCGTGCCGTGCGTGCTCGGACGCGTCGCTGCCAGGAGCCGCTGGCACGTGTTGCGGTCGACGTTCAGCCGCGCGGCCATTCCGCGCACGGAACGCGATGCAGGGGGCAGCCACGCGACCAGCCGGGCGATCTCGCCACGCAGACGCTGCCCGACTGCTTCGATGTTCGTCAGGTCTGACTCTGTCAGGGGCGCGTGCGTCGGGGGTGTCTCTCGCACGGGTGCCGGGTCGCGCCGTGCAGCCTGTTCGGGCGCCGGAGCGAGATTTTCGGGGGTGTGATCCATGTTCTATTGAATTGTGCTTGACACTCGGGCCGAAGTCAAGGTAACTTTGAGATGACTCAGAGTCGTTTATAATCGCACTTTCGCGATTGGAACTTCTGGGAAAGAGCTGATCGGAGGACACGCAATGCAGAGCACGAGCACGAGGGGCGCGGGGAAGATCGGGATGCTGGCGATGGTCGCGGGGCTTGGCGTCGGGTTGGCAGTTGGGACTGCACAGGCCCAGTGCGAGTGGGGGTGGTCGAGCGGGTTTGAGGTGAGCGGCGGCGTTGCCGTGGCCGCGTGGGACTCGGTCGTGTTTGATGATGGATCGGGCCCCGCGCTCTATGTCGCGGTCGATTCGGGGTATGTCTACAAGTATGACGGCACTGCCTGGAGCGCGATCGCCAAGACGTACGGCAACACGTCGGGCCTGGCGGTTGGCAAGGCCTACTCGCTTGCGGTCGTCGATCCTGACGGCAACGGCCCCTTGGGTAAGCAGCTCTTTGTCGCGGGCCTGTTCAGGCGCATCGCAGGGCCGACTGGCGCCCCGCTCACGGCCAACAGCATCGCGCGGTGGGATGGCTCTGCGTGGATCAACGCAGGTGCTTCATCGATGCTGGCGACGGCGGTGCGCGACATCACCGGCTACGACGACGGTACGGGCGAGCGACTGGTCGCTGCAGGTGCATTTGCGATGGCGCCGGGATACGGCATCGCCATCCGCAGCGCGAGCAACACGTGGTCACTCGTCGGCGTCGGCAAGTCTCCGTACTTCACGTCATCGCAGGAAGTCTCTGCAGTGCATGCGTTCGATGACGGCAACGGGATGGCACTGTACGTCGCGGGCCTCTTCCAGGGCGTGGGCGGCGTGACTTCGAACGGCGTCGTGAAGTGGGACGGGACCAACTGGGTCGGCATGGGTAGCGGTCTGCAATACCTGGCAGGCAACGGTGGCCGCATCTACGACCTGATCGATTTCAACGATGGCACGGGCAGCGCGATCTACGCCAGCGGCAACATTCTCTCTGCAGGTGGCGACACGAGCGTTCGCGGCGTGGCGAAGTGGAATGGAACGTCGTGGAGCGGCATCGGCGCGGATTACGTGAACGGCCAGTTCGGGCCGTACATGCAGGTGATCGACAACGGCTCGGGCCCGGAGCTGTTCGTCACGGGCAGGCTCGGCGCGATGGCGCAGCAGGGCATCGCGAGCTGGAATGGCACCTCGTGGACCGGTTACGGCTGGGCGCCCGGCAACACGAGCGACTACCCATTGTCGGTCGTTCGCTTTGATGGCGATGGTGCAGGCCCGGTCGATCCGCGGCTGATGTTTGTTTCGCCGTACGGCTCGCATCAGTTTGATGGCACGCAGTGGCTTGACCTTCCCAGCCATCCTGATTCAAAGGCGATCACTGCAGTTGGGCAGATGAAGCAGGTTTCGCTCCCCGAGGGCGATCGACTCGTCGCGGTCGGCGGATTCACGCAGGCCGCGGATGGAACGCAGCTCCAGTCGCTCGCTTCGTTCGATGGTTCTGCATGGTCTGAAGCGCTGGGCGGCCTGCCGACGCTCGAAATCCAGGACCCTGCAGGGACGATGACGGGCTCTGCATGGGCGGTCTCAGAGATCAATGGCGAGGTGTACGTCGGCGGCAACTTCACGCACATTAACGGGACGGAGGCCAGGCGGATCGCTCGTCACGATGGGACGACGTGGGTTGATGTCGGCGGCGGCGTTGGCGGCCTTGAGAACGGCGCCAGCATCAGCCGCATCCTGTCGTTCAACAGCGGTACCGGTGACATGATCGTTGCGTGCGGTAGTTTCACAACTGCAGGCGGCACTCCTGTCTCCAACATCGCTGCATGGGATGGAACGCAGTGGATCGATCTTGCGGGCGGTGTCGATGCAGCGATTGTCGATGCAGTGGTGCACGACGACGGCACCGGCCCTGCGGTGTACGTGATCGGCGAGTTTGCCACTGCAGGTGGCACGCCGGTGAGCAAGATCGCCAAGTGGGATGGATCTGCATGGTCGGATGTCGGCGGCGGCTTCAACACCACGCCTGCAGCGATCGTGAGCTATGACGACGGCACGGGTGCACGTCTTGTCGTGGGCGGGCAGTTCACGTCAGCAGGCGGCGTGACGGTTGGCCGCATCGCATCGTGGGATGGTTCTGCCTGGAGCAACCTCGGCGGCGGCGTGACAAGGGCTGCAGCAGCGCCGCAGATTCGTGCGCTCAACCAGATCGAGATCGACGGGCAGAACTACCTCGCGGTCGGCGGCATCTTTGATGCAGCAGGCTCGACGACGGTGAACCACATCGCGCTGTGGAACGGTTCTGCATGGACCGCCCTTGACGGCGGAACCAGCAACATCAATCGCGATGCGTCTGGGACGATCCACCTCATCGGTGCAGTCGAGAGCGGACCTGCAAGCGGCCTGTACGTGTACGGCAGCTTTGATTTTGCGGGGGATGTCAGCTCCGACAGCTTTGCACGTTGGATGACGGTCGGTGGCGTGTCCTTTAGCACCGAACCTTCGGATCAGGCCGTGACCACGGGTGGTCCGCTCACGCTCGAGGTCGTCGCTGCAGGCGCAACGGGGTATCAGTGGCGCAAGGATGGCTCTGCAATCGCGGGTGCCACGTCGAGCGTGCTGACCATCGCGCCGGTGATGTCTGAAGACGCAGGCGGATACGACTGCGTCGTGACGGGCATCTGCGGCGAGGCGACGACGCGCACTGCAGTCATCACGGTCCTGTGCGGCGCGGACTTTGACCTGACCGGCTTTGTCGACACCGAGGACTACGACGCGTTCGTTGTGGCCTTTGAAGCCGGTGATGAATCGGCCGACATCGACGGCTCGGGGTTTGTTGATACCGACGACTTCGACGCGTTTGTCGAGATCTTCGAGGCAGGCTGCTGATCTGAACACCACGGTTTGTTTGTACACCACGCTCTGATATCGGATCTCCTATAGATGGCACGCGGCCCCCTCCCGGGCCGCGTGTCATTTTCTGGCCTCGCTGTGTGGCGGTCGCAACCTTGAAGTTCACACCGGCCAGTGCTCGCTCTTGCAACGCTTGGGTGTCGCGAACTGCAGAAGGCTCATGAGCATGAAGATCGCGCGAACGCCCATACCGGGTTTGCCGGTTTCCATCACGCTCTTGAGCGTGCCCATGATCAGCTTCGAGCCGCTGGTCATCTGCTTGTCCATCTTGGATCCTGCCACGAGGTTCTCGATCTTCATGATGAACTCGGTCCCACCGTCGACGGGATTGAGCTCATAGACCACCCTGCACGGCGGATCGTCGAGGCTCGTGAACTGGAACGTGTGTGCGAACCTGCGCGGCGGGACGATCTCCAGGATCTCGCCGACCACGCCGGTGAACGCGCCATCGGGTGAACGCATCGCGATGCGCGAGCCGGGTTCGAGCGATCTCCGGTCCATCTTTGAATTGAAGAAGCACTTGATCGGCGCGTCACCGCGCGTGATCTCGTTCCACACTGCATGGATGTCCGCGCGGATCGTCGTCTTGAAGACCTTCTCGATGGTGTCAGGCATGGCTCACTCCCTTGGCACGAGTTTCAAGGCGTTCAACCATGTCCACCATGCGAGACGCCCAGAACTGTGAATACTGGTCGGTCCAGCGGTCGTAGATGCGCTGGATCGGAACTGCGTTGAAATACAGCTTGCGGACGCGGCCGTGCTTCTCTGAATGCACAAGCCCGCTTCCCTCAAGAATCCGAATGTGCTTGAGCACGCCGACGCTCGACATCTCAAAGTGCGTGCCCACCGCAGCGATCGTCATCCCCGGCGATTGCTGGATGAGATCCACCATCTTCCGCCGGTCGCGGTTGGCGAGTGCCTCGAACACAAGATCAGAGTCGTCGACGAGCATTGATAACTAAAAGGTTATCGATTAGCACGACCAGTGTCAACCCCAATCCTGGGTCCTTGCGTGCCGGTTACCCACTGCCCACCTAACATCTGATCCATGTCAGCCTTCTATCAACTCGACTTTGAGAAGCCCCTTTCGCAGCTTGAACAGCGTCTGAAGGACGCAGAGGGCAGGCTGAAGCAGGAATTCCCCCAGCTCTTTGTCGAGCCGGTCCCGGGCGAGGTTGGCTCGGTCACGACGATCGACCCTGCTGCAGAGCGTCTCCAGGCAGAGATCGCCGAGATGCGCGGGCAGTACCAGAAGCAGTTGACCGAGATCTACGGCAAGCTGACGCCCTGGCAGACTGTGCGAGTCGCTCGCCACCCCGGACGCCCGCAGACGCGTGATTACATCTCGATGATCTGCAGGGACTTTGCGGAGATGCACGGTGATCGTCGCTACGGGGAAGACCCCGCGATCGTCACCGGCTTTGCACGCATCGGGCCCTTCAAGGTGATGGTGGTGGGGCACCAAAAGGGCAAGGAAACAAGCGAAAAGATCGCTTGTCACTTCGGGTGCGCACACCCCGAGGGGTACCGCAAGGCCCTGGCCAAGATGGAAATGGCCGCCAAGTTCGGTGTCCCGATCGTGACGCTCGTTGATACGCCCGGTGCGTACCCCGGCCTTGGTGCAGAGCAGCGCGGCCAGGCAGAGGCCATCGCGGTGAACATGCGAGAGATGTCGCGGCTCCCGGTCCCGATCGTCAGCATCGTGATCGGTGAGGGCGGCTCGGGCGGTGCACTGGGCATCGCGGTTTCCGACCGCGTTGCCATGCTCCAGAACTCCTGGTACTCGGTCATCAGCCCCGAGGGTTGTGCAGCGATCCTCTGGAAGGAAGCCAACGAGCAGACCAACTCCGCAGCAGCCCAGTCGCTGAAGCTGACCGCCAAGGACAACCTCTCGCTCCGGATTGTGGATTCGATCATCCCTGAACCAGTCGGCGGTGCACACCGCGACCCGCGCCAGACTGCAGAATCGCTGCGGAGCTGGATCGTTCAGAGCCTTGAAGAGCTCAAGCCGATCCCGACCGACGACCTTCTCGCGGCCCGGTATGCACGGTTCCGGAAGATGGGTGAATGGCTAGAAGAAGCCCCTGCAGGGCCTGCGGAAGCGGTTACAGCGACTCCAAACGCCTGAACCTTCCCCGTGTGGGTGCCGTACTTCGCGGCATACGGGCTCCGGTTTGGGGCCCGGTGTTTTGACTCAGGTAGGTCATCTCCCTACGGTTGGCACCCTTTCGTCAGGGTGTAAGTGGCCTCTCTCGGCCTGCGTTCAACTCGGGCAATTTCGGGCGATTCTCCTTTGGCGAAGAAGACTTCCAAACCCAGCGGGCCAGGCACTGGCAAGTCCACCGGGGCGAGCAGCACGAAGGCACCGGCCAAGCCTGCGGCGAAGGGCAAGACCCCCGCCAAGGCAGCGCCGTCGAAGCCTATCGCGGCCAAGTCTGCACCCGTGAAAACGGTTACGGCCAAGGCACCTGCCAAGCAGGCCCCCAAGGCCGCGCCGAGCAAGCCCGCGCCTGCACCGGCGAAGCCCGCTGCACCGGCCAAACCAGCTCCGGTCGCGAAGACTGCACCCGCAGCCAAGTCCGCGCCTGCAGCCAAGCCTGCTGCACCTGCCAAGGCAGTTGCACCCGCCAACAAGGCACCCACCGGCAAGGCACCTGCCAAGCCCGTCGCTGCCAAGAGCGAAGCCCCCAAGACCGGCAAGGGCGCTGCGAAGGCTCCTGCACCCGCTGCAGCGGATCCCAAGGGCGATGCCAAGAACGGCCGCAAGGGCATCACGATCGTGCAGCCCAAGCCCGTCAAGAAGACCAAGCCAAAGCCCAAGGCGCCGATGAGCGGCGCTCACGCGATCCCGTCGATGCTCAGCAGCAAGCCGGGTTCGCAGAAGCCCCTGATCCCCTCGGGACCTGCAGCAAGCCCCAGCGCGCCGATCGGGTTCCATGGCCACACTGCAGACGGTCCCAGGACCGACGTGAAGTCGCCCTTTGGCAAGAAGGAGCTGTCGCACTTCCGCCAGATCCTCCTCCAGAAGCGTGCAGAGCTCGTCGGCGATGTGTCGTCGATGGAGTCTGAAGCGCTCAAGGGTGAAAGCGGCTCGCTCTCGAGCGTTCCGCAGCACATGGCTGAGCAGGGTTCAGAGAACTACGACCAGTCGCTCTCGCTTGACCTCGCAGCTGCGGATCGCAAGCTGATCCGCGAGATCGACGACGCACTGGCGCGGATCGAAAAGGGCACGTTCGGCATCTGCGAACTGACGGGTAAGCCGATCCGGCTTGAGCGTCTGGAAGAGCTGCCGTGGGCACGGTACTCGATCGAGGCGGCACGCGATCTTGAGCGTCGCCACATGAGGCTGTGACCAACACCACCCCCGACCATCCCGCACCCGACAACCAGGGCACGCAGATCGACAGCGGCGCCGCTGCTCTTGATCGTGCAGTGCATCACCACCATCGCAAGTTGCATGTCGAAGGGCCGACGGTTCGCTCCGTCCGGGCCTGGGTTGTCCTTCTTTCGGTCACGATCTTCGGCCTGGTTGCGGATCTTGCGACCAAGTGGTGGGCGTTTGAAAAGATCGCGGGCGTGCCGGTCGAAGTGCAGCGCGAGGAGGTCCTCGCTGCAGGTTCTCTAGGCAGGCTGATCCCGCCGCACCCGCCGATGGTCGTGGTGCCGAACGTTCTTGAGTTCACGCTGGTGCTCAACCCTGGCGCGGTCTTTGGGATCGGTGCAGGGAAGCGGTGGTTCTTTGTCGTCGTGACGATCGCCGCGATCGCGTTTGCGATGTGGATGTTCGCCCGCTGGACCACGCCGCGCAAGACGTCGATGCACGTTGCGATCGGGCTTCTTGTTTCCGGCGCGATCGGGAATCTCTACGACCGTCTGCAGTATGCGTGCGTCCGCGATTTCATTCATCCGCTGCCGGGCGTGAAGCTCCCGTTTGGATGGACGCTCCCCAACGGCTCGCGGGAAGTGTGGCCCTATGTCTCCAATGTGGCCGATCTGTTCCTCCTGATCGCCATCGGGATGCTCCTGGTCTACTCGTGGGTCGGGACCAAGCCGCACTCCGAGCAGGGACCTGGCGAGAGTCCTCCATCGCCGCCGGCTGCGTGAACCGGTGGGAGCCTGCTGCGTCCGGTTCACTGCTACCCTCGGATCATCATGTCGAGCAATCCCCCCGGGATCATCTCCGCCGCTGGCAATGCACCTGCACCTCAGTCGAGCGTGAAGGACACGGTGATCTCGGTCCTCATCTCGCTGGTTCTGGCGTTTGTCTTCCGTGGCTTTGTCATCGAGGCGTTCCAGATCCCGACGGGGTCGATGGCCCCGACGCTGCTTGGAGCACACATGCGGTTCAACAGCCCCGAAACCGGGGCGGTATGGACCGTCGCGCCGTGGCAGTATCCAGAGGGTGACACGGGCTTTGATTTCCCCACGCCGATCCAGCAGCACGGACCGCACAACTCGCCGATCGTCGTGCGCGACCCGATGAGCAACGACCAGATTCATCCGCAGTCGATGCCGACGCTGTCGGGCGACCGGATCTTTGTGCTCAAGTACCTCTACTCGATCTTCGATCCTGCTCGCTTTGACGTGGTGGTCTTCAAGAACCCCGAGCGTCCGCAGGAGAACTACATCAAGCGGCTCATCGGCCTTCCCAATGAGCAGGTGGCGCTGGTCGATGGCGACGTGTTTGTTCGTCCTACGCCGACAGGCCAGACCGAGGCATCGGAGACTGCCTGGAGCGAGGACGGCTGGACGATCGCCCGCAAGCCCGAGCGCGTGCAGCGTGCGGTGTGGCAGAAGGTCTTCGGGAGCGAGTTCACGCCCAAGGATTCGCGTCGCAATCTCCGGCAGTGGTTCTTCTCGCCGTGGAAGCCTTCGACGCAGGGCTGGGAGATGGAAAATCGTCCGACCTATCGCTACGGCGGGAGCGAGGCGACGCGGCTCGACTGGGACTTTGCACGCTGGCCGCTGGTCGATCGCTATCCGTACAACGAAGCGAACATGCGGACGACGCAGGAGCATCCGAGCGTTGCGCTCCTTGGAGAGTTCTGGCGTCCGACCTATGGCTGGGACAGCCCGCTGTTTTACTACCCGGTGTCGGATCTTCGCGTCGGCGCGGGGTTCAACCCCGACGCTGAAGGCTTTGAGTGTGCGCTGAACATCTCTGCACGCGGGCATCAGTTCCAGGCACGTCTTGGCAAGGGCATGATCGTGATCAGCATGCGTCCGCAGCCGGTCGCAAGCGCGGAAGGTGAAGCAGCATCCGCCGAGCCTGCATGGCAGGAACTTGCAGCCAGCGAGTCGTCGGGACTCTTCAAAGCAGGCGAGATCACGAGCGTTGAGCTCTGGCATGTCGATCAGGCGCTGATTGTGTGGGTTGGTGGCAAGGAAGTGCTCCGCGCAGAGTACAACTGGGGCCCCAAGCAACGCATCGAGAATGCAACTGGCCTGACGTTTGATTCAATCATCGCTGCAAGCCAGGAGAATCGCAACCGCCCGAGCGTTCTGACCGACGGCACCAAGTACCGGATTCCACAGGTGAGCATCGCGATGATGGGTTCGCCCGTCACGCTCTCTCGCGTTGATCTCTGGCGCGACCTCCATTACCAGGCGACGATCCGCGGCGGCTCTGCCACCGAGCCGGGCCTTGCGACCGCGCCTGAGAGCGTCCTGACCAACGGGCCTGATCACTTCTTCTGCTGCGGCGACAACAGCCCCTCAAGCTTTGACGGTCGCGGCTGGTTCAGGGTCGATCCGTGGGTTGCTGCAGAGATCGATCCGATGGCAGGCGTTGTTCATCGCAACCTTCTCATCGGTAAGGCCTTCTTCGTGTACTTCCCCGCGATGGATCACTCTCGCAAGATCCCGATGGCCGACGTCGGCCGCATGCGTCTGATCTGGTGATCGCGATTTCACACTGCATACCAGACTGAGTCAGCCCCATGAGTGCACTGGTCGTGATCCTCGGTCGTGGCGGCAGCAAGGGCGTTCCCAACAAGAACGCACGATTGATCGCGGGCAAACCCTGTGCGCAGTGGACGATCGAAGCAGCTCGCAAGGCTTCGACAGTGGGGGAGGTCGCGTTTTCGACCGATGACCCCGCGCTCAAGTCGCTTGCCCGTGCACATGGCTGTCGCGTGATCGACCGGCCCGATGCGCTCGCGAGCGATACCGCGACGATCGACGACGCTGCGCGGCACGCAGTGATGACGCTTGATCATGCAGTGTGCATGCAGCAGAACGATCGCGAGCGTTCGACGCTCTTTGACCCCATTGTGATCCTGTATGCGAATGTGCCGATCCGTCCTGAGGGATTGATCGACGCTGCAGTGAATCTCTGTACAAGCACCGGGTGCGACAGCGTCCAGAGCTATGCACCGGTCGGGAAGCATCACCCCTGGTGGACTGCACGGCTCGGTACGGATGGTGTGGTCGCGCCGTGGGAAGGGGACGTGCTGAATCACGGCGTCTTCCGGCGGCAGGACCTGCCACCTGCGTACATCCCCGATGGCGGGATCATCGTGGTGCGAAGGCTCGCGCTGTTTCACAAGGTTGAAGGTGTGCAGGCAGGTCCGCACGCGTTTTTCGGCAAGGATCGTCGCGGCGTGATTAACCCTGAGGGCTCGGTGGTGGATATCGATGCGGAGATCGATCTCCTCGCTGCGGATTCGATTCTCAGGTCGCGTTCTGGTCTTGATCAGAACGGTGTCGGCAACAGTGTTCGTGGCAATGGCGGGAGCGAGAGGTAATTCATGCAGATCGCAGGCCGCGACATCGGACCGGGCAAAGAGCCGTACATCATCGCAGAACTGGGCGTAAACCATGATGGTTCCCCCGAGCGGGCGCGCGAGCTTGCAGAAGCTGCTGCAGATGCAGGGGTCGACGCGATCAAGCTCCAGCACTTTGAAGCACGGCGACTGATGAGCGGTGCATCGCGCCTCGCTGCATACCAGCAGGCTGCAGGGGAGATCGACCCGGTCGAGATGCTGGCGCGGCTTGAAATGTCGCTCGAAGCGATGAACGCGGTGATCGAGGTTGCGCACCGTCGCGGCATCCACGCGATTGTGACGGTCTTTTCCGACACGCTGGTCGCATCATCAAACGAGCTTGCGTGGGATGCCTACAAGACTGCATCGCCCGACATCATCAACCGCCCGCTCCTGCATGAACTCCTCAAGACCGGCAAGCCTGTGATCGTGAGCACCGGTGCATCGACACTCCCCGAGGTCGGTCGTGCACTGACGTGGATGAAAGATGCACGGGACCGGCTCGCGGTGCTCCAGTGCGTCAGCAGCTATCCGACGTCGATGGAAAACGCAGAACTCGGGGGCATCGCAGCCATCGCGGACATCTTCCCCGGCCCCGTCGGCTACAGCGACCACACGCCAGAGACGCACACGGGGATGGAAGCAGTGTCGCGCGGGGCGTGCATCCTTGAGAAGCACTTCACGCTCGATCGCAACGCCAAGGGGCCCGACCACGCTGCATCGCTCGAGCCATCGCAGATGAAGGAGTACGTCTCGCTCGCGCGCGAGGCGGTGCACCAGCTTGAGGCGAGGAAGAAGTACGGCTCACCGACGACCTTCAGCCGTGCGCAGATCGAGGCAGTGAAGCGGGTGCTGGAGATCGAGCAGGACGTGCGGCGTGTGTCACGCCAGTCGCTCGTCGCTGCACGCGATCTTGCTGCAGGGCACGTCTTGACGCGCGGTGATCTTGTCATCAAGCGCCCCGGCACCGGCATCGAGCCCTGGAAGCTCGATGATGTGCTCGGCAAGCAGATCACGCAGGCGGTGTCTGCGGATGAGCCGCTTGTGCATGCAGCGATTGGCTGATCTTGCCATCACCTGATGTGGCATCACGCGCGAACTTCCATGCAGCGGAACATTCGGAGCAGACTCGACAGCCGTCGCCAGCGACAGGTGTGCCGCGAAGGTCGTATCCGCATGTAAGGCAGTAGGGATCCTCCGCGTCTGCGCGGATTCGGAGTTTGCGTGCAAAGTAACGAACTGCAGGAATGTAGAAGATCGAAATGTACGCCATAGCGAACCCTGCTATCGCGTCGGAATAGTCCTGTTCTCTGAGTTCCTTGATCGACAATCCGACGCACAAGATGAATCCTGCGATGCTCAGGATGTAGAGCCATGGACCTCTGGCAATCTGCTCCATACCTCGACACTGCAGATGCAGTACCGCCCCCGTATGTCGCAGCCGGAATATCGGAACTGAGTAAGTCACCACGTGCATTGCACCGCGATCGTCGCGCAGCTTCTTCTTGAACCATTGGGGCGCTAACTCGATCATCGTTCACGTCTTCTGCTGCGGATGAGCAGCGCTCGCATGCGTAGGCTGGGTGGCTTCCGCATCACGCGAGAACTTCCACGCAGCGGAGCATTCGGAACAGACTCGACAGCCGCCCCCGGTGATCGGCGTTCCAGATAGGTCATACCCGCATTCGGCGCAGAACGGATTGCTCGAATCGACCCTTGAGCGAAGTGCACGCGCCTGCATTCGCAGCACCGGCATCGACATCATGCAGACCACGACCAGTGCAATCTGGACCTCAGGCGGTTGTCCATATCGGGAAAAACCGGTCCGATTCGTGAGCACAGCCCAGAGCCCCACGATCACGAGCACTGCATACACGACGTAGATCGATGGACGCGAGATCACGTGCTCCAGCCACAGGCACTGTTGATGCAACGCTGCATCACGCAGATTCAACCCGAGCCTCGGCACTCGAATCGTCCGCGTGTGCCCATGTGCATCAACGACCTTGAAGGTTCGGTGTACAAGCACAAGCTCCCCTCCCCTCACGCCATCACATCCCAGCTTCAGCGCACCTTCACCGCCCGCACCGCCAGGAACAGCGGGATCTCGCGTCGTGCACGGTTCTCTTCCGCTGCACGCGGGCCCGGCGAGCTGCTTCTTGCGCTGGGCCACTCTTCGATCATCTCGATCGCAAAGCCCGTCTCATGGAGGATCTTGACGTACGTCTGCATCGGGCGATGGAACGTCCACGTCGTGATTTCCTGTGCGCCGTGTGCAGCTGCACCCGGGTTCATCACGATCGGCGACTGCCCCGGCGAGAGATATCCATCGACGCGCCGATACTGCTTGATCTTCCCGCGCGGAGGTCCATCCTGGCCTCGATGCCTTGATGCCTCCATGCCTCGATGCCCTTGCCTTGCGTTCTCTTCTTCCCATCCCCACGACGTCTGCCCCGGTGCGCGGAACGCAGGGTGGAGGATGACAAACACGAGCTTGCCGCCGGGCTGGAGCATCGCGTTGACACCCGTGAGGATCGGTTCGAGCGGCTCGATGTTCATGAGCGCCATCACCGAAGTCGCTGCAGCGAACGCGCCGCTCCCGCCTTCCATCTCGGCGATCTCGCCGAGCTTGCGTGCATCGCCCACGACAAACTCCGGCTGGTTCTGCGTCAGGTCCTGCACCGACGCGCGTGCAGATTCGATCAGCTTCTCGGATGAATCGATGCCCGTCGCTGCGACGCCAAGCTCTGACAGCCTGCGACAGAAATCGCCCTGTCCGCAGGCCAGATCGAGGATCCGCATCCCGTCCTGCGGCTGCAGAAGCCTGAGAACGCCGGGGAGAATCACGTTCTCGTGGTGATCGCTCTTGCGCGTGCCGATGAGCTGGTCGTACCACTCCGCCACGTGATCCCACGACGTATCGAGGCCGGATTCGCGCGAGGGCTTCTCTGCCTTCTTGGGCTTGGGACCGCCCGGCACGACCGGCGGCGTGCCGACGATGCCCGGCTTGGTCTCGCCGACCGAATTTTCCGGCGCGGTCTGGTTCACAAGCCCGTAAAACGCCTGCGGCGGCGGTGAATAGAAGCGAACATCGGTGCCGGTGGCAGGGTGAGAGAAGCCAAGCTCGGTCGCATGGAGGCACAGCCGCGAAACAGGGTTGCTCTTGCCGCCGTAGCGACGATCGCCGACCAGCGAGTGACCTGCTTCACGCATGTGCACGCGGATCTGGTTCTTGCGGCCCGTGTCGAGGCGAAGCTGAAGGAGCGTGCGCCCGCCGCCGATCCCTGCGACACGCCAGTGCGTCACTGCGTTCTGCCCGCCGCCTTCAAACCGGTATCGCGGATCATCAGGATTGATCGAGCGCATGAGGCCATCGGGCCCCTCTGCAAGGAAGCTCCGGATGATGCCCGAGGGCGGCTGTGGCGTTCTGCCCGGCAGCGAGGGTGCTTCGTGCGTGAACTCGCCCTCCGCGACCGCCATGTACAGGCGGTGCGCACGCTTGGTCCTGAACTCTTCCTTGAGTTGCTCAAACGCACGGTCGCTCACTGCAAAGACCAGGAGGCCGCTGGCTTCCTTGTCGAGGCGATGGATGATCCAGATGCGAGTGCCGCGCTTGCGACGCTTGTCTTTGATGTAATGCTTCACGACGCCAAAGACGCTGTGCTCGCGCAGTTCCTGGCTCTCGTGCTCGGGCGTGCCGGGCATGGGTGCAGTGACGATGCCGGTGGGCTTATCAACGACCACCACGTCGTCGTCTTCATAGACGAGGCGAACGCCGAGCCCGATGTCGGGCGTGGGGGAGTCAGAGACATGCTCACCGCCGCCGAAGCCTGCATCGAAACCGCCGCTGGATGGTGCAGGTCGCCGACCTGCATGCGGGCGACGCGGGCGGTCGTATGAACCACCTCCGCCGCTGCCGCCACCGCCGTATCCACTTCCACCTCCACCTCCACCTCCGCCACCGTAGCCGCCACCAAATCCGCCGCCCTGGCCTTCGCGCGAACCGCCATACCCGCCGCCGCTTCCACCGCGATCATCGAACTGACGCGGGGCACGAGGACCGCGCGGCCCTCCACCAAAGCCGCCGCCACCACTTCCGCCGCCGCCAAAGCCCCCACCAAAACCGCCACCTGCACGATCGCCCGGTCCATCGCCGTAGCCCCCTGCACGCCCGCCGCCGCGATTGCCGCGCGGTGGACCACCCTGAAAGCCGCCACCACCGCCCGCGCCGCCGCGAGATGCAGGTCCATCGCGATACCCGGAGCCATCTCCGTAGCCAGACCCTCCGCGCGAAGGCTGAGAGCGTGAAGGACCGCGGCGAGGACGATCAGAATTCGGCATGGGCGGAGGGTAGGTGACGGAAGTTGGCCTTGCGTCCCATATCGCAGGTGACCGGAGGGCAATCGAATGTTGCCAGGGCATTCATGCCCTGGTTCATGCCTGCATGATCAACTCCGCCCGGTCGGGCGGACGGTACATTCGACTTTACATACCCTCCTCCCGCAACTCTCGGAGCTCAGACCATGACCGACGCGACACGCTGGAATATCCGCAGGCTCATGGCGGTCGATGACCGCCAGATCGAGGGCTTGACCGACGTCCTGATTGACTGCGTGAATCGCGGCGCGTCCGTGAGCTTCATGCAGCCACTTACGCGCGAACGTGCATCTGCATTCTGGCAGAAGGTTGCCAAGGACGTTGCAGAGAACAACCGTGCACTGCTGATCGCAGAAGACCAGGGCGGCATCTGCGGCACGGTCCAGCTCATGTTCGATTTGCCCGAGAACCAGCCGCACCGCGCGGATCTTGGGAAGATGCTGGTCCACTCCCGTGCACGTCGGCAGGGGCTGGGTGCAGGGCTGATGCGTGCAGCGGAGCAGATGGGCCGTGACTGCGGCAAGACGCTCCTGGTGCTCGATGCAGTGACCGGCGGCGACGCAGAGCGGCTGTATTCGCGGCTGGGGTGGGTGAAGGTCGGCGAAATTCCGGGCTTTGCGCTCTTCCCGCAGGGCGGGTTGTGCGGGACGACGTTCTTTTATCGCGACCTTTGAACGTTGCGGGTGTCATCGCGGTCGCGGGAATTCACGTGCCCCGACGCGCGAGGATCAATTCCATCAGCCACGGCGCAAAGTCACCCTTGAGCATGGTCCCGGGAGTCCGCGTCTCGCCACCTGCAGGGTCGACCACCACCGCCTCGATCCTGTCTGAATCCATTGTTTGAAGCGGATTGCCGACAACCAGGTCCACGCCCTTTCGGTGGAGCTTGGCGTGGGCAGAGGCCACGACTTCATCCGCGGGTTCCAGTGCAAAGGCGACGAGGAACTGGCCGGGCCGCCTTCCTCCTGAGACCTCTGCGATCAGGTCGGGGGTTGGCTCGAGCTCGATGGACCTGGGGCCATCGCCTCGCCTGAACTTTGCGTTCGGGAGGACCGTACGTAATGCTGGCCTGTAATCCGCCACTGCGGCCGCCATGATGAGGATGTCCGTGGCAGGTGCATGGGCCGCGAGCAGGGCCCGAAGGTCCTCACAGGTCACAAACCGATGGATCTGCACACCTTGCGGCAGTGAACCGACCTGGACCGGACCCAGAAGCAGGGTGGTTTCGAGCCCGCGTTTGGCGCTTTCGGCTGCCAGAGCCAGCCCCATTTTGCCCGAGCTTCGGTTCCCGATGAACCGCACTGCATCGATGGGTTCGTGCGTCGGGCCTGCAGTAATAAGGATGCGGATGGGTGTGGGCATGGTCGGTGTGTGGGCAGAGGCCGCGTGCACCCAAACCGTATCGCAAGTCGGGCGAGACCGCCAGAAAAGGCAGTCGAAAGCAGCGCCCGGACCAGGCAGGGAGCCTTGGCGGAACCGGACCCCATCGGGACGCGAATTGCGGCCCGGGGGAGTTACGTGCATAATGGCGTTCCTCCTTCCCCACCTCGGGGTGCGGCGGAACGTCGTTGAGGCAGGTTCGACCCCTTGCGGGTTGGTCCTGCCATCGGCGGACGTCCGTCGCAAGGGCTTGTCCTGCGATGTGTCCAAGGCACGTCCGTTCGGTGATCTTCTCCGAACGGACGCGGTCTGGTGTCGGCGTGGCTCGCTACGATGGCGGTCTTTGGCAGGGTTGGTGCCCGAACTGGGCATTCCCGACCGGGGATCATGATCGTGCTCGGGGCAGGAAGTGGGGGCGTGGGGGGCGTGCGGGGGTGGTGAGGATCGCTGGGGGGCGATCGGTTTTGCGTTGGAGCAGCGATGCTTCAGGGCCAGATCGGTCTGCGTCTCTTCGGTCTGGTTTGGTGTCGACCGTTCTACGTGTGTCCTACTTGCTGCGGGTTTGTTTGGCGTCGTTGAGTCTGATATCCGAAATGGTGTTCCACCCGGCGCGTGCGCAAAGGTCCAGGACGACCGACGTGCACGTTCACCGGTGAGGCTGACGCGAGAAGAGCATGGCACGATCGAAAAAGAAGCTCGGCGAAATCCTGGTCGGTTGGGGGATCATCAACGCGGTCCAGGCAGACAAGGCGGTGCAGGTCGCCAAGTCATCCGGCAAGCGGATGGGAGACGCACTGGTCGAACTGGGCTTTGCCAAGGAAGACCAGGTTTCCAAGGCGCTGGCGCACCAGTTCGGGATGGAGTACGTCGACATCGGCGCGCCTGGCATGTCGTCGAAGATCGACCTCAAGCTCATCCCAGACGACCTGATCAAGAAGTTCCTCGTGCTGCCGATGGCCAAGGCAGGCGGCAGGCTCCAGCTCATCATCCACGATCCGATGGATCTGGAAATGCTCGACATGCTCCGGTTCCGCCTCAACCTTGAGGTTGAGCCCCGGCTTGCATCCAAGAGCGACATCAAGAAGTTCCTTGATGGTGGCGGCGCTCCTGGCGGTCAGAAGCAGGAGAAGATGGTCGCGGCCACCGAGTCGCTCATCTCTGCTTCGATGGATAAGACGGTCGACCGTTCGGTCGACCGGTCGATGGATAAGTCGATCGACATCGCCAGTGAAGACGCGCCGATCGTCCGTCTTTGCAACCGAATCCTGACCGAAGCGGTCAAGATGCGAGCAAGCGATATTCACATCGAGCCCATGGCAGATCGCGTGCGTCTTCGCTACCGCATCGACGGCGTGTGCATGGAGCGTGACAACCTTCCGCAGCGCATGCAGAACGCGTTGCTCTCGCGTCTCAAGCTGATGTCCTCGATGAACATCGCGGAGAAGCGGGTCCCGCAGGACGGTCGTATCAAGCTCCCGGTCGATGAAGTGAACATCGACTTCCGCGTCTCTGCATGCCCTGCATACCACGGCGAAAGCGTCGTGCTTCGTATTCTTCGTCCCGAGTCGGTCCGAATCGGCCTTGTGAACATCGGCTTTGAGCAGGACACGCTCGCGACGTTCAACAAGATCATCCGCAGGCCCAACGGCATCTTCCTTGTGACGGGTCCGACCGGTTCGGGCAAGACGACGACGCTCTATTCAGCGCTCGACACGCTCAACCGGCCTGACAAGAAGATCATCACGGCAGAGGACCCGGTCGAATACAACTTCAACGGCATCAATCAGTGCCAGGTGCGAGAGACGATCGGCCTGACCTTCCCCGCCATTCTCAAGTCGATGCTTCGCCAGGCACCGAACATCATTCTGGTCGGTGAAATCCGAGACAAGGAAGTCGCTGAAATCGCGATCCAGGCCGCGCTGACGGGCCACCTTGTGTTCTCGACGCTCCACACCAACGACGCGCCGTCTGCGATCACGCGTCTGGTCGACATGGGCATCAAGCCGTTCCTCGTCGCGTCGTCGATCCAGGCAGTGCTCGGTCAGCGCCTCATCCGAATGATCTGCAAGCAGTGCAAGACCGTCGACAACAACGTCGACCCCAAGTATCTCAAGCTGACCGGCATCACCCCCGAGGAAGCCGCAGGCAAGATCATGAAGGGCGCGGGGTGCGACAACTGCAACCGGACCGGGTACCGCGGCCGCCAAGGCATCTTTGAGATGATGGTCATGAATCCCACGATCCGTGACCTCGCCTTCAAGCTTGCACCGGTTTCGGACCTCCGGCGTGCAGCGCTCCAGGCAGGCATGCGTCCGCTCGTCGGCGACGGCAAGATCAAGATCATGACCGGCCGAAGCACGCCAGACGAAATCGCACGCTCGACGCAGGTCGACCTCGACAACCTCCCTGCAGATGCGGATGGCTCGTAATCAACGTTTGCGATCCTGCATGGACGGACGGCCGCCCATGCGTTGTGTGTACTTGCTCGCTGAAGCGACTTTCTCCCTGTACGGGAGTTCTTTGGAGCACACGCCCTCGCGGCGGGTGAAGTAAGGGTTCACGATGTCTCAGATGCAGATTGACCGTCTCCTGGACACCGTCGTTCGGACGGGTGCAAGCGATCTCCACCTGACGGTCGGCCGCCCGCCGACTGTCCGCCTGCACGGCCACCTCCAGAACCTCAAGACCAAGGTTCTCGAGTCCGACGACATGGTGGGTCTGATGAAGTCGATCACCCCCGAACGAAACCAGCAGGAGCTGGCCGAGATGGGTGGTACCGACTTTGGCTTTGCCTACGGCGATGCAGCCCGCTTCCGTACCAGCGTCTTCCGCCAGCGCGGCGACCTGGCGATGGTTCTGCGTCGAATTCCGAACAAACTCCTGACGTTCGAGCAGATCGGTCTGCCCGAGATCGTCCGAGATCTGATCCGCCGTCCCCGCGGGATGTTCCTGGTCACCGGCCCGACCGGCTCGGGTAAGACCACCTCGCTGGCGACGATGATCGACTACATCAACATGACGCTCGATCGGCACATCGTCACGATGGAAGACCCGATCGAATACTACCACTACCACAAAAAGAGCATCATCAACCAGCGGGCGATCCACGACGACGTCCCGAGCTTCGCGGAAGCCCTCCGGCGAGTTCTCCGTCAGGACCCTGACTGCATCCTCGTCGGCGAAATGCGAGACCTCGAGACCATCGAAGCGGCCGTCCGAGCTGCTGAAACGGGTCACCTTGTGTTCGGTACCCTCCATACGACCGGTGCAGCCAAGACCATCGACCGACTCGTCGACGCCTTCCCCCAGGCCCAGCAGAACCAGATCCGAGTCCAGCTCTCGACGGCACTGATCTGCGTGCTGTCGCAGGTGCTGCTCTCGCGAATCGACACGGCAGGCATGGTGGCAGGGTACGAGTTCCTGGTGGTTACCCCTGCAATCGCAAACCTCATCCGCGAAGCCAAGACCTTCCGAATCGACTCGGCCATCCAGACCGGGCGCAAGTTCGGCATGCAGCTCCTCGACGACCACCTCTGGTCGCTCTACAAGCGCGGCATGATCTCGGCCGAAGAGATGATCGACAAGTGTAAAAATCCAGCTGACCTGAGTGAAAAGGTCCATAAGGACGGCGGCAAGATCGGTCGCGCCGAGTGGGATGAAGATGTCGATCTGCAGAAGGAATGACCGCGTGACCCTTCCAGCGGCCTCTGAAAAGGGGTCGGCGGGAGGGTCAAATGTGTGGTCTGTGATGTAAAATCCAGTTGTCTCATTTGTTTTTGATGTACCAATCAGTGCATTTGGTTCGTCTGTTCTGGTAAGTTGTCCGAACAGGGTTCAGGATTCGGGTTTCCGGTCTTGAGATGCAGTACAGGCCCCGGCTCACCGCTTGGGACCTGACCTGCAGACTCAGGGCACTCGCAAGGGGTGATCGGGACGGGCAGGCAGGGTCGATCGAGTGCCGCGAGGTACTCGGAGTCAGACTCGCCAAGCCAGGTGCATCCGCCGATGCACCGACACGAGGGTGCAGGTTGATACTGACCTGCATTGGTGGTCAACGGTGTCCGGAATGATCCGGTCACGACCGACTGCTGTATGGCCGCGATGCGGCTGACCTCGTTCGACCCGGTCCATCGGAAACCCAAGTCTGCTTCACCGGACTTTCCCATGCGGAAAGTCGCCTCCTCGGTGTGCAACTCCCCGGCGATGCCGGACGAGCTGCTCCCGAGTACGGCACCCCGGTGATGCGATGCACGTCCGGCCAGTCGCCGGGTCTTCCTTCTTGATGGAGGTTGCCCGGGGTTACGGCCAACGGACGTGCGAGCCTTCGACGTGCAATCCAGATCCGAGAGGGCATCTCCCAAGATGCGGTTCACGGGTTTGGTGCAAGTCAGGGTGCGAGTTCGGACTATTCGTTCCGCCTTGTCCTACGCAATGGCCAAGGCGAGATCGAAAACGGGGCGTGCCGGTTCCGTGATCGGAGCCCATGCCAGGACTGACGGACCTCAGAGAAGGGAAAGCACGACATGCCGGTGCTCGATCCAGCCGAGGTCAAAGGTAAGAAGATCGGTCGCATCCTCACCAAGATGGGGAAGGTGACACGCGATCAGGTCCACGAAGCGCTCGCGGTCCAGAGGACGCGCAAGGTCCTGCTCGGCCAGCTCCTGATCGAGCTTGGCTTGGTGTCTGCGCGAGACATCGCAGAGGCGCTGGCAGGCCAGGCAGGCATGCAGTACATGGATCTTGCAGGGAAGGACATTCCCGAAGAGGTCCGGACGGTGATTCCTGCAGACAACGTCCAGTCGTACCAGGTCATCCCGATCGAGTACAACCCGGTCAGCAAGCGTCTGAAGATCGCGATGAAGAGCCCGGATAACTTCCGTGCAGTCGACGATCTCCGCCTGCTCATGGGTTTCAACGTCGAGGCAGTCGTCGCGGATGCGGCGCTGATCGACGCGTTGATCAAGAAGCACTACAGCAAGTCTGAATCGGTCGTCGACGTGGTGAGCTCGCTCGCCAAGGACGACAAGTTCAAAAGCCTTGAGAACCGCGGCGAGTCGATCGACCTTGACGCCATCATGGAGATGGCTGACGACAACCAGGTCATCAAGCTCCTGAACCTTGTGCTCCTCCAGGCGATCAAGGACCGCGCGTCGGACATCCATCTCGAACCCTTCGAGACCGAGTTCAAGATGCGGTACCGCATCGATGGCGTCTTGTACGAGATGAACTCGCCGCCCAAGCACCTGGGCCCCGCGATCACCAGCCGCGTCAAGGTCATGGCGAACCTGGACATCGCCGAGCGTCGTCTTCCGCAGGACGGGCGAATCGAACTGACGATCGGCGGCAACCCGGTCGACCTTCGCGTCGCTGTGCTCCCGACGATGCACGGCGAGTCGGTCGTGATGCGAGTCCTTGACCGTTCGAACGTCGAGCTTTCGCTCGAACGCCTGGGCCTCCGCGAGGATGACCTGACGACGGTGACACGACTGATCAACAAGCCCAACGGCATCGTGGTCGTGACGGGTCCGACTGGTTCGGGCAAGACGACCACGCTGTATGCAGCGCTCGCGAACCTGAACGACATCGAGACCAAGATCCTGACTGCAGAGGATCCGGTCGAATACGACATCGACGGATTGTGTCAGTGCCAGATGAACGCGGAAGTCGGGCTGACCTTCGCGAAGGCACTTCGAAGCTTCCTCCGTCAGGACCCTGACATCATCCTTGTCGGCGAAATCCGCGACCTTGAGACTGCACAGATCGCGGTCCAGGCATCGCTGACCGGCCACTTGGTGCTCTCGACGCTCCACACCAACGACGCACCGAGCTCGATCGTCCGACTCCTTGACCTTGGTCTTGAGGCATTCCTCCTGACCGCGACGGTCGAAGGCATCGTGGCGCAGCGACTGGTGCGAAAGGTGTGCGCTTCGTGCAAGGAGCAGTACACGCCGTCCGAAGAGGAACTGATGGAACTGGGCATGACGCCCGACCTGGTCCGCGGCAAGCGGTTCATGCGTGGCAAGGGCTGCACGGTGTGCAACGGCTCGGGCTACAAGGGCCGAATGGCGCTGTACGAGATCATGACGCTCGACGACGAGATCCGCGACATGATCATGCAGGAAGCAAGCACGGCAGTTCTTCGCCATGCAGTTCGCAAGAAGGGCATGCGGACGCTGCGTGAAGCAGGCATGCTGGCGATCTACGAAGGTCAGACGACGATCGACGAGGTCGTTCGCGAGACGCTGTCGGATGATGCGTAAGGCAAAGGCATCAAGGCATCAGGCACTGGGGACTTGGCACTGGGGACTTGGCACTCGGGACTGGGCACTGGTGATGAAATGCAGGGCAGTGGGGCGGTGGTTTGGGACGCGTTGAAATCAAGACATGCGCGGCTGGCGCGTGAATCGGAGCGTGAAGCATGGCGACGTTCGCATACGAGGCTTTGAACGCGGCGGGCAAGCCCCAGAAGGGGACGGTTGACGCTTCCACGAACGAGGAAGCGGTGCAGAAGATCCGCTCGCAGGGATTCTTCCCGACGTCCGTCCGTGAGCAGAAGGCCAAGAAGGCAGCGGAGAAGGAAGCAGCTGCTTCCGGTGCCGCGGCGAAAAAGAAGAAGAAGAAGGGGGGCGGCGGCGGCTTTGGTCGCGTCAGCCCCAAGCTCCTGACGCTCTTTACCCGTCAGCTCTCGACGCTCCAGGACGCAGGTCTGCCGCTCCTTCGTTCGCTCCAGATTCTCGAAGGTCAGCAGAAGCCTGGCCTGATGAAGAACGTCCTCCAGGGCGTGTGCGACGAGGTCGAGGGTGGTTCATCGCTGTCAGAGGCGATGAGCAAGTACCCCCGCGCGTTCAACCGCCTCTTTGTGAAGATGGTGGCTGCAGGTGAGATCGGTGGCGTTCTTGACATCATCCTCCAGCGACTCAGCGAGTTCATGGAGAAGGCCCAGCGCCTCAAGCGCAAGATCAAGGGCGCCATGGTGTACCCGATCGTCGTCATCTCGATCGCCGTGCTCATCCTCACGGGCATCATGGTGTTCATCATCCCGAAGTTCGAAGAAATCTTCATGGACTTCGGTGTCAAGCTTCCTGCACTGACGCTGTGGCTGATGAATACCAGCAGGTGGGTCGCGGGCGGCGTGCCCGGCCAGAAGATCCCGGGCGTCGTGTGGATTCTCGCCAGCCCGTTCATCATCTGGGGCGGCATGAAGATGATCCGCAAGGCGGAGGTCGGGCGTGCAGTGACTGATTGGTGCGTCCTCAAGGTGCCGATCTTCGGCAAGCTGATCAAGAAGACCTCGATCGCGCGGTTCACCCGTACGCTGGGCACGCTGATCTCCGCAGGCGTGCCGATTCTTGAAGCGATCAACATCACCAAGGAAACGTCGGGCAACTACGTCTTCGAGAAGGCACTTGGCAACGTCCACGACTCGATCCGCGAAGGCGAGAGCTTTGCAGGGCCCCTCCGTGAGAGCAAGACCTGCGACGCCATCGTCGTCAACATGATCGACGTCGGTGAAGAGACGGGCGAGCTCGACGGCATGCTCCTGAAGATCGCCGACAACTACGACGAAGAAGTCGACGAGCAGGTCGAAGCACTCGTCTCGCTCCTTGAGCCTCTCATGGTCGTCGTGCTGGGTGGCATGGTCGGAACGATCGTCGTGGCAATGTTCATGCCGATGGTCGCGATGATCAACTCGCTCCAGGGCGGCGGCGCGAAGTAAAGCCCTCACTTTGAAATGAACCGAGCGTCCGCCGCGGGCGAAACCCCGCAGCGGACGAATGACAGAAGCCCGATTCCAGCACCCCATCAAGAGCGGAACAGGTCGATGCGAAACAGGACTGAATCAACCCATGTGCGTGCGGAACGGCGTGGCTTCACGCTGGTCCAGATGCTCATCGCCCTGGCGATCCTGGCGACGCTTACCGGGATGCTGATCGTGGCGATGACTGCCGCACGGCGTGCAACCGCAAGTGCAGCGGATGGCCAGACCGCCGCGACGGTGACGACGGGCCTCGAATCGTTTTCGACATCCTTTGATTTCGTGCCTCCGCTCGTGCGCGACAAGGCAAAGAGCGACGCCAAGACGATCGACACCGTCTCGGTGGGCGGCTCGAACGTCTCGGTGGTCGCGGTCTACACGCCCGCAGCGGACGGACCGTTCCTTCGCGGTGAGACGATCACCATTGTTCAGGCCAATCCGCTTGCCGCGGAGGACCTGAGGTACAGCACCTCCGCACTTGGGTTCTACCTCGCGGGCGTGCTTCCGCACCCTGCACGTTCGACCAACCCGGACGTCCCGATCGACCTTGTGACGGGCCCTGGCATCGGTCGCCCGACGCTTTCGGGTGGGTTTGAAAAGGGCAGCTTTGGCCCTTACATCGAGGCGAACAGCACGTCGCTCAAGATCATCCGCAACGACGACACGACGTTCCCGACTGCAGAGGTCGTGGACCGCAACGACGTCCCCGTGCGGTACTACCGCTGGCTGAAGGACCGCAACGCGACCAAGTGGGAAGACCTCAACATCCCCGCGATGATCGTCGGCCCCAACTACGCCAAGTTCATGTCGACGACCCCTTCGGGCGAGCGCGAGCAGGCAGAACCCGCGATCACCGCCGCCAACTGGGGGATCGTGATGGCGGGCAACAACCACGTCTTTGGTGATGAGAGCGTTGCGGTCCTCGCTGCAGCGCTTCGGACCTACGAAGGCTTTGCGGCGGATGACTCGACCTCCGAGGCCACTCTCCGTGCACGTGCGTGGGCGGACAACATCGTAAAGGTCGGCAATGCACCAAACTGACCATACACATCATCCGCTCGCGTCGGGCGTTGCCCTGGCTGGCCGTGTGCATGCACGGCGCCGTGGCGGCCTGAGCAGGGCGTTCACGCTCCTTGAGCTCCTGGTCGTCATCGCGCTGATCGGGCTCATGCTCGCGGTCGCCGCGCCCGCGGTCACCTCGATCGTGCGCTCGACCGAGGAAGCCTCGGCCAAGAACCAGCTCGACGTGGCGATGTCCGCTGCACGCTCTGCCGCGATCACTTCAGAAGCAGGCGGCGATACCGCTGCGGTCTTCTTCCTGAAGCCCGGTGGCCGCGTCTCGGTCGGCATTTACCGCAAGGCAGGGGAACTGCTGGATCTTGATCTTGCGGGCAACCAGGTGCTGCGCGACGTCTTTGTTCCCACTGCACAGACGCCCTTCAACTTCCCTGCAGGTTGGATGGTCCGCGGTCTTGCACCGATCGGCACGCTCCATGATGAGGCAGGCGATCGCTCTGGCTGGTATGAGCAGACCATCGGCAACCGCAAGTTCGAGATGACCGGTTCGGGCGGGAGCGCATGGTGGAACTGGGTCTATCCCGAGACGCACTTTTTCAATCCCAAGGTGCGGACGGACGATCCTGCCAATGGCGGCCAGACTGCAGCGAGCGGCAACTGCTCACGCCAGACATTCATGATCCGCTTTGAAGCAGGGACGGGCCAGGTCAAGACGGGCGAACGGAGACTGGCGCTGGTGATCGATCCCTCGCCGTCCAACGCGTTCAGGACGCAGCTCCCGTACCGGTATTACCGCTTCAACCGCGGTGACGACGTGGGCGCGGTGGTTCGCGAGATCCTTGAGACGCGCGTGGCGAACCTGCCGCTTTCAGACAAGCGCAAGCTCCTGGGCGACCAGGCGACTGATTCGGTTCTCACGCAGAGCGTGACGGAACTGGCGCTGTACCGCGAGTCAGACCTTGCCGCGTACCTCGGTGCGGGCTCATTGAACCGCGACACGCGCTCGCTGCTGAAGATGTTTGACACGAATCGAACGGTGCTGACGTACGCACAGTACGACGAGGCACCGGCCATGTGGCCGGGCGGTTTTCCCGGCAGCGACGTGATCGCAGAGAAGACCAACGAGTGGTTCGTGGCGAGCGAGCTCAACACGGACGCGGAAGCAGCGACGACGCCGTTTATTTACACGATCGATCATGCCAGCGGTAGGCCGACGGAGGTGCGCTGATGAACTTCGTGAACACGCAGTCGATGAATGTCCTGTTCCGTCGGCCCCTCATGATGTCGGGCAGGCGCGGGTTCTCGCTGATCGAAGTCTTGATCGCGGTGGTGGTGCTGGCGCTTGGCCTCCTTGGCGTCGGCGCGGTCTTCCCGGTCGTGATCCGCTCGCAGCGTCAGTCGCAGGACGTGATCATGGGCAAGGTCGCGGCCCGCGCGGCGACTGCCTACATCCTGGGCAGGAAGGACATGATCGGGGCGCTCCGCGAGCTTGCCTACGACCCGACGGACAACAACAAGGTGGAAGATCCGCCGGAGTTCGAGGCGTCGCCTTGGCAGGATTGGAAGGCGAACCTGGCGAACCGGGGTGGTCGGATCAACGGCTACGGGCAGATCCAGCTCCCGCATCCTGATCCTGATTTGAGCTCGGACATTATCTATGTCCCGCTTTCGGCCCGCCTGTATCCCGCGCCGTACACCGAGTCCGCGGATCCGCAGTACGTGTGGGATATCGCGCTTCGCCGCAAGAAGGAAGGCGGCGCGCAGGTGGTGGTCTTTACTCGAAGGATCGATCCTCAGATCGGCGTTCCGGACGACGTGACGCTTTCTGACGTGCTGCTTGCCCCTGTTGAAAATGTCGGTCCCTGGCCTGTCGCGGTAAGCGATGAGTCGAATGAAGGAGGCCTCCCGACTGGCACGGGCCGCGGCGCGTATTCGCTGATCCGCAAGGTTGAGATGATCAACTGGGGCGGGGATGACACCGCCAACCGCGACCGCAAGCTGGTGATGATCGGTACGTATGCAGACGACGAGACCACGAACACGGGCAATCGATTCTCGATCGTGCGTCGTGCAGAGGTCATCGGGCAGCGCCTGGTTGACAATCTCGGCAACGTCTACACCGTGACGGGCACGCTCGGGTCAGAGATCAACGGCGAGGACGGGAGCAAGGCCCAGTGGCTCGAGATCGAGCCGCCGCTTTCAGTCAAGACGATCCAGCAGAGCGTTGATGGCGCCGACATCGTGATGCTCATGACGCCGCAGGTCCCTGCGTCGATCGACATCATCGACATCGAATGAGCAGAATCGGTCGGCTGGATCGCGATCTTAGACGGATGACTTTCCGTATCAGGCCAGGAGCACGAGTGTGATGAACGCAGGCCAACCAAATCACAAGGACAGCGGGCAACCGGCGATCCGTCGCGGCTTCACGCTGCTCGAGATGCTGGTCGCGATCGGCGCGATTGCGGTCCTGACGGTGGGCATCGCGTCGGTCTTCTCCGCGATCGGCAAGACGGTCTCGGGTGGTCGCCGGATCAGCCAGCTCACTGCACTCTCCGCCCAGATCGAGTCGGTGATGCGTCAGGACTTCGCACGCATGTCGCGTGAAGGGTTCCTGATGGTTCGCAATCAGCTCACCAACACCGGCGGTCCGCGTGGCGGTCCACGCCGGGTGTCGCTCAACGCGGTCGACCCCAACCCCGCGCGGATGCGTCGCATCGACGAGATCCTCTTCTTTGCCAAGGGCGAGTTCACCTCGTCGCGCGAGCCTGCATCCGCTGCGTACCGCGCAACGTCGCAGTCTGCACGGATCTATTACGGGCATGGCACCCGCCGCCCCGACAACGTCACGCCCGCGCCACCCGCACTGGTTGATTACAACAACGGCTCGGGCCGTCTTGGTCAGGCCAATACGCCCAACCTCTATGCAGGGGATTGGACGCTCGTTCGCCACCAGATGCTCATGGTCGATCCGCGCCAGACCAACAAGGAAATGACGCCGGTTCTTGGGCTGAATCCCACGAACCCGGCGCACCGGAGGCGGATGGCGGACAAGGAAGGCCAGGTCGCGCTCCAGCCTGCAGGGCTCAGCGTTTTCCGCCACCTTGCCCCGCTCTACCAGAGCCCTTTGCCGACGGGCATCACGACCCCGCCGCTCAACGACGCCTCGGTCGTTCTTCGCACCGGTACGCGGCGCATGTCGTCGGGCCTGATCGACGTCGTGACGCAGACGCTCCCTGAAATCCGTGACATCGTCGAGTGTGCACGCGGTCTTCCGACCGCGATGACCAACACGATGAGCTGGTACAACATCCTCTCGCCCGACCCTGCATCGAGCCGCATGCTCCTGGATGGCAACACCAACCCGAGCTACCCCGTCGCGACTCGTATGCAGGCGTGGATGGACGATGCGTGGCCCGCGCCGTCGGACGCGATCCGTGCGAACTTCGAGCCTCTGCTGACGAGCTACAACGGCGTTGCGGTGCAGATCCCCACAGGCGGACGCATCCGCGTCGAGCCCAGCCCTGCTTTCCTCAAGGAAGCACTGCGCGGCGATCAGAACTTCACCTCCGGCGACAACCGCGTCGCCGCGGATTACCGCGTCGATCAGCTCCAGCTTGCGAACAACGCGTTCATCCGCTCGTGCAGCGAGTTCATCGTCGAGTGGTCCTTCGGTGAGGTCGATCCCTTCAACAGCCAGCTCCTCTGGTACGGCTTGACGCGATTCGAGGACCGCAATCTCAACGGCACCAAGCAGAACGACGAACCGCTCCTTGTTCGCCCCTTCCCGTTCCGCGTCGTGACCGATGCAGCGATGCCTGCGTTCACCTTCCCCTACGTCAACGCACAGGGGCAGACGGTTCGTGATCGCACGACCGACTGGGCGGGCGACACGGGTTCAGGCGGGTTCTCGGTGCAGGACCGCGTCACGCCCGAACTGATCTACGGCGCGAACCGCTTCCCGAGCACGGTCGGTATTGCGGATACTGCTCTTCTCCTTACCTCGTATTTCGGCTACACGGATCCGACGGGCGCTGGCTCGCGTCCGTGGGCGTGGCCCGAGTTTGTCAGGATCACGCTCCGCGTGGTTGATCCGCAGGATGCGACCACCGAGCAGACCTTCCAGTATGTCTTCAAGACCCCCGGCAATGGTGTCGGCAAGGTCTGATCAAGCTTCACTGCACACGGTGAAGTTGCGAGTTGTGCACGGCGTGTACACCTCGCAAGTGCAAGCGAACCTGTCGCAACGTGCAGCCCGCTGCGACCGGCTCGAACGCAGAATTGGTTTTTAGATAGATCGCGTGGATGTCCGTGCGAGGCCGATGACCGGCCCCGCGCCGCACAGGAAGTCATGAGCATCCTGTGCACACTGTTTCTGGAGTATGTCATGACGCTCAACCATCCCGCCCCTCGCATGGATGATTCGACCGCAATGGCCCCCGCGCACAATGGATTGTGCAAGGTCGTCGTCGGTGGCGAGCGGCGCACGTCCGTGATCATGCGCCGTGCAGCAGGTTCGACCGCCGCGGTCCGTCACAGCCGCCGTGGTTCGTTCCTGGTGCTGGTGATCGGCATCCTCGCCTTGATCTCGGCGTTCATGATCATCTATGTCGCGGTCGGTAGGGCTGACCAGCAGCTCAGCAGCGCCGTCGGCCGCTCTGCAGTGGGGCTCTCGGACAACCCGTCGGGCGATTCGGGTGAATCCTCACGCGATGCGGTCGCGGAGAAGTTCGCCAAGTATGCAGCGCAGGTGATCGCAGACGACGCGGTGGCGACGTTTTACGTCAACAAGGATCTCGAGGCCGTCCGCGCGGACACTGGCCAGGCGATCACAGGGACGATCCGCCTGACGCGCGAAGCGTCGGACTTCCCCTATACCGAGTGGTCCCGCAGATCGAACGCGGGGGTCGATGCTCCCGATGAGTACTTCTCTCCGGTCGGCACTTTTGATCAGTTCAAGCTCACCGTCGGCACTCTGCCTGACTCGTGGGCACCTGCAGATCCGTGGCTTGCGTCCGCGGAACCCGTGTGGATGAACCACGACGCGTTGACCAATACGTCGGCCGCCGACATCGAGAACGAGTTCATTCTCCGCAAGGACTGGCAGCACATCTCGAACTTCGCGCCCGACGGTGCGTTCGTGAATCTCTACAACCTTCGGACTACCTCGACCGATCCATACCTGGGCAACTACGACGCGAATCATGTTGTGATGCAGGGCGGCAAGACGCTCACCGCGGAGAACGGGTCGGTTGACGGTCAGACCGATTTCGGTGGAGCGATTAACGTCAATGGCCCTGCGTACTACACGATGCGTCAGCGGCACGCTGCGGTTCCCGTCGGCTCATTTGACGGCGCACCTGCTGCGGTCTCATACCGTCCCTACCAGTGGGCCGATGCAGACGGCGACGGCATCTACGACTCGCGCTGGTTTGAGATGGTCGATATCCGCCAGGAAACTAGTGGCATTGATGTCAATAACCCACGTGACATCCTGGGCATCGCGGGCGGTGAGTATCGCTACTTCTTCGCTGCACGCGCGGTCGATCTTTCCGCTGCGGTGAATGTAAACACTGCAGGCGACTTTGTCTCGGGGCCGACCGACTCTGGTGACTTTGGCCCGGGCTACTCACCTGCGGAAGTCGATCTTCGCCGTCTCCTGGGCCTCCAGGACGTGTTCCACGAGTTCAATTTCGCCTATGACGCGATGGCGCAGTCGACCTTCAACATGGACGACGGCCGCCCGCAGAACTACTTCACGTACACCAACGCGACCGACCCGATGCTGACCTCGCTCATCGGCAACCGTGCATACCTCTCGCTGGGCTGGAGCATCGATCGTGGAACGATCGCACGTCTCACCGACGTGAACAGCCCGGTTGATCGCCAGCGTTTCGGCAAGCGTGACGGCTCCGACTCTGCAGGCGGCACGGATGGTTCCAAGCTCCGCTCTGAGTATTACGACCGCGTCGGCTCGCGCCTCGATGGCATCAGCGTGCATCCGACGGTCGCGAACCAGTTCGTCTCGAAGAAGCCGTTCGGGACGCCAGATCTCATCGAACTCCTGACGTTCCGCGGCCTGAACGATCCGTCGTACACGTCATCGCTCGAAAGCGCGGTCGGCGGTCACTTCGAAGGCACGACCTCGGGCTCCGAGGATCTGTACCTTCGCTTCAGCCCGCTGCGCGACAACCGTCCGCTCGATCTTGAGCGGCTCGACAGCACTGCAGGCGTGATGTCGAGCGACCGCGAGCGCGAGATCTACGCATCGCTCGCCGCGGACGTTCGCAAGCGTCTGACCACGCTCAGTGGTGCACGCGCGATCAAGACGTCCGATCTGCCTGCGGTCTACGACGAGGAACGCAAGGAATACCTCCCGCCGTCTGATGCGCTCCAGGAAACCGAGCTCAAGCAGCGTGTTTCGTCCTCGCAGGCAATCTCGACGATCGGTGCGTATGCACGTGGTCTTGTCCCGTACGCATCGTCGCCGGAAGTCTGGCCGACGAGCCCGGACTTTGATCAGTACCGCTTCCTGAACTACGGCTACCGCTCGCCGGAAGTAGGGCTGCGCATGGCTGCACAGCTCGCGACGAATCTCCAGGCGATGAAGGGCAATGCAACCGGCAAGCCGGTCGTGCTGTCAGTCCCGTTGTGGGGCAAGATGAACGAGTTGCTCCAGGACGACGGCGTGGCGCCCGATGGCAACCCGACGCCATGGTCGAGCAGGACGTACAAGTGGTCTGCATGGCCGAACACGACCGGTCGTGGCGATCTTGGATATCCGAATCTCTCTCGCACGCAGGCCGACAACGCGGGCGACGAGCTTGGCGCCGACGCGGTGAACATGTACGGCGTGCAGCCCCAGCCGTTCATCGTCTCTGTCGCCAGCTACAGCATTTACACGGACTCGAAGGACACCGACGACGAGGCAGACAGCGACACGTACCAGCCCGGGTACCCCACCGGCGCGAGCAAGCAGGTCCAGATTCGCGGTGACCGTGATATCTCGAACGGCGATTACATCGCGGATATCTTCGCGGTCCGCGTGGTGAATCCGTTCCCGGTTTCGATCACCTTCGGTGGAGACATCATCGGTGACAGCACGGGCACGGACTCTGACAAGTGGCTCAAGTCGCGCGATCGATATGACTACTACCTCGAGTACGCGGGCCGGTATTACCGCATGGCGAACTGGTTCCTTGGCGACAACTTCGCCTCGGGTGACGAGGGGCCGATTTCCTACAGCCTGGGTGCAGGCAAGTCCTGCGTCTTCTACTTCACCAGCCTGCCTGTCGCGACGATCGTGGACCGCCTGAACGATTCGCAGGATGCAGATGGTGGCTCGGGCGTTGAAATGCTCTCTGCAGGCGGCGGCGCCAAGGAGACGGTCTTCGCGCCCTGGCTCAACAAGCAGTTGAGGGGCCTGTTCCCCGGTGACGAGAACCCCAAGTTCATCGAGCAGTTCGACCCCAAGACCGGCTCGCCAATGCCGCTGGACAGCGGAACGATCGTCGACATCACGAGCCTGGATACCACGAACCCGACTGGTACTGCAGGCGCGGTTCGCCTCTGGCGGGCGATTCGTGATGATTACAACGTCGAGCTCGGCAACGCGAACGAAATGTGGGATGAGACGCTCGATGCCGACGCGTCCACGATGCAGTCCCTTCCTGAGCAGAATCTCGAGAACGACCTGCTCGTCGATCGCTTCCGCGATCCCGACGGTGGCAGCACCTGGCGGCATCCGCTTCAGACGGGCTGGAACGACGTCGACGGGAGCAGGGGCTGGGAATACACGGGTGACAACACCAACGACGCGGACAACGACAACCGCGCCTCAGGCATGACGTTCACCCTTGGCGGCGTGGTGGCACGTTCGAGTGATCCGTATGACAGGACCATCGAGCGTACTGGTCTCCTTCCTGCATACTGCATCGAAAGCGGCTTTGGAGGCTCTGTCGCGAACACCGCGACCAGGTCCTACACCATCGAAGCCGGGTATGTGAAGCTCGACGTCGACATGATCACCGGTGATGACCGGACTGGTGGTCGAGTCATGCACAAGGATGAGAATGTCAGCGGGGTCGCTGATTCATGGTTCGACTCGCAGAGTGAATCGCTCGGCAATGTCGAGATTTTCCACACGATGGCCGAAGCCCCCTCGCAGTGGACGATCGGCGGTTCGGAAGTGAGCCGGTTCGAAGCAGCGCAGATCAGCCCGGCCATCTCGGATCAGCGTCCCTTGCTGTGGGCTCCTTCTGCTGGTTCGAAGATGCGCATCGGCGACGTGCTTCTTCCCTTGGCGATCGGCGCGCAGTACGCCTTCCGTGTCGATGACAATCCTCCTGCCACCGCGCTTGAGCTTGATGAACGCTGGCTGACGCTCGCAGAATCGTGGGCGATCGCGTTGAACTACGAGGACAACAACGCGACCCTTGCCGCGAGCGATCGCTTCGGCATCTATGAAGGGTTCGGCGACTGGGAACCGACTGCGTCGCCGCGTGTCTTCCCCGCGACCGATGGTGGAAGGCTCGTGCTGAGTTCTTCCTTCAGCAACTGGGCAGCGCCGGATGCGGCGACCCAGACCCTCAGCCCGTTCGTTCCCTTTGTCGACAAGAACGGCAACGGCGAGTTTGATCGCGATGCGACGGACACCGAATCACTGTCCCTTGGCATTACTCCCGCTGCATCGATCCTTGAGCAGTTCACATCAGTGCCGGTCACGCCGAGCCTGACCCGTGCACAGCTTGGCACGGTCAATATCTCGACTGCACCGCTCGCGGTTCTTCGAGTGCTGCCGATGCTCTCGCCGACCACCGACACGATGACGGGGTATGACTGGTGGTGGACCAGCAGCGATCAGACCAGCAACCGCTCGAAGCTCGATGGTGACACCGACCTTGCTGCAACGGTCGCTGCCTTCCGCGACAAGAGCTGGATCAGGACGCGTCCTGGTACGACGACCGGGAACACCACGGTTCTGGCATTCGATGATCGTGATAATGGTGGTGCGGTGCTCAGCGACATCACTGATGGTCGTGATCTCAACGGCCGCAGCGGGCGTGCGTTCACACCCGGCCTGCGTGAGCAGCCCGGTCTCATCGTGGCGGGCGAGATCCTGTCCGCTGCACGTCGTAGTGACTTGCCTGACGGGGGCACCACCGTTCCCCCTGCAGACCCGACGAACATCGACTTCCTTGGCATGGATGTCGAAGCGACTGGAACCGGATCACGCATCAATACGCAGAACAAGAAGGGCATCGGCTCGTTTGATTACAACGATCTTGATCCCGTGAAGAACGATTACGAGGTCTTTGAGGAGCGTCTGATCGTTCCCAACGGTGTGCTCGCCAGCGCGACGACGCGCAGCGACTTCTTTGCAGTGTGGTTCACGGTCGCGGGCTTCCGGCCGTCGGATGTTCGCGGCCTGAGCAACACGATGCCGCTTGTTCCTTCGATGCAGCGGCGGTTCGTGATGGTCGTCGACCGCTCGAACGTCGTGAAGAAGGGTGACAAGCCTCGGATCGTCTTCTTCCGCGAGGTGCCTCTCCGCTGATCCGCCGGGATCAGCTTGGAACATAGCCCACATCCTAGTGGGCGCGATCGCGGGCGACGCCGCTTGTGCAGTGGGGTAATTCACGCGACCCGCACTGCAGAGGACGTCCCCGGGCCAGCCGACCGCGACCCACGCCGACCAGCCCGCCAGACTCTCCTGTTGGCGGGTTGTCGGTTTTTGGCGAGAGTGTGTTTCTGACTGGAAATACTGTACGGAATGCGGATTCAGGGCGGTTGTCGATCCGGCGTTCAGTTGACGAGCTTTGATGCCTGGTGAACAGGAGGGGGCCTTTGATGCGTGGTGTAGATCCGGCCGTGCATGGCGTCCGCGGCGGCGCTAGAATCGGCGTCGGTTGCAGAACGAGATGGATCAGTACAGGGTGTAGCTCAGCTTGGTAGAGCGTGTGGTTTGGGTCCACAAGGTCGCAGGTTCGAATCCTGTCACCCTGATTTGATGACAAGCCGTCGATGATGAATGACTGCTCGGCGATCTTCGTCAGCGAAGAGCGCGGTTCTGCAAGTATTCCCTTCAGCCCGCGGCGCACGCTGATCACGTCGAAGTGCAAGCACTTAAAGATGAACTGCTTCACGGGCCTTTTGCAGCTCTGTCGCTGCTGCTTGAGCCAGCCGCGCACTTCCATCCAGTGCACCTTGCCTTCGGTATTCCGGATCATCGGCAGTGCGGGATACACGGATGCCATCTGGTATCGCGCCCAACGCTCGTCCTTGATGCTGAAGAGTTCCGGCGCGTTGCTCTTGCTTCCGTGCAGCAATTCCTAGGCAGCAACATCAATCCTGCTCTTCCTGCTCTGCTTTCTTCTCCGCCTCTTTTTCGGCGCGGAGTTTCTCGATTGCAGCGCGGACGTCGGCTTCCCAGGGGAAGGGTTCGTCCTTGGAGGGGTCGTAGGGCGGGCGGTTGGGGATGGGAACGCCCAGCTCGTGCAGCAACTCGGTGGTCTTGGTGAGTGCGTAGCGATTCACATAAGGTTCGCCATCAGCCCAGGCCCAGGTGTACGCGGCCAGTGCGTGGTGCTTGGCCTGGTCGAGATCGCCAAGCCCCTGCCAGAGCATGGCGAGATAGCGATGCGCGGGATCCCGGAGTTGGGCGAGGCGATGGGCTTCACTGCGGGCCTCGTCGCCGATCAGTTGGCGGAGGTGGACCTTGGCCAAGGCCAGGCCGGTCTCGGAGGCTGCATCTACGAGCCGAACTTCGCGGGCCATGGTCACGGCCTGGGTGAAGCTCGCGGCAGCCAGCGCCCACGCGCCTTGCTCCAGCCGCCAGGTACCGCGCAGTCCGTGGAGATAGCGGAGGGCGTGGCGGTTGTTGTCCCGCTCCGCGAGGGTAGCGGCGGTGGTGAGATGCTCCTCCTGCAAGCGGCCCTGCCAGAACTGCGATTGTGCGAAATACAACTCGGCCATGCCTTGGCGATACACGGCGCGATGCCACTGTCGTCCCATGGGATCGAGCAGGTGCCACGTCGCCTCCGCTTCCAGCCACTGGCCGAGACGGGACTTCTGGCTAAAGAGGAACAATCGGCTTATGAAGATGTCCTCTTCAGCCTCGATCACTGTGGCGAGATCAAGAGCAATGCCATTCAGACGCACGGCTTTGGCCAGCTGATTCTGATTAGACAGAGCCGTTGAAATGTTGGACAGGCAAACTCTGGCCCGGCTCCAATTCTTGCTCTCCAGATGCGCGGCCAACGCTGCGGCATGAGCCCCGATCGCTTGCTTGCCTTCACCGCAGTGGCCTAAGGCAAACGCTGCACTATTCGCGAGATAGCTGGCGGTGTCCGTGTCTAGATCCTTCGGCAATCGTTCCCAACCTGTGGGGAAGAAGGGGCGCAGTAGCGAGAGGATTTCCACGTGGGCTTCGAGGTTGAAGAGGAGCGTTCTCGACAAATCTCCCCAATACGCATTCGCCGCCCGCTGATGGTGGCCGAGCTTTAGCAATGTACGCACGACTTGCAGGCCGCTCTCCACGTCCTCCATCGTCTTCGCTTTTTCATACGGGCTGTGCCGCTGTGAGTTGAAGTGGTCCACCACCTTCTGGCCATAGCGTTCCTTCTCCTCGTCCTTCAGGCTGCCAGCGGCGACGCCGCGCACAACGGGGTGGAGGTCGTAGCGTCGTTCGCGCTGGTCGTATTGCAGCAGTTCGCGATGTTCGAGGTCGGTCATGGTCTCGATCAGCTTCTTGGGAGCCTCGCGAAGGGCGTCTGAGTCTCGCCACTTCTGCAACGCCTGCTCGTAGGCTTTGCGTGTGGCGAATTCGGCTTCATACTGCTCACGGAGCTTCGCTTTCTGTTCATCAGATAGTTTGCTCCAAGGATGTAGACCTGTCTCAGTCCAGTGGCTCTGTATCTCCGGCTTGGTCGGTTCCTTCACCTCCTCTGGTTCTGGCGGCAGGTGCGGATTGAAAGCCGCGACCGTTTCGTAGTCCACGGCGCTGCTCAACAGAGCAAGGGTAGAGAGAAGCTGGCGGCGGGCTGGCTCCAGCGCTTGCATAGCGGCGAGCAGGATGTGGTTTCGGCTCTGGATGAGGTCAAGGCTGGCGAGGTTGAGCTTTGCGCCGTAGGCAGGGTCGGCGGCCCAGGTGTCGAAGTTTCCGCGGTGCGGCCCGGGCGAGTTGATGAGGCCGGCGAGCACCGCGATGACGAGGGGATGATTTCCGCAGTAGTTCGTGAGGTAGTAGCGGATGTCGGCGGAGGCACCCTGCACACCACAGGATCGCAGGAGTGCCTCGGCATCGGTCTCGTCAAGGCCGGGGAGCACGAGCGGGCGCACGCCCGGCAACGGCAGACCGGCGGGATTCAACAAGGCGCGCGGGGTGAGGCGTGAGCTGATGAGAATCTTCGACGGTGCTGCAGCAGCGAGCGCACGGAGGAGATCGGTGTCTTCATCGCGAATGGCATCGCAGGGATCGCGGTTGAGGATCTTGTCGGTGGGGCGGTTCAGGTCTTCATCGCGCACATCAGCCGCATCAATGCGGTGGTAGGCCACCAGCACGCGCTCCAGGCCATCGAGGATGAGCAGCCAAGGCTTCTTGTGCAGCTCCGCGATGAGCACGTCACGCATCTCCGGCGTGCTTTTCTTTTCAAACGCCTCCAGCGGCTGCTGTGTCATGTAGGCGAGCGCGTGCTGGCAGAATTGCCGCATGACGGCACCCTTCTCATAGAAGGAATACCAGAAGCGTCCGGCCCACGGGCTGCTTGCTGGCCGACACACCGTGGCGTGATCACCCTTCTCGTCTTTCGCCCAGTGCCAGGTCAACATGCTCTTGCCATTGCCGCCGATGGCCTCGAAGAGCAGGACGCTGGTCGTGTCCGTAGGTTGCGCCCACTCGCTGAGCAGTTGAAGCTGGGCTTTGCGGCCGATGAACTGCATGCGGCCGATGTAATCGGGGGAGGCGTGGAAGGCGGGGGGTGTGGGGATGGCGGAGTCGGCCTTGGTCGAGACCCCCTTCACCTCGGAAGGCTCCTCGTCCGTCTTCAAGAGGTTGCATAGTTTATGCAGCGAAGAAGGAAGCCTGTCCTTGAAATCCTTAAGACTCTCGAACACGGCATAGACGCGATTTACCTTGGAGCTTGGATCGATCTTCGCTCGTTCACGGAAGGCATTGAGCTTCTTCTCCTTCTCTGGATCGCGTTCGATGTCAGCCTTCCGAACACGGTGCTTCTCTCCCATCATGTAGAGCAGGGTGGGGCGTTTCAGACGCTGCGCTTCATTGAATTCCAGTTCCGTGATGGAGAGCTTGTCAGGGTTGCGCTTAGGGCACTCGGGGGTTTGGCCGTACTTCTGGCTAATAATGAGGATGTAGGCGGCGCTGTCTCGCACCATCTGGAGTGAGGAGTCGATGACATCGCCCACGGGTTTGGCGCTGTCATTTTCCATCGCTGCAGGATGTAAGTCGTGTTCGTTTAGCGCCTTGATGAGAGCCGCCCGATGCTCCTTCAAATCTGTGAAGGTGCTTGAAACCATGACCTGCGAAATGGTGCGAGGTTTAGTGGAAGTATTTTTTGTCATCGCGTTCCTATGATTGTCCAGCGGTTCCTACCAGACCAAGTCTACGGACTCTGAGCTACGCGTCGATGTCGCAGCTTATCAGCCGTACAAGTAGTGCTCCTTCCAAATTCCGAACTGCTTCCACGCGGAGTTCAACTAGTGTACTGTCACCCTGATTGGCGAGATGAAACTTAATAGCAGATGTGTTGAGGGACGTTCTTGTGATAACTGGCGGGTGGGAATCAGTGCGTGGGGTTGAGTTGAACGCAGTGAATGATGAATCGCCTCTTGCGGTGGAACGGGTGTATTGTCCGCCCAGCTATAGGCGTTCGGTGCGTGGATTCACTAGCCTTACCAACGTGGAATGGAGGTTTTTTGCATGAATCTGCGTCTGATTTCAGCCGTGGTGCTGGTTGCCTGCCCTGCATGCCTTGGTTTAGCTCAGCCTGTAACTGCTCCGAGCACGCCCGCAGCGCAGGCACCGGGTCAGCCACAAGTTCAACCTTCAGAGAAGGCCAAGCTTGAGGGCATTCATGCGTTGGGCGGCGAGTGGATTTATATGGAGGATCGCACGGAGGGGCAGGCGCTGGAACGGATGGGGCCGCCGATGGCTTCGAAGTTTTTGATGGGGGTGGATCAAGCAGGGGATGCGGTGATTCTGAATGGGCATGGCTCGGGTCATCGCGATGTGCGCGTGGCGGTGGATGGCTCGGTGACCGAAGTGGTGGAGCAGAGCAACAGGGTCGTCAAGTATCGCGGCTCGTGGAAGGATGGCGTGTTTGAGTACCACGTCGATTTCGGTCGCGAACCGGGCGCTCAGGGGATCGGTGTGATTCGGCGGAGTTTCCAGGTCACGCCCGAGGGGTTGATTGTGCGTGTCGCGATCGATCCGCCTGCAGAGGGTGGGGGCGATGAGTCGGTCGCGTTGTATCGCCATGCAGAGGACATTCCGCAGGCGACACCTGCAAAGGCAGTGATCGCGGATATTGGCTGGATCGCAGGTGCGTGGGTTGGGACTCGGTCGTTGGGATCGTCGATCGAAGAGCGATGGAGCCCGCCGCTGGGCGGGGCGATGCTTGCAGTGTCGCGCATGGTGAACACGAGCGGGCGGATGGTCGCGTTTGAGTATCTGAGGATCGTCGAGCGCGAGGGCGGGCTGGTGTATGCAGCACAGCCGGGCGGCGCGCCGAAGACCGAGTTTGTGCTGACGGAGTTTGGCCCGACGGAAGCAGGCGGCAAACGAGCGGTATTTGACAACCCGCGCCACGATTATCCGAAACGCATCGTGTACGAACTCTCTGCGGATGGCAAGCTTTCTGCAACCACGGGCTACTTGAAGGGTGGCACACCGAGGCGGTATGAGTTCTCTAGCGAGGGCAAGTAGCTCAATGTTGTCGTAAGGATGACTGTGAGGCATCTTGCATGGACGTGCACGCGACCATTGGGAAGTTGGTTGATGGATGGTGCGAACGGAGAGCACTGAGTCCGCTTCGCATCGTGCTGCCGAGCTGGCCTCCTTTGAGTGGCCTCACAGACGAAGTGCATCATCTGTGGGCTGCGATGAGGCACGTTCGAGCGGTGTGCAGGTATGAGCTTGTACTGCACGGCGAGCTTGACGATGTGAACGCGGTCGTGGCGGAAATGTCGCGTCTGCTCCATCCAGGCGAACCGCCGCAAGATGTCGAAAGACTTGCAGAGCGGATCACTGCAGCGATTTTCGGTGATCAATTGAGCCGAGACGCACGTGGAGGCTGAGCATAGAGAGCTAACGTGCTACCTCATCGCGTAGTACATGCCCTGCGAATGCATGCGCGAGATGTTGTTGGCGTTGACCCACGGGTGCTTGGCGTGCACGAATCGCTCGACCGATTTACGATCGGTCTCCGGGCTTTCGTAGAGCATGCCGAAGGTGCGGGACATAACCACGCGAACTGCTGCGTCGTAGGCGTTGAGCTGGGCTTCGGTGAGGTCTGCATGTAGCTTTGCGAGGCGGGGCTGCGTGGGCTTGGCGAAGTACTCGCCCCATTCGAGGGCAAGGTCGAGGGTTTCGTTGAGGATGACGGGATCGAGGTCGGCTTGAGGCAGGGTTGGGTCGGGGGTCGTCATCGCTCTTGCTCCACGGTTGCGGCGATTGCGCGGGTCGCCGAGGCAGCTGGGTGTAGTGGACCCCTGCATGCCTGCAATCGACACACTTATGGGAAAGAAGCACTTGTGCTGCCATCCTGGTCGTGAAGTGCTCCGTACTTCATGCGTCAATTCGCATCCGTATGGTTACCCGAATTGCGTTTTTCACGCAGAATGTCGTGCAGGTCACAATCTGGGCGAGAGCAGCAGCCGGCCGTTACTTCGCGTCGCTTGCAAGCTTTGGTGCAGGTGCGAGGATGGTTCTAAATGCGGTGAGTGCTGCAGGGTGGTAGATGGTGGCGTGGGTCTCTGAGTGCATCGGGACGTAGACGAAGCTGCATTCGCCTGTGCAAAGGTTCTGCATTGCAGAAGCGAACTGGGGATTGAGCTGTGCCATCATGGGCTCGCTACTTGTGAGCACCATCACGGAGCGGCCGCGAAGCTTGTCTTGAGCGCCGGGTGCCTTGGCAGTTCGGATCAGGCCGCCATCGTTCCACCAGATGCTCGGATCGACCGCGATGTAGTTGCGAAAGAGCTCGGGCTCTTCGAAGAGCG
>JAESFU010000287.1_pt1 | contig 44227 bp, 43 predicted proteins | sample 9269461 | NCBI WGS metagenome assembly JAESFU01 (sample SAMN14502556, study PRJNA617107) | algae metagenome | isolation source: Stenomitos rutilans HA7619-LM2 and co-occurring heterotrophs from cave walls | place: USA: Waikapalae cave, Hawaii | collected 2009-07-28
GCCAATCTCGAAGCGCTGACCGGCAGCGAATTCGGCAAGGCCCTGCTCAAGGAGTTCGGCGCCGCGCTGCGGGCTGCCCAGACCGCAGTCGAGGACGGCATGCCGCTCGATCCGGAAGTCGAAAAAAAGCTCAGCGACACGCTGGACGCCGTCGCCGCCTATCTCGGCGGCCTGCCCCAGCCGCAGGCGCCGGTCGCGGCGCCACCGGTCGCCGATCCGGCGGCTATCGTCAAGGACGCCGCCACGGGCCTCCTCCCCACCCCGCCGACCGACCTGCCCCCGGCTCCCCCAGCGATACCGGCCGACCCCGAGACCGCCGACACCGACAGCACTTCCGCACCTGCGGACAAACCCGCGGCTCCCCCGGCCCCGCTCGGCACTGCACCAATCCCTGTCGCCGTGGCCGCACCCGACCACGTCGCGGCAGCACCGACCACTCCGGCTCCCGCCGTTGACCCAACTGCACCCACCATGGCGACCACGACCGAAAAGTCGCCCGCCATCATGGTGTCCAGGGAAGTGCCCGACGCTCTGGCCAGGCTCGGTAACGAACTCATGGAGCTCGCCAGCAAGCTCGAGCGCCAGGCACCGGAGCTGGCCAAAACCCTCGCCAAGCTCGGCGACCGCATCTCGGTCGGCGACATCCCCGATGACGTCATGTCCCAGCTCGGCCTCACCCGCAGTGCCGACAGCACCACGCCCGAACTCGATCAGCTCGTCGCCGCCCTCGCCGCGCCTAAACCCGAAAAGCCCGCGGCTTCGTCCGCTCCGCAGCAGCCCTTCACCGCACCGACCCTCGACCTGCCCGAGGCGCTGGCCAGCACTGCCGATACCGCCGACGAGCCGGATGCGCCCAGGCCGCAACTCGCCCACGCCCAGCCTGTAAAGACCGAAGCCGCAAAGCCGGAGCCGGTGAAGGCTGACGCACCCGTGCAGACAGTCACGCCCGCCCCAGCTGCCGCCAGCCCCGACGCGACGATCACCCTCGAGGCCTCGGCCGATCCTGTCGTCGACGACAGCCCGGCGCCCGACCTAAAGCCGGCCGCGACCAGTACGGCGGCTCCCACCAAGCCTTCGGATCCGGCGCCGCAACCGCAGCAGCAGTCCCAGCCGACACCCGCAGCCACCCCGCTCGCCGTTGCACCGGCCACGCCGCCTGCCGTCGATGCTGCCGTGCCCGTCGCGCGCGCCGCCCATGCCGCCTACCAGGCGCCGATCCAGCAGGTGAACGTGCCGCAGGTCGCCTTCGAGGTCGTCCGCCAGTTCGAAGCCGGCAATTCGCGTTTCCAGATCCGGCTCGACCCGCCGGAGCTCGGCCGCATCGACGTCAAGCTCGACGTCGATGCCTCGGGCACCGTCAACGCCAGGATGACCGTCGAGCGTTCAGAGACGCTCGACCTGATGCAGCGCGACCAGCGCGCCCTGCACCAGGCGCTACAGCAGGCCGGGCTCGACGCCAACAAGACCAACCTCGAATTCTCGCTGCGCCAGAACCCCTTCGCCCAGCAGGGCGGCCTTGCCGATGGCCAGGGCGGCAACCAGCCGCGCTTCGGCGGCAACGGCAATGGCAGCGGCACTGAAACACCTGGCGCGGAGCCTGCTCCCGTCGCCAACCTTTATCGCGGCACGGCCTCGGCCGGCGGCGTCAACCTGTTCGTCTAGGAGGCTCACATGGCCGTCAGCGGAGTCGGTTCCACCTCGTCAGCCAGCGCCAATGCGGCCAGCCGGCAGACCATCGCCGACAATTTCGACACCTTCCTGCAGCTGCTCACCACCCAGCTCAAGAACCAGAACCCGCTCGATCCGCTCGACACCAACGCCTTCACCCAACAGCTCGTGCAGTTCACCGGCGTCGAACAGCAGCTGAAGACCAACGACTTCCTCGAAGCCATGATGCTCTCTACCCAGACCGCCAACAATTCCCAGGCGGTGAGCTATGTCGGCCGGATCGTCACCGCCGACGGCAACAAGTCCGAGCTCATCGACGGCGAGGCCACCTGGCACTTCGCCGTGGGCGCCAAGGCAGACATCACGGCCACCGTGAAGGACGCAAACGGCAACGTCATCTATACCAAGGCCGGCACCGTCAACCAGGGCGAGAGCGTCTTTACCTGGGACGGCATCGGCAATGACGGAAAGGAACGCCCCGAGGGCACCTATACCGTCAGCATCGAAGCCCGCGACACGGCCACCGGCAAACTGATCGATGTCGCCACCGAAATGACCGGCGAAGTCACCGGCGTCGACTTCTCCGGCTCCGAGCCGGTGCTGATCGTCGGTGGCGCCCGCGTCAACCTCTCATCGGTCCTCTCTGTCCGCGCCAAGACCGCCGCCGACGACAAGCCGGCCGAGAGCACGGTCTAGCCGACGGACTGGGCCGCTATCGACCTCGATCCACCCACCTACTCCGGCTGTCACCCCTGCGAAGGCAGGGGTCCAGCTCTCAGCTGGCGCCAGCGGTGACATGGATCCCTGCCTTCGCAGGGATGACATCGGCACCTCGCACCGGCGCTCCCCCAAACCCATCGCAATCAATGCAAACTGCGCTCAAATCTTGCGAGCGGAATCGGTCGCGCCTACCTGCCATTCGTTAATGGTTATCCACCCCCAAAGCCTTGGCCTTTAACGCATTCTAAGTAATGCCTTAGCCGAATTTTAAGCGCGATATCCTAGGCTTCGGGACGTGGTCAGGTTGAGTAAGTGAGTACAATGACCGTACAGATGCGTCCCCGTGTAAAGTACGTGATTGGTCCGGATGGAAGTCCGTTGACGATCGCGGACCTCCCCCCCAGAGACACTCGTCGCTGGGTCATTCGCCGCAAGGCCGAAGTTGTTGCTGCCGTCCGTGGTGGCCTGCTCAGCCTCGAGGAAGCGTGCCAGCGCTATACTCTTTCGGTCGATGAGTTCCTCAACTGGCAGGCTGCCATCGACAAGCACGGTCTCGCCGGCCTGCGCACGACCTGGATCCAGCACTACCGCGAGGGCTGAGCCCTTCCGCACGAGCTTCGAACCCGCCCGGCCCCGCCGCGGCGGGTTTCGCATTTTGCTACGAGGAGGAGGTCGAAATTCGGAACTCCGAAGTCGCCCGACCTTCGAATTCCGACTTCCGACCTCCGGCCCGCTACGGCGTCTCCCCGCTCATATACTTCGCCCCCTCGGGCGTGGCCTTGAGCCGTTCATAGTGCTCCCGCACTGCCGGCAGGTTTGGCTTGTCGAAGGAAGTCGAGAACCACCGGTGCTCCGAAAGCGCCAGTCCGATATCGGCGATGCTCAGCCGCCCGTTCGCCGCAAATCCGTCGCCCCTCGCGAGTTGCGCCTCGAGGATGCCCATGGCTGCCGTCCACTTCTTCAGCGACTCTGCGATCCGCGCCTCGTCGTTGAATGCAGGGTTCTTCCTCAGCAGCGCGTTCATCGCATAGGGCCAGCTGGCATTGAGTTCGGCCACCTGCCAGGTCAGCCACTGGTCGACGAGGCCGCGCTCCTTGGGTGCGGTCGGCCACAAGCCGCTCCGCCGTGATTCTGCGAGGTAGCGCATCACCGCGTTGCTCTCCCACAGCACGTACCCGTCATCGACGATCACCGGCACCAGCCCGTTCGGGTTCAGCGCCAGGTATTCCGGCGCCCTGGGATCGCGGTGCGGCAGCCCCCAGAGCTCGGTTTCATACTCGATCCCGATCAGATCGGCGGTCCACTGCACCTTGCGCATGTTGATCGAGGTCACCCGACCCAGAATCTTGAGACTCATTTCCTTCACCACTCCCTAACCCTGTACCCGGCAAAGCCTGCCGATTTTCGCATTCTGCGACCGCTGGTTAACCACCTGTTTACCATCCGCTGGGTAATTTTTGCCTATGGGCTCGGTGCGTTCCTCGCGCACCCAAACGACTAAAGGGTGATCCCGCGGTGGACGGGTTGCTGACGTTCTTCAATCGCCTCGGTCTGGCGCGTGTCGCCGCCATGGCTGTCATCGCCGTGCTGATGCTGGGCTTTTTCGCCTTTCTCATCATGCGCGCCTCAGCTCCGTCGCTCGCCCCGCTCTATTCCGGCCTGTCATTCGAAGATTCGGCCGCCATCGTTTCCGAGCTCCAGACCCAGAACGTACCTTACGAGCTGCGCGGCGAAGGCGACACGATTCTCGTGCCGCGCGACCAGATCACCACCATCCGCATGTCGCTGGCCTCGGACGGCCTGCCCACCCGCGGCCAGGTCGGCTACGAGATCTTCGACCAGCAGTCGACGCTCGGCGCCACCAGCTTCGTCCAGAACATCAACAATGTGCGCGCCCTCGAAGGCGAACTGAGCCGCACCATCTCCTCGCTCGCTCGCATCCGTTCGGCCCGCGTCCACCTGGTGCTGCCCGAACGCGCCCTGTTCAGCCGCGAACAGAAGGACCCCACCGCCTCGATCGTCCTCTCGGTCCGCGGCGAGCTCAGCGGCGGCGAAATCCGTGCCATCCAGCACCTCGTCGCCTCCGCCGTCGAGGGCCTGACGCCGATGCGCGTCTCGGTCGTCGACGACACCGGTAACCTCCTCGCCTCCGGCGCCGGCAATGGCGCCGAGGACATGATGGCCAGCGAGATCGAAGAGCGCACGCTCTCCACCGAAACGCGTCTCCGCACCCGCGTCGAAGATCTGCTCGCCAACATCGTCGGCGCCGGCCGGGCCCGCGTGCAGGTCTCGGCCGAGCTCGACATGAACCGGCTGAGCCGCACCGCCGAGACCTTCGATCCCAACGGCCAGGTCGTCCGTTCCACCCAGACCCGCGACCTCGCCAACTCGGCCCGCGGCGCCGGCGACAGCGGCCAGGTCAGTGCCTCCACCGAACTCCCCGGCGCCACCCCCGCCACCACCGGCGGTCCGGGCACGTCCGAGGAGGCGAGCACCACCGAGGAAACCACCAACTACGAAATCTCCAAGGTCACCGAGAACGCGGTCACCGAGGCCGGAGGCATCAAGCGCCTGTCGATCGCAGTGGTCGTCGACGGCACCTACGTCACCGATGCCAGCGGCAACTCTACCTACACGCCTCGCACCCAGGCCGAGCTCGACCAGATAACCGCCCTCGTCCGGTCCGCCATCGGCTTCTCCGAAACCCGCGGCGACCAGGTCGAGGTCGCGAACCTGCAGTTCGCCGAGCGTCCGGAACTGGCGACCGGCGGTACGGCCGAGGCTGGCCTCTTCGATTTCACCCGCGACGACCTGATGAACCTCGCCGAAATGGCGGTCACGGTGTTGATCGCGCTCGCCCTGGTCTTCTTCGTCCTGCGCCCGCTGCTCAAGCGCGTGCTGGCGCCCGAGAACAAGACGCTCGCGCTCCCCGCCAGCGCCGAACTGGGTCACGCACCGGGCACGGCGGTTGCCCCGGGCAGCTTTCAGCCCGGCGACCCCGCCCTTCCCCCCGGGCTCAATGGCGAGCTCGACGAGGACGAGCAGCCAAGGAAGCCCCGCACTCCCGCCTGGATGAACAATGCCAAGGCGCTCGGCGAGCAGCAGGCCGCCACCCTCAAGACCGTCGGCCAGCTCGTCGACGAGAATCCCCGCCAGGCCGCGCTGATCGTGCGCGACTGGCTGGGCAGCGCAACGTGAGATCGCACTAGATGGCCGCCCCTGCCCTCGCCCAGAACGACACCGCCAATGCGATGAGCCGGCAGCTCGTCGTAGGCGCGGACGCGACCCAGCGGACTCTCGCCGGCGACGAGAAGGCCGCCGTGCTGCTGCTGGCCCTGGGCCCCGATTTCGGCAAGCCCATCCTCGAGGAACTGGACGACGAGGAAATCCGCCAGCTCTCGCGCGCCATGGTCAAGCTCGGCCCGATCACGCAGGACATGCTCGACAAGCTGTTCATCGAGTTCGTGACGACGGTGTCCTCGAACGGCAATATCTCGGGCAACTCCGACACCACCGAGCGCCTGCTGCAGTCCTTCCTCCCCCAGGATCGCGTCGATGCGATCATGGAGGAAATCCGCGGTCCCGCCGGCCGCAACATCTGGGAAAAGCTGAGCAACGTGCAGCAGGACGTGCTCGCCTCCTACCTCAAGAACGAGTACCCGCAGACCATCGCCGTGGTGCTCTCCAAGCTCGCCACCGACCACGCCGCCGCCGTCCTCTCCGAGCTCCCCGAGGAGCTGGCGATGGAAGTCGTGCAGCGCATGCTGGCGCTCGATCCGGTGCAGAAGGAAATCCTCGAAAAGATCGAGGTGACGCTGCGCACCGAGTTCATGTCGACGCTCTCCACCACCAAGCGTCGCGACAGCCACGAACAGATGGCCGAGATCTTTAATTCCTTCGACCGCCAGACCGAGGCACGCTTCCTGACCACGCTGGAGGAGCGCGACCGCGACGGCTCCGACCGCATCAAGGCGCTGATGTTCACCTTCGAGGATCTCGCCCGCCTCGAGGCCGGCGCCATCCAGACCATGGTGCAAAAGCTCGACAAGAAGGAACTGGCGCTCGCGCTCAAGGGCGCCAACGATACGGTCAAGGACGTGTTCTTCGCCAACATGTCGGCCCGTGCCGGCAAGATGCTGAAGGAAGACATGCAGTCCCTCGGCCCCGTCCGTCTCAAGGACGTCGACGAAGCCCAGGCGCGCATGGTGTCGACCGCCAAGGACCTTGCGGCCCGTGGCGAGATCGTCATCACCAAGGGCAAGGCCGATGAGGAGATGATCGAGTGAGCGCCGCACCCGCCCGCTTCACCTTCGATCTCGACCTCGGCCGCCGCCAGGAACGCAATTCCGTGGTCACCGAGACGGCCATGGCCGAGCTGCTCGCCCAGGCCCGCGAGGAAGGCTTTGCCGCCGGCCGCGCCGAAGGCGAGCGCGACGCCGTCGCCATCGCCGCCAAGTCCGAGGCCGCCCATGCCGAGGCGCTCGCCATCCAGGTCGCGGCCTTTACCGCCAGCGTCGACGACGTGCGCAGGCAAACCATCGCCGAAGCCGTCGGCGTCGCCCTGTCCATCGCCCGCAAGCTCGCCGGTGGCCTGATCGCCCGGGAGCCGACCGCCGAGATCGAGGCGCTGATTGCCGAGTGCATGTCGACGCTCGACGCCGTGCCGCATCTGGTCATCCGCTGCGAGCCCAATCTCGCTGACCGCGTCCGCGATATCGCCAAGGAGCGCATGTCGACCTCCGGCTTTACCGGCCGCCTGGTGGTGATGGGCGACCCGGAGATTTCGGTCGGCGACGCCCGCATCGAGTGGGCCGATGGCGGCGTAGTGCGTGACATCCGCACCATCAGCGCCCGGATCGACGAACAGATCGGCGCCTATTTTGCCGCCCGCGGCATCCGCAACGAGGAGCAGTCCTGATGACCACCGAGCCAGGCGTCGCCTTCGAGGAAATGAACGCCCCCGACCGCGAGGGCTACGCTCCGCCGACCGAAAAGTCGGCGGCCGACCTCGAAGCCGTGTTCGACGTCCCCGTCCGCATTTCCGTCGTCCTCGGCCGCGCCAAGGTGCCGGTCGCCAATCTGCTCAAGATGGATGTCGGCACCGTCGTCGAACTCGACCGCCAGGTCGGCGAAGCCGTCGAAATCTACGTCAACGACCGCCTGGTCGCCCGCGGCGAGATCGTCCTCGTCGAGAACCGTCTCGGCGTGACCATGACCGAAATCATCAAGGCAGCCTGATGGGTAAGCTAGTTCGCCACACGCACCGGCCCCTCCGATCCTCCCCCGCAGGGCGGGGGAGGGGGACCAGCGAAGCTGGTGGAGGGGGCGACCCCACTCTCGGTTCTACCCTAGTTCCCTCTACCTCCAGCCTCTAAGGAGCACACCATGCGGCTACTCATCGTCGGCGCTCTCGAAGGCCAGCTCACCACCGCCACCAAGCTCGCCATGGATGGCGGCGCCAAGGTCGCGCACGCCCCCTCGATCGAGATCGCTCTCGCCTCGCTCCGTGCCGGCCGCGGCGCCGACCTGCTGCTGGTCGATGTGGTGATGGACATCGCCGGCCTGATCGCCGCGCTCGAAGCCGAACGCATCGTCGTGCCGGTCGTCGCATGCGGCACCGAGTCCAATGCCGCTGCCGCCGTCAACGCCATCCGCGCCGGTGCCAAGGAATACATCCCGCTGCCGCCCGATGCCGAGCTGATCGCCGCCGTCATCGCCGCCGTCGCCCGTGAGTCGAGCGACATGCTCTACCGCGATCCCTCCATGGCCCGCGTGGTGAAACTCGCCGAGCAGGTCGCGCCCTCCGAAGCTTCCGTGCTGATCACCGGCGAAAGCGGCACCGGCAAGGAAGTGATGGCAAAGTACCTGCACGCCCGCAGTAAGCGCGCCTCCCGCCCCTTCATCTCCATCAACTGCGCCGCGATCCCCGAGGCCCTGCTCGAATCCGAGCTCTTCGGCCACGAGAAGGGCGCCTTCACCGGCGCCATCGCCCGCCGCCTCGGCAAGTTCGAGGAAGCCAATGGCGGCACCCTGCTGCTCGACGAAATCAGCGAAATGGACGTGCGCCTGCAGGCCAAACTCCTGCGCGCCATCCAGGAGCGCCTGATCGACCGCGTCGGCGGCACTCGCCCCGTCCCCGTCGATATCCGCATCATCGCGACCTCGAACCGCAACCTCGCCGAGGCGGTGCGGCAGGGCAGCTTCCGCGAAGACCTGCTCTTCCGCCTCAACGTCGTGAACCTGAAGCTCCCGCCGCTGCGCGAGCGCCCGGCCGATATTGCCGCGCTCTCCGACCACTTCGTCGACAAATACGCCAAGGCCAACGGCCTCGGCCGCCGCGTCCTCAACGAGGACGCCCGCACCGCCCTCGTCCGTGCCCCCTGGCCCGGCAACGTCCGCGAGCTCGAGAACACGCTCCATCGCGCCGTCCTCCTCGCCGGTGGCGAAGTCATCGGCCCCGACGCCATCGCCATGCCCGACGGCACCGGCCTCACCGAGGTCGCCGCCGCCCCGACTGTCGCCGCTCAGGCCGCGCAGGCCGCCGACGCCGTCTCCCGCAGCCTAGTCGGCCGCACCGTCTCGGACGTCGAGCGCGACCTGATCCTCGACACGCTCGACCACGTCCTCGGCAACCGCACCCACGCCGCCAACATCCTCGGCATCTCGATCCGGACCCTGCGCAACAAGCTCAACCAGTACATGGACGAAGGCATCCTCGTGCCCGGCCCCGGCGAACAGCGCTCGGTGGCTTGAAGCAATAGATGGCTGATCTCTCCGCCCCCGGCCCCTCCTCAGGCGCAAAATTCCCGACCTTCAGCCTCCAGGGGCTGATGAAGTCGCTCGGCACGTCCGAGATCGGCCTTGCCGCCGGCGTGATGGGGATCATCCTCGTCCTCATCGTGCCGCTGCCGCCGCTGCTGCTCGATCTGCTGCTCGCCATCTCGATCGTCTTCTCGGTGCTGATCCTGATGACGGCGCTGTTCATCCAGACGCCGCTCGAATTCTCGTCCTTCCCGACGGTGCTGCTGATCTCGGCTCTGCTGCGCCTAGCGCTCAACCTCGCCACCACCCGCCTCATCCTTTCGGAAGGCCACAACGGCACCGACGCGGCCGGTCACGTCATCGAGGCCTTCGGCGAATTCGTCACGCGCGGCAATTTCGTCATCGGCGTCGTCGTGTTCGCGATCCTCATCATCGTGAACTTCATCGTCATCACCAAGGGCTCGGGCCGCATCGCCGAAGTCGCGGCGCGCTTCAACCTCGACGCCATGCCCGGGAAGCAAATGGCCATCGACGCCGACCTCTCGGCCGGCCTGATCGATGAAGCCACCGCGCGCACCCGCCGCCAGAACCTCGAAGCCGAGAGCGCCTTCTTCGGCAACATGGACGGCGCGAGCAAGTTCGTGCGCGGCGACGCCATCGCGGGCCTGCTCATCACCTTCATCAACATCATCGCCGGCATGATCATCGGCATCATGCAGGAGGGCCTGACCTTCCAGGAAGCCGGCGGCGTCTACACCCTCCTCACCATCGGCGACGGCCTGGTCTCCCAGATTCCGGCGCTCATCGTTTCAACCGCCGCCGGTATCCTCGTTTCGAAATCCGGCGTCACCGGCGCGGCCGACAAGGCACTGGTCGCCCAGTTCACCCACTACCCCAAGGCCCTGGGCATGTCCGCCGCCGTCATTGGCGGCCTGGCGCTCCTTCCGGGCATGCCGATTATCCCCTTCCTCACCCTCGCCGGTGGCGTCGGCTGGCTCGCCTTCAAGTCCGGCAAGCGCAAATCCGTCGCGGCCGACAAGGCGATCATCGAAACCGCCATGCAGCAGGCCCAGCAGGCCGGCGGCCCGGCGACGGCCGAGGAAGCCCCGATCACCGATAGCCTCCGCATCGACGAGCTGAAGCTCGAGCTCGGCTATGGCCTGCTGTCGCTGGTGAAGGAAGACGACACCGGCACCGATCGCCTCACCGAGCAGATCAAGGCGCTGCGCCGCCAGCTCGCGACCGAACTCGGCTTCATCATGCCGCCCGTCCGCATCCTCGATAACATGCAGCTCGAGCCCAACGACTACCGGGTCAAGATCAAGGAAGTCGACGCCGGCCGCGGCCAGATCTACGCCCACCAGCTCATGGTCATGGACCCGATGGGCCGCGAGATCGGCATCCCCGGCATCCACACCACCGAGCCGACCTTCGGGCTCCCGGCCACCTGGATCGAGCCCGCCCTGCGCGACGAGGCGGAACTCCGCGGCTATTCGATCATCGACCCCTCGACCGTCATCTCGACCCACCTGACCGAAGTGCTGAAGGGCAACGTCGCGGACCTCCTGAGCTACGCCAACGTCCAGGGCCTGCTCTCGGGCTTGCCCAAGGACCAGCAGAAGCTCGTCGAGGATATCGTACCGTCCCAGATCTCGGTCTCGGGCATCCAGCGCGTGCTCCAGACGCTCCTCACCGAGCGCATCTCGATCCGCGACCTGCCGACCATCCTCGAAGGCGTCGCCGAAATCGCCGGCGCCGGCCGCACCGCCCAGCAGATCGCCGAGCACGTGCGCTCCCGCCTCGCCCGCCAGATCTGCGCCGCCAATCTCGGCCCGGACGGCAACCTGCCGCTCCTCACCCTGTCCCCGCAATGGGAGCGCGACTTCGCCGAAGCCATGGTCGGCGACGGCAACGACCGCCACCTCGCCATGGCCCCCTCGCGCCTGCAGCAATTCATCGTCGGCATCCAGCAGGGCTTCGAAAACGCCGCCCAGATGGGCGAGATTCCAGTGCTGATCACCAGCCCCAGCATCCGCCCCCACGTCCGCGCCATCATCGAACGCTTCCGCCCGCAGACCGTGGTGATGAGCCAGAACGAAGTCCACCCGCGCGTCCGGCTGAAGACCATCGGCAGTATCTAGCCTGCGCAGATCCCTCAGTCGTCACCCCCTCCCCCTTGTGGGGAGGGGGGACCCGCAAAGCGGGTGGGTGGGGGTGGCCCCACACACCGGCCGTCTTGGCTTAGCGAGCACGTCGCGTTAGCTTTCGACTTCCGAGGATACTGAGGCCACGATGAGCAAGAGTTCCTTTGATCAAATCGCCTCAGGGATGCGTGATGCCATTGCGATCTCTGGTGGCGACTCCGCCAAATACTACGGCCCCGCACCAGTGGCGGTCGCGGTGGCCAGCGAACTGCTCGGCCTGCAGACGACTGGTCACGAGCAGGATTGGGAGTTTGAGTATGCCACTCCCGATCGAGCACCGCAGATCTTGCGTGTCTATCATAGGGATCTTCCACTGGAGGTAAGACAGGCCCTCGCCCTGCTGCTGATTGCCTCCGCTGAGGAGCAGCGAGCGGCGGCCGACCCGACAGACGACGCCGAAGCAATCAAGGCCCTACTCGCAAGCGATCCCGAGGTTCTGCAGTCGATGCGGTTCTACTGGCTTGAGCAAGCCCGCGCGACAGACATGCCCTTCGTGCGGCTACTGCTCTCTGCCTAACCCTCAATCCCCCGCATAAGCCCCCACCAACCAAGCCACCAGCGCCGCCTTATCCCCCGGCACCCCGCCCTCCGGGAGCGTCGCCGAACCGAACCCATGCCGCCTGAGCGCCTCGCTCAGCGCCATCGCCCGGTTGGCCGGATTGACCACCTTCAGCACCCGCTCGGCGATCTCCGCCGCCAGTGTCTTCGACATCCGCTTGGCCATCCGTCACTCCGTACCAACCCGCACCGCCGCGATCATTCGCGTCTCACCTTAATTTCCCATCCGGGCTGGAACTGCCAGTGCCGCGGCAGCATTCTCACCCCGCGTCACCGGGGCTCATATGAAACTCTTCCGCTGCGACCATTGCGGTCACCTCCTCTACTTCGAAAACACCCGCTGCGAGCGCTGCGGCCGCGCCGTCGGCTACGAGCCCGAGGCCAACGCCCTCGTCTCGCTCGACGGCGGCCCCGAAGTCTTCACCGCCCCATACCTCGATAATCGCGAATTCGTCTTCTGCGCCAATGCCGCGCATGGCGCCTGCAACTGGCTCGTCCCCTACGCCCCCGGCGCCGATCCCTACTGCCGCGCCTGCCGCCACAACGCGCTGATCCCCAATATCGAGGACCCGCTCGATCTCGGCCGTTGGCAGGCGCTCGAACGCGCCAAGAAGCGCCTGATCTACTCGCTGCTGCGCCTGCGCCTGCCGCTCGCCACCCGCAACGAGGACCCGCTGCACGGCCTCAGCTTCCAGTTCATCAACGAGGATATCGCGCCCTCTCCCGTGCTCACCGGCCACGATGGCGGCATCGTCACCATCGCGCTCAAGGAGGCCGACGACGCCGCCCGCGAGTATCGCCGCACCCAGTTCAACGAGCCCTATCGCACCCTGCTCGGCCATTTCCGCCACGAGATCGGCCACCACTACTGGGACATCCTCGTGTCCAACCAGCCGGCCCATGCCGACTTCCGCGCCCTCTTCGGCGACGAAAGCGCCGACTATGCCAGCGCACTCCAGAACCACTATGCCAATGGCGCCCCGCCCGGCTGGCAGCAGACCTACATCTCGGCCTACGCCACCTCCCACCCCTGGGAGGATTTCGCCGAAACCTTCGCCCACTACCTGCACCTCGTCGACACCACCGAAATGGCCGCTGCCTTCGGCGTCCGCCTCGATCCGGCCGTGGACGAGCGTGGAGAACTTACCGCCGTTGTCGATTTCGATCCCTATGCCGGCAATTTCGACGAGCTGGTCGAGAACTGGATCCCGCTCGCCTCGCTGATCAACAATCTCAACCGCGCCGTCGGCCAGCACGACGCCTACCCCTTCGTCCTCACCCCCGAAGTGATCGAAAAACTCGCCTTCGTCGCCCGCCTCGTGCACCAGGCCGGCGCCGCTCAATGGACCGTCCCCGGCCCCACCGGCCCCATCCCCATCAACGAACCGGCCTCTTGATCCTCCCCCGCGGGGCGGGGGAGGGGGACCGGCGAAGCTGGTGGAGGGGGCCGCGATCTCTCAGTCACCCACCCTCCCCCTCGCGGGAGGGCAGCGTCGCTAGGAGCGAAGACGCTTAGCAAAGCTGGGTGGGGGGTGCAGCGCGCTCGGAGCGCTCGTAATCCTGCTCCAGCCATGCTTCAACACGGCATGCCCCACATCACCCTCCTCACCGTCCCCGTCTTCTCCCCGCTCTGCAACCTCGCCTTCGCGCTCCGCCGCGACATCTTCGTCGTCGAACAGCAGATCGACGAAGCCGAGGAGTTCGACGCCGACGACCTCACCGCCACCCACCTCGTCGCCATCGCCGAAGGCACAGTGGTCGGCACGCTCCGCATCATCGAAACACCCGAGCACACCAAGCTCGGCCGCGTCGCCGTCGCCCGCACCTGGCGCGGCCACGGTATCTCCACCCTCATGCTCACCCGCGCCATGGAGCTCGCCCGCGAGCGCGGCGCCAACCGCTTCTGGCTCGCTGCCCAGCACGACAAGACCCGCGTCTACGAAAAGCTCGGCTTCACTGCCTATGGCGAGAAATTCGACGACGGCTCCGGCATCCTGCACGTCGCCATGAAGACCTATTGATATCGTCCAGCGGCCCCACTCTTCCTTCTCCCCTTGAGGGAGAAGGTGGCCGAAGGCCGGATGAGGGGTCGCAGACGAAGTATGCGCGATCGGAGCAAGCGACGAGCGACCGCCGTTAACCCGCGCTTAACCCGTTAACCCGGCCGGCGGACCACTGCCCCGCATTTTACGCTAACTTGATCGATGTGAGGCGCTCCGCCGCCTCGAAAGCACGCTGGGAGGCGTATTGGGCCGGACCTCGAACACGGGGCCGGCCCTCTGATTTCTCGCCTCAGCTGAGCTTCTTCACCCAGGCTGAAACCTCGTCCCCGCTGCTCATGTCGGCCTGGAAAATCCCGTCGATCATGAAGCTTGGCGACACGTGAATGCCGTTCTGCCGCGCATAGCGTGCGTCCCAGCGCGTCGATTTATCCAGCAGCGGCTCATCGAACGCCGCCATCAGCTTCAAGCCCGTATAGCCCTCGATCCGCCGGATCAGGTCGTTCGGCGTCGCGTCCCGGTTCGGTCCGGTCGCATGCTTGTCGAACTCGAACTCGTCGCGATGCGCATAGACCGCCGCCATCACCATCTTCGCCGCTTCCTTGCCCTCGGGCAGCGACGCGGCGGTGTAGATGGCGCGCACGATCACCGGCGAGAACATGTGCCAGGGCTGCGAATGGAGCCGGATCTTCACCGTCAGCCGATCCTCGCCCATCTCGGCCAGCAGCGCCTCGATCTTGCCGAACGCGCGCCCCGAATACGGGCAGGTCGGCTCGAGAAACATCTCCAGCACCCGGGCACCATGGCCCCACACCAGCGGATCGACGCGAAACTCAGCCATGGCAATTCTCCCTGAAAGGAGCGCCAAGCTAACGGCCATTGGCCTGCTGCCTATGCACCATTGGTTGCAGTCGGTGATCCTCCCCTGCGCAGCGGGGGAGGGGGACCAGCAAAGCTGGTGGAGGGGGCGGCCCCAAACACGAGGCCAACAGCCTCAAGCCAGAATATCGATCGCCTGCTTCTGCATCTCGCCAGCCCGCCGCGCGACAGTGGCCAGCACTTCGAATTGCGTCTGGTTGACCATCATGTCCACCATCTCGGCGCCGAGATCGACGTCCCCGGCCAATCCCGCACCAGCACGCGTGATATTGGAGGCATTGCGCTCGAACCGCGCTGCGGCGGCATTCATCCCGGCGGCTGCAATAGTGAGGGCGGACATGCGGAACTCCTGGCTAACCAAACCTACACCCGCGGAGCCACCGGAGCGTAAACGCCGGCATCGAAGTTTGATCGGCTTTTGCCGGTCGCTCCCGTCTCGGCGCCTGCGCATCATCCCGCCTGCACTCGTTTCAACACGCTCACATAGAACGTCGCCCGCTCGGCAAATCCCAGTCCCCGGTAGAGCGCGATGGCTGGCAGGTTGTCGGCGTTGACGCCGAGGAACGGGGTGTTGCCGGCCTTCACGATATCGATCGCGACTGCCGAGACCACTGCCTTGGCATAGTTCCGCCCCCGGTAGTCGGGATGCGTGCAGACAGTCGCAACCTCGGTATATCCCTTGAGGTGCATTCGCTCTCCGCACAGCGCGACTAGCCTGTCGCCGTCATAGATGCCGCGAAAGCGACCTAGCTCCATCGCCCGCGGCGCTAGCGGCCCCGGCTTCGCCAGCGTCACCAGCTCCAGCATTGCCGGAAAATCAGCAGGGCTCAGGATCTGGGTGGAAATCTCCGTCGCCGCCGGTTGCAACTGCTTTGCCACAATCTGCAGCACCGGCGCGACGTGAGCCGTGGCAAAGGTGTCGGTAGCGAGCGCTGGGTCCGGCCCGATCACCACGATCTCCGAGCCGATCTCGAGGGCGTCTGCCAGGGTCACCATGTTCTGCTGCGACATCTCTTTCATCGCCGCGACGTGACCGATGTCCGGAGCCAGCAGCCTGATATCGCCGACCGCCCGGCTGTACGTGGCCAGCGAGCCGTTCAACGCGTTCCAGAGGTGATTGTCGAGCGGATGATCCCCCAATCCCGGCCTCCCCTTGCGCGGCCTTTGCAGCCCGCCCCGCGCAGCTAGCGCCTGCCTTTATAGTGGGATCACCGTTCCGGTAGAAATGAAAAGGGCCCGCATCACGGGCCCCTGTTCTTCCGATCCTGTCGTGCCTTATCGGCGCGTGTGCCGCAGCCGGCCGATTTCGTCGTAGGTCGCCTGCTCCGCTTTCGCGTCCGCCGCCACCTCACGGCCATGCTCGCGCTGGTCCAGCAGTTCGACCTTCTTCAGGTCCTCCACGGCTTCGGCGAGCGCGTCCTGGGCCGCTTCGAGCTGCCCGCGCATGTCCTTGGACGAAGCCAGGAGATTGTCACGACGCGCCATCGCTGCCTTTGCGAAGGTCGAATAGGCAAAGTGCGACACGTCGGAAATGCCGGTCTTGGTCTGCTCGATTTCGATCTGCTGATCCAGTTCGGCGGCCATGCGCTCGAAATCGGCGATCATCATCTCGATCTGCGTCAGCTGACGCCGCTTTTCGTCCACCTGAAACTTCTTGAGCCGGATCAGGCTTTCGCTACGCGACTTCATGACTTGTACTCCTTACACCGCAAGTCATTCACTTCACTGGCGCCTCGCCGCCCACCTTGTCCAGGATCGCCTCCAGCATCACGTAGCCGTCGGCAATCGAGGTGCGCTCTTCCCGCTGCTGGCTCAGAAACGCCTCCAGCGCCGGGTTGATCGCGATGGCACGGTCCACGCCTGGATCCGATCCCTTCCGGTAAGCCCCCAGCCGGATCAGCTCCTCCATGTCGGCAAATGTCGACATGAGCTCTCGCGCCTTCTGCAGGACCGGACGAACAGGCACCGGTACACACCCTGGCATGGTGCGCGAGATAGACCGGAGCACGTTGATCGCCGGATACCGCCCCCGTTCCGCGATCCCACGCTCCATCACGATGTGCCCATCGAGAATGCCGCGAACGGCATCGGCAATGGGCTCATTGTGGTCATCACCTTCCACCAAAACGGTAAATAGACCGGTAATGGAGCCGCTATCCTTCAATCCGGGCCCTGCCCGCTCCAGCAAGGCCGGCAGTTCCGTGAACACCGTCGGCGGGTAGCCCTTGGCCGTCGGCGGCTCGCCGATCGAGAGGCCGATCTCGCGCTGCGCCTGCGCGAAGCGGGTCAGGCTGTCCATCATGCACAGCACGCGCTTGCCCTGGTCGCGGAAATACTCGCTCAGCGCCAGCGTCAGGTAGGCCGCCTGCCGCCGCATCAGCGCGGCCTCGTCCGAGGTCGCGACCACCACCACCGCCTGCTTGATGCCGACTTCGCCCAGGTAGTCCGTCACGAACTCCTGCACCTCGCGCCCGCGCTCGCCGATCAGCCCGATCACCGCCACGTCCACCTGCGCGTTACGCGCCAGCATGGACATCAATACCGATTTGCCGACGCCCGAGCCGGCAAAGATGCCCATGCGCTGCCCCTCGCACATGGTGGTGAAGGTGTTCATCGTCCGCACGCCCATGTCGAGCGGATCGCCCACCCGCATGCGCTCGTGCGCCGGCAGCGGCTGCTGCTTCAGCGGATAGGCGATCGGCCCCGGCATCAGCGGTCCCTTGCCGTCGATCGGCACGCCGTCGGCATTGATCACCCGCCCGAGCCAGTGCTCCGACGGCTGCACCGAGCCATCATGGCTCTTGAACACCGCCTTGCAGCCAAGCCGCACACCCGTCAGCGCCCCGAACGGCAGGCACAGCGCATGCCCGTCGCGAAACCCGATGATCTCGGCATTCAGCGAACCGCCGCCCGTGGTCTCGATCTGCACCCGCCCGCCGACCTTGAGTTCGCGCACCGGCCCGACCACTTCGACCAGGAGGCCCTGCACGGTCTTGACGCGGCCGAACACCTCGACGTCCTCGATCGCATCGATGGCGGCTTTCAGGGAGTGCATTTTGCCTGCATTTGCGGGACGAATCGCTTTGGCTCAGCGTAACCGAACGTTAAGCAAAATGCGTTAACCATAGCCTTGGGAGCCCCTGCGCCTTGCGCCGCGAAAAGGGTAGCCTCAGCCCCCTAAATCCTTGAGTCAGCAGAGTCGCTTGAAAGCCTTTCTTAACCTAATTTCTTAAGTCGCAAAGGGCTATTTTCGCTAACAAAATCAACGACTTAATATATCGTTAGCGGGAAGTGATTAGAACCTTGCGGATCGGAATTAAACTTTGTTAACTAATTGCGCTTAGGTTTGGGTCATATCCAGTAGGGTTCGGTTAAGGGTGAACGCGAAATCGCGTTGGCCCGGGGTTCCAGCAGGGAACGGTTTAAGAGGATTGACGGCATGCGTGTGCTACTGATCGAGGACGACAGCGCCACCGCGCAGAGCATCGAACTGATGCTCAAGTCCGAGAGCTTCAACGTCTATACGACGGATCTCGGCGAAGAGGGCGTGGACCTCGGTAAACTCTACGACTACGACATCATCCTTCTCGATCTGAACCTGCCCGACATGTCGGGCTACGAAGTGCTCCGCACCCTGCGCGTAGCCAAGGTTCAGACCCCCATCCTGATCCTTTCCGGCCTCGCCGGCATCGAGGACAAGGTGCGCGGCCTCGGCTTCGGCGCCGACGACTACATGACCAAGCCCTTCCACAAGGACGAGTTGGTCGCCCGCATCCACGCCATCGTCCGTCGGTCCAAGGGCCATGCCCAGTCGGTCATCAACACCGGCGACCTGAGCGTCAACCTCGACACCAAGACCGTCGAAGTGCAGACCCAGCGCGTGCACCTGACGGGCAAGGAATACCAGATGCTGGAGCTGCTCTCGCTCCGCAAGGGCACCACGCTCACCAAGGAAATGTTCCTCAACCACCTCTACGGCGGTATGGACGAGCCCGAGCTCAAGATCATCGACGTGTTCATCTGCAAGCTGCGCAAGAAGCTGTCGGTGGCCACCGGTGGCAAGAACTACATCGAGACCGTCTGGGGCCGCGGCTACGTGCTGCGCGAGCCCGACGAGAACGAATCCTTCGCAGAGTCCAGCGTCGCCTGACATTCCGCGTGCGGCGGACTTGAGGAGCCCCGTGCCGTTCCGGTGCGGGGTTTCTGCTTTTCCGGCAACCGTGCCGTCGATCCTTCCCCGGAAAATAATTTGACTATTGCAGTCATAAATTGATAGCGGACGGGCATTCTCGGGTGCCCGCATGGACCAGCTCACCGCATCGCTGCTTACGGCACCGGCCGGTACCGCGCCTTCGCGTTCCCCCACCCTTTCGGCCCACGGCGTCAGCTATGGCTACGCCGGCGTGCCGGTCCTGCATGACCTGACGCTCGCCATCCAGCCCGGCCGCCTGACGGCCCTCGTCGGTCCCAACGGCTCCGGCAAGTCCACCCTGTTGTCGCTGCTCGCCCGCCTCGACGCGCCGGGCGCCGGCCAGGTCCGACTGGGCGAGACTTCCATATCGAGCCAGCCCACGCGGCAGGTGGCGAGGCAGATCGCGCTGCTGCCGCAGAACCCCATCGTGCCCGAAGCCGTGACCGTGTTCGATCTGGTGTCGCGTGGCCGCTATCCGCACCAGACCATGCTGCAGCGCTGGACCGCCGCCGATACGGAGGCCGTCGAGACCGCCATGGCCATGACCGGAACGCTGGAGTTCGCCGGCCGGCCGGTCAACGCCTTGTCCGGCGGCCAGCGCCAGCGTTGCTGGATCGCCATGGCGCTGGCACAGCAGACCGACATCATCCTGCTCGATGAGCCGACTTCAGCGCTGGACCTGCACTTCCAGCTCGAAATCCTCGACCTGCTGCACGGCCTCACGCGCGACCATGGCCGCACCATCATCATCGTGCTCCACGACTTGAACCTTGCTGCCAGCCATGCCGACCGGATGGTGTTCCTCAAGGACGGCCGTATCGCTGCCGATGGCGACACCAGCGAGGTCTGTACCGCCGCCACGGTCGAAGCCGTGTTCGGCGTTCCCGTGCACGTGCTGCCACACCCCGAGACGGGCCGCCCCGTCTTTGCCCCGCGCGGTGCCCGGACATGAGCGCTACCGCCACCTTGCACCGGTCGGCCACGCGCAGCCGTTTTGTCGGTGGACTGCTGATCGCTCTGTTCGGACTCGGTGCGCTTTGCCTCCTCCATATCGGGGTTGGCTCGAAGTTCATCGGGCCGGGCACCGTGCTCGAGGCGTTCTTGCAGTTCGACGCCCGCAATTTCGACCACCGGATTGTCACCACCCTGCGACTCGTCCGCCTCGAGGCAGCGCTGCTCGCAGGTGCCGCCCTCGGCATGGCCGGCGCTTTGCTGCAGGCGATCATCCGCAATCCGATCGCCGAGCCGGGCCTGCTCGGTCTCAACGCCGGAGCCGCGTTGCTCGTCGTTGCCGCATCGACAGTGGCGGGCGAGGCCTTGTTCGACGGCTGGGGCCGCGCCTGGGTGGCCGCCCTTGGCGCCGTGCTGCTCTTCACCCTCGTGCTCGGCCTCGCCAGTGCCGGGCGCAGCGGGCCGACGCCGCTCAAGGTCACGCTCGCCGGCGTCGCTCTGACCGCCTTCGCCGGCGCACTGACCGACGCAATCCTGCTGCTGAACGAGAACGCGCTGTGGTCGCTGCGCACCTGGTTCGCCGGCAGCGTCGCCGGCAAGGATCCGGCTGAACTGCTTGCCGCCCTGCCCGTCGTCGTCCTCGGTGCCGTCATCGCCATTGCGATCAGCGGTGCCCTCAACGCACTCGCGCTCGGCGAAAAGGCTGCGGCGGGCCTCGGCGTGAAGGTTCAGCAGGTGCGCCTGCTCGGCCTGCTCGCAACGGCTCTTCTGGCCGGGGCGGCCGTCGCGGTTGCCGGTCCCATCGGCTTCGTCGGGCTGGTCGTACCGCATGTGGTGCGCCGCTTTTCGCCGCCCGACATGGCCGCCATCCTGCCGCTCTCTGCCATTGGCGGTGCCATCGTCCTCCTCGCTGCCGACATCGTCGCCCGGCTGGTCATTGCCCCGCAGGAACTCGCGACGGGCATCGTCACCGCGGGCGTCGGCGCCCCCGTCTTCGTCTATCTGGTCGCGCGGTACTTCCGATGAGCGACCTGCTGCGCACCAACGGCTATCGCCTGGTGACCGTCGGAAGCGTCGCCACCCTGCTCCGCCCGGCGCTGCTGCTGAAGGCCGGGTTTGTCCTGGCATTGCTCGCGACGGCGGCCATCTGTCTCCTGCCGCTTGGCCTGTTCGACATCACGCCCGACCGCGTCTGGACCACCCTTCTCGATCCGGCGCAGGCCAGCCGTGACGAAACGCTCATCGTCTGGACCCTGCGCGTGCCACGCATCCTGCTGGCGCTGATGGTCGGGGCCATGCTGGGTGTCGCCGGTGCTTCGATGCAATCGGTGACCCGCAACGGTCTCGCCGATCCGGGCCTGATCGGTGTCACCGAAGGCGCAACGATTGTCGTGCTCGGCATTGTCGCCTTCGCCCCTACCCTGGCGCTCGAATGGCGGCCGGTTGCCGCCATGGCCGGCAGCGTCATCGTGGCACTGGTCGTGATGGCGATATCGCGAAACCTCTCGAGCGTGCGCTTCGTGCTCATCGGCATCGGCGTCTCCTACTTCCTCTCCGCCGGCGTCTCGCTGTTCATCACCAAGGCCAAGATCGAGGACGCGCAGGGCATTCTCATCTGGCTCAGCGGCAGCCTAAACATGGCGACCTGGGCCAGCATCGGCGTGGCGCTGCCGTGGATGCTCGCCGGCATCGGCCTCAGCCTGCTGACGGCCCGCGCCGCCGATGCGGCCCAGTTGGGCGACGCCGCGGCTCGCGGGCTCGGCGTCCGTATCAACCGGCTGAGTCTTGCGCAGGTCGCCGCTCCGGTCATGCTCACGGCCGCCAGCGTCGCCGCGGTCGGCAACCTCGGCTTTGTCGGCTTGATCGCACCGCACATCGCCCGGCTGGTGATCGGCCCCAACCAGACGGCGCTGCTCTGGGGCAGCGCCATCTTTGGCGCCTGGCTCGTCCTGATCGGCGACAGCATCGGCCGCCTCACCTTCGCGCCACTGCAGATCCCCGCCGGCATCGTCATGGCGGTGCTGGGCGTCCCCTTCTTTCTCCTCCTCCTCTGGCAACGGCGCGATGCGCTCTAGCCTCCAACACAGGGACCCGACATGAACCTTGCAACAAAGCTCACCAGCATTCTCGGCTTGGCCGTTCTGCTCAGCACCGGCGCCATGGCGCAGGAAACGCGCAGCTTCACCGACGATCTCGGCCGCACGGTCGACATCCCGTCGCGCCCGCTCCGTATCGTCTCGCTGCACGATACGCTGCTGACGATCCCGCTCATCGAGCTTGGCGTCTATCCGGCTGGCAGCTTCGGCCGCACCGCCGATGACGGCAGCCACTACATCCGCTCGAGCGCCGTGCTGACCGGCGTCGACTTCAACAATTCCGAGATCAAGTATATCGGCGAGTGGGCGCCCGATGCCGAGGCGATCGCCGCGCTGCAGCCCGACCTGATCCTCACTATCCCGGACATCGAACTGCCGGTCGATACGCTCCAGGCCATCGCGCCGACCGTCATGGTCGACTACAACAAGCACCCCGGCATCGGCACCTACGACGTCATCGCCGATATCGTGAACGCCCAGGACAAGCTGGCCGTGCTGCAGGGCCGCTACGAGGCGCAGATCGCCCAGATCAAGCGCGTCATCGATACCCAGAACATCACCGTCAACGTGATCCAGCCGGGCGAGACCGCCATCTACGTGTCGTATACCTATGGCGCGCTCGGTCAGGTGCTGCGTGATGCGGGCTTCAAGTTCCCGCCCGCGGTCGAGGCTCTCGGCGCCGGTGGTGAAGGCGAGTTCAGCGCCGAGCAGGTGCAGGAACTGGATGCCGACTTCATCTTCGACAACTACTACGCCACCGCGACGTCCGGCGTGCCGCAGGACCAGATCGACAGCTTCGAAAAGCTCCTGCCCGGCTACTGCGAGTTCCTCGCCGCCTGCCGCAACAACCAGTACATCCTGCTGCCACGCGACGAGAGCTACGCCTCGTCGTACTATACGCTCGGCTTGATGACGATGACCGTGCTCTCGCACATGAGCGGCGTGCGCGTCGTGACCGGCGAAGCCGGCCAGTAATGGGCACTTTCGGCGACATGGCGAAAATCGACGACATCGTCGCCGATCTCAACACCCGGGCGGAGGACCTGCGTCTTTCGCTCGGGCGGCCCGGCGAGGGCTGGGCAACCTTCGCCGATCTCGCCCGCAACGGCGCCGTCCTTGGCGACGCCCTGCTGAAGCAGGGTGTCTCCGCCAGGGGGCTCGATGCAAAGGGGCAGGCCGCGTACCTTATCCAGGGCCTCGGCTACCACGTGACGGCGCTGATGTACGCGCTGCGCACCGCTGGCATCGACGCCACCCGGCTCACGGCAGCCGATATCGGTTTCAAGTTCGAGTTCTATCACTGGGAGGAGGACGAGGAATCGGGCGATGACTACCGCATCCTGATATCCGTCGATCCGAGCTTGCTCACCCCGCTCGAGACGTCTGCGATCGAGCCGATGCGCGCCGCCGTCGCCACCATACTCGAGCCGATCGTGATCAACCTGTTCGCGACAACCAGGCTCCCCAAGCCCGCACTCTGGCGGCAGGCTGCCGACGGTGTCGTCTCGGGCTTTCTCTACACCGGCCGGCCGCTCGGCTGCGAAGCGCAGGCCATCGCCGAAGGCGAAGTGTTCCTCCGCACCCCCGGCTCCCCGCTCACCAACAAGCAGTCCGGCTTCCTCACCCTGACTGTCGAAGACGAAGCCACTGGACGCAGCCTCACCGAAACCTTCCGGCAGCGCGGCGGGTGTTGCCGCTACTACACCTGCGATGACGGTGAGTACTGCTCCACCTGCGTCCTCCGCCCCACCGAAGAGCGCGACGAACGACTGCGCAACTACATGCTGGAGCGGATGGCGAGCGGCGCCGCATAGGCAGACCTCGGCGCCCTACCCCCGTGCCAGGTACTGGTGCACGAAGGCGATCGCCATCGCGCCCTCGCCCACCGCCGACGCCACGCGCTTCACCGGCCCGAACCGCACGTCGCCGCAGGCGAAAATCCCCGGCACGCTAGTCTCCAGCAGGTACGGGTCGCGCTCCTCGCTCCACCGCCCTGCTCGCTTGAGATCCTCGCCCGTCAGTACATAGCCGTGCCCTTCGCGCGCCACTGCTGGCGGCAACCAGTCCGTCTCGGCATCGGCGCCGATGAACACGAACAGCCCCGCGCTCGCCTCTCGTCGCGTCGCACCGGTCAGCCGATCCAGCACCTCGACGCCATCGAGGTTCTGCTCGCCATGCACCGCGGCCACTTCGCTGTTCAGCGCCACGCGGATATTGGCTTTGCTGCGCACCTGGTCGATCAGGTATTGCGACATGCTCTTTTCGAGCGAGTCCCCGCGCACCAGCATGGCCACCGAACGCGCGTGGCTCGAAAAGAACATCGCTGCCTGCCCGGCCGAATTGCCGGCCCCGATCAGGTGAATGTCGAGCCCCTGGGTCGTTCCGGCCTCGCTGCGCGCCGCGCCGTAGTAGATGCCCTTGCCGATCAGCCGGTCGAACCCCTCGATCGCCACCCGCCGCCAGCTGACGCCCGTCGCGAGGATGATCGTCCGCGCCGAAATCTGCTCCCCGCCATCGAGGGTGATCACTCGCGCGCCCGGATCCACCGCTTCGATCGAGCGCGTGATCACCACCTCGGCGCCGAGGCGCTTCGCCTGCTGCAGCGCGCGCCCGGCAAGCTCATCGCCCGAAATCCCGCCCGGAAAGCCCAGATAGTTCTCGATGCGCGACGATGTCCCCGCCTGCCCGCCCGGCGCCTCGCGCTCGATCACCAGCGTCTTGAGCCCCTCGGACGCCCCATACACCGCCGCCGCCAGCCCCGCCGGGCCACCACCGATGATCACCGTGTCATACTCGGCTCGCCGCGCCCTCGTATCCAGCCCGACCGCCTCGGCCAGCGCCCGCAGGCCCGGCCGGATCAGCGTCGGACCATCGGCGATCTGTACCGCTGGCAGCTCGGCCTCGGTCGGCACCGGACCATGCCAGCGCTCCTTGAGCTCCGGCTCGTCGAACGAGATCGCATCGAAAATGATGCGGTTGCCCGCAAGGAACCGCCGCACTGCAAGGCACTCCGGGTCCCAGCGCTGTCCCACCAGCACCACCTTGGCCCGACGCGCATTGGCGGTGATGCTCTGCAGCCCGCCGATACGCTCGCGCGCCACCTCGCCCATCTTGCGCGCCAGTTCCGTCGACAGCGCCGCCGCCGCATGGAACTGCCGCGGATCGATCCGCAACAGGTGCGTCGCCTCGGCCGCCCGTGCCGCCGACTGGAACGCCGTGCCGTAGATGATCGGCACCTCGCCGTGGAACGTCCCAGGCGCCCGCTCGCCGATCTTGCGCTCGATCCCGTCGACCCGCTTGATGATCTCGAGCTTGCCCTCGAGCACCGCATAGAGCGCCGGCTCGTCGCCCTCGTAGACCACGAACTCGCCCGGCCCGAGCCGGATGTCGCCCGAGCCGAGAACCAGCGCCTTGCGCACCGCCTCGCTCTCACCGGCAAACAGGGGAATTGGCGTGAGGTCGTCGGCCGTGAGCATGGTCGAAAAGTCCGGAAAATGACGCTGCAAAACAGGCTAACTTGCTAGCCGCTTCCCCCGCCTGCGGCAATCCGCCCTCGCGTCCGCACTCGACCCAAAAAGAAAATCTGCACCCTCATGTCGATCTGCGCGTTACCGGCTCGTCGTGTCGGCAGAAGGTGCTCTCGGGGAGCGCCGAACGAGGAGACGAACACCATGTTCCGTGAGGCCATTTCCGTTGGAGTGATCCTGATGACCACCGCCGCCTTTGCCCAGTCCGAACCCGTCGGCGCCCGCGTCGAGGTCAACGGCATGCAGCTCTACTACGAAGTCTCCGGCGCCGGTGATCCGCTGATCATCCTGCACGGCGCCTACATGAACATCCCCTCCATGGGCGGCATCGTCGCCAGGCTGGCCGAAACCCACAAGGTCTACGCCCTCGAGTTCCAGGGCCACGGCCGCACCACCGATATCGACCGCCCCATCACCTACCCCAACCTCGCCGACGACGTCGCCGCTTTCATGGATGCGGTCGGCCTCGAGAAGGCCGACATATTCGGCTATTCCATGGGCTCGGCCGCCGGCCTCCAGCTCGCCATCCGCCACCCCGAAAAGGTCGACCAGCTGGTCGCCGCTTCCGTGTCCTACGACATCTCCGGCATGCAGCCCGCCATGACCGCCTTCATCCCGCAGATGGCGCCCGAAATGTTCATCGGCACGCCCATGGAGGATGAATACCGCAAGCTCGCCGCCAACCCGGACGGCTTTCCCGCCCTCGTCGACAAGCTCATCGCCCTCGAGCACGAGCCGATGGCCTGGGAGGCCGACGTGAAGGCGCTGAAATCGCCGGTGCTGATCATCATGGGCGATTCCGACGTCGTGACGCTCGAGCACGGCGTCGCCATGTTCCGACTGCTGGGCGGCGGCGAAATGGGCGACATGGGCACCCCGCTCTCCCCCTCCCGCCTCGCCGTGCTGCCAGCCACGTCGCACACCGCGGTGATCAACCAGGTCGACCTGCTCCACGGCGTCATCGAGCCGTTCCTCAAGGGCGAAACCCCGAAGGGCATGATGGACCAGTAAAGCCGACCTCGCCGCGATCCTCCCCCGTGCAACGGGGGAGGGGGACCAGCAAAGCTGGTGGAGGGGGCGACCAAAAGCACCGGATCACCCTCCCCTTCGCGGGGAGGGTAGCGCGCCAGGCGCAGCGCTAGGCAAAGCTGGGGTTGGCGGGGCCAGGTGGCTGGACGAAGCCGTCGGCCTCAAGCCGTGGCGCGTTCCGCCGGCTGCTCGATGAACTTGGCTTCGAGGTGCTCGCGGTCGAACGGCTTCATCATGTAGTCATTGATGCCGGCCTTGAGCGCGATGGCGATCTGCCCGATGTCGTTCTCGGTCACCATGTAGACGACCCGGGGCACGTGGCCGCCGACATATCCGCGCAAGAGCTTCAGGAACTCGAGCCCGCTGAGGATCGGCATCTGCCAGTCCAGCAGGATCGCATCCGGCATTTCCTGCCGGCACTTGTCGAAAGCTTCCTGCCCGTCCTCGGCCTCGTCCACGATATAGTCGAGATCCTCCAGGATGCGGCGCGCGACCTTCCGCACCACACTGGAATCATCGACCACGAGGCAGGATTTCATCTGAGCTGTCTCCGAACGAGGCGCGACCCTTACCGCCAACCCCGCTCCTGTCCCCAAGTCTGCTCACCATTGGTTAGTAAAGATTGAAAGTGATCGGTGCTTTGTCGCCGATGCGAAAGAAATCTTCGCGGCCACCAACAATGCTGCTCGCGGCGCGGCCACGCGGGCCGCGACATTGCGCGATTGCTCGTTTCTTGAGCACCATTTGCGACCCCTTCAGCCGCATCATTCGATTTTCTTCGCGCCGCTTGCGCGCGCGGCGCCGCTCCCATTCGCACGACACAAAGCTCAGCCACGCCGCACCTCGCTAAGCTGTTGATGGCTATGGCTGGAGGAGCAGAATGCCACCCGATTTCCCCGACGACGTCGATGACGGAAGCTTCGACAACGTCCTGACCGGCACCACCGGCAACGATTTCATCCGCGGCACCGCGCTCAGCGACCACATCATCGGGCTCGAGGGCGACGACCAGCTCTGGGGCAATAATGGCGACGACACCCTCGAGGGCGGAGCGGGCAACGACACCCTCGTCGGCGGCCACGGCTTCGACACGCTGATCGGCGGCGACGGTGACGACATCTACCTCATCCACTACGCGCCAGACGCCATTTTCGACTCGTCCGGCAATGACGAGGTGCGCGCCGCCATCAATCTCGACCTCTCGCTCTACCCCGATATCGAGCGCTTCTATTTTTCGGCCACCCACACCATTACCGTCACCGGCACGTCCGGCGACGACCTGATCACCATGGTCAACTACAACGCCCCCGGCGTCGCTCGTGCCGGCGCCGGCAACGACACGCTCACCGGGGCGGGCAGCGGCTCGGATATTTTCGAGGGCGGTCTCGGGCGTGACGTGATGGATGGCGGCGCCCGCAACTACGGCGGCCCGTATTACGGTGAGTATGTCGGCCCGGACCGCTTCGACTTCCGCACCGTCGCCGACAGCGCCGTCGGCACCGAGCGTGACGTGATCCTCAACTTCACCCACGACGACGGCACCGACGCCAACAGCGACCTGATCCACCTCGGCCTGATCGACGCCAACACCACCCGCACCGGCAACCAGGCCTTCACCTTCATCGCCGACGCCGGTTTCTCCGGCACCGCCGGCGAACTCCGCGTCACCCCGCTCGAAGGCACCACCGACCGCCAGATCGTCTCCGGCGACGTCGATGGCGACGGCCTCGCCGACTTCGAGATCGAAGTGCAAATGGAATTCGCCGCCCCGCTGACCGCGGCAGACTTTATCTTGTGACGGGAGTTGGGTGGCTCGCCCTCAACGCCCCCACCCACCGGCTGTCATCCCTGCGAAGGCAGGGATCCAGCTCTCACCCATCACCAGCTCTCGGGTTAGCTCCAGACTCCCTTCCCCAACCCAGGAAACAGGTCATCCCATTCCGGATTGATCTCGCGGAACAGGTTCACCTTCCACTCGCGCTTCCACCGCTTGATCTGCTTCTCACGAACGATCGCGGCTTCGATCGAAGTATGGGTTTCGAACCAGACCAGCCGGCCTATGCCGTGGTCCCTGGTAAACCCCGGCGCGACACCATCCTTGTGCTGAGCAACGCGACCCATGAGGTCGCTGGTCACGCCGACATACAGCGTGCCGTTCCAGGCCGAGGCGAGCAGATAGACGAAGTAAGTCTTCTCCATCGCCAACAGCCCCCGACAGTCCGGCTCCTGTGGACGGCTGGATCCCTGCCTTCGCAGGGATGACAGCCGGTGGGTAGGCGACAGAGTTGCTCCAAACTCGATGTCATCCCTGCGAAGGCAGGGATCCAGCTCTCGGCCACCACCAGCCGGTCAGATAACCACCAGCACCTCGAACCACTCCGGTCCGAGAGCAGTCGCCCCACTAAGCCGCGACGGCCACAGCCTTCGGCGTTGCGCTGAACTCGAACTTGTCGCCTTCCAGCGCAATCTTCAGGTCCATGTCGGTCATGCGGGCGAGGATGCCCGTGTAGAAGGGCTGGATGCCGCGGGCATCGACGCCACCTTCCGGCGCACCCGAGAGCAACCCCTCAGCGCCCGACGGCATCAGCGTCTTCTGCCGCTTCTCGGGATCCGACGACGCCGAGAACACGAAACGCTCGGCGCCGGCCGGGCCTTCGACCTTCACCGACACCACGCCGCCTCTCGGCACCGCCATTGCCGCGATCAGCAGCATGTTCATCAGCAGCTTCGCCTTGTGCTTGGGCAGCAGGATCAGCGGCACCTGCCAGTCGAGGTCCGCCTTCTCGATTTCGAACAGCAACCTGGCGACGCGCTCGCATTCGCGCGTGTCGAAGTCGGTTCCGGCCGTCGAGCTTGCGCCATAGGCGAGGCGCGCAAACTCCAGCTTGGCGCGCGCCTGCTTAGCCGAGTTCGCGATGAGTTCCTGCGCCCCTTCGGCCATGGCGGTCTGGCTGGGGTCCGCCAGCACTTCGAGCCCGTTGCCGATCGCTCCAACCGGGTTGATCAGGTCGTGGCACACCCGCGAACACAGCATCGCTGCCAGATCGGTCGCCTTGAGCTCGATGATATCCGCCATTGTCCTAGCGCCTCTGCGTCGAATCAGTTTCCGGCTAGAGTAACCGCAAGGGTCCGCCCGCCCTAGTGGCTTGCGCCTTTCTGCCCTTCGCCGAGCCGTAGCGGGCCATCGTAGAGCGCATGAACCTGCGAGACCGGCGCCAGTTCCCGCCGCCGGAAGTAGCCCCGCCAGGTGCCGAATGGTTTGGCGGTTCGCCACTGGCGAAGCGAGCGCAGTCCATCGAGCGCCATCCGCCACCTCGTGCCCCAGGCGCCGACCCGCCGCCCGGCCGCCGTGACGCCCGCGTAGCACATGAAATGCGGCGGCTGGAACGGCACGCCGAAGCGCGCCACGAAAGCCTTGCCGAGTGCGACATTGTCCCAGCCCTGTTCCGCCATCTTGCGCTGCAGCACCGAACCGACCGGCCGCGTATGCCGCATCTCGATCGTATCGATGATGGCCGCGCGGTAAAGATTGTCTGGTTCCAGCCGCGCCCAGACGAAGTCCAGCCCGAAGCCCGACGGCGTCTCCAGCGCCAGCGGCAGGGCGCGCTTCAGCGCCGCCCGCGACAGGCAGGGGAACATCACCTCGACATAGGGCGTGTAGCGCAGCCGGAACGAGGGCGAGCGCAGGTGATGCAGCGCGGAATAGTAGCTGTCCGCCGTCATCCCCGGCTGGCAGACCTCGAGTTTTTCCCGCTCCGCCGTCTCGAACAGCGTGTTGATGGCCTCGGCGCTGATCTCGATATCGTCGTCGGCCAGCACGAAATGGCTGTAGCGCTCGATCACATCGGGCCGGGCCAGCAGCTGGCTGGCGAGCACATCCCACTTCATGCCCGCCTGCGGCCACACCTCTTCGCCCGCGAGCGGTTCATAGGGATTGGGCGAATACCAGGAAACGATCAGGTCCCAGTTGCGCTCGGCGCCGTCCAGCCAGCCGCGATGGAGGCTCTTGTCTCCTGCGCGAACGATTACGAGGAAACGTCGCTCCACCGCACTACCCACCCCGGGAATCCATCTGTATCAGGCTACGCCAAAGCTATCGTCGGCCGGAAGGCCGGGGCCGTTCACTATTGCCGCAATGGACTTGAATTGAACACGCACGCCGCATTGCAACTGGGCGCATTTGACCTTGTGATTGTCGGCGCCGGATTTTACGGCGCGACCATCGCCGAACGGGCCGCTGCGAATGGATTGCGCGTCCTGGTGCTCGATCGGCGCAACCATATCGGCGGCAATGCCTGGACCCGGCCCGATGCTGCGACCGGCATCGAGCTGCACGAGTACGGCCCGCACCTGTTCCACACGCCCAACCGGCTCGTGTGGGACTACATCCGGCGCTTTTCCGACTTCGACAACTTCCAACTGCGAGTGTGGAGCAGGCACAAGGGCCAGCTCTACCCGATGCCCATTTCGCTTGCGACCATCAGCCAGTTCTTCGGCCGGGCCATGTCGCCCACCGAAGCGCGCGAGCTCATCGCCGCCCAGACCGGCGGCATTTCAGGCGATCCCGCCAATCTCGAGGAAAAGGCGATCAGCCTCATCGGCCGCCCGCTCTACGAGGCCTTCATTCGCGACTACACCAACAAGCAGTGGCAGACGCCGCCGCGCGAATTGCCCGCCAGCATCATCACGCGCCTGCCGGTCCGCTCCACGCTCGACACGCGCTATTTCAACGACGCCTACCAGGGCCTGCCGGTCTACGGCTACACGGCTCTCTTCGAGCGCATGTTCGCCAATCCGCTGATCGAGGTCCACCTCGGCATCGACTGGTTCGACCTGCGACGCGAGCAGCACGTTGCAACGCCGGTCATCTACACTGGCCCGATCGACCGCTACTTCGACTTTGCCGAGGGCCAGCTCGGCTGGCGCACCACCCGGTTCGAGCACGAAGTCCTGCCCGTCGAGGACTACCAGGGCACGTTCATCGTCAACTATGCCGATCTCGACGTGCCTTTCACCCGCATCGCCGAATACCGCCACCTCTATCCGAACCGGCCCTATCCCGACGACCGCACCGTCATCGTCCGCGAGTTTCCCCGCTTTGCCACCCAAAGCGACGAGCCCTTCTACCCCATCGCCACCGCCGACGACCGGGCCCGCTACCTGCGCTATGTCGCCCGCACCGAGGCCGAACCGAACGTCTGGTTCGGTGGCCGTCTCGGCACCTACACCTATCTCGACATGCACCAGGCCATCGCGCTCGCCCTGCGCGATTTCCGCAACCTCACCAAACGCTACTGGCCCGATCGCGAGTTCGCCGACACCGTCGGCTAATCAGTAGCGGGTCGCGCAGTCAGCACCCCTCCCTTCTCCCCTTGAGGGAGAAGGTGGCGCGAAGCGCCGGATGAGGGGCTTCGAGCCGTGCCGAAGGCAAAATCACGCCAGTGGCGTGATTTTAGGGGAGAAGGCCATGAGAGCTATGCTCGAATGGCCGCAGACAAGGTCTGCGCGCTTGGAGCGAAGCGACGAGCGACCCGTCAGTGCGCCGCGGGCGCTGCCGGCGGCGTAGCGGCATCGATCATCACCGGCGCTTCAGCCCCGGTCAGCCCGGCCTTGAGCTCCGGCCACTTCACGTCGGCCACCCCGATCGGCTGGCTGTCGCCGGCGGCAAAGAACGCCTCGCGATTGGCCAGCGAGTAGAACAGGTAGAGCTTCATCCCCGAGATGGCGTAGAGCCGCGGCTTGCCGTCCGAGAGGTAGCCGCGCGACAGGCTCATCAGGCAATGCCCGCCATATTGCGGCGCATAGATCTCGGGGTTCTTGAGGAACACATCGCGGTTGGCGGCCGACACGAAGTACCAGGGCACCCCCTCCCACACCGCCTCGAAATCCGACGAGCCCAACTGCGGTTCGGGCGAAATGAAATAGGTGACCGGGTCGTAGCCCTCGAGCGCCACCCCCGTCAGCGGGTCGGTGACGATCGTCGTCACCAGCGATGCTCCGGCGGCGGGCAAGGCACTGATCCAGATGGCGGTGACGATCGCCACGATCGCGCCGCTTATGGTTAAGTTTTGTTTACGCTTTTGCCGCATCATTGCCGCCATGAAGGCCTAGCTTGAGGGCACCTCAGCAGACCAGATGCGCCGAGCCTACCGCCCGCAAGGTAAGGACCGCGTAAATGGGCTGCCCCGCACAGAAGTCACCGGGAGTTCCGATTGCTTGATCGCACGATCTACCTGATCCTTGCCGCCTTCGTTGCGCTGACCGCCGCGACGCTGGTCCTGACCCCCACCCTGTCGCACGCCCAGCAGGGGTCGCTGTCGGACAGCTACTCCGGCGACGAACTCGTCGACACCGGGCACCAGTTCTTCGGCTCGGTCAGCCAGGGGCTCGCCTCGGTCGTCGAACGCGCCGTCAGCCAGTTCGGCCTGCCCAATGCCTATATCCTCGGCGAGGAAGCCGGCGGCGCGATCTTCGCGGGCGCCCGCTACGGCGAAGGCACCATGTACACCCGCAACCAGGGCGAACACCCGGTCTTCTGGCAGGGCCCCACCGTCGGCCTCGATTTCGGCGGCGACGGCAGCAAGGTCATGATGCTGGTCTACAATCTCAACTCGGTGTCGGACGTCTTCGGTCGCTATCCCGGCGTCGATGGTTCGGCCTACGTGCTGGGCGGCTTTGGCATGACCGTGGTGAAGTATGGCGACGTCGTGATGGTCCCGATCCGCTCCGGCGTCGGCGCCCGCCTCGGCATCAATGTGGGCTACCTGAAGTTCACCCAGGAGCCGACCTGGAACCCCTTCTGACCACCGACGCCCGCAGTCGTCACTCCCTCCCCCTTGTGGGGAGGGGGGACCCGCGAAGCGGGTGGGTGGGGGTGGCCACGCGCTCGATGCGTGCAAGCTGAACATCCATTCAGAGCCTGTTAATGATTAGGTCAGGGTCGCTTCCATAATATGGCAGCGGCCCTGTCGTTTCTCTGTCGTGACCGTATCTCGCGTTTGCGCTAGACTGCCTCGGGGCGAAGTGGTTGGGCGTGCGTTATGGTCATTGAAAACATTATGTATTTCGTCCTCGGCCTCCTCGTTTCGGGGCTGTTGGCACTGATCCTCCTGCCCGCCGTCTGGCGCCGGGCGGTGCGCCTCACCAAAAAGCGCATCGAAGCCGCCACGCCCATGACCATGGCCGAATTCCGCGCCGACAAGGACCAGCTGCGCGCCGAATTCGCCTTGTCCACCAGACGCTTAGAACAGAACGTCGAGGCCCTCCGCCGCCGCCTCGCCGACCAGCTGCGCGACGTCAACCGCAAGAAATCCGAGCTTTCCGGCATCAAAGGCGAGCGCGACAACCACCTCCAGATCGTCCGCGAACTCGAGGAACGCGAGGCCGAAGCCCGCCGCCGCATCCTCGAACTGGAGAAGGAAGCCGCCGACTTCACGCAGAAATTGCGTATGCGCGACAGGGAGTTGACCGAAAAATCGAGCCAGCTCGACGCCGCCCGCGAAAGCCTCCGCGGCGCCGCCGGCAGCACCGAAAGCGATGCCCTCCGTTCCGAACGCAAACGCGCCGACTTCCTCGACGAGCAGAACCGTAAGCTGCTGGACCAGCTCGAAAATACCGACCGGAGCCTCGCCGAAGCCCGCGCCGAAGCCATGAACTTCCGCCAGCAACTGGCCGAGCGCGCCGACAACGCCAGCGACAAGCAGGTCGAACTCACCGAGGCCGAAGCGCGTATCGCCGACGCCGAAACCCGCGTCTCCGACCTGCTCGCCCAGACCTCCCGCATCGTCGACGACGGCGAGCGCCAGCGCGACATGCTGCTCGCCGAAAAGCTGAGCCTGGAAGAGGAAATGGAGCTGCTCCGCGGCAAGGTCGCGAGCGTCGAGGAAACCGTGATGGCCGATTGGGATAGTGACCGCATCGAGCAGTCGCACCTGCGCGAACGGCTCAACGACATCGCGTCCGACGTCAGCAAACTCGTCTACGCGCTCGAAGGCAGCGGCCCGGTGGACGAGGAGGAGAGCCTCGCCTCCCGCATGCAGAAATTCGTCGATGCCGAGGAGGCAGCGGCCCCGGTGCTCGGCCCGAACGCACGTCGCGGTGCGCAACCCGAGGGTCAGGCCGTGTCGGACCGGCTGAAGCTCCTGCGCGAAATGCAGGAAAACAACTGAAGCGAGCTACTCGCTGACCACCGGGATCTCGCTGATCATTTCGCCGGTCTTGCCGTCGAAAATACGCACGCTGGTCATCGCGCCGAGCTTGTAGGTCACTGTAACCCGCCCGTCCGCCGCCACCGCCGAGACCACTTCGCTGCCCGACGGGATCGAGAGCGAGGCGATCACATAGTCCCCCGCCGCCGCGTTGTTGTTCTGCGAGGTGCGGTAGACAACCGCGCCGCCGATGGCCATAAGGCCCAACAGCAGCAAGCCGATCGAGATGAAGAAGCTTTTTCGCGCCCGGGTCAGGACCGCGACAGCCGCCGGGGTCAGTTCCGGTGTCTTCTCTTCGGTGTTTGAAGGATCGCTCATGCAGGACTTTTCCGGCGAGGAACAGGAGTGGACGGTGACGGTGGAAGCCGCCGACGCCGGTAGCCGGCTCGATGCCGCGCTGGCCCGCGCCGTGCCGGTCTTCTCGCGCAACCGGATCAAGGACCTGATACTTGGCGGGGCGGTCGCGATCAACGGACAAGCTGTCACCGAGCCGAAATACAAGCTCAAGCCGGGCGAGGAAGTCACACTCACCGCCCCCGAGCCGGTCGAAGCCGAGCCGACACCCGAGAACATCCCGCTCGATATCCTCTACGAGGACGACGACCTGATCGTCATCAACAAGCCGGTCGGGATGGTCGTCCATCCCGCGCCGGGGAACCTCACCGGCACCCTGGTGAACGCCCTGCTCTACCATTGCGGCAATAGCCTCAAGGGCATTGGCGGGGTAAAGCGCCCCGGCATCGTCCACCGGCTCGACAAGGACACCTCGGGCGTGATGGTCGCGGCCAAGACCGAGCAGGCGCACAACCACCTCGCGGCCCAGTTCGCCGACCATGGCCGCACCGGCCCGCTGCACCGCGCCTATATCGCCTTCTGCTGGGGCCGCACCCAGCAGGCCGCAGGGACGGTGGAAGCGCCGCTCGGCCGCGACCAGAACAACCGGCTGAAGCAGGCGGTGCGCAAGGATGGCCGTGAGGCGATCACGCATTACCAGGTCGAGCAGCGCTTCGGCGACGAGGGCTGGGACATCACCCGCATCCGCTGCGAGCTCGAGACCGGCCGCACTCACCAGATCCGCGTTCATATGGCCCATATCGGCCACCCGCTGGTCGCCGATCCGCTCTACGCGCCCGGGTTTGCCACCAAATCCAATCGCCTGCCTGAGGCAGCAAAAGTCGTGGTCGAGACCCTGGGTCGCCAGGCCCTGCACGCCGCCGAACTCGGCTTCGAGCATCCGACCACCGGCGAAGAGATGTTTTTCGAAGCCCCACTGCCGTCCGATCTCCAGTCGCTCCAGGACGCGATCGAGCCATTCGACCGGGCTTATGCCCGCTGAGTTGAACGATGGTAAGATGACCAAATCGTAAGACGCGGGCCATGCAACCGTTAGGTTGTGGCGCGCATTGTGGTGGCGGATGCGAGGGTCTTATCACGGCCCTTTTTCGACCTATATATGCAAGACGGCCTGCCCGCCTGCCGTAAGGATACGGGCTGGACTTCTGCCCGGGACGCCGGGGGAAAGATGAGGGTGCATTATGGCCCAGACGAACCTGCCTGTGCTTTCGACTGAAGGCGGCCTTAGCCGCTATCTCCAGGAAATCCGCAAGTTTCCGATGCTTGAGCCTGACGAGGAGTACATGCTCGCCAAGCGCTACAAGGAGCATCAGGACCCCGGCTCCGCCCAGAAACTGATTACGTCGCATCTGCGGCTCGTGGCCAAGATCGCCATGGGTTACCGCGGTTATGGCCTGCCCATTTCCGAGGTGATCTCGGAAGGCAACGTAGGTCTGATGCATGCGGTGAAGCGCTTCGAGCCCGAAAAGGGCTTCCGCCTGGCGACCTATGCGATGTGGTGGATCCGCGCCGCGATCCAGGAATACGTCCTGCGCTCGTGGAGCCTCGTGAAGATCGGCACCACGGCCGCGCAGAAGCGCCTGTTCTTCAACCTGCGCAAGATCAAGGGGCAGATCGCCGCCCTCGATGACGGGAACCTCCATCCCGACCAGATCAAGCAGATTGCGACTACGCTCCATGTGTCCGAAGCCGATGTCGTGTCGATGAACCAGCGCCTGTCCGGCGACGCCTCGCTCAACGCGCCCATGCGCGCCGACGAAGGTGCCTCGGAATGGCAAGACTGGCTGGCCGACGACACGCCGGACCAGGAAACCACACTCGGCGAAACCGAGGAATACAAGGAGCGCATGGGGCTGCTGAACAGCGCCATGCAGGACCTGAACGAGCGCGAGAAGGCCATCTTCCAGGCCCGTCGCCTGCGCGACGAGCCGGCCACGCTCGAAGAGCTCGCGCAGGAATATAACGTGAGCCGCGAGCGCATCCGCCAGATCGAAGTGCGGGCGTTCGAGAAGGTGCAGGAAGCGGTGCAGAAGGCGGCATACGCCAAGTCGCACGAAACGGCGCACTGAACTTTAGCCTGTTCGACCGATGTAAGGGCCGCTGCGTAGCGGCCCTTTTTCTTTGCACTAAGCTTTACGCTGATCGCACTGCAACCTTTTGGCGGCGATTAACCTTGTGGGGATTGCCGGACCGGCTGTCAGGAAGTGTTCAGCTTGCAAATCCTAGCGTTGCCGGCAGGAGTGGAGGACCCAAAATGGCAAAGTGGAACACCGCCCTTGCCGTAGTCATTCTGGTCGAGAGCCTGGCTCTCTGCAGTCTGATGATGCTGGCGATCTAGCAGCTTGTTGGAGGAACTGACCCCTCGGTCTCGCTTCTCCCCTTAGGGAGAAGGTGGCGCGCAGCGCCGGATGAGGGGTCCGCAGACGAAGTCTGCGCGATCGGAGCGAAGCCGACAATCGACAGCGAGGGCTGAGACAGACCCCTCATCCGCCCTTCTGGCACCTTCTCCCACAAGGGGAGAAGGCGACCACCACATGAACCCGCTCACCGTTTCTCGGGCAGCAATTTTGCGATCAACGCCGCGAGATAACTCCGCGGCAGGATCAGCAGCCATGGCGCGTGAACGCCTTCCTCCGGCGCGATCGTGAAAGGTCCGGTTAGCGCCTCGTTCGAAGTGCCCGTCCGTACCCCAGGTGCCAGCTTCACCGCATCGAGCGGATACTTGAGCCCATCCGAACGCCAGAATAGCACCGGCGCCAGCGGATGGATCGAAACGCGCTCACCTGCCGCCACGGTGAAGCTGAACTTGTCGGTGAGCGCGATCGCGACGTCTTCCTCATCGACCAGAACGATTTTGCGCTTCTGCGCGTGCCGCGTGACCGCGTCGAGCGCCGCCAGCGTGTGGTCGAACCGGCGCCCGGTCATCCCCAGCGCCACCGTCACGGGGGCGCGGGTCGAATAGAGCGCCTTCTCGAAATCGGTGGTCTCCTGTTCGGCGATCTGCATCAGCCGGGTCTTGCCAAGCCAGGCATGCGGATTGGTGAGCGAGTCGAAATCGCCGACGATCAGTTCGGGCTTGAGCCCGGCCGCGACGATCTGGTCGGCCCCGCCATCGGCCCCGACGAGGTGACCGCCCGACGCGTAGAGCTCGCGCAGCAGGTCGAAATCGACCGTGCCGCCGCCGACGATGATGAGCAGGTCATCGAAGACCGCAACGGAAGGCTTAGGGCTGGGCGCTTGCACGGGGGAAGAACTCTGTCTATCTACGAGACGTCTCGCTGGGGTGTCCCGGGTCGTTTCCCGGGGCTGAGAGTTACCCATAGAACCTGAACCAGGTCATGCTGGCGGAGGAAGATCGAGATGGCAAGGCCGGTCGATCCGTCCGCACCATTTGACGTCCCTTCATTCCACATGGCCGCAACCGAAGGGTACGAAACATGCGTTCGTTCAAGCACTTCGCGTTGGCGGCAATTGCATTCGCCGTCGCGCCACTACCAGTCGTCGCCCAGGACAAGCCCGTCCTCGACGTCTACACCTATGACAGCTTCGCCGCCGAATGGGGCCCCGGCCCGGCGCTGAAGGCCGGCTTCGAAGCCACCTGCGGCTGCACGGTGGAATACAACACCGGCGAGGACGCCATCGCGACGCTGCGCAAGGTGCAGCTCGAAGGCGCCTCCACCAAGGCAGACGTCGTCGTCGGGCTCGACACCGCCACGTCGGGCGACGCCCGCGCCACCGGGCTGTTCGCGCCGCACGGTCTGACGCCGGAGGGGCTGGTGCTCGACTGGAGCGATGCCGACTTCATCCCCTTCGACTACGGCTACTTCGCCTATGTTTACAACAAGGAGAAGACACCCAATCCGCCGAAGTCCTTCGAGGAGCTGATAGCACTGCCATCGAGCTTCAAGATCGTGATCGAGGATCCGCGCTCGTCGACGCCGGGGCTCGGCAACGTGATGTGGGTCGCCGCTGCTTATGGCGAGCGCGCCCCGGAAATCTGGGCCGGCCTCAAGCCGCATGTGCTGACCATGACGCGCGGCTGGAGCGAGGCCTATGGTCTGTTCCTCGACGGCCAGGCCGACATGGTGCTGAGCTACACCACCTCGCCCGCCTATCACGCTATCGCCGAGAGCGACGACAAATACGCCTACGCCGACTTTGCCGAAGGCTTCGTCGCGCAAGTGGAAGTGGCGGGGCTGCTGAAGAGCTCTGACCAGGCTGAATTGGGCAGGGCCTTCCTCGCCTACCTGATGACGCCCGAGGCGCAGAAGATCATCCCGACGACCAACTGGATGTATCCGGTGATCGACGTGCCGGACCTGCCGGCGGCCTTCGGCACGCCGCCGACCAAGGTGCTGACCGTCACCGAAGCCGAGCTTGCCGCCAATGGCCGGGCCTGGATCGATGCCGCTCTCGCCGCGCTCCAATAACAGCATCCTGCCCCATCGTCCGCTCCGGCTTCTGGCTGGGGCGGCGGTGGCGGCCGGCATTGCCGGGCTCGTGGCACTGGTGCTGGTCGCCATCCTGACCACGGCCGGCGATGCGACCGCACAGCCGGCTCGGGTGGATGTGCTGCGGCTCGTGTGGATGACGACCATCCAGGCCGGGCTTTCGACCGTGCTGTCGCTGCTCGTCGGCATGGCGCTCGCTTGGGCTTTGAACCGGCTGCGCTTTCCCCGCCGCGACCTGATCGTCGGGCTCTTTGCTTCGGCGATCGTAACGCCGGGGCTGATCGTCGCCTTCGGGCTGCTCGCAGTGTGGGGCCGGGCCGGCTGGGTGAACGAAGCGTCGCTGGCGCTGACTGGCCAGCCGCTCGAGCTGCCCATCTTCGGGCTCGGCGGCATTCTCGCCGCCCATGTGATCCTCGACGCCTCCTTCGCGGCGCGCATCCTGCTGGCGCGACTCGACGCCATTCCAGAGCGACGGCTGAAGACCGGGCAGAGCCTTGCGCTCTCGGCGTGGGAACGCTTCCGCGTCATCGATTGGCCGGCCATGCGGACCTCGCTGCCGGGGCTCGCAGCGATCATCTTCCTCCTCGCCTTCACCAGCTTCCCCATCGTGCTGTTACTCGGCGGCGGACCGGCCAACCAGACGCTGGAAGTCGCGATCTATGGCGCAGTGCGACTCGATTTCGATCTGCGCGGCGCTGTGGTGCTGGCGTTGACGCAGATCGGCATCTGTTCGGCCATCATCCTCGCCGCCTCGGCCTTCGCCCCAGTTTCGGCCAGCACAGGGGTTTCGCGACCGCCGCGCTGGCGCGATCGTGGTCTGGCGCGGGCGCTGCAATGGGCCGTACTCGGGCTCGGCGTCGCCGGCTTCGCACTGCCTCTCGCGGCGATCCTGATCAACGGCATCGGCCCCAACATCGCTGAAGTCGCGGCGCGGCCAAGCTTCTGGCGGGCGGTGGTGACGAGCCTTGCGATCGGCGCGGGCTCGGCGCTGCTGACGCTGGTTCTGGCGCTGATCGTCGGCACCGGCCGGGCGGCGACGCGCAACGCAGTGCTGCGGACGGCGATTGGGGCACCGGCCTATGCCTATCTCGCGGTACCGGCTGTGGTGCTGTCGCTCGGTGCGTTCCTCTTGGTGCGCAATGCCGGAATCCTGCCCGAGCTGGCGGCGCCGGTGGTCGTGCTGATCGCCAACTCGCTGCTGGCCCTGCCCTTCGCGCTGGCGACACTGGCGCCGCCGCTCGATGCCATTGCCCGGAGCCGCGGGCGGCTGATCCGCTCTCTGGGCCTGAGCGGCTGGGAGCAGTTCCGCGCCGTCGAGTGGCCGCTGCTCGGACGCGATGTCGGCGTGGTGTTGGCGCTGAGCTTCTGCTTCTCGCTCGGCGATCTGGGCGTCATCGCCCTGTTCGGCACCGAGGATTTCGCCACGCTCCCGCTCGTCATGTACCGGGCGCTCGGCGCCTATCGCACCAACGATGCCGCGACCATCGCGGCACTGATGCTCATCATCACCATCGCCGCCTTCGTGCTGCTGCCGCGGCTGGTGGAAAGGCTGACCCGTGCTGCAAGCTGACCGCCTCGTCTACACCCACCCCGGCGCGAGCCTTACCTTCGAGCTGAGCTTTGCGGCACGGCCCGGCGAGGTCACCAACGTTTCCGGCCAGAGCGGCGCCGGTAAATCGACCCTGCTCGACCTGATTGCCGGCTTCCTCGATCCCGCCTCAGGAACGCTGACCCTTGATAGCCGCAACCTATTGCCTCTACCGCCAGAGGAGCGGCCGGTATCGATCCTGTTCCAGTCCGAGACGCTGTTCGAGCACCTGTCGGCAGCCCGCAACATCGAACTCGGCCTGCCACGCGGGCTGGCGAAGGGGGATAAGGACGTCAGGATCGCGGAGGCACTAGCAGAGGTCGGGCTGCCGGGTGTCATGGCGCAACGGGCCGAAACGTTGTCGGGCGGCGAGAAGCAGCGAGTAGCGCTGGCGCGGACGCTGCTGCGCAACCGGCCGGTACTGCTGCTCGATGAGCCCTTCTCGGCGCTCGACGATGCGACGCGGGCGACGACGCGACAGCTGGTGAAGTCGCTGACCGAGCGACACCAATGGATCACGCTGCTGGTGAGCCACCACGCCGACGACGTCGCCGCGCTGGCTGCGCGGCGCTATCGGCTGGAGAGCGGCAGGCTGACGCTTGAAGCTTAGCCGTTGGTCGGTGCCGGGGTCGCGGCGTTCCAGGCGCCGACGACTTCGGTGAACATCGTCTCGGCGTTGGCATCCTTTTCGAGCGTGATGATCGCCCGCTTGCCGGTCGCGTAGATGAGCGCGAGGTCCATCCACTTGCGCGAGGTGAGGAGGTTGCTGTTGGCCGAGATGTCGGCCGGGGCCGCGCTGAGTGCGAAGAGGAACGAGTTGCCGACGACGCGCGCCGAAGCGCCGACCAACGGGGTGCCCTGCACCAGTTCTTCGTTCTTGAGCAGCACGCCCGGCAGGCCCGCGATCGAACCGCCGATGAAGCTGTCGGTGACGCGGAAATTGACTTCCATCAAGTGGCTGGCCGGCAGGCTGGCATCCGAATTCTTGCGGATCAGCACGTCGACCGTGAGATTGCGCGCCGGGATCGTGGCTTTGCCGATCAGCGTCGGCAGGCCCATTTCGTCAGTGCCCTTGCTCCACTCGACCGTGCCCGAGAACGGCACAGCGCCCGTGGTGCCGTTATCGGAGGCTTCGAGCAGCAGCGACTGGCTTCCAGCAAGGCTCGCCGGATCGACCGAGGCGACGGCCTGTTCGGCGGCCGCATCGGCAGCCGGCGTCGGCTCCGCACCGAGGCGGGCTTCGGCGGTAGGTTCGACCAGCGGCAGCGCCGCGCTCTCTGGCTGGGGGACCACGGCAGCCGGATCGGCGCCGAGACGATCCTCGGTACCGGCGAGTTCGGCAGTCGGTGCAGCGGTCTCGGCCGGCGTCGCCGTATTGCCCGGGCCGGTGGCCGGCGCTTCGGTCGTCGCGGGAGCCGCAGGCGTTGCGACAGCGGCCAGCTCGGTGACAGCGTTACCGCGTCCGAACATCGCATCGAGATCGATGAAGCCCTCGCGCCAGGCCCACAGACCCGCGCCACCGGCACCGACCAGCAGTACGGCAAAGACGATGAGGAAGATCGTTACAGCGCCGAGGCCACGGCGCTCGGACTCGTCGCGCGAGCGGGCATAGCGCGGCTCTGGTTCGCGCTTGCGCGGTTCGCGAGCATCGCGCGCAAAAGCACTGGCCTTGGCGGACTTGCCCTCACGCATCCGCACCGGCGACGGCGCATCGGCCGCAACCGACGGCGCGAAACCATTGGCGCGCAGGTCGTCATCGCCATCGTCATTGGCGGCGTGATCGACGCCGTTGGCCTCGTAATCCTCATCGGCGCGGGCTTCACGATCGAGCGTCGCGATGGCGCGGTCGATTGCCCCCTGCGGATCGGCCGGAGCCTCCAGCTCGACTTCGCGCACGGCCGACATCGCAGCCGCAACCGGCGCGTTGAACAGCGGCGCGGGTTCGTCATCCATCTGCCGGGCAGTCGCCTGGCCACCATTACGGGCAGCAGCGGGCTCGAAGCGCGGCGGCGGCAGTTCGCGGCGAGGTTCGAGCACCGGACCACGCGCAGCACCACCGATGGGAGCGCCGAACTGAGCACCACCGGTGCGGCTCTTGGCAGCTTCGGCGCGCGCCACGATCGACGGCAGCGGACGGCCAGTCACCGGCTTGGCGCCGGCCGGCGTGCGAGCCGGCGGCGGAGCCGATGGGGCCTCGGCCTCGTCGTCGGCATCCTTGTGGCGGCCATTGGTCAGTTGCGCTTGCTGCCGCGAGGGGGCGGAAGACGGCACCAACTTGGGGACCGGCTTGCCCATTGGCTTGGCATCAGGACGAACGATGGCACGCGACCTATCGCCACCAGATTCCGTCTCGGCGTTGGCAGCGGCTATGATCTCTTCGATCGAGCCACCCGGCGGGAGCGGTTTTGGAGGCTCCTTGCCGTTGGTGGCAGGCTTGGCCACCGGGCGAGCCGGGGCCGGCACGGCCTTTTTGGCCGGCGTTTCGAAATAAACCGGCGGAGGCGGCGGGCTGTCGTCACGACCACCGCCGAGGCCGGCGATCACGGCCTCGCTGGCTTCCTGCTCCACCTGGCGGATGCAATCTTCGAGCTGCAGCCGATGGGCAGTGATGTCACGGGCAGCGAGGGGGGGATTGATGGCGCGCAGCTGACCCACGAGGGCGGCGCGCGCCTTCTCGTAAACCGCCCGACGTGCGGAACCGTTGTTTTCCGGCAGGGCTTCTACCGCCCGGCGCAACAGCTGTTTATAATCCGCCATTCCCTACACGACATCCGTGATTTGCGGGCTATTTCTAGCCAAATATCATCAATCTTGGAACGGGTCCTGGACCAGAATGGTGTCGAGCCGTTCCGGGCTCGTGGAGAGCATGGCGACAGGGGCGCCAATGAGCTCCTCGATATACCGAACGTACTTCACCGCCTGTGCCGGAAGTTCAGACCAGCTCCGTGCCCCTGCCGTGGTTTCCGACCATCCCTCGAGGGTTTCATAAATCGGCTTAACAGCAGCTTGTGCTCCCATTGAGGCGGGCAAAAAGTCAATTT